>WNFM01337104.1_pt1 | contig 11869 bp, 16 predicted proteins | sample 5400271 | NCBI WGS metagenome assembly WNFM01 (sample SAMN13153352, study PRJNA577476) | soil metagenome | isolation source: 60 cm saprolite on Douglas fir-dominated hillslope | place: USA:California | collected 2013-09-17 | reverse complement strand
GCATGGTGGAGGATTGCGACACGGCGATGCGCTATTTGGTGTGCCGCGCCGCCGGCAGCGATGTGATGTTTTCATCGGGTGTCGCTGCGGGCTTAGGCAGAGGTTCTCCGTCCGCCTTGGGTTCGCCCGGCACCGTCTGCTGTGCTTGTCCGACCTCGCGCGCCATTCGCAATGCCGCGACCAGTTCGCCCGCGCTCATATCAGAGGCGTTGAATGCCGGAATCCCTTCGCGTCTGATCGAGGCGTGGACCACGCAGAGGATCAGCACCAGCACAGCCGGCATCAGATCGATCGAGATCGCGCCCGCCCAGCTCGGGATGAAATCGCCGGCGTAGCGCAACACCGCTTCGGCGGGCGACAGCGTCTGGAACCTGATCGGTTCGACCTTGGGCATGGCCAGGATCTTGTCCGCGGCGTCCGAGAGCGATTGCGCCTGTGCGGCAATCGAGCTTTCCACCTTGCCGACAACCGCGGTCTGGCGATCCGCCAGATCGGAGGTGCGGCCTCCCGCGGAGGGCGCAATGAAGCTAGAGGATAGCGACGCCGCCGCGCGCTTGACCGCGGGCGCCACGGAAGTCTGCTGCAAATTGGCGATCACGCCCATCAGTGTCAGCGACTCCGTCGCCAATGCATCGCTGCGTGCCGCAATCGGTCCGCGATCGCTGATCAATTCGCGCATCTTGGCGAGACTCTTGCTGCCCTGCTCGTACAAGGCCGAGACACGTTTGTCGGAAGCCTGGACTTGCTGGCCGAGACTATCGAGCTGCCCGGACATTTGCGTCAGAAGCTGCACCACGGTGCCGGATCCGGCCGTGCCGGTCAGCGAGCCGGCGCGCTCGGCGTCGGCAAGTTTTGCAAAACGCGACGACGCCAATTGGATATCGGGCAGCAATCCCTGGGCGGCGATGGCGTTGGTGTTGGCGGTGTCGAGATCGCGGGTATAGTCCTGCACGGTAATGGCGAGATGCTGCTGGATCGCGGCGGCGCCGGCTAGTGCCGAGGCGTTGAGCCATGACGACATTGCTACGATCATCAGCGAACCCAAAAGCAGGCAGCCGAACATCAGGCCGCGGCCGCTGCGAAAGGTCACATGCGGCATGAAATGCATCAGGAACACCCAAAACGCATAGATGCCGACCGATACCGCGACCGAATAGATCACCGCGGCAAACAACACCATGCCGGGGCTGCCGTTCAACAGTTCGCGGACGCCGAGAAAAGTATAGACGCCGGCGGCAAGGGCGAGGATCGCGGTGGTGAGTTTTAGCGTGCCTTCGAGACGTGTGACGCCTTTTGTCAGCAGCACCGAAGCGGAGGAGCGGGAAGGCAGGGCTTGCGAAGCTTGTGAAGGCAAGGCTTGGGATGCGAGGGCGTTGTTCGGGGGCATCATGATAATTCCGTAATGTTCGAGATCAGCGGAACAGCGCCCCCGCGGCTCGCTGCCTGTTTGTGCAGATACATTCGGACGAGATTATGTACAACCATCAGCGCCGGGCATCACGAAGCCTTGAAACACCGGCTAGCCGCGCATCAATTGATGTGTGCGATCAGCATTTAACGGCTCAGCGAAGCCGGCGGACAGTCCGGCAGGACGGCGACGCGCGAGTGGAAAATAGGCCGCAGATCGGCTATCATGTCGCATGACAACAGAAGACACCTCGAAGGAAACCATCGCCGGATTCGGCCGGAAATATCTCTGGTGGCAACCGGTCGGCGGACAGCCGCACTCCGAGGATCGCATTATCGCGCAAACGATGGATCTCGGAACGTATGACGATATTCTTCTGCTGGAGCAGACAGTCGGCAAAACGCGCCTGGTCGAAATTATGCTGACTGCCGAGCCGGGCTGGTTCAACAATCGCTCCTGGGAGTTCTGGCGCGGACGCTTGTCGTTTTCGACCGGAGCGGCGATCCCGCACGAGGCCCCGCGGAGAGCACTTGATGCCGCAATGCCTTGAACCGAAACTTGACGTGCTGCCGGCTGCACAAAGGGAAATCTGGACCAGCCTCGCACCTGCCCCGCAATTGAATTTTGTCCTTTGTGGCGGGACGGCCATCGCACTTCATTTCGGCCATCGTGCGTCAGTGGATTTTGACTTCTTCCGGTCCGGACCGCTGGATAAGGATCAGATACGCGCGAGGTTTCACTTTGGCTTCAGGCTTTCTTTCTGATGGCTTCTTCAAAGAAGGGCATCAGCTCGCACCAGATGCACCGCGCCTTGGGCATCACATATAAGTCGGCTTGGTTTCTTACCCATCGCATTCGCGAGGCCATGCGCGGTGGTGGCCTGCTTCCGCCCCTTGGCGGTTCTGGCAAGGTTTTGGAAGTTGATGAAACCTATATCGGTCGCTTGCAGGCCAGCCGGTTCGCTTAGGCGGCTCAACGCACAAGAACACAGTTCTTACCCTTGTCGAGCGACGTGGCTCTGCCCGCAGCTTCCATATCGACAATGCGACCATCGCCAACATCGCGCCGATCATTCGCGAGAACATCAGCTGCGAGTCAAAGTTGATGACCGATGAAGGCAATTGGTACAAGGAAGTGGGCAAAGAGTTTGATGGTCATGACACGGTGAAGCACTCGGATAAGGAATACGTTCGCTATTTAACTGTTGGAGGCTTCCCTGATGGTGAGCCCAACCCGGTCATCACCACCAACACGGTCGAAGGCTACTATTCGATCTTCAAGCGCGGCATGAAGGGCGTCTATCAGCACTGCGCTGAGAAACATCTGCATCGCTATCTTTCGGAATTTGACTTCCGTTACTCAAACCGCGTTGCGCTTGGCGTCAACGACGGGGAACGTGCAGACCTTGCCATCAAGGGCGCGGCTGGCAAGCGTCTGACGTCCCGTCAACCTCACTAAAGAGGATTTTAGTCGCCTAATGCGGCGCATTTTGCGAGAAAAGTGAGGCCATTCCAGCCTCGGAACATTGAGGGGCGTTGCCGCGTTGGGATTCCGATCAAAGGCACGGCAATGTGATGAGCGTCACATTTGTGCTGTTGCGAAAACAGCACGGCGTAACCATAATGGCTACTGGTGGCCATGAACCTTGTTGGTCAGCTAACAGACTACGGTTAGCGTAAGGCTTCGTTAACTCGAATGCGCAGAATCAAAAATAGCCAATTGCGCTGGGAAGACATATCATGAGCCGACTGCTGGCATTTTTCCAAACCACAGTAGCCGATTTGTCCGGATGGGCGCATGGGTCCAAAAGAGAAAACGTGCCTACCACAAAAGAAGACGCGCCTAAGGTCGGAAAGTACCAAGTTGACTATTCGGAGCCGACGCAAGCACAGGTAGACGCGGCCAACGCCCAGTGCGCGGACCTATTTAAGTCGGGTGAATGGATTTCCGTCAACCGGAAGTCGTGATATTGCCCCTATATGGGGCTGCACTATTACCCGCTTGAAACTCTTCCTCAGCAATACGATGTGGTCTGGTGTCTTTACCCGGAGAGTGGACTCACGCCCGGTCCGATTGCGCGACCGTCTCTTGTTTTGGATGTCAGGGTCAATGAAGAGAAGCAAATTGGGGCACTGATTTGTACTTACGGGACCGGTGAATTTGACGACAGCCACCTCAAGGGCGATCTGATTATCCTTGAACCGGAGTACAGGGCTCTTGGTCTCCATAAGCAAACGCGATTCGCGCTCTCTCTCAACAGCCGAATGCAATTGGCTTGGTGCTCTGAATATTTCATAGCGCCTGAATACGTAAAATCGCAAAACATCATCATGGGCGGCCTGAACGGGCACCAGATCGATCGGATGTTGGCCTGTCTAAAGGCTCGCGGCCTTAAGCCTTATTCAGACGGTTAAGCGCCGCAGACCTTGCTGACAGTTCACTTGGCACGCTTCTTCTTCGCCTTCTTGCGTATCTTCGGCTTGTCCTTGAGCGGCTTGGGCGGAGTACTCACCGGCCTTCAGCGCCCCCAGGAACCGGCGTTGGGCTTCTACTTCGCTGTATGCGTCATCTAGCGGCCGCTCGCTCATCGGATTCCGTAAACTATTGCGAAGTCTTTGTTTTCCTATCCTAATTCGATTCTTGCAATTGAATCAGTTAGATAGTATATCTAATGGCGATTGACGCCGCAGGAGCCACCTGCGGCGCCGTTCAACCTAATGCAACTATTGTTGCATGTTCCACCTCCCGGTCACCGGGTTTACGGACCTCACTGGGTCGTGTTGCACCGGAGTGGCTAAGCTCCGGGTCTTGGATGCCGAAGGGATCGGTCTGGAAACTTCCCCCTTCGACGGCGAACTTAAAAAAACGGCGGGCTGTAGCCCGTCGTTTTTATTTGCAAGCTATTCCAGCAGCTTCTCAATATCCGTTTTGGGGACCGGTCTGCCCACTAACCACCACGCACGACCATTCGCCCATTCAACACTCTTGAATCGCTCATCCTTGCTCATGGACGATGTAATGTTGACCTTCGCCTTCTCGATATCGCCAAGCTCGCGATGTTTACCGATGTACTCGATCATCTTAGGCGTTGGCAGCGGCTTTCCGGCCTCAGTCAGGGCCCTCTCGGCCAGCGTGACGTAGGGAATCGGACCATTGTTGATTCGGGCCTTAGGGACCGGGAGAATTGGCAATAGGGCCTTCGGTACGGATGCAAGATCAAGCGCAAGCAGCGCTCGGTCAATCGCGCGAAATGCCTGCCACTCAGGGGTATTTGCCAATTTAGCGTCCAGCACCTTGGCCATCGCCTCGTGCGCTCGCATCATCTCTTCTTTGGCTGATTTAGTAGTCATAACACCGTCCTCTTGATTCAAGCATAACACACTTGATCTTGGATACCAAGAGATCTTGGGTCAGCCAACGCTCAAGATGCAAAAGGCGTTTACTGATTGTTCATGGATTGATGCAGTGCTGCCCCAGAACTGGTGGCTGTGGTGTCAAGTATATAATCGTCAAAGTCTCATTCTTCGGCGGGATTGACTTTTGCCGCGTCAATGATCCGCTCCCTACCTGCGATGACATGTTGCTCGTCGCGTCGCTCGACGACCTGATGGCGACCAAGCTGAATGCGACCTTGGATCGCGCTGAAGCAAAGGATTATCGGGACATCGCGGCGATGATTTCGGCAGGCGTGTCCTTGGCCACCGGATTGAGTGCATTCAAGCAAATGTTCGATGGCGAACCGGCGCAAGTGCTACGTGCGATCGGTTATTTTGGTGATGGAGACTTGAAGACGCTCAGCGTCGCCGATCGAAGCGTTCTGCGTAGCGCACGAGACCGAATCGGCCAATTGCCGAACGTGCATCTCAGGCCAGGTGCCCTGGCCGGACGTTGAAACCAACGTCCCGGATCAGGCCCGAGCGAACGCCCGCATCAGCCAGTCGATGAAGACGCGGACGCGCGGCGAGAGTTGCCGGTTGCGCGGGTAGAGCAAGGAGACCGGCGTCGGCGTGGGCGGACAGTCCGGCAGGACGGCGACCAGCGTCCCCCGTTTCAGATCGTCCTCGACGTGATAGCGCGGCACCTGGATCAATCCCAGACCAAGCCGCGCCGCGGCGACAAGGCTCTCGGCGCCGTTGACCGAAACCGTCGCGCGCAACGTCACCTCGCGCAACGCGCCATCGACGACGAATTCGAGCGGCAGCAGCGCGCCTGCTGCTGACGAATGGAAGCCGACCATGATGTGACCGTCGAGGCTATCGACGCTCGCGGGTTGACCGAAGCGATCGATGTAATTAGGTGCGGCGCAGGTGATCTCCTCAAGCATGGCGACGCGGCGCGCGACCATGTCGCTATCCCTGAGATCGCCGACCCGCAGCACGCAATCGATGCCTTCGCGAATCAGATCGACCAGCCGGTCGCCTTCGCTGATAAAGAGTTCGATATCAGGATATTCGGCGAGGAAATCCGGCAGGCGCGGCAGCAAAAAATGACGCGCCAGCGTGCCGTGAACATCGACGCGCAATAGTCCCTTCGGCTTGGCGCCGCCAAAGGCGGCCTCGGCCTCCTCGAGGTCTGATATCAGCGACAGGCAGCGCCGGTGATAGGCCTCGCCATCCAGCGTCGGCCGCACCTGCCGCGTGGTCCGCTCCAACAGCCGCACGCCAAGGCGCGCCTCGAGCTGTTTCACGGCATCGGTGACGGTCGAGCGCGGCAGCCCAAGATCGTTGGCCGCCGCCAGCGTAAAGCTGCGCCGCTCCACCACCCGCGCAAACACCCGCATCGCGTCGAATCGGTCCATTGGATTGTTCGTTCTTGCCGGATTGTGATGCCAGATAATGCCTGATTGTCCGGAAAACGAAAGGGCCTAGCTTCCTCCCATCGGACGCGGATCGCCGCGAAAACCATGAGGAGAATGAAAATGATCAACGGAACCCAAAAAGTAGCAATCGTGACGGGCGCCTCGCGCGGCATCGGCGCGGCGGTAGCCGAACGTCTCGCCGCCGACGGCTTTGTCGTCGTCATCAATTATTCCGGCGATGCCAAATCCGCCGAGGCGCTGGCCCGCAAGATCGAAGGCAAGGGCGGCCGCGCGCTCACCGCCAAGGCCGACGTCAGCGACGTCAAGGCGGTGCGCGGCATGTTCGACGCGGCCGAAGCGGCGTTCGGCGGGGTCGACGTGCTCGTCAACAATGCCGGCATCATGGGATTGGCCAAACTGGCCGACAGCGACGATGCCCTGTTTGACCAGCAGGTCGCGGTCAATCTCAAGGGCACGTTCAACACGCTGCGCGAGGCCGCTAAACGGCTGCGCGCCGGCGGCCGGATCATCAATTGCTCCACCAGCGTGGTCGGGACCAAGCTCGAGAGCTATGGCGTCTATGCCGCCACCAAGGCGGCGGTCGAAATGCTCACCGCGATCCTGTCGAAGGAATTGCGCGGCCGCTCGATCACGGTCAACGCTGTCGCACCGGGACCGACCGCGACCGATCTGTTCCTGGTCGGGAAGTCGCCGGAATTGATCGATCGTTTCGCCAAGATGAATCCGCTGGAGCGGCTCGGCACGCCCGCGGATATCGCGTCCGCCGTGGCCTTCCTCGTCGGTCCCGACGGCGGATGGATCAACGGCCCCGCCGCATCAACCCCCTCAAAACATCGATCAAAGGGATATGTGTCATGAGACAAATTATCGTCATCACCGGCGCTTCCAGCGGTTTTGGGGCGCTCGCTGCGCGTGCGCTCGCCGACGCCGGCCACATCGTCTACGCCAGCATGCGCGAGACCACCGGACGCAACGCGACGCAAGTCGCCGAAGCCGCGCGCTACGCCAAAGAGCACGGCGTCGATCTCAGGACCGTCGAACTCGACGTCGCCTCCGACGCTTCCACCAACGCCGGCATCGCAAAGATCATCGCCGACAACGGCCGCCTTGACGTCGTGATCCACAATGCCGGCCACATGTCGTTCGGCCCGGCGGAAGCCTTCACGCCGGAACAGTTCGCGCAGCTCTACGACATCAACGTGCTGTCGACCCAACGCGTCAACCGGGCGGCGCTGCCGCAATTGCGCAAGCAGGGCCGGGGCCTCGTGGTGTGGGTGTCATCGAGCAGCGCGCGTGGCGGCACGCCGCCTTATCTGTCGCCCTATTTCGCAGCCAAGGCGGCGATGGATTCGCTCGCGGTATCCTACGCCGGCGAACTGGCGCGCTGGGGCATCGAGACCGCGATCATCGTGCCGGGCGCCTTCACCAAAGGCACCAACCATTTTGCCCATTCCGGCTCGCCGGCCGATAAAGCGCGCGCCGCGGAATATGATGAGGGGCCTTATGCCGGCCTGCCGGATCAGGCGCTCAACGGCCTCGCTTCGCTCGAGCCCGCTGATGCCGATGCTGCGACGGTTGCCGAAGCGATCGTCCGGGTGGTCGGCATGCCCTTCGGCAGGCGGCCATTCCGCACCCACATCGATCCGTCGCAGGACGGCGCGGAAATCGTCAACGGCGTCGCCGACCGCGTCCGCGCGGAAATGTTCCGGCGCATCGGGATCGAGGATCTGCTCTCGCCGAAGGTGAATGTGTGAGGAGATTATGAGCGACACTACGCTGGTCGCGCCGTGTCGCTTATCTTTCGCCACCTAGCCACTTCAGTATCTCCGCGTTCATCTCGCGCGGATAGCAATGGCTGAGATCGTCGAGCTCGCGGTAGGTGACATCAGCCCCTGCCGCCGACAATAATTGGCGGGTCTGCCGCGCCACCTGCACCGGGAACATCCAGTCGAGCCGGCCATGCACGAGATAGACCGGCAAGCCGCGCAGTCGCTCCGCGTCCGCCGTCTCCGCCATCAGCGGATGGAAGGTCGCAGAAACCGGCGCAAGATGAGTGAAGGGCGAACCGCTCTCGAGCCCGCTGACATAGCAGAACGTGCCGCCGTCGCTCATGCCGGTCAGCAGCAGTTTTGTCGGATCGATGTTCCAGCGGCTGCGCACCTGGTCGAGAATGCGCAACAGGTTAGGCGTGTCGGTGTCTTCTCCCATGAGCGCCCAGGTACTTTTATTAGACGTGCCGCCGGTCGCCGTCGGTGCGACCAGGATGGCCCCAAAACTGCGGGCATCGCGCAGCCAGCTCCACAGAAAACCGCGGCCATTGCCGCTGCCGCCATGCAGCGCCATCACCACCGGCCAGGCGCGGTCGGGCGTGTAATATTCGGGCACATAGAGCGAGAAGCCGCCGCGGCTGCCGGGCTCGTTGTGGTCGTGTATGATTCCGGTGTTTTCTCGCGGCGGCTCGGCTAGCCGCGCCGATAGAGCCGCGTCTTCGCGCAAGGGTGGATCGACGAAGAAGCTGGAAACCGGCGGCAATCGAGCGGCGAGAGGATATAGCGCCTCCTGCGCGCGCGGGGCGTGACGCAGCGCGCGAAATACTTGAACCAAATCGCCGTTGCCATGCTGGACCGCGCGCAATCCCTCGAACGCCGCAAGCGTCGCGTCGCTCGCGCGCTGCAACGACGCGCGCACATCGGCAAATGGCTCCGGCCAGCCCGTCAGTCGCGCCGCGACCGCCCGCAACGCCTGGTCCGGCGTGCCGGCCGCCTCCATGACCCGGCCGAAATCCGGCGGGTTCAGATGGCGGGCGATGAAGGAAAGCGCCTCGAGCGATTGCAATAACGGCGGCAGCACGGCCACGATGTCGTCCACCACGGCCTCGCTCATGGCTCTTACGTCTTTCTTTGAGTGTCAGTGCAGCCGCGGTGCCTTGAGCAGCTTGGCGCGGTCGATCGAGGTCAGCACCACGTCGAAGGTGACGCCGTCATGATAGATCGTCAGCGGCACGTCGACGCCGGCCGGCCCGAGCGCCCAGAGTTTTCGGTAGAACTCGGTTTGGCTCGCGATCTTTTCGCCCTTCACCGCCAGGATGACATCGCCGGCCTTGAGCTCGGCGCGCGCCGCGGGACCTTTGCCGGAGATACCGATCACCACGACCTTGCCGTCGATCTCGGTCGAGTACATGCCGAGCCAGGGCCGCGCCGGCTTGTTGACGCGGCCGAATTTTTGCAAGTCGTCGAGCACCGGCTTGAGCAGGTCGATCGGCACGATCATGTTGACATGTTCGGCCTTGCCCTCGCGCTCGCGTTCGAGCTGCAGCGAGCCGATGCCGATCAACTCGCCGCGGTTCGAGATCAGCGCGGTGCCGCCCCAATTGGGATGCGCGGGATAGGTGAAGATCGCTTCATCCAAGAGATTCTCCCAGTAGCCGGCGAACTCCTGCTTGGCGGCGATGTGGCAGGCGACCGATCGCGTGCGTCCGCCGGCACCTCCGACCACGACACGGTCGTCGATCCGGGCGGCCGCGGAAGAGCCGAGCGGCACCGGATCGAGGTCGACGCGGCCGAGCGCCTGCACCAGGCCGAAACCGCTCACCGAATCGACGCCGAGCGCGTGGCCTTGCACCACGCGGCCATCGCCCAGATGCAGCCACACCGCCTCCGCTTCGGTGATCAGATAGCCGATCGTCAGCACCAATCCGTCGTCGATCAGCACGCCATTGCCGGCGCGTTCGGTACCCAAGGTGTCCGCGCTGGAGGCATCGGCGGGAATGATCGAATGCAGGCCGACCACCGAGGCAAGCACGCGATCGAGATCAAAACCATAGTCGGTCGCGCGCGGCTGATACGCCGGCGGCACTTTCCATTCAGTCAATGAGGGCATGGGGGTCTCCTGGCCATTCGGCGCGCGCGTGTCCTTTGCTATTCTCAGCGGACAGGGGCGAACAAATCCAATGACGATATTATGTCGCAAATGCCCGTCTTGAAAGTGCCTCGTGGCATGATTTGCATGCGACCATAAGCGTCGTGCCGACGAAAGCGGTCTAACGTTCGTGCCGAGGATGCGAAAGGGAACGATTGTCGCGTGGTTCTGTTCCTTCCAATGAGCCAGGGAAGCCCCCGTTGAATTCAGCCCAGCGATCGATTTCGAGTGCGGGAATCCTGATGTATCGGCGCGCCGCCTCAAAGCTCGAAGTCCTGCTGGTGCATCCGGGCGGACCTTACTGGCGCCGCAAGGACCACGGCGCATGGTCGATCCCGAAAGGCGAAATAAATGCGGATGAGGATGCCGCCGTCGCCGCCATCAGGGAGTTTTCCGAGGAGACCGGCGTTGCTCTCATGGGACAGTTAGAACCGCTCGGCGAGATTCGCCAGCGTGGCGGCAAGCGGGTGGTTGCTTTCGCGATCGAAGGCGACCTCGACGTTGCGGCCATCGCCAGCAACACTTTCGAAATCGAATGGCCGCCCAGGAGTGGAAAGACGAAAACCTTTCCGGAGATCGACCGCGCCGAATGGTTTTGTCTTTCTGCCGCTCACGCCAAGATCATCGACGGCCAGCGCCCGCTGCTCGACCGGCTGGCTGAACTTGTGGGCCAGACCGAGGAGAGGCAGGGATGACCGACCTGTTCGATCTCCAGCGCTTTGTCGATGCGCAAGCGCCGGTCCACCCGCGCGTGCTCGCGGAACTGGGCCAGGGCCAGAAACAAAGTCATTGGATGTGGTTCATTTTTCCCCAGCTTGCCGGGCTTGGCCACAGCCCGATGGCCCAGCGATTCGCCATCGCCTCGCGCGAGGAAGCCGCGGCCTATCTCGATCATGACGTTCTGGGACCGCGGTTGCGCGAGTGCACGACGCTGGTTAATGCCGTTCAGGGCCGAACGATCCGGGAAATTCTCGGCAGCCCTGACGACCTTAAATTTTGTTCGTCGATGACCTTGTTCGGCGCGGTGTCTCCCGATCCGGAATTCGCGAGGGCCATCACCAAATATTATGGCGGCGCGCCCGACCGAAAGACGCTGGAGCTGCTTGGCGCCTAGAGCTCCCGCCGCACAAAATTTTCGTCGTCCCGGCCAAGCGCGGCCTCGTAGGGAACGGGTTTTGGACCAACGATCTCTCGGTTTGCCGGCAGCTTTCATGCTAAAAGCGCATCTTGGGTGGGTTGCGGAAAAAACGACCATGAGCGGCGACAAAAATTTCGACCGTAAAACTCTGGAAAACGCGCTGGCCGAACTCGGCCGTAGAGCTTTTGCGGCCGGCCGCACCGTGCTCGCCGTCGATCGCGGCGACGATCAGACCCCACCTTCGTCGAGCACGCCATGAGCCTGTTCGGCAGGAAACCAAGAACGCTGGGAGAGGTGGTCCGTCGCGTCAAGGCAGGCGAACAGAAGTTCGATCCCTCGCTTCGGGAATTTCTAGATTCATTTTACGTGAACCCGGGCAAACGCCAGCAGGCGATCGAGGAGCGACCGGACTCCATCGATGCTGTGCATGACGCCTATGTCGCGGCGGTCGCAGAGCATCTTGCGCGAATTTACGGATTGCAGATACCCGAGTGGAGCGAGACCCACGGTAACGGGCTTCGCGAACCGTTCTTTGCTGGCGGCCTTCAGTCTTTGAAGGGGGTGCTGGTCGCCGAGAGCCCAACGG
>WNFM01335264.1_pt1 | contig 11869 bp, 10 predicted proteins | sample 5400271 | NCBI WGS metagenome assembly WNFM01 (sample SAMN13153352, study PRJNA577476) | soil metagenome | isolation source: 60 cm saprolite on Douglas fir-dominated hillslope | place: USA:California | collected 2013-09-17 | reverse complement strand
AGAACCTCAAGTACCAGGAGGCCAGCCAGAAGTCTCCCGCGCAGATCGCGGCGGCGGCCGCCCAGGCGAACCTGACCCGGCCCCAGCCCTACCGCTACGTCCAGTACCAGGACTCCGGCGTCGCCATCGACGGGCTGCCACCCCAGGCGCCCGACCAGAGCCCGCTCTGGGAGCGCGCCCTTGCTTCGATCGGGAAGACGGTGACGGGCGGCCAGGACGCCCTCGCGGCCGGCCGCTAATTGGCCCTCGATGCCGCGGCTCGTCCCGCCACCCGCCGGCGGACGAACCGCGGACTCGCACCGCGCCAGCCGAGCTACCGGATGCGGGTGCTCTGGCTGCTCACCGCCGCCCTGCTCCTGGCGGGCGTCATCTGGGGACGCCTCGTCTACTGGCAGGTGCTCCAGCACGCCCGGCTCTCCGCCGATGCGCTGACCGAGTACAGCCGGGTCGTCGAGCTGCCCGCCGAGCGGGGCATGATCTACGACCGCAACGGCCAGCCGCTGGCGATCAACGAGACCGTCTACTCCGTGGTGGTCGCCCCCGACCAGGTTCGTGCTTCGCGTCGCGACCAGGTCGCGGCCGCCCTCAGCAGCGCGACCGGCAGGCCGATCGCCCCGATCGAGGCGATCCTCGCCAGCGGCTCCAAGTTCGCCTACATCGCCCGCCAGCAGCCGAAACCGGTCGCCGACCGGCTGCTCGCCCTCCACCTCGGCGGCGTCGGGCTGGAGCCGGAGACGCGGCGTTCCTATCTGGCCGGGAGCAGCACCGAGAGCACCCTCGCCTCCAACCTGCTCGGCTTCGTCAACAACGCGGGAAAGGGGCAGTACGGGGTCGAGGCCTACTACCAGTCGGAGCTGGCGGGGCGCAACGGCTCGATGTCCACCTACCAGGACCTCACGGGGCGCGAGATCGTCGTCGGCGGCGAGACCAAGAAGGACGCCGTCAACGGGGCCGACCTGCAGCTGACGATCGACGCGGACATCCAGCACGCCGCCGAGCAGGCGCTCGCGGCCGGGGTGGCGAAGAACAAGGCGGAGAGCGGCAGCGTGATCGTGATGGACCCGAAGACGGGCGCCATCATCGCCTGGGCCGACTACCCGACCTACAACGCCAACACCTTCGGCCAGACGCCGGTCGACCGCTTCATCGACCCGATCGCCTCCTACCTCTACGAGCCGGGCTCGACGATGAAGGTGGTCACCCTCTCCGGTGCGATCGAGAACAGCGCGATCACGCCCAACACGACCCTCAACGACCCCGGCCACATCACCGTAGGCGGCGCCACGCTCTACGACTGGGACCGCCAGAACCGCGGGGTCGTCACCTACACCAAGGTCCTCGAGTCGTCCCTCAACGTCGGTGCGGTCACCGCACTGCAGCTGGAGGGCAACGACGCCTACTACCAGAACCTGGTCAACTTCGGCTTCGCGAAGCCCTCCGGGATCGATGTCGCGGCGGAGTCGACGGTGCCCATCAAGGCCGAGGCCGACTACCGACCCTCGGAGATGGCCACGACCTCCTTCGGACAGGGCATCAACGTGAACATGGTCCAGATGATCGCCGCCCTGAACGTGGTCCCCAACGGCGGCAAGTACGTCCAGCCGCACGTCGTCGAGCGCGTGGGCGGGCGGGCGACCCCGCTCTCCCAGGCGCCGCCGCGCCAGGTCATCTCGCCGGCGGCGGCGGCGCAGATGAACCAGATGATGAAGTCGGTCGTCCAGCACGGCTCCGGGTCGATGGCCCGTATCCCCGGCTTCGAGAACGACGAGGCGGGCAAGACGGGAACGTCCCAGATCCCGGTCAGCGGCCAGTACACGCAGGACGTCTGGTCCAGCTACGTCGGCTACCTGCCGGCCAGCAACCCCCGCTTCACGATGCTGGTGGTGATTCGCAAGCCACACAACGCGACCTGGATCCTCAACGACGGCTACATCGTCGCCGCCCCGATCTGGAAGCAGATCGCGCAGGACATCGTCCTCGACTGGCACATCGCGCCAACTCCAGCTCCGTAACCCGGTCCCGCGAAACCTCGATCCTTAGCTAGTGGTCAGGTTTCCCGGCGCGAAGGGCGGCTTCACGTCCGTCCACACCGACAGCCGCGAGGTTCAGCCCGGGGGTCTCTTCTTCGCGCTCAAGGGAGCCACCACCGACGGTCATCGCTTCCTCGCCGACGCGGCCGCCCGGGGTGCCGCCGGGATCGTGGTCGAGCGCGCCCCCGAGGTCGATCCAGGCGTGGAGGTCATCGTCGTTCCCGACACCTGGGCGGCCCTTTACCAGCTCGCCCGGGATCGCCTCGCCGCGGCCTCGCCGGTCGTCGTCGGAATCACCGGCTCCAACGGCAAGACCTCGACCAAGGAGATGCTGGCGGCGATCCTCGCCACCCGCTTCAAGGTGCTGAAGACGGAGGGCAACCTGAATACCCAGACGGGCGTGCCGCTGACCATCCTGCGGCTCGAACCCGGCGTCCACGAGGTGCTGGTCGTCGAGATGGGCATGCAGGCGCCCGGCGAGATCGCGCTCCTCGCCGCCCTCGCCTCGCCGAGCGTCGGGATCGTGACCGGGGTCGGGACCGTTCACATCGAGTTCTTCGACTCGGTGGAGGGGATCGCCCGGGCCAAGGCGGAGCTGGTTGCGGCGCTGCCGGCCGACGGCCTGGCGATCCTCAACCACGACGACCCGACGACCCGGCTGATCCGCGGGCTCACGGCGGCGCCGATCGTCACCTTCGGCCTGGAGGGCGGCGACTTCCGCGGCGAGGGCTACGCCGCCGGCGAATTCACGGTCCGCGGGGTCCCCGTCAAGCTCCGGATCCCCGGCCGGCACCAGGCCCGCAATGCGCTCGCGGCCCTTGCCGCGGCGGATCACCTCGGCGTCGCGATCGAGGCCGGCGCCCAAGCCCTGGCCGAGGTGGAGGTCGACCGCCGGCTGCAGTCGCTGCCGGCGCCGGCCGGCTTCTCGGTCGTGGACGACGCCTACAACGCCAGCCCGGAGTCGATGCTGGCCGCCTTCGACGCGGTTTCCGAGCGACCTCATCCGGGGCGCCTGCTGGCGGTGCTGGGCGAGATGCGCGAGCTGGGCCCGCTGGCCCGCGAGGCGCATGAAAAGGTCGGCGTCCGCGCCCGAGAGGTGTTCGATGAGCTCTGCGTCGTCGATGTCGGCAACGGCCGCCTGCTCGCCGAGGCCGCCGGCGGCGCCCTGGTGCCTGACAAGGCCGCCGCCGTCCGTTGGGTGAAGGCGCATGCCGGCGCGGGCGACGTGGTGCTCGTAAAGGCCTCCCACGGCGTGGCCCTGGAGGACGTGGTCGAGGAGCTGCTCCGCTCTTGAGCGGCCTGCTCGACCTGCTGACTCTGGGGGTCAGCTTCGTGATCGGGATGGCGGCCTACCCGCCCTTCATCGCCTTCCTCCGCCGGCACTGGGCGGGCCAGGTGATCCAGGCCGAGCTGCCGGGCGAGCACCAGCTCAAGGCGGGCACGCCGACCGGCGGCGGCATCCTCTTCGTCGGCCTCGCCATCCTCGCCGGCCTCCTCGCCACGCTCGCCCGGCACCCGGGGGCCGCCGCGGTGCTGGGGGGCCTCCTGCTGGGCGGGCTGCTCGGCCTCGCCGACGACCTCCGCAAGCTGCGCGTCGGGTCGCTCGGGATCCCCGCGCGGCTCAAGTTCCCGATCCAGCTGCTGCTCGCCGTCCCCGTCGCCGCGCTGGCCCACCAGTCGCACCAGTTCCTCGTGCCCGTCGACCTGGGCTGGTTCTACTGGCCGCTGGCGGTCCTCGCCATCGCAGGCTGCGCCAACGCCGTCAACCTCAGCGACGGCATCGACGGCCTCGCCGGCGGGCTCTGCCTGATCGCCTTCCTGGCCGTCACCGTGCTCCTGCCGGGCGCCGTCGCGGGTGAGAAGGCGACCGGCCTGGCGATCGCGGGAGCGCTCCTCGCCTTCCTCTGGTACAACCGCCACCCGGCCCGCGTCTTCATGGGCGACGCCGGCTCGCTCGGCCTCGGTTACGGGCTCGCCGCGATGGCGATCCAGCAGGGCTTCCTGCTCCTCCTGCCCCTGCTCGGGATCGTGTTCGTGCTCGAGACTCTCTCTGTCATGATGCAGGTGGCCTACTTCAAGGCCTCCGGCGGACGCCGGATCTTCAAGATGACCCCGATCCACTTGACGTTCCAGCTCGAGGGGTGGTCCGAGAACCGCATCGACGCGGTTTTCTGGACGGTCGGCGCCGTCGGCGCCCTGGCTTCAGTGGCCGCCGCCCGGCTGTGAAGAGGTCTCTCGTCGTCGGCCTCGGCCGGAGCGGGGTGGCGCTGGCCCGCTTCCTGCGCGACCGAGGCGACCTGGTCCGGGTGGTCGACAGCAAGCCGGCGGCCAAGCTCGGCGACCATCTCGCCAAGCTCCCCGCCGGCGTCGAGACCGTGCTCGGCGGCTACGACGACTCGGTGCTGAGCGGCTGCGACGAGGTCTACGCCAGCCCGGGGGTGCCCTGGGATTCCGACCTGCTCCAGGCGGCTCGGCGGAAGGGATTCCGGGTCGGCAGCGAGATGGACCTCTTCTTTCGGTCCTGCCCGGCGCCGATCGTCGGCATCACCGGCACCAACGGCAAGACCACCACGACCGCGCTGACCGGCGCGGTGCTGGCCCGCGGCCGGCGGCCAATCCTGGTGGGCGGCAACATCGGCGACACGGTTCTCGACCGGCTCCCTGAGGTCACCCCCGAGCACTGGGTGGTCCTCGAGCTGTCCAGCTTTCAACTGGAGTCGATCGAGCGCCCGAAGCCGGCGATCGGCGTGATCCTGAACCTCACCCCCGACCACCTCGACCGGCATGGCACCTTCGATAACTACGGCGCCGCGAAGGCCAGGCTGATCCGGTTCCTCGAACGCGACGCTGACGCCGTCCTCAACGGGCAGGATCCCGCCGTCCGCGCCCTTGCCGCCCAGACCGCCGGCCGGGTGACGTGGTTCGACCAGGAGCCCGACCCGCCGATGCCGCTCCCCGGCGCTCACAACCTGATGAACGCCAAAGCCGCCGCAGCCGTCGGCCGCCTCGCCGGCATCCCGCCCACCGAGGTCGCCTCGGCGATCGCCGGCTTTGCCGGCGTCGAGCACCGGCTGGAGCTGGTCGGGGAGTGGGGCGGGGTGCGCTGGTACAACGACTCCAAGGCGACCAACCCGGACGCGGCGGCGGTCGGCATCGAATCCTTCTCCGGCCAGCCCGTGGTGCTGATCGCGGGCGGCCAGGGCTCCGGCTTCGACCTCGCCGGCTGGGTCGAGCGGATCCGCCGGATCGCCGGCGGGGTGGTCCTGATCGGGGAGAGCGCCGAAGTCCTCGAGCGGGAGCTGGCCGGCCGCCCGAACGTGGTGCGGGCCAGCGACCTCGACCATGCCGTGGAGCTGGCGGCCGGTCTCGCCGAGCCAGGCGGGGTCGTGCTCCTCAGCCCCGGCTACAAGAGCTTCGACTGGTTCACCAGCTTCGAGGATCGCGGCCGCCGCTTCAAAGACAGCGTCCGCGCCTGGAACCAGGCGAGGGCTCTCTGAATTGGCTGCCGTAGCAGAGGAGGTCCGCCAGGAGAGGCCCTGGGTGCCCGCCCGGGAGCGCGCCCGCCGGCCGGAAGCCGATCGCTGGCTGCTCCTGCTCACCGTCCTCCTGGTGGCAACCGGCCTCGTCTTCGTGCTCAGCGCGAGCCAGGCCCTCGCCTACGTCCAGCACCTCACAGCCCTTTACTACTTCGAGCGCCAGCTGATCTCGGTCGGTCTGGGCGGCGCGGTGATGCTTGTCCTGATGCGGGTCGACTACCACCGCCTCCGGCCGCTGATCCTCCCCGGGACGGTCGCCGTCACCGTCCTCCTGGTGCTGGTACCGCTGGCCGGGGTGCAGGTGAACGGCGCCCGGCGCTGGTTCGCGATCGGACCGCTGGTCATCCAGCCGACCGAGATGGCCAAGCTCGCCTTCGGCCTCTTCATGTCGGCCTGGGTCGTCAAGCAGGGTGAGCAGCTGCGCGACCTGCGGGCGGGCTTCGTGCCCTTCTTGGTCCTCCTCGGCGGCGCCCTCGGCCTGGTCATCCTGGAGCGCGACCTGGGCACCGCACTGGTCGTCGCCGCGATCCTGGCCGCCACCTTCGTCGCCGGGGGCGGCCGCAAGCGCCACCTCGCCCTCCTGCTGCTCGGGCTGTTCCTCGCCGGCTGGCTGACGATCGTCCTCGAGCCTTACCGCTTCGCCCGCCTGGCCATCTTCATCAACCCCTTCCAGGACCAGCTGAACGCCGGCTTCCAGTCCACCCAGGCGCTCTACGCGCTCGGTTCCGGCGGCATCTGGGGCGTCGGCATCGGACACTCGGTGCAGAAGTTCCTCTGGCTGCCCGAGGCGCACACCGACTTCATCTTCGCGATCATCGGCGAGGAGACCGGGCTGGTCGGGACGACCCTCGTCCTGCTCGGCTTCGCCGCCTTCGCCGTCCGCGGCTACCGGGCCGCGCTGCGCGCCCCCGATCGGCTCGGCCTTGCGGCTGGTCAACATGGCGACCGTCACCGACACCCTCCCGATCACCGGGGTACCGCTTCCCCTGATCAGCTACGGTGGCTCTTCGGTGGCCATGACGCTGGCTGCGATCGGCGTGCTTCTCAACATCGCCTCGCAGGGGTCGCGGCGGCAGCAGCAGGACACTCAACGGGGGGTAGATGCGCCTTCTCATCTCGGGCGGCGGGACCGGTGGGCACGTGATGCCGGCCCTGGCGGTCGCCCGCGCTTTCCGCGCTGAGGATCCGGGCGGGGAGCTGCTCCTGGTCGGCCGCGGCGGCGGGCCGGAGGAACACCTCGTCCCCGAGGCCGGCTTCCCGCTTCGAACCGTCGCCATCCGCGGCTTCAACCGCGATGCCCTGGCCAAGAACCTCGCCCTCCCGGCGGTCGTCCCCGCCGCGCTACGGGAGGCCGCCCGGATCGTCGAGGAGTTCCGGCCCGACGTCGTCCTCGGCGTCGGCGGCTACGCCATGACGCCTTCCGTCTGGGCCGCGCGCCGCCGCCGCATCCCCTACGTGCTGGCGGTCTTCGAGTCGGGCGGCCTCGCCAACCGCATCTTCCGCCGCGGCGCCGCCGCCGCCTGCGTCAGCTTCCCAGACGACGTCGAACGCTTTCCGACGGCGCGCACCGTGCTGACCGGGTACCCGCTCCGGCCGGGCTTCGCGCCGAGCTCGCCCCGGGTTCCCGCCCGCCGCCTGCTGGTGATGGGCGGCAGCCAGGGCGCCCACCGGATCAACGAGACGATCTGGTCGGCCCTCGACGCCCTCCTCGAGCGCTTCGAGGTCGTCACCCACCTGACCGGTGAGCAAGGCCGCGTCCGCTCCGCCGAGTTTGCGCGCTCCGGCTACCGGCCGCTCGCCTTCACGCCCGACGTCGCCCCCCTGATGGCCGAGGCCGACCTCGTCATCTGCCGGGCCGGCGTCGGCACCCTGGCCGAGGTGACCGCCGTCGGCCTGCCTGCGATCGTTGTCCCGGGCTCCTTCGGCGGCGGGCACCAGGTCCGCAACGCCGACCGCCTCGCCCGGGCCGGCGCCGTGATCAAGCTGGGCGACGACGAGCTCGCCTCGGACAGCCTGCTGGCGGCGATCGACGGGCTGGACGGCGAGGAGCTGCGCGCGATGGCCGCCGCTTCACGCGCGCTCGGCCGGCCCGAGGCGGCGCGGGACATCCTGGTCGTCCTCCGGGAGGTCGCCGCGTGAGGGTGCACCTGATGGGCATCGGGGGGGCCGGGGTCAGCTCCCTGGCGATGGTCCTCGCCGCCCGCGGCGACCTGGTCAGCGGCTGCGACCAACGCCTCTCGGCGACCACCGAGCTCCTCGCCCAGGAAGGGGTCGCGGTCGCGCTCGGCCACGACCCGGCCCACGTCCGGGACATCGAGCTGCTGGTGCATTCGGCCGCCGTGAACCGCGACGCCCCCGAGCCGGTCGCCGCGCGGGCCGCCGGGATCCGGGTCCTGACGCGGGCCGAGATGCTGGCCGAGCTGATCGGCGCCGGCGAGTCGATCGCGGTCTCCGGCACCCACGGCAAGACGACCACGACGCACATGCTCGGCCAGGTGCTGACCGCTGCCGGCTTCGACCCCAGCGTGCTCGTCGGCGACGGCCTCAACACCCGCGCCGGCGCCAGCAGCTGGCTGGTCGCGGAGGCCGACGAGAGCGACGGCTCGCTCGTCCTTCACCACCCGAAGTACGCCATCGTCACCAACGTCGAGCTCGACCACCCGGACCACTTCGCCGACCTCGCCGCGGTCCGCGAGGTGTTCCAGCGCTTCGTCGGCCAGGTCGGCGAACTCACGGTCGTGTGTGCCGATGACGCGGAGGCGATGCGCCTCGAGGTGTCCGGCCGGCGCGTCACGTATGGCTGGGAGCAGGGCGACTACACGCCTTCCCGGCTCGGGCTGGCGCTCACCATCCCGGGGCGCCACAACCTGCTCAACGCCACCGGTGCCGCGGCGCTGGCCCTCGAGCTGGGGGTGAGCCTGAACGTGGTCCGGAAGACGCTCTCCACCTTCCCTGGCGCCCATCGCCGGATGGAGTTCGTCGGGATCTGGAAGGGCGCCCGGCTCTTCGACGACTACGGCCACCACCCGACCGAGGTGCGGGCGACCCTCCAGGCCGCTCGCGAGCTGGCGCCCAAGCGCGTCATCCTGGTCTTCCAGCCCCACCGCTACAGCCGGCTGGCGGGGCTGCTGGACGAGTTCGCGGCGTCCTTCGACGGCGCCGACGAGGTGATCATCACCGAGGTCTACGCGGCCGGCGAGGCGCCCGGCGACGTTTCCGGCGTCGACCTCGTGGAGAAGGTCCCCGGCGCCCGCTTCGCTCCCCATTTCGACGTCGTCAAGGACGACCTCTACGCGCTCGTGCAGCCGGGCGACCTGGTCCTCTTCATGGGCGCGGGCGACATCGGGAAGGTTCCCCATGAGCTGGCGCAGTAGCTCCAACCTGGCCTGGCTGCGCTCGCTGCGAGGCGTGGCGGAGGGCCACCCGCTGGCGCGGCACACCTCCTTCAACATCGGGGGTCCAGCTGATTACTTCCTCGAGACGGCCGACCCGGCCCCGGTCCTCAGCGGGGCCCGGGAGCGTGGCGTCCCGCTCCGCGTCATCGGCGCCGGCACCAACCTGCTGGTGGGTGACGGCGGGGTCGAGGGCCTCGTGCTGCGGGACGTCGACCGGCGCTTCCGGCGGGTGGGCGACCGGGTGTTCGGCGGCGCCGGGCTCAAGATGATGCGGCTCGCCCGGCTCGCGGCCGACCTCGACCTGGTGGGCCTGGAGTTCGCGATCGGCATCCCCGGCACGGTCGGGGGAGCGGTCTACCAGGACGCCGGCTGCTGGGGGACCGAGGTCCGCGAGGTGCTGGTCGCGGTGGAAGGCGACGGCGGCGGCTGGCAGCCGGAGGAGCTGGGGCTCGGCTACCGCACCTCCGCTTTCCGGGAAGGCGGCCTTCAGGGAGAGCTCATCAGCGGCGCCTGGTTCCAGCTCCGCCCTGGCGACGGCGCGGCGGCCAGGGAGCAGATGGCGAGCTGGACGGCCGAGCGCCAGCGCACCCAGCCGATCAAGTCGAAGAGCTGCGGCAGCGTCTTCAAGAACCCGCCCGGCGACTCTGCCGGCCGGCTGGTCGAGGCGGCGGGGCTGAAAGGTGCCCGCGAGGGCGGGGCCGTGATCAGCCCCAAGCACGCCAACTTCATCGAGAATTCGGGCGGAGCCACCGCTGCCGACGTGCGCCGGTTGATCGAGCGGGCGCAGGCCGCCGTAGCCGAGCGGTTCGGGGTGACGTTGGACCCCGAGGTGGAGATGATCGGACGATGAAGGTGGCGGTCCTCAAGGGCGGCAGCTCCTCCGAGCGCGAGGTCTCGCTCCGCTCCGGCGCCCAGGTCGAGGCGGCTCTCGGCCGACGCGGCCACGACGCGACCGGGCTCGACTTCGGCCCCCAGACCTTGAGCCGGCTCGCCGAGGGCGGCTTCGACTGCGTCTTCATCGCGCTCCACGGCCCCCTCGGCGAGGACGGCACGGTGCAGGGCATGTGCGAGCTGCTGCAGCTTCCCTACACCGGCTGCGGTGTCCTCTCCAGCGCGCTCTGCATCGACAAGGCGATGTCGAACCGGGTCCTCGAGCAGGCGGGCGTGGCGGTCCCCGCCTACCAGGAGCACGACGTCCGGGAGGGAATCCCGCCCGACCTGCCGGGCCGGCTGGTCGCCGGGCTGGGCCTGCCCCTGGTCGTCAAGCCGACCCGGCAGGGCTCGAGCGTCGGCTACACCCTCGCCCGGAGTGAGGAGGAGGTGGCCGACGGGATCATCCTCGCCGGGCGCTACGACTACCGGGTCCTCGCCCAGCGCTTCGTCAGCGGCGTCGAGATCACGGTCGGCGTCCTCGCCACGCCGGACGTCGAGGTGCTGCCGACGCTGGAGATCGTGAGCGAGAACCCCGACTACGACTACGACGCCAAGTACACCGCCGGCAAGAGCCACCACATCATCCCGGCCCGGATCCCGGAGCCGGCCCGGCGGGCGGCGGCCGCGGCGGCCGAGCTCGCCTTCCGGACGCTCCGCTGCGAGGGGATGGCGAGGGTCGACCTGATCGTCGACGAGGCCGGCGTCCCCTGGGTGCTGGAGGTCAACACGGTGCCCGGGCTGACCGCGCTCTCACTGCTTCCCGACGCCGCGCGCGCCGCCGGGATCGAGTTCGAGGAGCTCTGCGACCGGCTCGTCCGCCACGCCCGCCTCCGGGTGATGGGTGGCGGCGGGGGAGGCTGAGGCCCTGTCTTCACGCCGGCCCCATTCCTTCAACGCCACCGGGAAGGACTTGAGCCAGACCACCTCCCGCCGCCGGCGCTCCGCCCGGCCGGAATCCCCGCCAGCAGCCGAGCCGCGGCCGCCGAGGACCCCGCGCGAGCGCCGGCCGCGGCGCCGGATCGTGGACTTCTGGTGGCGGGCCCTCGCGCTCGCCGTCGCGGGTGCCGAGGTGGTCATGCTGGGCTGGATCCTCGGCGGCGATCGGACGGTGGTGCACCAGGTCAGCATCACCGGCCTCGCCCACCTGAGCCGGGCGCAGGTGATCCGGTCGGCCGGTCTCGATGGGCGCGCCTCGGTGCTGGTCCTCGACGGTGATAGCATCCGGCGCGACTTGGAGCGGCTGCCATGGGTCAGGACGGCCTCGGTGCAGCCGCTGCTGCCGGACCGGGTGGCGATCGACATCCAGGAGTGGGCGCCGGTGGCCGTCTACCGGAACGGGCCGGGAGGCGCGCTGCTCTATCTGAACGACCAGGGGACAGCGCTCGCCCCCGCCCCGGCGGCAGGGACCCTGCCCCTCGTCCAGGGCGGGGGGGCGGCCGACCCGAAGCTCGGCTCGCACCCTCTCGACGCCACCCTGCTGACGGCGCTGGTCCGGATCCAGGCCGGCTTCCCGGCCCTCTACGGCCAGCCGGTGGCCGCCTTTCAGCTCGACTGCGTCGGCTCGTTGAGCCTCACCACGACCAAGGGCGTGACGATCTATTTCGGCCGCGTGCTGACCCCGGAGGAGTTCGCCTCCCTGTCGTCCAAGCTCTCGGCGCTGAAGTCGATCGCCACGTCCGACCCCGACGTCGGCAACCCGGCCAAGGTCGAGTACATCAACCTCGAGGACGTCCAGCAGCCGGCCGTGAAGTTCAAGGGCGTCAAGCCTTCTCCCACGTCTTCGCCGGCCGCCGGCGCGGTGCCCAGTCCCTCGCCGAGCGGCCTCGCTCCCGAGCTGGTGACGCCATGCAGGTGATCGTCGTCGCGGTTGTCTGCGCCGCGATCGGATTGCTGCTCGGGCTGCTTTCCCCGGTGACCATCCCGTTCGGCTATGCGCGCTACACGGCGGTGGCGCTGCTGGCGGCGCTGGACTCCA
>WNFM01314962.1_pt1 | contig 11869 bp, 9 predicted proteins | sample 5400271 | NCBI WGS metagenome assembly WNFM01 (sample SAMN13153352, study PRJNA577476) | soil metagenome | isolation source: 60 cm saprolite on Douglas fir-dominated hillslope | place: USA:California | collected 2013-09-17 | reverse complement strand
CATCTTTTCGAGCGTCTCGATAGCCGGAACTGTGTGTCCGTTTTCAACACGCGAGATGTAGCACCGGAGCAAGCCTGTCCGTTTTTCAATGTCGCCCTGCGAGAGTTCTTTTGATTCGCGCAATTCTTTCAAGCGATTCCCAATCACCATGGTGGTCTCCTTAGCAACGTCAAACCAACGTTCGGGTTGTGAGTTTGTTGAAATTTTTGCTTGCTATACCAAGCAGTGAAATTGCCTCACAGGCGGCGTTCAAGTTCGGTGCAGTACTTTCGTTCTAATAAGCGTTTGTTACTTGACAGGCCGTGGAAAACAGCCGATTTTGTCCAGTCAGAGCGCCCCCTTCCCCGCTTGAGTTAAATTCCTTTCGGGGGAGTCCTATGCCTGCCTCACGCCGCGAATTTGTCCGCGAGCGCCGTTCAGCAATACGCCACAAAATCAGCGTTCCGCTGAAACATCGTGTCTGGAAGTCTTCGATGTCGGAACGGTCAGCCCTGGCTGTGGATATTTCGGGGCGAGGAGTCCAATTCGTGACGGATTGTTTTTACCCCGAAGGAGAGGTTGTTGAAATGAGGTTTGAGATGCCCGAAGCCGTCGCTGGTGCATCGCCAAGCGAATGGCTCTGCACAGGACACGCCGTGCGAGTCAGACAAATTGGAACGACCGCAAAAATGAAAGTCCTAATCGTGTTTGTCGTAAGTGCGGTCACACGTGACGGTCTCCCATCACTATGACGTTCTGGGCAAACGCCTTGTCCTTGACTCTACGGACAGAGAAAACCACTTTTTGTCGGTTCGCTAGATGCTAACTCAGCCAAGCGCGACGCCGTGTCGCTTACGATTTGTTGGCTTTCCTGGCAGAAAACGAAGTATCCGGCGGCCGAGCGCACCACCAATTCCGTGACGCGCAACTTTGCCGTTTTGAGCTCTTGCAGCGCTCCTATCCAGACCGTGGGTGCCGAGAAGGTCTTTCATGAAGATGTCAAAAGGAGCGGCTTTCATCGACAAAGTTCCACGTATGAGTGCCGCTGACACGCGCATACTGATTTCTTTTAACTTAACTTCGCTGATTGAAGTTACCACCGCCGTGAGAAGTTCCACATTGCCTGACACCAAAAGGCGAATCCGGGTCCAATTAATTGCGGTGCCGACATGGATGTGCATCTAATTGACGGAACATATGAATTGTTCCGGCACTTTTTCGCGGTGCCCTCCGTCGCAGATTCAAACGGGCAGGAAATCGGCGCGGTCCGTGGTGTCCTGACCTCCGTTTTGTCCATGATCGAGCGCGGTGCAACCCACATTGGCGTTGCAACCGATCATGTCGTGGAGTCGTTTCGGAACGGCTTATATCCTGGATACAAGACCAGTGAAGGTGTGCCTCCAGAGTTGCTCTCCCAGTTCCCTGTTCTCGAGGAAGCGCTGAAGGCAATGGGAGTTGTGGTTTGGCCAATGGTCAGCTATGAGGCGGATGATGCGCTCGCGTCTGCCGCCGATAAAGCTGCTAAAGATGATCGTGTGAGGCAGGTTCTCATTTGTACGCCGGACAAAGATCTCAGCCAGTGTGTTGTGGGCACACGAATCGTTCAACTTGACCGCAGGCGCGATATCCTCCGCGATGAGGCAGGAGTTGTGGCCAAGTTTGGAGTGAGGCCCCAATCGATTCCGGACTACCTGGCTGTGGTCGGCGATACTGCAGATGGCTTTCCAGGCGTCCCGGGATGGGGCGTAAAGGCTGCGGCTCTTACCTTATCTCAGTACCCCCGCCTTGAAGGCATTCCGAAGGATTGGCGACAATGGCATCCGTCCATCCGGAAGGCCCGCTCGCTCTCCGAATCGCTATTCAACGCGTGGAGCGACGCCCTCTTGTTTCGCACCCTTGCAACTCTGCGACTGGATGTGCCCGTATTTGATACCGTCGAGGACCTTCGTTGGAAGGGACCGCGCCCGAACTTTGAGGAATACTGCTGGCAAATGAAGTCTTCCGATCTGCTTGTCCGCATACGCCGGCAAACTCAATGAGATTCTAGGACGTTTAGGTCACCTTGAGGATCGAGGCTGAATGAGACGAAAGCAAGACCGAATTCTCCGCCTTTGCGTTCGTTGAATTGAAATTAATTCACGCTGCCGGCAGCAGATAGTCGGGCCAGAACAGCTCATTTGCAGCCTTCCTCGCGATCCACTAAGTCTCGGAAGTCGGCCTCCGCTTCAACGTCGTTCTTATATTTGCCGTCATTAAAATTGTTCTTCACAATGGCGAGAATCCGCTGAATTGCTCGGCGGCAAGCAGCGCTTTTGTTGGCTCTAAGTTGAGTAGCCAGGCGATCCAGGAAATCGGTGCTCACACAAAGATTATAGCCGCCGGGAGAGCGCGCTTTCTTCCCCACCTTCAGATCGCGGTCCTGCCGCAGTTCTAGGAAATGAAGGGATACACTGATCGCGCTCGGACGTGTAACGGATGTCCAGTGACCGACGTTCGTACAACACCGCAAGAATCCGTACTTCCGAGCCATTGGTGCCACCCTTGAGGCTCTTATTGCCGCCTTCTGCCGCCTCGACAAATCGCTAGGTTATTGTTGGTAAAAAGGATGGTTGGTAGGGGCGGTGGGGATCGAATTGTTATTTCACTTTACTAAGTCCCGCGTTTCCACGGTGCTACCCACTGCCAGCCAAATCAATTGGAGCCAAATGGAGCTAAATTTCGCCAGTTCACGCGTGACGTCCGTCTGCCTTTGGGTAGCCTGGAACTCGTGTTATGGATCGGCGTCTAATCTAACGTCCTTAAGCTCGACTCGGAAGAAGGTTCAACCATGAGCAAACTAGTTTCCGTCACATTTCTAGTTAACCTCGTAGTTGCATCAACGACTGGGAGGCTCCAGGAACAGCAGTCCGAGTACACCAAGCAAGCGAAGTTGGACGATCAAGGAAACGTTTACGTGAGTTCCGACCAAGGCCAGCTCATTCGGATGGCCAATGCGAAGCACTGCTCGGAAGTCCACGAGGCCAATGATCGACAGACTGTTGGCTGTAGAGTGATGCGCGATGAGGAACGCGGCAATACTGTGCCATCGCTTCAACTAGAAATTTATCGGAGAGGCGGCCACAAAGCAGTCATTGAACCAGGAACTCCGATTCTGGACTGGCATTTTTGGAAAGATGGCGAACAGGTTGCGGTTTCCTCGGTGCCGAACGATGGCCACGTAACGTATGCGCTGTACGATTCAGCAACGGCTCATCTGATTGAAAGACTGTCTGAACCATCAGACGAAGGTTTGCTTCCTCAATGGGCCAAAAGCGGAGCGCAGATTCAAGACGAGTCTGTTCGCATGAGCGCTGAGCTTACCCAAGAGCGAAGACAGTGGATCGCGAAAGTCTTGCGTCAAATTGGCAAGATCAAGCCTGGCATGAGAAGAAAGGACCTGCTTACAGTCTTTACAACGGAAGGCGGGATTTCCACCCGAACGCAGCGAACCTATGTAAATACCGAATGCCCCTACATCAAGGTGAACGTTCGCTTCAAAGTAGTGAGCGGCGAAAACCTCACTCTGACCGAAGACCCGGACGACATCATCGAGTCCATTTCACAGCCATATCTGGCATGGGGCGTGATCGATTGAGGGCCGCAGGGATCGAACCCACGAGCTTGCGAACAACACTCCCGAGAAGTGGTTGATAAGCGCGTTGGCCTGGATCAACGGCCGAGTGGAAATCGCTCGGAGAGCCGCTCCACACTCTTCAATCGAAAAACCATCACCATAAGGTCAGACGTATAGGAGAGAATGTCACCATGTCCTCTCTTGCTCGTTGGGCCGGCCTCAGCTTGCTCGTGCTATGTACGAGTCTGCCTGCTCAAGCTGATAGAAAGGTTCGGGAGATAGTGATTCATTCCGGCTGGGGAGGCCTTGGAACACCTCAACGCCTTACGGTGACGATACTGGGAACTTCCGATGGCTTCCAACGCGACGGCAAACCGGTGAAGCCAGCCCTGGTGCAGGCACTGGTGGCCGCCGCTGAAGCGGCGCCGATCTTGAAGCCCAATCCCGCCAACTTGGGGATAAACAAGAGTTGGCTTCGATCCCAGTTGGCACTTGTCGAAGATCGAATGACCGGGAAGATGCCCAGTGCTACTGCGCGCCAGAAGGCATTGTTCGAATCCACGTTTACCAACCCCGAGAAGATCGACGGCGTTCTCCCAAGTCTTTTTACGTACACCAGCTTTGATGACTATCCGAATGCTGAGGTCAATATTAAGTTCTCTGGTGATTCCCAGCTCACCCTCACTTCGCACTCGTACTACGAGTTCATGCTTCCTTGGACAATACGCGGACCCAATAGTACGGAGACCTACAACGCGGAAATTTCGCGGGCGATTTCGGCACTCCTTCCTCCAGAGGACACAAATAAGGGGAGACTTGCCGGCCCTGAGTTTGGTTTTCACGTAGCGGAAGCCGTGATGGGCAGCATTGACAAGCAATGGAAGGAAATCGGCGCTGAGGACCGCGCCGGCGATTCACTCGCGAAGCTTCGCAGCCAGTACGTAATCACCGCCAGTGACATCAACCCTTATCACAACGCAGAGTATGGCCTTTCATGGAGTCCTAAGGGCCCACACGAAACGAACCTATACGTCACTCTACATAAGCCTGACTTTCCCGCGAACCTGGCGGTTGAGGGCATTTTCCTTTCAGAGGGAGACAGAATCCAAGGAGTCGATGAATTCCTCAAGACAGGATCACGATATAAGGGTCTTATGCTCTCTATCACATGGTTGATGGATTGGCTTCGCGACCATCCCGATAGGCATGCGTATTTGTTCAATGTGCATGGGCTCTCCTTAGGCGAACACGCCATGCAGACCTTTACCAAAGACATGAGGCTCCGGGAGCGGGATGATCTGGTTGAAAAGGTGCGCGCTCAACAGTCACAGATCGCTTTGTTGAAGATTGATGGAGCGGACTGGCTCATCCTTCCGGACCGGCATCTTCTTCTTTGGCGATACGAATGGTTTCGTGGTCTGTTGAAATGGACACCTAACGACTTCGGTGAAGGCGAATGCGCCGACTATCGCGTGAACAATGGCGGGTGCTCTGGGCGTGAGATTTCGCCGGAAGGGATGCTGGTCGCCTCTGGAAGACCGAGAGACGTGGAGTGCTTGAAAAGCTGGCGCAGCAGGCATTCCTCCAGTTCCTCGCAGACCGATGCGCTCTTTGAGGTGGAAGAGCATGGACGCGAAGGGTTCATTGACCGTACTGGCCAGATTGTCATTCCTCTCTGTTTCGACGCTGTCGAAGAGTTCTCCGAGGGACTTGCGAGATTCGAGAGGGATGGACGTTGGGGTTACATCAATCCCACCGGAAACGTAGTCATCGAGCCAACGTTTCCATGGGCCGAGGAGTTCCATGAGGGGTTGGCTCACGTACAGGTCACCGGCACGGTACTGGGCTACGACGGCCGCTGGGGCTACATTGATCGAACCGGCAAGATCGTCATCCCCGCGAATTCTGGCCGCATGATCAGCGATAGCAGTGGTGAAGAATCGGCCTTCCACGACGGCTTGGCGATGATCGAAGTCGAGGGCAAGGCTATTCCGCCGCGCAAAGGTTTCATCGACAAGGACGGTAAGCTCGTCGTACCGGCGCGGTTCACCTATGTGTACTCTTTCTCTGAGGGCTTGGCAGCGGCCACGGAGTCCGAATCCGGCGACACGGGATGGGGCTACATTGACCAGTCTGGGATTTGGGTGATTCCACCGCGCTTCGATTGGGCCAGTAGCTTCCAGTTCGGGCTCGCACCTGTGAACCGAAAAAAGAATTGCGGCTATATCGATAAGAAGGGAGACGAAGTTCTCCGTCTGCCTGCACCTGGCGGACAGCAAGACTGCGCCTCGGCTTGGGGCAATTTCACGGACGGTCTGTCACGGTGGCTCTTCGGGAAGAAGTACGGCTTCATCGACCGTAACGGAAAGACCGTCATCCCGCCACAGTTCGACCTCACCTATGGCTTCTCTGAAGGGCTCGCTGCTGTCCAGATCGACAAAAAGTGGGGCTACATCGAAACGACCGGAAAAATGATGATCGCACCTCAGGAATTCTGGAACGTCAAGCCGTTCCATAACGGATTGGCCGAGGTGCAGACCAAGGACGGGAGCGTAGGCTACATTGATCGTTCAGGCCAATATGCCTGGGGACCCCATAAGCGTGATGACGGTGCGACGGAATGACGACCAACACGAGAAATACAGCCTTCAGCCGTAAAGACAAGTATGACTTGCGCTGCGTTTGGTAGTCCCCGCGTGTCTTGTAAGTTGTTGTAAAACCTATTCACGCAGCGCTGTCACAGCATCGACCACAGGCTCGACGCCGGCCGAAACGGGTCTCAATTTCGGGCAGGCAAGGATCGCCTCAAGGATGCAAGGCGCTGCGATGGCGCGTCATGGCCGGATCATCAACTTCCGCAACCTTCCTTAACCGTATACCCGAACGCCGCATATCCTGCCAGCCTCTTCTTGTACATACGAACCAGCATGGGAACGGATACATCCGCGTAATCATAAACCTGGACTTCGCTCTTGCTCTCGTGGAGGCGATGCAGGCGGCCAACGTACTGTTGCAGCGTACCTTTCCACGAAATCGGGGTCACAAGGAAAAGCGTGTCTAGGCGAGAGTCGTCAAATCCCTCACCCAGGTAGCTTCCGGTAGCGAGAATTACCCTCGGTTCATCAAGGGGAACGGCAGCCAGAGACTCAGCCAACTTCCTCCTCTGCTTAGCTCCCATTCCGCCCTTCATAACAAACGTGTGCGAACAAATTCCCCGCAAGCGTTCAGCCAGGTAATCGAGGTGTTCCGTCCGGCCTGTCAGAACAAGTGGCGAACGCCCTGCGGACAGGGTTCCCACTAGGTCCCGAACGATCAGGTCGTTTCTTGATTGGTCAGAAAAAAGGGCGGCATAAATGTCTTGAATAGTCGTTTCGTTTTCTGGCCTGTTCCAACCGAAACTGGTCAGCCTCGGGAACACCTTATGCTGAAATGGAGAAGACTCCGCTGCCTTCCTCGCACTCAGATAAAAACGTGTCGGACCGCACTGCATATAAATGATGGGGTGGTGGCCATCCTTTCGCGTCGGCGTGGCTGTCAGCCCCAGAACGAATTTTGCTTTTACTTCACGAAGGACCCGCTCAAAGGTGACCGCCGAAAGATGGTGACACTCATCCACAATCACGTGGCCATAGTCGGCGACGAAGTCCTCGATTGCCCCTTTGTGCTGCAAACTTTGGATCACAGCAACATCGATTAAGCCAGTCCTCCTGTTTTTCCCTCCGCCGAATTGCCCGATATCCCCAATGGGCAACGCCAAGTACGCCGCTAGCCGCTCGCGCCATTGATCCATGAGCTGACGCCGATGCACGAGAATCAACGTGTTCACCGCTCTGGCAATGATCAGACTCGCCGCAACCACAGTCTTTCCAAAAGCGGTTGGTGCACAGAGTACGCCGTTGTCATGAACGAGGACTGCCGCAATAGCGTCTTTCTGCTCAGGCCGCAGCTCACCTTGGAAGCGAACGTCGATTTTCTTCCCCGCCGTTCGTTCGTCCTGGACTTCTATCTTCACCGAATGCGCCTTAAAGACATTGATCACGTCTTCTATGCATCCTCTTGGAAGGCCAAGGTGCTCGGGGAAGAGCTCACCACACGAAATAACCCGCGGCTTGCCGTATGTGGAGAGCCGCATCGCTTGAGCCCTGTAGAATTCAGGATTTTGGAAAGCAGCCACGCGAATCAGACGATCCACCATGGCGGACGGTAGGTCTTTCTTCTCGACATAAACAAGGTTGCTCACCACCAGACGGGCAATTGATGGCATCGGACCACTGATTGGTGTTTCCCTTCGTTTCCGGGATGGGCTCCAATTCCATGGGGCCTCGCCTTCGTCTCCATCAGCAAAACTAAAATGCACCCCGACCGGATTCCCTCCAGGGGCTATCTCGCGAATTATGTCGGCGAGCCGTTCTACCGGGATTCTTTGGCTCGACTTCAAGAATCGCCATTGATCAGCGCAAGGCCGAAACAGCTCATCCAAGAAAACCGTGTTTCCTTGGTTCCTGGGGCCTTTCTGCAACGGCAAAGCAATCAAATTTCCGAAGCCACCCTTGGGCATAGTGTCCTGGCTAGGGAAAAGTCGGTCGTATGAATCGAGACCTATTTCATGTCTCTTTTCCATGGTGCGGGTCAACAATGCACACCCTAGTCTTCGCGCGTCAACTCCGGATACCGGACGGTCAAAGAACATCCAAATGTGCGCACCATTTCCCGACCGCGAGCGCTCGACGGAAGCAGGAACATGGAACTGCCTACAGGTTGCGACGAACGCTGTCGCATCGGCCATCCATGATTTTTTGTCGAAATCCACCGCAAGGAACCAGCAAGTCTCGTCCGGGAGGAGGGGATAAATGCCGATCGTGTGTTTTCCCGTCAGATGATTCTTAATCACCTCATCCGTCAGCGGCTGGAGTATCCGCGTCTTGCGCCCGACTCTCTTTCGATCTTCCGGTTTCGCTGCATGGATGGCCCGCCAGTCCATTACCCCCGCCGGTGAATAGCCAGACTTGCCGCCCTTCCCTTCCCACCGAATGGCGAAAACATCTTCGCGTCCGCGAAACAGATTCCGATAAAGCGCAATCTTTATTTCTGGTGTGTAGAGTTCGGTTGTGGCGCTGAGTGCTGGCTTTGTAACAGGGGTGGTTTGAGCAACGGTCTGATTGGGAAGAGAATGATCCATGCCAAGCATGGCCCGGAGACGATCATTTTCCTCACGAAGCCTTTGACATTCCTCATGTGCCTCTTTCAAACGCACCTGAATGTCGTCTTGATCGGGCGTGCGGTCATTGGTTGCCATTTGATCCCAAGTTGCGCGAATTGGACGGTCAGGAAGATCTTATCCGATGAACGAAGCAAATGAGCAATTCGTCTTGCACCCACTGGGAACAAATCGAGAACAAACTACCGAAGAACACCAGTGAAATAGGTCGATCAACACATACGTAAGTCGATGAGAAGCAAAGACGGGCTAGTGTTTTATCCGGCTCATAACCCGAAGACCGTCAGTTCAAATCTGTCCACGGCAATTAAGACCCCGTATCGATTCTTGGATGCGCACACGAAATGAACTGGTTCATTCGTCCACGCCTATCGCGCGGGCCCATGCGCAAATAGTCGCAACCTTAAACCCTAGTATTTCGTTCTCACATACGCGCCATACCGCCCGTAACACGCCGATCCGCGACGATTCTTGTGAGGATTAAGGGCACCATCCATCCGTTTCTTGTTGAATGTCCTTCCACAAACTGTGCATCGATACACGTAGGTCGGTCCTTGATGTCTGGTTCTCGTTGCGATCCGACGGATTCTTGGTAAGCGCGGCATCGCGGCTGAAGGTGCAACTGTAAGCGGTCCCGTCGAAGTGAGTTCGACCGCATAACGAGGCGCGAAAACTTGCGAAGTCACCGTCGCCCCTTGCATTCGATCCACACGATAGGAACGATGCTCCCCTGAATCGCTGCGGATTGAGTGCAGCACAAAATATCCATCGGCAGTTTGCCGAAGCGAATACGGCTCTATACGACGTACGCTGCCGTCATAGCTGAGATCGACACATAGATGATTACCTGCGGCGAAGCGGATGATTTCCAGAGTCGAACGAGAGGGGAGCGGAACGCTCATCGGCAGCACACGCGAGCGGATGGGGATCTCGCCCACACCGTGCTGGATGAGCGCGCGCTGCGGAACTGGAGCGCCGCTCGTAATCCAGGTAAAGATCTCGGGCAGCGCATCCCAGAAGTCACTGAGCGGAGGAAGCACGGGGAGCTGGTGTGACAGCATGTCCGACCACATTGCCTCAAGCGCTTGGCGATTAGGAATGAGCGACTGGAACGTAGGCACCGGGATTGCCTTGTATTCGCATTTCCGCCGGAGCACGTCCAGAAGCACCCTAGCCGTGGGCCTGCTGTCCGTGTGCCGGTAGAGGTTCACCACGTCATAAAGGTCGCGGGGGCGCGTGCGTTCTCCGAGCGCGCGCAGTTTTTCTCCGAAGGCTTCCTCATAGGCGTAGCAATTGGCCCAGATGCCGCCCTCGGGCCGGTCGCTATAAGGATGAAATACCTCGCGGCGCACAGAGGGAAGAACTACTCTCTCGTCTGCCGTCAGGTCGAGCTTGATCTTGGGCCAGCCGCCTGAGGTTGGAGAAACTGGTCCCCGGTAAGCGACCTTGCCTTGGCAGTTGGGCCGGCCACGCGGGTTGTCGTAAATATCGAATTCGAGCTGATCGGCGGGAACAGTGAGGCCGGATTGGTCCGTTACCCAGGCAATGACTTCTTCGAAGACACCTCGCAGGAACTCTTCGTCTATCTGATCCTCATTACGAAGCGTGAAGTCCAGGTCCTCCGAGAAGCGATACGTCTCGAAGTAACACTTCTTAAGACATGTGCCCCCTTTGAAGACCCAGGCTTCAGCAAGCTCTTCATGCGAGCTGATACCAGCGAGTATCCAGCCGAGGACGTAGTCCTTCTCGACTGTGCTAGGCAGCAGTGAAAACGACGAGGCGGCTTCGAGGATTTCGCGCTTGTCGATCATGGGGCGGTTCGTTTCCTGGCAGAAGGCAACCAGAGGCGCCAAGCAGTGGACAGTTTTTTTCTGGGGAGCGCAGGGTCAAGCTTGGCGTAGCCCTGAGTCAATCGCGAGCGACACTCGGCTACGAGCTTGTCATCGTGAAAGCGCGTTTCTGCAAGATATCCGAGACGCTTAAAGACAACTCCGTTATGAAATTGGGTCGCGTACCGGATCAACGAATCACGATCAGCGGTTTTCGTTGCGAGATACGCACTCAGGCTATCACCTACGTGGTCGATGCCACCGCCCACCTCGGGCGCGGCGATCATGTCGACCAGCGTACGCGCGGGGTCTGATATAGATACTCTGACGGAACCGCGCCACAGTGTTTTCAAGCCAAAGAACCGTTTCGGCTTCACGTTGTGCAATACAAAAACCGCGCCTTGGGCGACCACGCGTTTTTCTGTAACCCGCCGTGTCGTGAAGACAAGGGTCTCATTGAAAAGCTGCTCGGTAAGTTCCCAATGATGGGCGGCGGTCCAGCCGCCTATGTAGCATTGATTGAAGAGCGTTGGTACGAGGACCCAGGGATCTGCGATGACCTGTTCGCTGCCAGCTAGATCCAACGGCACAGGAACGTAAAGCCCGTGTCCTATCCGCCGGAGCCAACCCTGCTGTTTCCACCGCGACAGGAGTTTGGCTGCGGCACGCCTGTCGATCCCGAGTGTCCGAGACGTAACATCAACCGACACGACTTCCTTTGCGGCTCGGAGCACTGTGCTGAGGCGTGCGCGGTGAGCTGGTAAGGAGTCTTTTAGCGATTCCATGGCTATACAATGATACTACAAGTTCGCACTTTATGGGAACTTGACGCTATATCGTATAGCGACAGTCCCTCGGGCTCTTTTCTAAAATCGCGCGGGCGATCCTCGGTGCTGGCCATGAAAGCCAGGGGCCCGGAAACATGCAGAGCGATTTTTCCAACCACAAACTGAGAGGTTTGGAACTCGAAATCTCTACAGTTATAGCGTCATTTGACGCGTTCAAAAAAAAGACCAGAAATCCGGTTGTCACCCGTGCCGCTAAAACACACACAGAACCGGATCATCAACCTAATCTGCCCCTTTTTGCCCCCGCGTATTTTTGTTAAGTGTCCATCCATCAGGAAGATGGTTGGTAGGGGCGGTGGGGATCGAACCCACGACCTTCGGCTTAAAAGGCCGCTGCTCTACCACTGAGCTACGCCCCTAAAGTGGTTACTGCACAACAACT
>WNFM01008403.1_pt1 | contig 11871 bp, 11 predicted proteins | sample 5400271 | NCBI WGS metagenome assembly WNFM01 (sample SAMN13153352, study PRJNA577476) | soil metagenome | isolation source: 60 cm saprolite on Douglas fir-dominated hillslope | place: USA:California | collected 2013-09-17 | reverse complement strand
TTGCGATTTTCCGGCGCGATGGTTTCCGGCGTGACGATATACGCCCGCACCCCGTCGATGACCGTTGGCTCGATCTTGACCTTCAACCGATCGAGCATCCCAGGCACGTTCTTGATGGTCGGCAACGCACCCGCCTCCGCGACCGGCTTCCACTCCTCGCCGGTTTTGGGCTGGATGTCCCAGTTCGTCCGCAGCGGCGCGCCGATGATCTTCTGCAGTTGCGGGCTGACCGTCGAAGGCACCTGGATGGTTTTGGCGGGCACTTCAAGCCCGGCAGTCTGGGCCGCGGCGTTCAAACCTGGAATGGCGGAAAGCAACGCAAGGCTGGCTGCTACGGCGCAGCCAAGTACATACGGCGACTTCTTCATCGGTCGTTTCTCCCGGTTTCTGATTTTTCTTTGACGTTACGCAGCAGCGGTACCGCTCTATTTGAGAGCGGCCTCGACCTTGGCGATCCCGGCGTTGGCGCAGACCTCGTCCTTTTCGCCGCCCGGTGCTCCGGATACCCCGACCGCGCCGATCACTTCACTGCCGGCCCGGATCGGCACGCCGCCGCCGACGCCGACCACATTCGGGATCTGGCGGATGAAGGCATTGGCCGGATCTTCCAGCAGCTTCATGGTTTGCAGCGACGTCTGGTTGCGGGTACGGGCGGTGTAGGCCTTCATCCGCGCGAATTCCATGGTGTGCGGGCCGGTGCCGTCGCCGCGGATCGAGCCCGCGACATTGCCGCCTTTGTCGACGATCACGACGGAGACCTTGTAGCCATCCTTGGTGCACTGATCGAGCGCGCCCTGCATGACGGCCATCGACAGGGCCATCGAAACGTTTTTCTCGACCTGCGGCGCCTGGGCCAACGCAGGACCGGCGGCGAGAACGGTGGCGGACGCAAAGATGGCAAGACTGACACGACGCATGGTTTAGCCTCCCTTGGCTTTTATTGTTGTGCGTCTTGTTGAACCCTTGCCGGTGCGAATTAGTCCCGTAGAGGCGGCGGAAATTTCCACAGAATTGTTGCGACCGCGAAGGTCGTCCCGCCTGCGCGTCTATCGCTGTTCCAGAACGCTCGCTTCAAGCCGCGCGAGTTCGCCATCGAGGTCGCGCTCGACGTCGGCCACCGCCATTTCGACCACCCGGTAGTCGCGCGCTTCGAGCCATGCCCTGCGGCCGGCGCGATCGGCGACGATGGCGTCCGACTCGCTTGCGTTGACCAGCTCGATCGCGATCCGGAGCACAAAGGAGACGAAATCGGGGATGTGGCGGCCGACCGGCGTCTGCCGCTTGAACTGCCCGGCAAACCGGCGGTCGCGGGTCAGCGCCTGCCACAGAATCCGCTCGGCGTCGGTCGGGTTACGCCGCAATAGTCTGGCCAGCCCGCGGACCGTGCTGTTGTCGCCCGGCGCTGTCGCGCCCTGCCCGTGTTCGGCCAACAAGGCGCGGAGCCGGGTAGCCTGTTCGCCGTCGAGCACGCCGCCCTTGGCCGGGCCCTTGCGGCCCTCGGCAATCGCCATAACAACCCCATGCAAAGTATGCATGTCCTGCTTGGTCGGGTCCATCCGGGCGAAGATATTGCGCAGGTTGACCAGCATGGTCTCGCGCTTCTCCGCCGGGCGCAGGAATTCGACCTTGTCGAGTTCCCGGACCAGGTTGTCGAAGAAGGCCTGCATCTGGTGCTGGGAGGCGCGTTCGGAATGTTCGGGCATCGCGAACGGCAACGCGCCGCCGGTCGAACGCTTGAACCATTCATAGCCGATCAGCAGCACCGCCTGCGCCAGGTTCAGCGACGCAAAACCCGGGTTGACCGGAAAGGTGATGATCCGGTTGGCCAGCGCGACCTCCTCATTCTGGAGTCCGTAGCGTTCCCGGCCAAACAGGATTCCAACCCCGCCTCCGCCGGCGGCATGCGCCACAATCTCGCGCGCCGCTTCCGCCGGCGCGACCACCGGCTTGGCCTGGTCGTGGGCACGGGCGGTGGTCGCAAACAACAGCGTCAAATCAGCGACCGCCTGCTCGACCGTGTCGAACAATTGCGCCTGCTCCAGAATCTGGTCGGCACCGGACGCCGCGCGTTGCGCGGCGATGTTGGGCCAGCCGTCGCGCGGATTGACTATTCTTAAACGCGAAAGCGCGAAGTTGCCCATCGCGCGCGCGGCCATGCCGATATTCTCGCCGAGCTGCGGCTCGACAAGAATCACAACAGGTCCGGCTAAGTCCAAACCAGACTTGGTTTTATCGGTGCCCGAACCGGACATTCTCACTTCACTTTCTGATTCAACGACCAAAGATTTTGAATCAACACGCGAAGCGAATGATTCAAACCCTGATGATCCCGCCGCTTTCGCAAGACCGAGCGGGATTCTCAAGTCAGTTAGCAGGGTTAGTAGCGTTTTCGAACGCGCGATCAAAGCGTGGATAAAGCTTCGCTCGAAACGCCACGTGTGGACGCGCTGCTTTCGGATAGGCTAACAAACACACCCAAAGCGAAGCTGCAAACGAACCTTGCAAAACGAATCTTGAAAGCCGGTTCAACGGCTGATGTCACGGGAGAGACGTCCATGCGCAGTCGATGGTCACTGGCTATTTTGGGCGTGATCCTGATCCTGGCCGGCGGGCTGCTGGCGCATCTGACCCAGACCTCTGATGGCATCAAGATCCACGACGTGCGTTTCAAGGGGGCCAAGGGCAACACCATGAGCGCCCTGCTCTATGTCCCCGCGAATGCCACGGCGCAGACGCCCGCCCCCGGTATTCTCGCGGTTCACGGCTACATCAATTCGCGCGAAACCCAGGACGGCTTTGCCATCGAGTTCGCCCGCCGCGGCTATGTCGTGCTCGCGCTCGACCAGACCGGCCACGGCTACAGCGACCCGCCCGCCTTCGCCAACGGTTTTGGCGGCCCGGATGGGCTCGCGCATCTGCGCAGCCTCGACATCGTCGACAAGAGCAATATCGGCCTCGAAGGCCACTCGATGGGCGGCTGGACCGTGCTGGCCGCAGCCACCGCCATGCCCAACGATTACCGCGCGATGGTGCTGGAGGGGTCGTCCACCGGCAAGCCGTTCGCCGCCGACGGCACCACCAGTTGGCCACGAAACGCGGCGCTGGTGTTCGCCCAATACGAGGAATTCTCCACCCTGATGTGGGGCGTCGACAAGGCCCGCGACGTCACGCGGAGCCCGAAGCTGTGGGCCATGTTCGGCACGCAAGGAGCGGTCGAACCGGGCAAGGTCTATGGCGATATCGCGCAAGGCACGGCCCGTGTGCTCTACACGCCCGCGATCACCCATCCGGCCGAGCACATCTCCCATGAGGCCATCGGCTACAGCGTCGACTGGTTCGCCAAGACCCTGCAGGGCGGCACGCCCCGCCCGGCCGACGACCAGATCTGGTTCCGCAAGGAGCTCGGCACAGGGATCGCGTTGCTCGGCTTCGTCGCGCTCCTGATCGGAGCCTTCGACGGCCTGCTGGAAGCTTCGATGTATTCGAAGCGGCTGCGGCTGCCCGTGGTCGAGGACGGCACCATGCCGGCCCATTCGGCCGCGAGCGGCCACCGATGGACCGTGGCCTTGATCCTGTCGGCTTTCATTCCGGCGCTGACGTATTACCCGGCGTTCGCGCTGGCCGGTAGCTTCGTCAAACCCTCGACCTGGCTGCCGCAGGGCATCACCAACCAGATTCTGGTCTGGGCCGTCATCAATGGCCTGATCACGCTGGCGCTGATGCCGTTCGCGCCCAAACGCACCAGCCGGAGCGGCCTTGTCGGCCAGTCCATCGTGATTGCGGTCGCGACCGTCGCGATCGGCTACGCCGCGCTGTGGCTGGCCGATCTCGCCTTCAAGATCGACTTCCGGTTCTGGATCGTGGCGCTGAAACTGATGAGCGCGAAACAGTTCCTGATCTTCCTGATCTACCTCGTGCCGTTCACGGCGTTCTTCGTGGTCGCGCTGCACGTGCTGCACCGGAATTTCTCGACCATGGCGGCCGGCCGCGGCACGCTCTATTTGACCAATATCTTCGCGCTGGCGTTTGGCTTCATCGTGCTCTTAGGCGCACAATACGGCACGCTGTGGTTGACGGGAAGCTGTTCAACCCGCTGCCCGATCCGAGCTTCGTTCCGCTCCCCACTATTGTGGCGATCCAGTTCGTGCCGCTTTTGGCGATATGCGCCGTGATCGCGACCTTCACCTGGCGGCGGACCGGCTCCAGCCTGCCCGGCGCGCTGATCTGCGGGCTGTTCGTCACGTGGTACGTGGTGACCGGGACCGCCACCCAAGCGGCGTTTTAAAGCGTTTTCGAGCGAAGTGGATACCGGTTCGCGTGAAGAAAACGCGTCAAAACAAGAATCAGCTCTTCGGTTCTGATCCTTCAGAACCGAAGAGCTGGCCCGCAGGATGGGCTGAAAGTGCATAACGGCTTGGCTTCCGCGCGCCCGTTTGCAGTGCTATAGCCCGACTATAATCATCCACTGACGCCCGAAACGCGTGTTTTTCCAGAAAAAGGCCCCCCCCCGTCATGGCAAAAATCAAGGTGACCAACCCCGTCGTCGAACTCGATGGCGACGAGATGACCCGGATCATCTGGCAGTACATCAAGGACAAGCTGATCAACCCGTTCCTCGATATCAACCTGATGTATTTCGACCTGGGGATGGAATACCGCGACAAGACCAATGACCAGGTCACCATCGACGCTGCCAACGCCATCAAGAAGGTCGGCGTCGGCGTCAAGTGCGCCACCATCACCCCGGACGAAGCGCGGGTGAAGGAATTCGGGCTGAAGGAAATGTGGAAGTCGCCGAACGGCACCATCCGCAACATCCTCGGCGGCGTGATCTTCCGCGAACCCATCATCTGCAAGAACGTGCCGCGCCTGGTTCCCGGCTGGACCAAGCCGATCATCATCGGCCGCCACGCCTACGGCGACCAGTACCGCGCCACCGATATCAAGTTCCCGGGCAAGGGCACGCTGTCGATGAAGTTCGTCGGCGAGGACGGCACCGTGATCGAGCGCGAAGTGTTCAAGACGCCCGGCTCAGGCGTTGCCATGAGCATGTACAACCTCGACGACTCGATCCGCGATTTCGCCCGGGCCTCGCTGACCTACGGCCTCAGCCGCGGCTATCCGGTCTATCTGTCGACCAAGAACACCATCATGAAAGTCTATGACGGGCGCTTCAAGGACATCTTCGAGGAAATCTACGAGAAGGACTTCAAGAAGGATTTCGAAGCCAAGCGCCTCACCTACGAACATCGCCTGATCGACGACATGGTGGCGTCGGCACTGAAATGGTCCGGCGGCTATGTCTGGGCCTGCAAAAACTACGACGGCGACGTGCAGTCCGACACCGTGGCGCAGGGCTACGGCTCACTCGGCCTGATGACCTCGGTGCTGCTGACGCCGGACGGCAAGACCGTCGAAGCCGAAGCCGCGCACGGTACGGTGACCCGGCATTACCGCGAGCACCAGAAGGGCAAGGAGACCTCGACCAACTCGATCGCCTCGATCTTCGCCTGGACGCAGGGCCTGTCGCATCGCGCCAAGCTCGACAACAACGAGGAACTGGCGAAGTTTGCCAAGACGCTGGAGAAGGTCTGCGTCGATACCGTCGAGGCCGGCCACATGACCAAGGATCTGGCGTTGCTGGTCGGCGCCGACCAGCGCTGGCTGTCCACCACAGGCTTCCTCGACAAGGTCGCGGAAAACCTGACCAAGGCGATGGCATAAGCGACCGGTGATGGGGTTACCTGTTCTTGAGGTTTGTTTGGGGCTTAACTCAGGAAAGTGTGATCATGTCGCTGTTTAAACCCACCGCGTTCGCGGTGCTGTTGCTGTCAGGCTCGCTCGTGAGTGCGGTCGCCGCCGAAACACCGCTTCCCGACGCCATCGCGGCGCCGGGAGAGGCCATCGTCGTCACCCTGCATGCCGAAGGCGCGCAGGTCTACGACTGCAAGGCAGGCAGCGACGGCAAGCCAGCCTGGGCCTTCCGCGAACCGATCGCCACCCTGATGGCCGAAGGCAAGACCGTCGGCCGGCATTATGCCGGTCCGAACTGGGAATACAGCGACGGCAGTGCCGTGGTCGGCAAGGGCGCCGGCAACGCTCCCGGCGCGACAGCGAACGATATTCCCTGGCTGAAGCTCACGGTGGTTTCCCAACGCGGCACCGGCGTGCTCTCAGGCATCACGACCGTGCAGCGGATCAACACGCAGGGCGGCAAGCTCGAAGGCGCCTGCGACAAACCGGGCGCCACCCGCAGCGCGCCCTACTCGGCCGATTACGTGTTCCTGCGCAAAGGCTGACCGTGCGGCCTGCCATGCCGCGCCGGCAACAGGAGTGATCGATGCTGTTCATGGTGATCGAGCGCTTCAAGGACCGGGACCCGATCCCGGTCTACCGCCGCGTTCGTGACCCCGGCATCAAATTCCCTGATGGCCTGACCTATGTCGGGAGTTGGATCGAGCCCAATTTCGACCGCTGCTTCCAGTTGATGGAATGCAATGATCTGCGGCTGTTGCAGGAGTGGGTACTGGCGAACAACCGAGATCTCGGCATGACCTTCGAGATCGTGCCTGTTGTCCCGAGCAAGGAGACGCGCGAAGTCGTCGCGCCGTTCCTCGACAAGACATAGGCCGCTACGCGCCGGTCGCTTCTTGTTTAGTCATGGCCTGTTCGATTGCCGCCAGCGCCGCATCCGCCTTGGCGCCGTCGGGCCCGCCGGCCTGCGCCATGTCGGGCCGCCCGCCGCCACCCTTGCCGCCAAGCGCCGCCGCAGCGAGCTTGACCAGTTCGACAGCACTGAAACGCGAGGTGAGATCGGCGGTAACGCCGACCACGACGCCGGCCTTGCCGTCCTCGGTGACACCGACGATGGCGACCACGCCGGAGCCGATCTGCTTCTTGCCGTCGTCGACCAGGCTCTTGAGATCCTTGGTCTCGACGCCCTCGACCGCGCGGGCCAGCAGCTTGACGTTGCCGACTTCACGTACGCCGCTGGCCGCCGCAGCGGCATTGCCGCTGCCACCGCCGCCCATAGCGAGTTTCTTGCGCGCATCTGTTAGATCACGCTCGAGTTTCTTGCGCTCTTCCATCAGTGCGGCGATACGCGCCGGCATGTCGTCGACCGTGGTGCGCAGTTCGGCAGCCGCGGTCTTCGCAATCGACATCGTGTCATTGGCGTGCTTGCGCGCATGGCGCCCGGTCAGCGCCTCGATCCGCCGAACGCCCGACGAAACAGCGCTTTCGCCGGTCACCGAAATGAGGCCGATATCGCCGGTACGCCTGACATGCGTGCCGCCGCACAGTTCGACCGACCAGCCGAGCGCGTTCTGGCCGTGCTCGCGGGACTGCTTGCCCATCGAGACCACGCGCACCTCGTCGCCGTATTTTTCGCCGAACAGCGCGCGTGCGCCGGCTTCGCGGGCCTCGTCGACGGCCATCAGCCGCGTGGTGACTTCGTCGTTCTCAAGTACCACCTCGTTGGCGATGTCCTCGACGTGCGCGAGTTCTTCCGGCGTGATTGGCTTCTGATGCACGAAGTCGAAGCGCAGGCGATCGGGCGCCACCAGCGAACCGCGCTGGGCGATGTGATCGCCGAGCACCTGCCGCAACGCCTCATGCAACAGATGCGTCGCCGAGTGATGCGCCCGGATCGATGACCGCCTGCCGTGATCGACTTCGAGCTGCAGTGCCGTGCCCAACTTCAGCGTGCCCTGCTCCACCGTGCCGATGTGCACGAAGAGATCGCCGACCTTCTTCTGCGTATCGGTGACGCGGAACTTGACGCCTTCGCCGATCATCAGGCCGGTGTCGCCGACCTGGCCGCCGGACTCCGCGTAAAACGGCGTTTGGTTCAGCACGATCGCGCCGCTTTCACCGGCTGCGATGCTGTCGGCATCCTTGCCGTCCTTGACCAGCGCGGTCACCACGCCCTCGGCGATCTCGGTGTCGTAGCCGAGGAATTCGGTGGCGCCGAGTTTTTCGCGCAGCGGGAACCAGATGTTCTCGCTGGCGATGTCGCCGGAGCCCTTCCAGGATTCACGCGCCTTGGCGCGCTGGCGGTCCATCGCATCGGTGAACGAGGCCTGATCGACGCTGATGCCGCGCGATTTGAGCGCGTCCTGGGTCAGGTCGAGCGGGAATCCATAGGTGTCGTACAGCGTAAACGCGGTATCGCCGTCGAACATGTCGCCTTTCTTCAGGCCTGCGCTCTTCTCGTCGAGGATCGACAGCCCCCGCTCCAGCGTCTTGCGGAAGCGCGCCTCTTCCAGCCGCAGCGTTTCCTCGATCAGATTTTCGGCGCGCACCAGGTCCGGATAGGCCTGGCCCATCTCGCGCACCAGCGCCCAGACCAGCCGATGCATCAGCGGTTCGCGCGCGCCGAGTAGCTGCGCATGGCGCATCGCACGGCGCATGATCCGGCGCAGTACGTAGCCGCGGCCCTCGTTCGACGGCAGCACGCCGTCGGCAATCAGGAAGGCCGAGGAGCGCAGATGGTCGGCGATGACCCGGAAAGACGCGGCGGTCTGCTCCTGCGGAGCCTGCCCGAGGGCGGAAGCTGTTGCATCGATCAAGTTACGGAAAAGATCGGTCTCGAAGACGCTGTCGACGCCCTGCAGGATGCAGGCCATGCGTTCCAGCCCGAGGCCAGTGTCGATCGAGGGACGCGGCAGCGGTTGGCGCTCTTCCTTCGTCACCTGCTCGAATTGCATGAAGACGAGATTCCAGAATTCGAGGAAGCGATCGCCGTCCTCCTCCGGGCTGCCCGGCGGACCGCCCCAGATGTGCTCGCCACGGTCGATGAAAATCTCCGAACAGGGCCCGCAGGGTCCTGTATCGCCCATCGCCCAGAAATTATCCGAGGTCGGGATCCGGATGATGCGATCGTCGGTGAAGCCCGCAATCTTCTTCCAGAGGACGGCCGCCTCGTCGTCGGTGTGATAGACGGTGACGAGCAGCTTGTCCTTCTTGAGCCCGAATTCCCTGGTGATCAGGTTCCAGGCGAGTTCGATCGCGCGTTCCTTGAAGTAGTCTCCAAAGGAAAAATTGCCGAGCATCTCGAAGAAGGTGAGATGCCGCGCGGTGTAGCCGACATTGTCGAGGTCGTTATGCTTGCCGCCGGCGCGCACGCATTTCTGCGACGTGGTGGCGCGCTGATAGGGCCGCTTCTCGACGCCGGTGAAGACGTTCTTGAACTGCACCATGCCGGCATTGGTGAACATCAAGGTCGGGTCGTTGCGCGGCACCAGCGGCGACGACGGCACGATCTCGTGGCCGTTCTCGGCAAAGAAATCCAGGAATTTTGACCTGATATCGTTAACGCCGCTCATGTTCATCCAATCGGAAAAATGGCCCGGTTCAGGCCTCCAAAACAGCCTGTTCCGGCGCATGATCCGCCAAAGTGTGAAGCGGTTTGGCGAGAAGATCATGCGCAAATCAACGGTTTAGAGCGCGGCCGGACACAAAACCGGGTGCCACTTTTGCTGGCCGCGCTCCTCGAAATGCTTTTAGACAAGGCTCATCGCGCTGTCCAGAAACTGTGCAGGCGGATCATAGGGTTGCCGCAGCACACAAGAGTGGTTGATTAATGCTGCGCCGCGTTGACAGACTTGGCTCCGCCGTGTTTCCCTCCTATCTGTTGTTGAAGACGTCACGTCGGGAGAGATCGGCTTAAGCGCCGGCGCCGAAGGAGCAACCGCCCCGGAAACTCTCAGGCAAACGGACCGCGTGACTGACTAGCATCTGGAAAGAGACGCCGAAGGGCTTTGGCCCTGATGCGTCCGCCGACGGGATAATACTCTCAGGCACAGCGACAGATGGGGCTTTCTATCGGGTTTTGGGGACTGGTCCCCAAAAACCCCTTGAGGGCCTCCGGATGCTTGCACGCGACGAATCTCCCTTAGAACCTACAGCCTTGCAACGTACACCCTTGCACGCGCTCCACGTGGCGCGCGGCGGCAAGCTGGTTCCCTTCGCCGGCTATGAAATGCCGGTGCAATACCCGGCGGGCGTGCTCAGGGAACACCTGCATACCCGCTCCCATGCCGGCCTGTTCGACGTCTCCCATATGGGCCAGCTCGCCTTGCGCCCGAAATCCGGCAAGGTTTTGGACGCCGCGCTGGCGCTGGAACGGCTGGTGCCGCAGGATATCGTCGCCGTGGCGCCTGGGCGGCAGCGCTACGCGCAATTCACCAACGGCGATGGCGGCATTCTCGACGATCTGATGGTGGCGAATTTCGGCGACCATCTGTTCCTGGTGGTCAACGCTGCCTGCAAGACCGAGGACGAGGCGCATCTGCGCGCGCATCTGTCGGATGCCTGCGTGATTGATTCGCTTGGCGACCGCGCGCTGGTCGCGCTGCAGGGTCCCAAAGCCGAATCGGCACTGGCCAAACTTTGTGCAGACGTGACCGCGATGCGCTTCATGGATACCGGTCCGCGAAAGGTCGCCGGTATCGACGCCTTCGTCTCGCGCTCCGGCTATACCGGCGAGGACGGGTTCGAGATTTCGGTGCCGGCCGATCAGGCCGAGGCGCTGGTGACGGCGCTTTTGGAAAACGCCGACGTATTGCCGATCGGCCTTGGCGCGCGCGACAGCCTGCGGCTGGAAGCAGGCCTCTGTCTCTACGGCCATGACATCGACACCACGACGACGCCGGTCGAGGGCCCGCCGCAACGGCGGCGCCCGCGCCGGTGGGTTCCCCGGTGCTGAAAAGATTCTCTCCCAGTTCGAAACAGGCGCATCGCGCCGCCGCGTCGGATTGCGCCCTGAAGGCCGCGCGCCCGTGCGCGAAGGCGCGCTGCTGTTCGCAGATGCGGCTTCAGCCGAGCCGATCGGCAAGGTGACATCCGGCGGCTTTGGCCCGAGCCTCAATGCACCGGTCGCGATGGGCTATCTGCCGTCATCGCTCGCCGCCAACGGCACAAAAGTATTCGCCGAAGTGCGCGGACAACGCCTGCCGCTTCAGGTCGCGCCGATGCCCTTCGTTCCCAACACCTATAAACGCTGAGCAAAAGGAAGTTTCATGACGACGCTGTTCACCTCCGATCACGAATGGCTCCACATCGAGGGCGATGTCGCCACCATCGGGGTCACTGATTACGCGCAATCGCAGCTCGGCGACGTCGTGTTCGTCGAACTGCCCAAGGTGGGCCGTAGCCTGAAGAAAGCGGAGGCCGCCGCCGTGGTCGAATCCGTCAAGGCGGCGTCCGACGTCTACGCGCCGATCTCGGGCGAAGTGCTCGAGGTCAACGAAGCGCTCGCCGCCGAGCCTGCATTGGTCAATTCCGACGCCGGCGGCAAGGCCTGGTTTTTCAAGTTGAAGATCGCAGACAAGAGCGAACTCGGCGGCCTGATGGACGAAGCCGCCTACGCCAAGCACACGGCGTGAGATGATGAACCCAGGAGCCAGACACACGGTGTCATCGTCCGCCTTGTGCGCACTGCGCACTGGGGCGGACGATCCAGTACGCCGTGACGTCTCAGCTCAATTACGGCCGCCAGTGATTACTGGATACCCCGCCTTCGCGGGGTATGACGGCGATTAATGAGGAACTACACATGAACGCGCCGCTCAAGACGATTGCCACCGAGGCCGCCACCGATTTCGTACGCCGCCACATCGGCCCATCGCCGCGCGACATCGCGGCGATGCTGGAAACGGCTGGCGCAACAAGTCTGGCGGAGTTGATGGGCCAGACGCTGCCGGCGTCGATCCGGCAGAAGGCGACGCTCGATCTGGGCCGTGCTTTAAGCGAAACCGAGGCGCTGGCGCATATGCGCGAACTCGCCGCGCAAAATCAGGTATTCACCTCGCTGATCGGCACCGGCTATTCCGGCACCATCCTGCCCGCGGTGATTCAGCGCAACATTCT
>WNFM01082061.1_pt1 | contig 11872 bp, 12 predicted proteins | sample 5400271 | NCBI WGS metagenome assembly WNFM01 (sample SAMN13153352, study PRJNA577476) | soil metagenome | isolation source: 60 cm saprolite on Douglas fir-dominated hillslope | place: USA:California | collected 2013-09-17 | reverse complement strand
GCCGGCTTCGTCAGATAGACTGCTGCCGCCGCGCTCTCCGCTTCGTGCGCCGTGACGCGCTCTGCGAAGGCGCGCAAGGCGCCGGCGCCCGGCTCGATGAGGACGGTCCCCGCTGCGCCGTCCACGAGTGCGGTTTCCTGCCCGTTAGCGCCAACGAGGTCGGCAGGAAGGCCGACGACCATCGGTACGCCGCGCGCGCGTGCGAGCATCGCGACATGGCTCGATGAACTGCCGTGCGTAAGCGCGATCGCGCCGCCGCGGCTCCAGTCGGTAGCGAGGAAACGCGAGGGGGTAAGGTCTTCTGCGATCAGGACGGCGCCCGGTGGGATCGGCTTTAGCCCGCTTTCCCCCATCAAGGACGCCAGAACGCGATCGCGAATGTCTCGGAGGTCGCTCGCCCGCGCGCGAAAATATTCCTCCTCCGCCTCCGCGTAACCGGCAATTTCAGCATCCAGCACGGCTCGCCACGCATCCTGTGCCGATGCACCACCAGCGATCGCGACTCGGGCACGCGTCATCAGCTCATCGTCTTCGAGCATGGCGATCTGGAATGCGAGCATGTCGGCGCCGTCGCCCGAAATCTCGTCGCTGAGCGCGGCTAGTTCCGCCAAAGCCGCAGCGACGGCATTCTGCAGCGCTCCCGCTTCCAGTGTGGGATCACCGCTCGACTCCCGTTGACCCGTCGACGCCTCGAGGACGAAAACCGAACCAGCAGAGAGGCCGGGTGCCGCAGGCCGTCCATGGAAGCTGCGTTCAGGCATGAGCTCGGCCGTCCGCAGGACCACGCGCCTCGGCGTCATGCTCATCGAAGTTGCGTTTGACGAGCGCGATGAGCGCCGCCACGGCAGCGGCGGCATCGGAGCCGGTCGCCCGGATATGCAAGGTTGTACCCTTCGCCACCTTGAAGGCCATGACTTTTACGATGCTCTTCGCATCGATCCACGGCCCGCTCGCGGCGAGCGCAAGTTGCACGTGCGCCTGGTAGGTCTTCGCAAGCTTCGTCAATTTTACCGATGGACGCGCATGCAATCCCACGGCGTTCGTCAGCAGCACAGTGTCGGTCGCCGTCTCTTGGGCCATGTAAGGTTCTCCGTTCGATGCTCAGAGCGGCGATAATTCTTCGGCGGCGCGCTTCACCGCCGCGAGGTCGGCGCCGCCCGAAGCTTCCGTGGCGGCGATCACGGCGCCCTCCACGATCGGGGCATTGCATACCACGACGCGGGCGCGCTTCTTCTCAGCCAGCATCTCGATCGCCATCTCGCTGTTTGTTTCGGCGCCGCCGAGATCGACGAGAACGGCGACCCCCGCAGCCGACCAGGCGCGCTCGATCGCGGCAATGATTTCCGGTACGTTCGTCCCAAGCCCCCCATCCGCATTTCCGCCCGTCCAGGCAAGCGTCACCTCATTTCCGACCATCTGCCGCACCATGTCGGCCGCACCCTCGGCGACCTTCGCCGAATGCGAGACGATGACAATCCCAACATTCGTCATCGTGCGGCTCCCAGGACGTCGCAGATGGTGGCAATCATCAGGGATGCCGATCGCGCACCGGGGTCGAGATGCCCGATGGAGCGCTCGCCGAGAAACGAGGCGCGGCCGCGCACGGCCCTCATGGGCACCGTTTGCGCGGCCGCGGTTGAAGCAGTTTCCTTGAGGCGGGGGAGAAGCTCGCTGCCGCCTTTTTCGAGCGCGGCGGCAAACGGAACTAGGACATCGAGCATGGTCTTCTGCCCGACATCGGACTTGCCGCGCGCCTTGACGGCCGCGACCGCAGCGCCGAATGCGCGCGTCGCGTCGTCGAGGGTCGGCTCGGGCGGCAGCTCCTTCCCCAGCGTCAGGAACAGGGTCCCATAAAGCGGCCCCGAGGCGCCGCCGACTTTCATCACAAGATGCGTGCCGATAGCCTTGAAGAGATCGGGAAGAGGTTTGCTTGCGAGGCCATCAAGATTCGCCAATACGGCTTCGAAGCCGCGCTTCATGTTGAGGCCATGGTCGCCGTCGCCGATCGTCCGATCGAGCTCGCTCAGCTCGTCAGCGTGAGCGATGACCGTTTCGGCGGTGGCGACGATCAGGCGCCGGTTCAATTCCGGATCAAATTTCATCAGGGTGCTCGATCCGCTTCCGTCTTGCACAGGTGAGAATCACGCATTGATACGATTCCCGGTGTCGTCGAAATAGAGTGGCTTGACGATCTCTATCGCTACCTCGTCGCCAACACCGAGTTCGGCATCGGGGTCTGCCAGGGTGACCACCTCGCTTTCGCCGACCTGCAGGTGAAGATGGTTCCGGTCGCCGAGGTGCTCGATCCAGGTGACGCGGCCCTTGGCCAGGGCATTCGGCGATTTCGATATCCGCAGGTGTTCGGTTCGGGCACCGATCATCACCGCGGTCCGCGGCGCGGCAATCTCGTGGAAGAGCGAGCGCGGCATCAGGTTGATACCGGGCTGACCCAGTCGTGCTGCGACGTAGATATTGGTGGGGTTTTCGTAAATCTCGCGCGGCGTGTCGACCTGGACGAGCCGGCCCTGCTCGATCACGCCGATGCGGGAGGCCATTGTCATCGCCTCGGTCTGGTCGTGGGTGACGTAAAGAATAGTCGCACCAAGATCCTGCTGAATGCGCTTGAGCTCGAGCCTGAGTTCCGCGCGCAGCTTCGCGTCGAGCGACGATAGCGGTTCGTCCATGAGAGAGATTGCAGGCTGACGGACAAGGGCGCGGCCGATGGCGACACGCTGCATTTCACCGCCGGACAGATGCGTCGCCCGGTTGGCAAGCTTAGGGATGATCCGCAGGAGGGAGGCAACCTTGTTCACCGTGCGCTTGATCTCATCTTCAGGGATGCGCCGTATCGGCGAACGCAGCGGGAAGGCGAGATTGTCGTAGACCGACAGATGCGGGTAGAGAGAGTATTGCTGGAAGACGAAGGTGACGTCGCGCCGCGCTGGCGGCGCTTGGGTTACGTCGCGCCCGGCGATCGTGATTCGTCCGGAATCGGGGCTCTCCAACCCAGCGACGAGGCGCAACGTCGTGGTCTTTCCGGCGCCCGTCGGGCCGAGCAGGACCATGAATTCGCCATCAGCGATGGTGAACGAGACGTCGGCGACGGCGCTGAGGCTACCGAAGCGCTTCGTTACCCCAGCAAGGACCACCTCAGCCATGGAGACCCTCGCTCATGCCCGTGCGGACCGCGCGGCCGCTTGCCTTGTCGAAGAGCGATAGTCTTTCCGGCCGAAAGGCCAGACCGGTGCGCTCGCCGCGCCGCAGCGGAACACTGGCTGGCAACCGTGCCCGCACGGTGCCATGGGCGGTGGAGAGCGTGACGATTTGCGTCGTACCGAGATATTCGGCGCCGAAAACCTCTCCGATCATGGCTCCGCCGTCGCCCAAGCGCACGTCCTCTGGCCGTACGCCGAGAACGAGGTCCCGTTCGTCAAGATCTTCATGAATCTGCGGCACCGCGACCGTGCCCTCGCCGAGCTGCACGGCTGTCGACCCGCTACGGAGCTCGCTGCGGAAACCGAGAAAATTCATCGGCGGCGAGCCGACGAAATCGGCGACGAACAGTGAAGCCGGCCGCTCATAAATTTCGCGCGGTGTGCCGAGCTGTTCGATTACGCCCTGATTCATGATGGCGATCTTGTCGGCGAGCGCCATCGCCTCGAGCTGATCGTGCGTGACGTAGATCGTCGTTGCCTTCAGCCGGTTGTGGAGCGCGCGCAGCTCGCCGGTCATGATGTGACGGAATTCGGCGTCGAGGGCACCGAGCGGCTCGTCCATCAAGAAGGCCATCGGCTGGCGGACGATCGAGCGGCCGAGCGCGACGCGCTGCCGGTCGCCCGAAGCCAGTCCAGAGACGCGGCGATCGAGCAGATGGGTAATACGCAGGATACGCGCTGCCGCCTCGACGCTGGCGCGGATTTCGGCGCGGGGCATCCCCTGGCACTTTAGCGGGAACCCGATATTCGCGCGTACCGTCATGTGCGGGTAAAGCGCGAAAAGCTGAAAGACGAAGGCGATATCGCGCTCGGCGGCACGCTTGAATGTGACGTTCTCGTCGCCCAGCATGATGCGCCCCGAGGTCGGCAGCTCGAGGCCGGCGATCATCCGCAGCGTGGTCGTCTTGCCGCAGCCCGACGGGCCGAGAAGGCAGAAGAACTCGCCGTTCTCGACGGTAAAGCTGGAGTTCAGCACGGCGACGAAATCGCCAAATGCCTTGTGCAGATTTTCTACCCGGATCTCGGCCATGGCGCCGGCCTCAATCCGGGAATTTGGTGACGAAGGTGAACATCACGGTTCCCGTGAGGATGGTGACGAAAGAGTAGGTGAAAAGGTCAAGCGAGATCGGTTGCAGCAGCATCAGGATGCCGGCCGAGATCAGAACCGTCGCCAGTGTCTCCCATGGCCCGCGCCGAAATATCCGGCGCCAGATCGGGCGTCGAGCCCGGCTATCCACGAGATGCATGCTCATCGCCGCACGGCTCCGAACGTAATGCCGCGCAGGAGCAGCTTGCGCAACAGGATCGTGAAGACGACGATCGGGACCAGGAAGAGCGTCGTACCGGCGGCAACTGCCGGCCAGTCCTGCCCGCCCTCGCCGATGATGAATGGGATGAAGGGTGGCGTGGTCTGCGCCTCGCCCGAGGTCAGCAGCACCGCAAACGCGTACTCGTTCCAGGAAAAGATGAGACAAAAGATCGCCGTCGCCGCAATGCCCGTCGAGGCTTGCGGCAGCACCACCTTGCGAAAGGCCTGAAGCCGGGTATATCCGTCGACCATCGCCGCCTCTTCGTATTCGCGCGGGATTTCATCCATGAAACCCTTGAGGAGCCAGACGGCCAGCGACAGGTTGACGGCCGTATAGAGGAGGATCATTCCGAGCTTGGTATCGGTCAGGCCGAGTTCGCGATACATCAGGTAGATTGGGATTGCCACGGCGATCGGCGGCATCATGCGCGTCGACAGGATGAAGAAGAGAAGGTCGTCCTTGAGCGGTACCTTGAAACGGGAAAAGCCGTAGGCGGCGATGGTGCCGAGGAGCACGGCAAGAAACGTCGAACCAAACCCGATGACGAGCGAGTTTACGTAGCGCGGTATGTATTTCGAGGGTCCGGCGATCACCATGCCGCGCGAGCGCGCGAGCTCGTCATACCAGCTCGTCGCCGGCGGCAGGCTGGCGATGTATTCCGCCGATTGCCGCGAGCGGGTGGTAAAGAGGTTCACGTAGCCTTCGAGCGACGGGGAGAAAAGGAGCTTCGGCGGATAGGCGATCGAATCCGGCGGCGTCTTCAGACCGGTGATGAATATCCACAGGAGCGGCACCATCGAGATGACCGCATAGAGGATGACGATCGTCGCGGCAAAGCGCTTGGCGACTGCGCTCGGCTCGACCACCGAATGAGCCATCGCATTGCCGCTCATCGCTGCTTCACCCGGTTGAGCGCCTTCACGTAGATATTGGCGAGGCCGAAAATGGCGACGAACAGAATAATGGCAAAGGCGGAAGAATACCCGGTTCGCCACTTCTCGAAGGCTTCGCGCTTCAAGGTGATCGAGGCGAGCTCCGTCGTCGAGCCCGGCCCGCCATTGGTCAAGAGATTGACCATGTCGAACATCTTGAAGTTCTCGATGCCGCGGAAGAGAACAGCAAGCATTATGAACGGCAGCGCCATCGGCAGGGTGATCGACCAGAACTGTCGCCAGTTCGAAGCGCGGTCGACCTCGGCCGCCTCATAGATGTCGTTCGGAATGGAGCGCAACCCGGCAAGGCAGATCAGCATGACGTAAGGCGTCCACATCCAGGCGTCGACGATGACGATCGACCATGGGGCAAGGCTGACATCGCCGATCATCGTGAACGAGGAGGACGGTATGCCGGTGAAGAAGGACACGGCGTAATTGAAAAGGCCGATCTGCGGCTGATAGAGAAAGGTCCAGAAATTTCCGACGACAGCGGGGGACAGCATCATTGGAATAAGGATGACCGTGGTCCAGAATCCGTGGCCGCGGAATTTGCGATCGATCAGATAGGCGAGAGCGAAGCCGAGCACCGTCTCGATCACGATCGTCGTGATGACGAAGCGTGCCGTGATCTGCATCCCGCTCCAAATTTCGGGGTCGGTCAGGATAGTCGAATAGTGCTCGGTACCGAGCCATTTGATCGGCGCATTCGGCCTGTTGGCGCGGTAATTGGTGAACGACAGCCTGATCGTCCAGATAAGGGGAAAAATATTAATCGCGAGGAGCAGCACGATCGTAGGTGCGACAAAGAGCCAGGCGATGGCGCGATCGGAGAGGCCGCGGACCCGGCGGGCGACCGTGGCGGGGGTCGCGTCGGCCACGCGTTGGGCCAAAGGCATATTGACTGCCGTGTCGTTCATCGAAGGATCACTCTGATCGCAATGGCGCGCGTCGGGCAAGCCGTGGCTGTGGGGAGCGACGTCGGACCCCCGTGCGGGCGTACCCGCACAGGAGTCTCGACGTTGCGTTATTGACGGGCCTTCAGTACTTGCCTTCCTCCTTGAAGACCTTGGTCCAGTCAGCCACGAGCAGATCAAGAGCTTCCTTCGCCGTGCCCTTATCCGCGACGACGTAGTCGTGGACCCGCTTCTGCATGTCGAGGAGGAGTTCGGCGTAGGATGGCTCCGCCCAGAAATCGACGACGATCTCCATCGATTTCAGGAAGTCGGGTGCGAAGGGCGCGCTCTTCGGGAAACCCGGTGCGGTGACGACCGCCTTGTGCGCCGAATAGCCGCCGAGCTCCCACCATTTCTGCTGCACCTGGGGATCGGCGAACCACTTGATGTAGTTGAGGGCGTCGTCCTTGTGGTCGGAATAGGATACGACCGACATACCTTGCCCGCCCAGTTGCGTCGCGTGGAGCTTTTCGGCGGGATTGACGAAAAACCCAATCTTGTCGCCGCCGACATTGGGGTCCTTGTAGAGGCCGGGGAAGAACGCGAACCAGTTCATCTGCATCGCCACCTGGCCCGATTTGAAGGCGTCGAGGCCCTCCGACATATAGGCGTTGGTCATGCCCGGCGGCGTGCAGCATTTGTAGAGGGCCTTGTAGAACTCGAGCCCTTTGACGGCCTCGGGCGAGTTGACGAAACCATCCATCTGGTACGGCTTCTTCGGATTGTCGTATTGGAACCCATAGTCGTACAGCACGTTGGTGACGCCCATGGTGATGCCTTCCGAGCCGCGCTCGGTGAAGATGTAGGCGCCATAAACCTTCTTGCCGTCGATTTCGCGTCCCTGGAAGAACTCGGCGATCTGCTTTAGTTCGGTGTAGGTCTTCGGCGGCGCGAGATCGCGATTGTTCTTCTTCTTGAACTCGGCCTGGATATCGGGACGCGCGAACCAGTCCTTGCGATAGGTCCAACCGACCGCATCGGCCATTGCAGGCAAAGCCCAGTAGTTGGGCGTGTGCTTGGGCCATTCCGAATAGCCCAGCACCGTCGCCGGCATGAAGTCATCCATCTTGATGCCATTCTTGGCGAAGAAGTCGTTGAGCTTGATGTAATGGCCGTTCTCGGCGGCGCCGCCGATCCACTGGCTGTCGCCGATGATGAGGTCGCACAGCTTGCTCTTGGTGTTTAGCTCGTTGAGGAAGCGATCGGCATAGCTCGTCCACGGGACGAACTCGAACTTCATCCCAACACCGCTTTTCGCGGTGAAGTCTTTGGACAGTTCGACGAGCGCGTTTGCCGGATCCCACGCTGCCCAGCAGAGTGTAAGCGATTTCCCTTGCGCCTGCGCCGGGTCGACCGGCGCAGCGGCAACGATGGCTGCGAGCGCGCCTGCATAGGCCCAAATTTTCATCATGGGTTGTTTCCTCCTTGGGTTCACCGCATCGGGTTACCAAGCGACTGGACAGTCGTGCTGCGGCCGGCGCATGGCGACCCATCAGCAGCAGAGGCTTTGGTGTCTGGCGTTTCCTCTGCGGCCGATTTCGTGTTTAGGTGTGTGCCGCGTTTTGTTTAGTAAACCATTGTCCACTTAACAATGCAAACGGAATCGCCTAGCTGCCCAAACATATGGCACCCTGTGTCGGTGATCCGACCGCCGCAGCGCTAGCCGCAACGATAGGAAAGGGAGGAATTCATGGCCCGCATCCTGTTCACCAACCTCAAAGTGCTCGATGGTTCAGGTGCCGAACCATTCCCGGCAAAGGTCCTCGTCGAGGGCAATCGCATCAAATCGGTCACCCCGGTCAGCGAGGTTCTATCGGCGGAGGGCGCCGACCTGGTCGATGGCGGCGGCGCCACGCTGATGCCGGGGTTGGTCGAGGCCCATTCCCATATCAGCTTCGCCAATACCGCCGACCTCCAATCCCTTGGCGACATCCCGCCTGAGGAGCACACGCTGCTCGCGGCGAAGCATGCGAAACTCATGCTCGACCACGGCTTCACCAGCATCAACAGTGCCGCCGCCGCCAAGCCGCGGCTCGACGTCGTGATCCGCAACGCGATCAATGCCGGCGACATCCCGGGACCGCGCATGCTGGCGGCGACGCCGGAGATGACGGTGTCGGGCGGGCTCGGCGACGTGCGGCTCTGGCATCTCCATCGCGAGACCTTTGCGATCGTTTGCGATGGGCCGGACGAGTTCCGCCGCGTCGCCCGCCAGATGTGCCGCGAGGGCGTCGATACGCTGAAGATCAACCCGTCAGGCGATGAGTTCGTGCCCTATGCGCGGGCCCAGCAGACGGTCATGAACGATGCCGAGGTCGCGGCGGTCTGCGAGGTTGCCCGCGCGCGCGGCAAGCGCGTAGCGGCGCATGCCCGGTCGGCCGAATCGGTGAAGATGTGCCTGCGCCACGGCGTCGAGATGATTTTCCATGCCACCTTCGCCGATGACGAGGCGATCGACGCGCTCGAAGCGGCGAAGGACCGCGTCTTCGTGGTGCCGACCATCGGCATCACCTATACGACGCTCAACGAGGCCGGGGCATGGGGAATCACCCCGGCGATCGGCGAGCAACTCGGGCTCAAGCGCGAGCTCGAACACGCCATCAAGGTGATGAACGAGCTGAAGCGGCGCGGCGTGCGCGTCCTGCCCGGCGGCGATTACGGCTTTGCCTGGAACCCGGTCGGCCGCAACGCCCGCGACCTCGAGCATTTCGTCACCCTGTTCGGCTTCACGCCGATGGACGCGATCGTCGCCGCGACGAAATTCGGCGGCGAGATCATGATGAAGGGCGGTGAGATGGGCGCGATCAAGCCCGGCTATCTCGCCGATCTCCTTCTCGTCGACGGCAATCCGCTCGCCGATATCAGCATCCTGCAGCACCGCGAGCGGCTGCTCGCGATCATGAAGGATGGCATCTTCCACAAGGTTCCGCAGATGGCTCGGCTGGCGCAAGCCGTCGCCGCGGAATAGCGATTAGGCTGCGCAGCGCCGTTACGTCGTAACTGCGTGCCGGCCCGCGCGTGTCCGAGGGCATGTCAGTAGCGGCAAATTCCGAACTGCCGGTTGAGGACTGTTCCGCGCCCGCCTAGGTGTGGGCGATAAGGTAGATCAGTCCCAGCAAGATGATGGGTACGCGGAGCAGCAAGCCGAGCGGGTACGGCATGAAGATCTCCCTGAATCAGCACTCTTATGCGTCGCTTTAGTAATCCCCGGTGCGCTCGGTGCGCCGGGCATGGGGCGTTCCGAAGCGCAATTCCAGAACTATACCGCAGGTTTCATTACTCGCTGCGGGACTAAATGGGGTCTAGGACTTTTGGGTGAATATCGTGGGGGGCTTTCCGCCTCTCGAAACCCTTTGGTGTAGGCGCGTCCCGCTTCTGGGTGCTTCGGCTGGGGATTGAGCGGCCAGCCCACTGGATTGGCGATTTGTATAATTGCGCCCATCTCGCCGCAAGGCGCCGGCCCGAACTATGGCGTACGGGGGCTCGCATCTGCGGGCCGGGATCAAAGGAGATCACATCAATGCTTCGTTCCAAGCTTGTTCTCATGGCAATGGCTGCTGCGTTCGCACTCGGCAGCGCAACGAGCGTCGCCTATGCGGCAAAAAACGAGCACCGCGACGAGCGCGAGGGCGCGCAAGAGATTGCCACCATTCTCAGCGCCAGGACTTCGCTCGCTCAGGCTATCGCCACGGCCGAGCAGCAGAGCGGTGGCAAGGCGATCGATGCCGGCATCGAGAAGGAGAACGGCGTCACCGCATTCGCGATCGAGGTCGCTAAGGACAACGCTGTCCAGAAGGTCCTTGTCGACCTCGAGACCGGCAAGGTTCTGAAGGTGGTGGCCTCCGACAAGGAGCAGAATGAGAGCGACGAGCACGACAACGACTGACCGCCCTCGCGGGACCTGGCTCGGCGTTTCCGACGCCGTCCGGGCCGTGGCCAACACCAAGCCGCATTCGCAGGAGGATCACCGCCATGCTCGTGAGCATAAAGTCTCTGCAGCTGAGCCTTGGAGGCGTGCGCATCCTTCACGACGTTCATCTCTCCCTCGGAGGCGGCGAGATCTATGGTCTTCTCGGGCCGAACGGTGCCGGCAAAAGCACGACGATCGCCGCCGCGCTTGGCCTATTGGTCCCGGAGGCAGGTGAGATTCGCCTGTTCGAGAAGAACCCGCTGACGGAGCGCGCCGCCATCTCCGCACGGCTGGGCGTGCTGCCGGAACAGAACGGCTTCTACGATTGGATGACGGCGGAGGAATATCTCGGCTTCTTCGCGGCCCTCTACGGACTGAAAGCCACGGCGGTTGACTTAGCTGGTTGCCTTAGAAATGTTGGCCTGACGCCTCGGAGGGCGCAGCGGATCGCGACTTTCTCGCGCGGCATGCGCCAGCGGCTCGGCCTTGCCCGCGCGCTGGTGGCGGACCCTGCGCTCCTCATTCTCGACGAGCCAACCAATGGGCTCGATCCGCGCGGGCGCCGCGAGATACATGATGTCCTCCTCGGGCTGTCGCGCCGGGGCGTCGGCATCCTGCTTTGCACTCACCTGCTCGATGACGTCCATCGGCTCTGCCATCGCATCGGCATCATCGTCGAGGGCCGCACCGTCGCGGAAGGCGCTATCGGCGAACTCGTCCGCTCGACCGGCCACATGGCGCGGTTTCGCCTTCGGCTCGCCGGCGAGCCGCCGAATGCCGCCAATCCACCTGTCACGATCCTCGCGCGCGAAGGTGAATGGTGCACGGTCGAGCTCGACCCGGATGTCGCGCCCGACACCGCCTGGCGCGAGCTCATGTTCGGCGGTTGGCCCATCGTGGAGATTCGCCGCGATGGTGGTGGGCTCGAGAACCTCTATCTCAGCCTTACCGAACGGCGCGCCGCGTGAGCTCAACGATCCTCATCGCCCGCAAGGAGGCGGGCGACCTTTTGCTGAGCCAACGCGGACTTGCCTGGCTCCTGGCCTTGGCGGTGGCACTGTCCGGGTTCGCCCTGCTGCTGGTGAGCAACACCGAGCTGAGCCTGCTCGACAATGCGCAGGTCGTCTACGACATGCTCGGGATCGTCTGTGCGCTCGGGGCCCTCCTCACGCTCATCGTGGGCGTCGACACGATCGGCGGTGAGCGCGAACGCGGCAGTCTGGTGCCGCTCCTCCTTGTCCCGGCCTCGCGGGATGCGATCCTCCTGGGCAAGCTCGGTGGCGTCGCCATCGCTTGGGCGATCATGTACGGCCTCGCCATGCCATATCTCTGGGCGGTCGGCAGCACCGGTCAGAACCTCGGGCAGGGCGCCGTATTGCTCGCGCTCCTCGGAACGCCGGTCGTGCTGGGCTTTGGCTTTCTTGGCATGACGCTAGGTGGCCGGCTTGCCTCCCTCCGCTACGCGCTTTTGGCCGGCCTGATCGGCCTCCTCCTCTCGGCATCGCCGCTGCTGCTCGACGCCAGCCTCCGACAATCCGCCATCGGCGTC
>WNFM01291453.1_pt4 | contig 11873 bp, 7 predicted proteins | sample 5400271 | NCBI WGS metagenome assembly WNFM01 (sample SAMN13153352, study PRJNA577476) | soil metagenome | isolation source: 60 cm saprolite on Douglas fir-dominated hillslope | place: USA:California | collected 2013-09-17 | reverse complement strand
TCATTGTGGGATGCCGTTGGCCGGACAACCGGACCGAAGTGACCGCCACGTCGGGCGCACTCTCTCTCGAGCCGGAGATGTCGACAAAGACGGAGTCGAGGACTTCGTCGTAGGTAACTGCCCTTACGACCGCGGGCAATTCGGCCTGGTCCGAGTCTTCTCCGGAAAGACCGGCAAGCTCCTGCTGTCGATCGACCGCGAGTCGCTCCTTCGCCAGAAGCTAAGGGGTTCGACACCCCGCTAGCCGTCGCTCCCGTCGACAGCCCAGGCTCGGACTCCGACTCCCGGTCGACTGACCCTAGGCCTTCGCGCCGGCCGCGTGCTTCGCCGAGGAGAGGCTGTGCGCGTACGCCATCAAGTCGACGACGCGGTTGCTGTACCCCCACTCGTTGTCGTACCAGGCGACGACCTTCACCATCGTGCCCGCCATCACCATCGTCGACTGCGCGTCGAACAGCGCGCTCGTCGGATTGCCGAGCACGTCCGACGACACGAGCGGATCGTTCGAGTACTCGAGGACGCCCTTCAGCGGCGCCTTCCCCGCGGCGGCTTCGAAGGCCTTGTTGATCTCTTCGATCGTCGTGCTCTTCGAGACGACCGCGACGAGGTCGATCACCGATCCGTCCGGCACCGGCACGCGCATCGACACTCCGTCGAGCTTGCCCTTGAGCTTTGGCAGGATCTTCCCGACCGCTCGCGCCGCGCCCGTCGTCGTCGGGATGATGTTCATCGCCGCCGCGCGCGCGCGCCGCAAATCCTTGTGCGGCAGATCGAGGATCTGCTGATCGTTCGTGTACGCGTGCACGGTCGTCATCAAGCCGTGCTGGATCCCGAACGCGTCGTCGAGCACCTTCGCCACCGGCGCGAGGCAGTTCGTCGTGCAGCTCGCGTTGCTGATGATCCTGTGCTCCGCCTTCAGGATCTCCTGATTGACCCCCATCACGACCATCGCGTCGATCTCGTCCTTCGCCGGGACGGTGAGCAGCACCTTCTTGGCGCCCCCTTCGATGTGCTTCTGACAGCCCTCGCGGCTGGCGAAGATCCCCGTCGCCTCGACGACGAAGTCGATCCCGTTCTGCCCGTGCGCGAGCTTCGCCGGATCGCGCTCGGCCGTGACCAGGACCTTCCGGCCGTTGACGACCATCCCGTCCTTCGCCGACTCGACCGTCCCCGGGAACCGGCCGTGCACCGAGTCGTACTTCAGGAGGTGGGCGAGCGTCGCCGGGTCGGTGATGTCGTTGATCGAGACGACCTCGACCCCGGGCTTCTGGCTGAGGATGCGGAAGACGTTGCGGCCGATGCGGCCGAAGCCGTTGATGGCGATGCGCATAGGGGGTGCTCTTCGGGTGCCGGCCCAGGGCCTCGGCCGGACGGGGATCGGCCTCGAGCCGATCCGGTTTCCAGGGAAAACGGGCCCGGAGATTACCGGCCTCCGCCGATGGCATCAACGAGCCCTCGGCCCCGCCTGGAGGCGAGCGGGACGAACCCGGTTCGGCCCGCCTCCGGTGCTATCCTGCTCGGCCGCTCTGCGACCGCTGAAGACCTGATCCCACATCGTCGCCACCCACATCACGACCGGCAGAATCGACCCTTGAAGCGTCACTCCTCCTTCTCGTTCCCGACGAATCCGCGAGACGGCGTGCGATCGCGCCGCGAGGAGTCCGGTTCGCTCGGCCCGGGTCGCTGGGCGCAGATGGCCCGAGCGGTCGGCCTCTCCCCCGACGCACCCGTCGTCGTCGCCCTCTCCGGTGGAGCCGACAGCGTCTACCTCCTTCACGCCGTCGCCGCCGCGAAGCAGAAGCCGCGCGCCCTCGCCGTGCACGTCGACCACGGTCTGCGCGGCGATGAGGGCCGAGCCGACGCCGAGTTCTGCGCGCGCCTCGCCGCGACGCTGGGCGTGCCGTTCGTCCGCCGCACGATCGACCTCGAGGACGCGGGCCCGTCGCTCGAAGCTCGGGCCCGCGCCGCGCGCTACCAGGTCCTGTGCGAGGAGGCCGCCCGCGCTTCGATCGACACGATCGTGACCGGGCACCACGCCGACGACGCGCTCGAGACGCTGCTCCAGCGCTGGATGCGCGGGACCGACGTCCACGGGCTCGGCGGACCGCAGAAGCGGCTCGTCCTCGGAGGCCGGACCTTCGGCCGAAGTGCGCAGGCGAACGAGCGGGTCGAGGCTCGCGACATGAACCCGACCGGAGCCGACGTCCAGATCGTCCGTCCGCTGATCGCGATGCGCCGGGAAGAAGTCCGGCGCGTCCTCTCCGACGCGGAGATCGCCTGGCGCGAGGACGGCACGAACGCGAGCTCGCGGTTCACGCGCAATCGGATCCGCAACGAACTCTTGCCCGCGATCGAAGCCTCGTGCGGCCCCGAGGCAGTCGAGAATCTGCGCGCATTCGGCGCCGCGGTGGAAGCGCTCGAGGAGCGCTGCGCCTCGCTGACCGCGCCGCTCTCGTGGTCGCCTCCGGTCTACGCCGAAGCGCGGCGCGCGCCGGCCGAATCGTCCCTCGGCGGCACCCTCCCGCGCCGCAGCCTGCTCGAGATCCCCTCATCGCTCCGCCGTCGCGCCCTGTGGCGACTGCTCGTCGAAGCGACCGGCCGCGCGCCCTCGGCGGCCTTGCTCGGCCTCCTGCTCGCGGACCTCGCGTCCGGTCGCACGACGCGGCGGAGCTTGCCGGGCGACTGGAGCCTGCACTTGAGATCGGATCTCCTGCACCTCGAGCCGCCGCCCGGAGCGAAGCCCGGCTTCGCGACTCAATCCGGAACGAAGTCGACTCTCCCCGCGCTCGTCGAATCCACGGACCCGCCGCAGCTCGTCCTGCCTTTCGCGATGAACGAGCCGCGCGCCAACCGGAGCGAAGCCCGTCGCCTCGAACTCCCTGGACTCGTCACGCTCGAGGACGGAAGGCACATCACGGCCGAGATCGTGTTCCTCCCGCCCGGAACGGACGTGCTCCGGTCGGGCGGCGCAGTCGAGATCGACGCGCGCGACTTCGTCGTCGATCCGCCCTGGTCCGCGCCGCTCCTGTGGGTGCGCTTCCCCGAGAAGGGCGACCGCTTCCACGCGCTCGGCGCGCCGGGGAGCAAGGCCCTCTCGCGCTTCCTCGCCGATGTCGGCGTCCCGCGCGGAGACCGCGGGCGCGTCCCGCTCGTGTTCGCCGGCGACGAGCTCGCCTGGGTCGCGGGCATCCGTCCGTGCGAGTCGCGCCGCGTCCGGTCGGATACGGAGGCGCGCCTGCGGCTCGTCCTCCACGCCCCAGTACCCGAGACGAAGCCGAGATCCCCGATCGCCCGGGTGCGCTAGCTCGGCGCGGCCGGTGACCCGGGTGCCTGCCTGGGGTAGCTCCGTGATTCCCACGCTGCAGACGAACCTGGCCGACGTCCGCACGGCGATCGATCGAGCCGCGCTGCGCTCTGGCCGGCGCGGCGCAGAGGTCGACCTCGTCGCCGTCACGAAGTCCGTCGAGCCGGACGTCGCGGCGGAGCTCGTCCGCCTCGGCCAGCTCGATCTGGGAGAGAGCCGCGCGAGCGAGCTCGAGCGCAAGCACCGCGCGCTGCGCGAAGCCGGGCTCGCTCCGCGCTGGCACTTCCTCGGACACCTCCAGGGGAACAAGGTCCGCCGCGTCGTCGCGATCGCGACTTCGATCCATTCGATCGATTCCCTGCGGTTGCTCGACGCCGTCGATCGCGCGGCCGGCGAGCTCGGCGCGCGCCCCGAAGTCTGGATCCAGGTCAAGCTCTCCTCCGAGCCGACGAAGACCGGCCTCGATCGCCGCGAGCTCGACCAGGCCTTCGAGCGCGCGGCCGGCTCGGCGCACCTCCGCCTCGCGGGACTGATGACCCTCGCGCCCCTCGCGACGGACGCGGGTCCGGCCGAGACCGAGGCTTCAGCCCGGCGGGTTTTCCGCGAGCTCCACGGGCTAGCGCGACAGGTCGGAATGCGCGATGCTCTTGCGCCGCGAAGGGTGCGCACGTCGATGGGAATGAGCAGCGACTTCGAATGGGCCGTCGAGGAGGGCAGCGACCTCGTGCGCGTCGGGAGCCGGCTCTTCGAAGGCTGTGACACGCCGCGGAGGACTGCTCCGTGACCTCCGCCGGCGAAGAACGCCTGACGCTCGTCCTCGTCGGCGAGGACCGCGCCGGCGCGGAGCTGCCTCGCCAAGGCATCCTCACCGTCGGCAGCTCGCGCGAGCGCGCCGGCTTCCACGTCGAAGGTGCGGGCGTCGAGAGCGTCCACTGCGCGATCGCGCGGACGAAGGGCGGCGGTTGGGCGGTCAAGGATCTCGGCACGGCGTCGGGGACCTTCCTCAACGGAAAACGCGTCGAAGCCGCGCGCGTGAAGGCCGGCGATCGGATCCACGTCGGCGGACGAGAGCTGCGCGTGCTCGCCCCCGTTGGGTCCGGAACGACCTCGCCGCGTCCGGAGGAGACCGGAACCTTCGAGCCGGGCGGCGGACCCGAGATCGAGGTCCTCGGGGCGGCGGCTCCGCCCGAGGAGGCCCTGACCGACTTCATCAGCGCCGCCCCCGTCCTCTCCGGCTACAAGATCGAGCGGCCGCTCGGACGCGGGGGCATGGGCCGCGTGTACCTGGCGATGCAGACGAGCCTCGATCGCCCCGTGGCGCTCAAGGTGCTCGCGCGGAAGCTCGCCTCCGACGCCGAATTCGTGCGGCGCTTCCAAGCCGAGGCCCGCGCGGCCGCGGCGCTCGCGCACCCGAACGTCGTGACCGTCTACGACGTCGGCGAAGAGCGCGGCGTCCACTACCTCTCCATGGAGTACATGGACCGCGGGACCTTGGAGGAGCAGGTCGGCGGCGGCAAGCGGCTCAGCTGGTCCGAGACGCTGGACGTCCTGCGCGACGCGGCCGCGGGCCTTGTGTACGCCGAGGCGAAGGGGATCGTCCACCGCGACCTCAAGCCCGCCAACCTGATGCGCAACCACGTCGGCGCGACGAAGATCGCCGACCTCGGCCTGGCGACGCACGTCGAAGCGGAGGAACGCGAGAGCGCCGACAAGAAGGTGTTCGGTACGCCGCACTTCATGTCGCCCGAGCAGGCGCGCGGCGAGAAGGTCGACGGCCGCTCGGATCTCTACTCTCTCGGCGCGACGGCCTACCGCCTGTTGACCGGCCACACGCCCTTCGAGGGGACGAACGCGCGCGAGATCGTCCGAGCCCACCTCTCGCTCGAGCCGCGGCCGATGCGCGACTTCGCCCCCGACCTCCCCGACGAAGCGCTGGCCCTCGTCGGACGCCTCGTGAAGAAGAGTCCGGCCGAACGCTTTACCTCGGCGACGGAGCTCCTGCGCGAGATCGATCGCCTGCGGGCGCAGTTCAACGCCGCGGCCCCGAGGGCGTCGACCGGATCGAGCGCCTCGCGCAAGGTCGCCGTCCTCTTCGTGCTCGCTCTCCTCCTCGGCGGAGCGTGGTGGATCAACGGGCACCGCGAGATCCTCTCGGGATTCCTTCCGCCTGCGACGCCGCCCGTCTCGGTCGCCGTGAAGCCCCGTCCTCCCGCGGGCTCTGGCGAGAGTCCGACGCCGCCGGACGAGCCCCCGCCGGAAGCGGAACCGGACGCGGTCCCGACCGGAGCGAACCCGCCCAAGGACGACGACAAGGCCCTGCAGCTCCTCGAGGCGAACGCGAAGGTCGCGCTGCTCGAGCTCCTCGGGAAGGAGATGACGCCGGACGAGAAACGCGACGCGCTGCGCGCCCTCGCGCAGACTTGGCGGGGGACGACGGCGGCGAGCGAAGCGGTCGACAAGGCGCAGCAGATCGACGCCGACCTCGCGACGCGGGCGACCGCGGACGTCGAGCACCAGGCGCGCATCGACGAGGTCGTCGCGCGACTCCAGGCCGCGGCCGGGACCGCCGAGAATCCTCCGCGACCGGGGCCGGCGCTCTTGAACATGCGCGCGGTGCCGGGTCAGGCGGCGCTCGCGACCGACCCCGCGTTCATCGCTCGACGCAAGGAGATCGAGCGCTCGATCGTGAGCCGCGCCACGGCCTACGCGCGGTCGAAGGTCGACGAGACCGCCGTCGAGATGGGGAAGGGCCAGTTCGAAGGCGTCGAGGCGAAGCTCGCCGAGCTGATGCCGGTGTTCGAGATCCCCGACTTCCCTCCCGGCGAAGGGCCGGCGGGCGTCGACGAACTCTTCGAGATCGGCCGGACGGCGCGCGAGCGGCTGAAGAATCTCGAGCTGATCCACGGGCAGTTCGTGGACAAGCAGACCCGCGACGACACGCTCGTGTTCGCGCAGGGCATCGCCGGTACGAGTGGCCTGGAGCACGAGATCCGCACGCTCGACTTCCAGGCGGCGAAGGAGCGGCTCGCCGGAGTGCAGGGGAAGCTGACCTCGAAGGCGAATCGGGACCTCGCCGAGGGACTGCGCGCAGACCTCGAGGCCGGAGCGGCGGTCTTCAAGACGCTCGGCCGCGAGTTCGCCACCTGGCGCCGCAAGAGCTTCACCGCTCCGCGCGCGGGGAAGAGCGTCACGCGCAACGCCGTCGGAGCGGACCAGGAAGGGATCCTCGCCGAGGGCGACGGGGGCGCCGTCGAGCACGTCCCCTGGTCGGCGTTCGGCGGAGACGACAAGGAGATCTCGAAGCTCTTCACCGAACGGCTCGGCCGCGAATGGAACTCGGAAGAGCAGCGCGCGATCGCCGGCGTGCTCCGGATGACCGCGGTCGTCGAGGCGATCCAGCGCGCGAGCAAGATGTTCGATCCGGTCAAGCGCTACAACTTCACCGAGACCGACGCGCGCGAGATGATCGAGTGCTTCGCGCAAGCCCAGGCCTGGGCCGAGAAGTGCGGAACGACGGACGCCGTCGCCAAGGAGATGACCGCCGCCCGACAGCTCGTGCTCGTGTGCCAGAAGATGACCGAGGGCTCGTGGTCCGTCGCGGTCGGCGCGACCGAGGACCTGCTCGCCAAGCACGCGGACACGCTCCTCGTCCGGTTGCTCTCGGACGGGACGATGCCGGAGGCGCCGAAGGGCAAGAACTAGACGGAACTGACTGGGTTCCGTGTTGAGATCGCCGCCGAGCAGCGACGCAAGTCACGAACCGGCGCGGTCTTCGGTCGGTCGGGTCCAGCAGGAGCCCCTGCGCTCGGTCTCCACGACCCGTCTGGACGCGCAACATCTTTCAGCCGAACGAGTTCCGGGAGGTCCGAGCCTCCGCCTTCAACACGGAACCCAGTCAGTTCCAGTGGACTACGAGTCGCCGAGAGCGACGTCCACGTCGACCTCGTCGTCCGCGGGCCCGATGTGGACGGGCAGGCTCCCTCCGACGGCTCCCTGGGTGGGATAGGTCGTCGAACGCAGCGTGTAGTCCCCGGGAGGCAGGGCCAGGAAGTACCGCACACCTGCGTCGCCGGGCTCGCCCTCGAAGGCGGAGCCGCTCGGCACCTGAGTCAGGCGGACCACGTACCGGCGGAGCACTTCGGTCGCATCCCACCGACTCCCTCGGTAGGTCGCGCGGACGCGCACGATCGCGGCGGGCACGGTGACGTCTCGGACGAGGTCGTCCTCCGTCGTCGTCAGCTCGCCGATCGGCACGACGCCCGTGTTGGCGACCGTGAGTCCGAGCCGATGCAGGCCTGGCGCGATGCGCACCCCGAAGCTGGAGGAAGGCGAGACGACGGTGCGCTCGCGCACGCCGGCGGACTCGATCTCGAGCTCGACGAGCGGCAGGAGCGCGAGCGGCTCGCCGCGAGGCAGGAGGATCCGCCCCCTCCAGAGAGCTCTCCCTCGCGCGGCGCCGAGGGCGACCGTCCTCCATTCCGTCTCTCCCTGGCTCGGGACCGCTCGGCGCCAAGCCGTGAGCATGTACCGGCCGCCGATCAGCCCCGGAAAGGCGAACGCGCCCTCTCGATCGGTCTCGACGCCGTCGATGATCTGGGTGCCCGCGATCCCCGGGCCCCAGGTGTTCACGCCCACCTGCCAACCCGGGCAGGCGTTGCCGCGCTCGTCGAAGACGTGGCCGCGGACTCCGCCCGTGCCGAGGACGATGCGGATCCTCTGCGTCGAGCTCTCCGCGGGCCGGAGCGTGCGGTACACGTGGCGCGTCCGACCGTCGGTCGTCTCCACGCCGACGCCGTAGGTGTCGGGCCGGAGACCTTCGAACCGGAACACCCCGTCCATCCCGATCGACGTCCGGCTCACGTTTCCCGCCGCGTCCCAGATCGCCGGCGATCCCCACGGCAGCCCTCCGTTCGCATCACCGGCGAGCCACGCTCGACCTCCCGAGACAGGAACCGCGCCGAGGAGGACGATGCCCTCGATCGTCCCGGCCGGGCACGCGCGCGCGAAGCGCTGGAGCTCGGCCTCCGTGGGATCGGCGGCGGCTCCGCCCGCGGAGGGTCGCACCTCGGCGGCCGGCGATTCGGGGGGAGGAGCGACCTGCGTGCGGTCGACGGCCGACTCGAGCGGATCGATCGAGCCGGGCGCGGGACCCCTCGGAGCGTCCGGAGCGAGCGTCGCGGCGACGTGGATCGGCGGCGAGGAGCCGCTTCACGGGCCGCTACTGCGCCTTCTCCAGCGTCTCGCGCGCGATCTTGCACTCGGCATCGAAGCCGAGAGCCTTGTGCGCGCGCTCGATCGCCTCCGCGTTGCGCCCGAGCGCCTGCAGGCAGATCGCCTGCAAGCCGATCCATTCCGCCTGCTCGGCCAGGCTGGGATTCCCGGGCTTGTCCGCGTCGAAATCGACCGGGACCTGCGGCCCGACGGTGTATTCGCGCAGCGCTTCCTCGTTCCGCCCGGCCGCGCGCAGCGCGTCGCCGTAGTCGCGGTGGAGCTGCCGCAGGAACGGATCGATCTCGTTCGCCTCGCCGAAACGCCGGATGCTCTCCGTGAAGCGCCCGTGCTCGAAGTGCCAGGCCGCGACCTTGCGGCGGCCCTCGAGGTCGCCCGCGTCCCAGTCGAGCCGGCGCTCGCGCGCGCGCATCGCGTCGTCCTCGCGGTCCATCTCCTGATACAGCTTCGCGAGATGGAGCTCGGCCGAAAGCGCGGCCTCGTCGAAGCCCGGGAAGTCCTTTTCTGCGGCGAGGAAGTGCTTCTCGGCCTGCTCGTTCTCTTCCGCGTCGTGCGCGAGCACGCCCATCGCCACGCGGGCGCGGAAGTCCTCCGTCGTCGCGAGCGCCGCGCCCCAGATCGCGCGCGCCTTCTCCCGGTCGCCCTCCTTCAAGGCGATCTCGCCGCGCAGGAACTGCGCGCGGGGAGGCTGCGGATCGACGGCCTGGATCACCCGCAGCGCCTCCTGCGCGTCGATCTTCTTCTGGTCCTGCCAGGCGTGCCAGGCCACCGTGCACCAGGCTTCCGCCCACGCCGCGAGCTTCGCGAAACCCGCGTCCGGGCGCGGTCGTTCCCGCGAGAGTCCCGCGCGCACGCGCTCCGCCGCCGCGTCGCTCCAGCGCGGCTCGATGCGCAGGTCCGCGACGAGCTTGCGCGCGTAGACCTCGAAGTCGCGGTCGAGATCCTCGGGCGTCGTCTGGTAGACCTCGCCGAAGGCCTGGTCGATGTCGAGCCCGCGGTCGAAGGCCTCGAAGATCTTGACCATCGGCGGAAAGCCGCGCCGCTCGATCAGCATCCGACACAGGAGCCCGCCCTGGTAGTAGCCGAACAGGATCCGCGACGAGCGGAAGGCGCGATTGAGGTCGCGCACCGGGATCACCTCGCCGTTCGCCAGCGCATCGACGAGCTCCCGGCGCATGTTCCGCGTCCACGTGGGGCTGCGGTTCTCCTCTTCCCAGGTCGCGAGGCCCTCCGTGATCCAGCGCGGGCAGCGGTTGTGCGAGAGCTCGAGGTGGATGACGTGAGTGAACTCGTGGAAGGAGGTCCGCGCCCAAGACTGCGTCCCGCGCAATTCGGACAGCGGCGAGACCGAGGTGACGACGGGTCCGAAGCAGACGCCCAGCGCCGGAAAGCCCTCGAATCCGGTCGACCGCACCGAGAAATCCGGATGGTGGTCGAACACTTCGATCCGCGTCGGGCCGGGCGTGTAGCCGTAGCGCTCGGAGAGCTCGGCGCTCGACGTCCGCCGCGGCCGGGTTCCAGGCGAAGGTCAGGTCCCCGTGCTTCTCGAGCTTCAGCGTCTCGTTCATCTTCTTCAGCACGAGGCGCATGTTGTCGCGCCAAGCGTCCTGACGTCCGCCGGCCTCGTCGTTCGCGCGGGCGAGCGATTTCCTCGCGCCGTCCTCGTCGCCGACGTTCGCCATCGCGCGGCCGAGCTCCTTCCAGGCCTCGTAGTCGTGCTCGTCGCGCTGGGTGGCGCGGCTCTCGAAGGGCAGCGACTCGGCGAAACGGTACAGCTCGGAGAGGTGGCGACCGACCTCGCGCTCGGGCGTCGCGTCGGCCGAGTCCTCGGCGGCGAGCTCGAGGAGCAGCTTCTCGCACTCGGGCTCGCGGTGCTCGACCCAGGCGAGGCTGGCGCGCAGCGCGCGCACTTCGCGCCGGCCCGGAGCCGACTTCGCGAGCTGCGCCAGCCGTTCGCGACAGCTCTTCAGCTGTCCGTCGTCGAGGTCGGCCGAGCAGCCGGCGATCGCGGCCTCGATCGAATCGGGCTTCAGGGCGAGCAGCTCGTCGAGGACGTCCTGGGCCGTGCGCGAGTGCCGCAGCCAGTTCGCCCGGTGCAATCGATACAACCCGAGCAGGGAGGCCTCGTGGCCCGGCGCGAGTTGCCGGGCGAGGTTGTAGAGGTTCGCCGCGGAGCGCTGGCCGCCCGCCTCGATCTCGTGATCGGCCTCGAAGTACACGTCTCCCAGGGCGGCGAGGACGTCCGGCTCCTCGCTCCCCTCCTCGGTCCGACTGGCTTCGTCCGCGGCGACGAGGCTCTTCGAGGCAGCTGCGAGATCGCCCAGGCGCCGCTGGCACTCCCCGCGGGCGAGGAGACCCCGCCAGGGCTGCTCGTCGGGCGTCTTCGCGCCGACCTCGAGGACCGCGCGGGCCCGCGCCCGCGCGCCCGACTCCCACAGCGCCGACCCGAGCGCCCAGGCGTCCTCGGCACCCTGTCCGCGAGCGGATTTCTCCAGCGCGGCCACGGCGTCCTTCGCCCGACCGAGGGTGAGCAGGACGCGCGCGAGGAAGCGGGCGCAGCGGGCCTTGAACTCGAGCGCCGCAGGCTCGGTCGAGCCCGCGAGCGCCCTCTCGGCGTCGGCCAGCGCGGCGGAGTACGCCGCCAGCTCGAAGTGCGCCTCGGCCAGGAGGAGGCGGGCGACGGGCTCGTCGGGCTTCTCGGCCAGGATCTCCTCCAGGCCGCGGACCGCCTTCCGAGCCTGCCCGCGCCGGATCATCAGCGCGTCCTGCTGGAGCTCCTCGGCGACCACCCGGGCCTCTTCCGGATCCTGCCGAGGAGCGGCCGAGGACAGGAGCATCACCGCGCCGAGGACCGCGGCCGGGATCGAATACGCGCCACGGTTTCGGGCTGACATCCTGCTCCAGTTCACCAGTTCCTTGCGGTCGGGCCAAGCGTGGGCCGGGCAGTCACGGCCGGATTGGCACCGAGGCCGTTGTTTCGCCATCCCCGTTTCGGTAGCACCTTGAAGCATGAACGCAAGACTCACGCGCGCGACGAGCGCCAGAAGTATCGGCTCGATCCTCCTGTTTCTCCTGCCCATCGCCGCGTTCGCCGCGTGCCGCGAGGTCCGGATGGTCGAACCGCTGCAGCCGGCGCCGCCGGCCAGCCAACCTCCGATCGCTCCGGCCGTGTCGCGCACGCCGCAGTGGATCGGCGAGCCGCTCTCCTGGGCGAAGCTGGCGGAGATCGAGGCGTGGCTCGCGACGGAGGGACCCTCCGCCGATCCCTTCTGGCGGGTCGAAGGCGAGATCGCGCTGAACCAAGGCCGCGTCGATCTCGCGCGCGCCGAGAAGACAGGAC
>WNFM01013969.1_pt1 | contig 11874 bp, 14 predicted proteins | sample 5400271 | NCBI WGS metagenome assembly WNFM01 (sample SAMN13153352, study PRJNA577476) | soil metagenome | isolation source: 60 cm saprolite on Douglas fir-dominated hillslope | place: USA:California | collected 2013-09-17 | reverse complement strand
TCATCGCGCAGGGCGACCACTCGACGCCGCCATTGGCGCCGGGCAGCATGCGCGTCCCCTTGCCCTCGGTCGGCAGTGCGAAGAGATTCTCGTGCGGCACCATCGCCGGCGAGCGACGGATCAGCTTGCCGGTCTCGCGATCATGGATGTAGACGAAGCCGGTCTTGCCGCCATGGATGACCCCGGCAACCATCTTGCCGTTCGGCCCCTTGACGTCGGCGAGGACCGGGGGCGAGACCGAGTCGAGATCCCAGACGTCGTGCGGGATGTACTGGTAGGCCCATTTGACCTTGCCGGTGTCGGCATCGAGGGCGAGCAGCGAGTCCGACCAGCGATTGTCGCCCGGCCGATGTGAGCCGTCGAGGTCGGGCGAGGGATTGCCGGTCGTGGCGAAGATCATGCCGCGCTTGACGTCGATCGTATCGCTCATCCAGTTGCCGGCGCCGCCGCGCATCCAGGAATCCTTGTATTGCGCAGCCGCAGCTTTCTCGCCCGCGATGTCGCGGTTCAGCGGATTGATGCCGTCCGCCTTCTCGACATAGGCGCCTTCCCACCCCTTGATGCCATCCGGCCCGGCTTCGTCCGGCGACGGGATCGTGTGCGTGCGCCACACCATCTTGCCGTCGGCGGCATTATAGGCACTGACAAAGCCACGGATGCCGTACTCGCCGCCGGCGATGCCCATGATGACCCTGTCTTTGTAGATCACCGGCGCGGCGGTCAGGCCATAGCCGACCTCGGAATCCGCCACCTCGACGTCCCACACCTTCTCGCCGGTCTTCTTGTTGAGCGCGACGAGATGGGCGTCAAGCGTACCGAAAATGACGGTGTCGCCATAGACGGCGACGCCGCGATTGTTAGGGCCGCAGCAGAAGATGTTCTTGCCGAGCTTGTGCTGGAAGTGCCAGAGCTCCTTGCCGGTGCGCGCGTCGGCGGCGAAGACGTGATCGAAGGGCGTCGTGATGTACATGACGCCCTTCTCGACGATCGGCGTGTTCTCGAAGGAGCCGACGACGCCGGTCTGGAATATCCATTTGACGCGCAGCCGGTTGACGTTCTCGGTGTTGATCTGCTTGCCCGGCCAGAAGCGCTGCTGGCCGAGATCCCCGCCGTAGCTCAACCAGTTCGTGCTCTGCGAGCCGCCCTTCGAGATATCTTCCCAGCTCGCGGCATGCACCGCTCCGATCGCAAAGCCCATCGCCGCAACGCTCAGGGATGTCTTGAGCAGCACGCGTAAACGCATTGACCCCTCCCTCTGCAACCGGCTTGCGCATCCGGCGGTTGAACTCACCCAGGCGGTCTACTTGGTGTTACGCTGCAGGGCGGCGGCAAGTGCCTTCGCCTTTTTCTCGTCGTAGGAATAGCGGTGACACAGCATCTCGGCGCCGTCGCCGACATCGTCGAGCGAGCGCAGGTTCGAGAAACGCGCCTTGCGGATAGCATCGGGCTGGCGTGCCGGATCGGCGGACGGCGCCGTCGTGGCAAGCTTCAGCGAGTCATCGTTGTCGGCGACGGCCTGCGCCAGGATGTGCGAGCGGATGACATGGGTGCGGATGCCCTCGATCAGGATGTCGCGGATCTTGTTGATCCGCTCGACCATGCCGGTCAGCACCAGCATCGACAGCGCGGGCCGCAGCCCGCCATTGTCGCGGGCGAAGTCGTCGATGAAGCGGGCACCAGCAGCCGGCGAGTTTTCCGTGCTGGCGATGAACTCGACGAGCGTTCGTGCCTGCGCGTCGCCGGACCAAGCGTCCGCATCGGGCAGGGCAGCCGGCAAGGAGGTCGGCCAGACATCTTGCGGCGTCAGCTGATCGGAGAACGCGGCGGCGCAGGGCCAGTCTTTCAGCGGGCCCGGCGGACCGCCGGCGACCGCGTTGCCGCAGAGGCTCGTAAAGAGCATCGCTGCGAGGCCAGCGCAACGGACGCTTGGCATGATCGGCGTCTCCCAACGCTGCAGGTCGACGGCTGCCGAACCCTGTAGCTTATCTAGTATTGGTCGTTATCGTGTGTCGCTTTGTTGCGGAATGTCAATTGTACAGAGGTGGATGTCGATCGTCAGCATGTCTGCAGTGTCAGGGCTCCTTGCCGCCGCCATCCTGGCCGCGCCCTGGTTGCTGAGTGAGGTTTCCGCTGCGGGCGACGCGCGGTCGGATGCCGATCTCGTCGCCGATTGCGTCAAGGAGGTCGCGAGCCGTGACTTCGAGGGCGTCGCGGCGCGCAGGCTGTGCGAAAACTCCGCGGCCAAACCGCCGCGCAACAGCAAAGTAGGGCTCGCCTCACCCCATTGGCATCAATCGCTCGGCACCAAAGGCGTTCACGGCGTGGAGGATGTTGAAGGCCAGGACTGAGAGCGCCGCCTCCGCCTTCACCGCTCTGAGCCCCCGGGTTAGGAACCTGCCGCCGCCGGACATCCGCTTAATGGTGCCGAAGGGTGCTCGACAGTACATTGGCGCGTCACCATCAAGCTCGGATCGGCGTAGATTCTGGCCTCCATACGATCCAGCGCCGCTTGGTCGTACAGCCGGTGGATGGTCCGTTGGGCGCCAGGAGTGCATCGGCTCTTCAGCTGACAGTCCTTGCAAGCCGACGTTCGGTATCGGATCGCGCGGTTGCGCGTATGTTTGCCCGACGGCCTCAGCGTCTCGCCAGCGGGGCACCGGATCGTGTCGGAGCTCTCGTCGTAGGCGAACTGCGTTGGCCGGAAGAAGTCGGTGCTCATGGCCCCGCGTTTGATCGGCGCCGCGACCTCGACATTGTCGCGCTCGCACTGAGCGACCGCCTGGGCATTGGAGTAGCCGCCGTCAGCCAGGACTTTGAGCTCGTCGACCTCAAGAACCTCCATCGTCGCCATCGACATCGGGTGCAGGAGCTGGCTGTCGTTAGCTTCGTTGGCGACGTCGTGATGGATGATCAGGCCGCTATCGACGTCGACGACGCTCTGCATGTTGTAGCAAGGCGTCTTGGGCGAATGCCCGTAGCCCATCGGCCTCGCGTCAGGCTCGCCGAAGACCAGAACCGTCTCGTCGTGATCGTTCAGGATCTCCTGCCGGCGAACGAGCCGATCCTTGCGGCGACCGAGGGTCTCGATCGCAGCCGTGAACGCCTCCCGGTGCTTGGGCTGATCGTCGAAACCCTGAGCCACAGCCTCGTCCATGATGTCGAGCCGGTCGAGGTAGTAGGCGATTTCCTTCTCGGTGTGCGCGACATCACGGGCGAGCCGATCGGCGCCAGCGATGTTCTTTGGGCTCGCGACCGCGCGCATTTTGGTCCCATCCAACGCGACCAGCCGACCGTTGACCAGGCCGGCCTCCCGGTAGAACTGGATGAACGCCGCGCTGGCGGCGACGATGGCTTCGGGATTGTCGTGACGAAAGGAAGCGATGGTCCGGTAGTCCGGCGCGAGCTTGCGCAGCAGCCAGAGCGCTTCGAGGTCGCGTACACAGGCTCGCTCCAGATGGCGCGAGGACCGGACTTGGTTGAGATAGCCCCAGATGTACAGCCGCAGCAGGTCGCCTGGGTGGTATCCGGGACGATCGGTGGCCGCGGCAACGGTGCGGCCGAAGCCCAGCTCAGTTAGGTTCAGACTCGCCACGAACGCATCGACGATACGAACAAGCGCTTCCGGGGCGACATAGTCGTCAACACAGGCCGGGAGCAAGCTGACCTGGTCACGTTGGGTTCCAGCAATGAAGCTCACGAAGACCTTCGGCCAACAGCTCCGGTGAGGTGTTGATTCTACCGGTATTCGATCAAATACCCAGTAAATTCACGTACCTGGAGTCTATGCTGAGAGAAGCGGAGTCTAGTCGAAGTTTTCGTGTGTTGCGACCTCGCCTCTAAGCCAATATCCGGAAGCGCGCATCCAACGCGCATTCTGCTTTCTCATTTCAAGAAGGTAGCTGCGAAGAGCTTTAGCGACTGACGCCTCGGCAGCGATCCAGACGTAGCCTTCGCCAGGCGGAAGCGTGACGCCTTCAAGTGCGCCGTGTAACCGTTCGGCGTCCCCTCGCGGATCGTCTTCGCGGCAGACCCAAAGCGGCGTCCAGGCCACCGACGTGGTGATCTGTTGAGCTTCCGTCATGTTGTCGACGACCACGATTGTCGTCACGGAAACACCCGGCCGCAGTTCTTCCAGCCTCCGGCCGATGGCTGGCAAACCGGTCTCGTCAGCGATTAGAAGATACCAGTCGAAGTCGTCTGGCACGACTTGTGAGCCGCGCGGGCCACCGATCTCCAACGTGTCTCCGATCCTCGCTTGAACGGCCCAAGCCGTGGCTGGCCCGGCTTCGTGCAGCGCGAAGTCGATCGTCAGCACCGCTTTTGAGCGGTCGAAAGCGCGGGGTGTATAGTCGCGCATAAGAATTCCGTCGGCCCCGTCGGGGAAGAAGAGCTTGATGTGGTCGTCGGCGCCGAGGGTGACGAAATCGGCCAACTCGGGCGAGTGGAAGATGATGCGGAGCATCTTGGGCGTCAGTTGGACGATGTCGGTGACGGTCAGCGTCCGACGACGCGTGTCATGCCTCACGCGCCGAGCCAAGTGAGGTTCTGATGCAATAAGGGGCTGGTCCATCTTCTGTCCCTAAGTTTGCGAGCCAAGGATTTCGCTGTTGCGCGTTGCAGGATTTCGGTCACACGACGAGCCTGCTCTCAGGTGCAGGATCACGTCACGTTGCGGGCGTTCCGAACTTCCAAAATGGAAGGGTTGCGGAAGGGGGCAATCAAATCGAGGGAGGGCAATAGCTGCCGTTAGCGACGCTCGGCTCGTGCTGTTCCACTCATCGACACGAGTTCACGCCACGACCTCCCCGGTCAGGCGCGCCCAGTTGCCATGAGCAAACCGGGCCTTTGCCGCGTCTTCGAGACCACAATTCTCCAAGAACCGCCTCGCGTCGCAGCCAGAACGATACTGGTAAGGGAAGTCGGTGGAGAAAAGCAGGCGATCCGCGCCGACAACGGCGATGGTGCGCTCGAGGTAATGGGGAAGAAACATGCCGCTCGCCGTCACATAGAGGTTCTGGCGCAGGTACGTCGCAATCGGATGGGCCAGCCCAGATACGCGGTCCATGGCGGCGAGGCGCTCGGCATAGAACAACACCAGCTCGCCCCAATGGCCCAGGATCACCTGAAGGCCCGGCATGCGATCGAACGTGCCGGCGAGGACAAGACGCAGAAACTGGATGCCCGCATCATAGTGCCAGCCGAGCCGGAATAATAAGCCGCCCTTACGGCCATCTCGGGCGCCCGCGGATGGAGCAGGATCGGCGCGCCCAACGCCTCCGCGCTCTGGAAGATGGGCGAGAGAGTTGGATCATCGAGGTTGCGCGTGCCCACTCTCCCGCACAGCATGGTTCCCTTGAAGCCGAGCGTCCTGATGCAGCGCTCAAGCTCCAGGGCGGCTTCCTCCGGCATCGCCACCGGCAACGTGGCCAGCGCCTGGAAACGCGCCGGATAACGCGCGACCGCGGCCGCCAGGGCGTCATTGGCCCGCCGCGCCATGTCGATGCTTTCCGGCCCGAGATCATGAAGCATGGGCGTGGTTAGCGACAGGACCTGAACGTCCAGTCCGGTTTCGTCCATCAGGGCAAGCCGGTCCTCGGCAAGATCAAGCAGGCGGCCCTCGATCGTACCGGAGTGGAACGCCATGCTCGGATCGACCGCGTCAAGGCCGATCGCGTTCCAGGCTCGGTGTATCTCAGCCGTCAGGAAGTGCTCTTCAATGCCGATCAGCTTCACGGATCACCCCGATTGTTATGGTGTGTTCTACGACCTCGGCGGAGAACGACGCGGTCCGGGCGAGGGTTCACCACGGAACGGTGTGCCCCTCACGGTCGAGAAATTGCAGACCGGGTTTGCCTCGCTGCGAGAGCAGCACGTCCACGACTTTCGGAATGGTCTCCTCGACACTGAACGGCGCGTCCGGTCCGCCAAGAGCGGTGCGGATCCAGCCCGGAGCCATCAAGACCAGTGCGCGCGGCTCTCCGGCATGACGCGCGGCGTAGCACCGCATGTACTGGTTCAAAGCAGCCTTGCTTCCGCGATAGACCTCAGCTCCGCCCCTCTCGTTGTTGCTGATGCTCCCCTGTCCCGACGACATGATGCCGATTAGCCCGTCCGCAGGGACAAGGTCCTGTAATCCCTCTATGACGCGCATCGGGCTCAGGGCATTCGTGACCAGTACGCGAACGAACTCCTCCGTCGACACCTCCCCGACGGGCTCGTGCGGGTTGGCGTTGGCGATCCCGGCGTTGTGAAACAGGATGTCGAAGCTGCGGCCAGAGAGACGGTCGTGCAGCGCCGCGATCTGATCCGGCTCTGTAATGTCGAGGGACTCGATCTCAATATGGCCCGGATGTTCATCCGCCAGAGCATGCAACTCGGTTCTGGCGCTGTCTTGTACCGTCCCAACGACGTTCCACCCCTTCTTCAGGAATTCAGCGGCCATGGCGAGGCCAAGTCCGCGTGATGCTCCGATGAGGAGGATCGTGCCGACGGTGTCATGTGAAGTGGCTGGTCTCATGAGAGTGCCTTTCGCTGCAGGGGTCGGCAGCGAATGTGTGTGAACCCGTCGGCTAGCGCCAGCCGCATCGGATGCATACTATAGTTGCGTCAGACGCTATGGATCATAGGGCAAATCCGGTAGGCTTCACTTATGGACAGCATGGACATGAACCTGCTCGCGGCGCTGGACGCGTTGCTTGCCGAGGGGAGCGTGACCGGGGCGGCTCGACGTCTCGGCTTGAGTTCTTCCGCCATGAGCCGGACTCTCGCGCGGCTTCGATCCGCGACGGGTGATCCACTGCTTGTGCGCGCCGGACGCGGGCTTGTGCCGACGCCCCGTGCCGCCGAACTGCGCGATCGCGTCCATCAGCTTACCCGTGACGTGCGTACAGTCCTGAGTCCGCATGCCAGCCATCTGGACGTCGCCTCGCTTGAGCGAACCTTCACCATTCGTGCGAGCGAAGGGTTCGTAGAACTATTTGCCGTTCCCTTGGTGGCCGCCGTTACCCAGGTCGCACCCTGTGTCCGACTGCGCTTCGCGCCCAAGCCGGACAAGGATGCTTTCCCGCTCCGGGATGGAGAGATCGATCTTGAGATCGGGGTACTTGGGGCGTCCGCGCCCGAAGTGCGCACCCGGTTTATCTTCCGCGACGACTTCATCGGCGCGGCCCGAGTCGGACATCCGTTGCTGGCGGGCCGGGTAACGCCCGAGCGCTACGCGCGATGCCGTCACGTCGTGGCATCGCGCAAGAGGGCCTTCACGGGGCCGGTCGACGACGCACTGGAGAAGCTTGGACTCAGACGAGAGATCGTCGCCGTCGTGCCTGGTTTCCCGGATGCGATGCGGATCGCGCGCCAATCGGACCTGATCGCGCTCGTACCGCGTTCGTGTCTCGGCAGCGCCCTGACGAGCGCCGATCCGCTCGCGCAAGGCCTCGCCGGCTTCGACCTTCCCGTCCGCACGCCGGAGATCGCGATATCGGCGATGTGGCATCCCCGCATGGACGCAGACCCGGCACATCGCTGGCTGCGCGACACCGTAATGGCGGTTTGCCATGCGGCAGCGCCGCCACGGTGAAGCGGTCCGGTGACGGGAACGGACTCAGGATCGCCGGGCAGGCCCGGATGATTGGCGGATTTTAGCACAGCCTGGGCGGATGACCTGCTCGTCTCGAGCAGCGAGGTCAAACGCGGCGCGACCGAGGACGTCGTCCGCATCGCGGTTGCCTCCGGCGAGGGGCGCAGCGCGCGCCACATGCAAATTCCGCGGCGGCAAGCTGTTCGACGTACTGCGCTGAGCTAGAGTTTTTCGATGACCAATTCCGATCGCATCGAGCTCATCCGCGGCGACATCACGGCGCTCGCCGTCGACGCCATCGTCAACGCCGCCAATTCCTCGCTGCTCGGCGGCGGCGGGGTCGACGGCGCCATCCATCGTGCGGCCGGGCCCGGGCTCTTGGCGGAATGCCGGCTGCTCGGCGGCTGCGCTACCGGCGAGGCCAAGATCACCGCCGGCCACAGGCTGCACGCGCGGCACGTCATCCACACGGTCGGGCCGGTCTGGCAGGGCGGCGGGCAAAACGAGGCAGCGCTGCTCGCCCGCTGTTATGCGAGCAGCCTCGATCTCGCCGCCCGGCACGGCATCCGCACCATCGCCTTTCCCGCCATCAGCTGCGGCATCTATCGCTATCCCGTCGACCAGGCGACGGCGATCGCCCTGCACGAGGTGCGAGCCTTCCTGGCGGGAAATGCGGTGCCCGAGAAGATCATCTTCGCCTGTTTCGGCAAGGATGTTCATGCCGCCTATCAGGCGGCGTTGGGAGAGCACAAAAGCTGAGTAGGTTCTGATCATACCCATATCGGAAAATTTCTTTCGTTTTTGGTTACAAAAGAACGTATAGTGAACGCCCTTCGATACGATGGATATGAGGAATGCGGTCATGGACGAAATGAAGACCAATGTCGTGCGCGACGCCACTGGCCGCTTCCTGCCTGGCCGCTCCGGCAATCCGGCTCTCGGCGAAGCTTCGCTTCGCCTGACGCCGACAGCGGTTTCTTCGAAACCGCGAGAGGCCGGCAAGAAGCCAGGGACGCGCAACCACGCCACGCTGCTGCGCGAGGCGCTGAACGAGGGGGAAGACCGGGCGGCGGCGCACCTCGTCATCGACAAGGCGCTGGAAGGCAATCTTGTCGCGGCGCGCTTCATCGTCGACCGGCTGATGCCGCGCCCGCGCGGCCGCGAGATCGAGATCGAGCTGCCCGATGGCGCCGGCGACATCGTGGCGGGTTATGACGCGACGGTGCAGGCGATGATGGACGGCGAGATCACGCCGGACGAGGCGTTGACGGTGACGCGCGTGCTCGACGGGCGGCTGCGGGCGCTCAAGGCGGCATCGCGGGAGGAGGGAAAGCTCTCGCCTGCTCATCGAAAGCAACCCTCTCCCTTCGGGAGAGGGCAGGGTGAGGGTATCGGCCGCGGCATTGCTGGCGCCGATTTAGGCTCGTCGCGACGCCCTCACCCTAACCCTCTCCCGGAGGGAGAGGGAACGGCGTTGGGCGGCGGCGTGTCGCTCTCCCACGAGGGACGAGGGCGTTTCCTCGGCGATCATCTCCTGCATTCCACCTGCATTTCCACGCTTCCCGCGCTCGCTTCCGGCGGGGTACGCGGGACCGTCCCATCTCGGCCGGTCGCCGGCGGCGCGGCATTTTCCTGATGTACCGGCCGCGCCGATAGCCTATATCGCTGCGGTAAAGGTGATGCCGATGACGACGCTGCTCTACAGCCACTCCGCCTGCTTCGACCATGATCCCGGCGCCTATCACCCGGAATCGCCGGAGCGCCTGCGCGCCGTGCTGGAAGCGCTGGCCGCCGAGGAGTTCGCGCTGCTCGATCGCCGCGAGGCGCCGCGCGCCGCGCTTGATGACATCGCCCGCGTGCATCCGCGCGACCTCATCGAGCAAATCCTCGCCGCGGTGCCGGAAAGCGGCCATGTCGGGATCGATGCCGATACCATCATCTCGCCCGGCTCGGGCGAGGCGGCGTTGCGCGCCGCCGGCGCCGTCTGCGCCGCGGTCGATGCCGTCGTCGCCGGCGAGGCGCGCAACGCCTTCTGCGCCGTCCGCCCGCCCGGCCATCACGCCGAGCCGCGGCGGCCGATGGGGTTCTGCCTCTTCAACAATGTCGCGATCGGCGCCTTGCGGGCGCGCGAGGTGCATGGCTGCGCGCGCGTCGCGGTGGTCGATTTCGACGTCCATCATGGCAACGGGACGCAGGCGATGTTCGCCGCCGATCCGACGCTCTTCTATGCCTCGACGCATCAATCGCCGCTCTATCCCGGGACCGGCTCGCGCGACGAGACCGGAATCGGCAACATCGTCAACGTACCGCTCGCCCCGGGCTCGGGAACGGTGGCGTTCCAGCGCGCATTCAACGAGCTCATCCTGCCGGCGCTGGAGGAATTCCGTCCCGATTTCCTCTTCGTTTCAGCCGGTTTCGACGCGCATCGCCGCGATCCGCTGGCCAATCTCGATCTCGTCGAGGCGGATTACGATTGGGCGACGCGGCGCTTGGCCCATATCGCCGCGCGCCATGGCAGGCAGCGCCTCGTCTCCGTCCTCGAGGGCGGCTACGACCTCGCCGCGCTGGGCGCCAGCGCCGCCGCCCATGTCCGCGCCCTGATGGCGGCATGACTCCAGTTATGCACGCAATGAGTGCAGGCGTCGCCGCGGTTGCCCGCTCGCGCCCATCCGCCTAAACTCCGGCCCGTTTTCAACCGCCAGGCGCTCCATGCCCGATCTCACCCTGCCGCCGGATATCGCCGCGATGAGCTTCGAGGAGGCGCTTGCCGAACTCGAGACGATCGTCAAGCGGCTCGAGGAGGGCAAGGGCAAGCTCGACGAGGCGATCACCTCCTACGAGCGCGGCGCCCAGCTCAAGCAGCATTGCGAGAGCAAGCTGGGCGAGGCGCAGGGCCGGGTCGACAAGATCGTCCGCCAAGCCGACGGCTCGCTGACCATGGAGCCGGCGAAACTTGACTGATCTCCCGCTCGTCGCCGACGACTTCCCGGCGGCGCTGACCGAGGCCGTGCGCCTCACCGACACGGTGCTCGACAAGCTGCTGGTGCGGCCCGAGGGGCCGGAGGCGCGCGTCGTCGAGGCGATGCGCTATTCCGCCCTCGCCCCCGGCAAGCGCCTGCGCCCCTTCCTCGTCCTCGCCAGCGCCCAGCTCTTCTCGGTGTCGCGGCGCAGCGCGCTGCAGGCCGCCGCCGCCGTCGAGCTGGTGCACGCCTATTCGCTCGTCCACGACGATCTCCCGGCGATGGACAATAGCGACCTCCGGCGCGGCCGGCCGACCTGCCACAAGCAGTTCGACGAGGCGACGGCGATCCTCGCCGGCGACGGGCTCCTCACCTATGCCTTCGAGGTGCTGGCGCAGCCCGACACCCACGGCGACCCGGCGGTGCGCTGCGAGCTCGTCACTGCCCTCGCCCAGGCGGCGGGCGCCATTGGGATGGTCGGCGGCCAGATGATCGACCTCCTGGCCGAGAACGATCCGACCCTCGATATCGGCGCCATCACCAGGCTGCAGCGCCTCAAGACCGGCGCCCTCATCGCCTTCTCCTGCGAGGCCGGCGCCATTCTCGGCAAGGCCGGGCGCGAGCAGCGCCTTGCCTTGCGCGGCTACGCCCACGATCTCGGCCTCGCCTTCCAGATCGCCGACGATCTCCTCGACATCGAAGGCTCGGCGGCCGAGACCGGCAAGCCGGTCGGCAGCGACGCGGCGGCGGGAAAGGCCACTTTCGTGACGATTCTGGGCCTCCAGAGGGCCCGCGCGCAGGCGACCGCTCTCATCCGTCAAGCTGTCGCGCATCTTGATTTATTTGAGAAAAAGGCAGACCTTCTAAGACAAGCGGCCGACTTCGTGATCAATCGTCGGACCTAAGGAGCAGGAAGTGGATCGTCAGCCCAACAACCGCATCTCGAACCGCACGCCGCTGCTCGACCGCGTGACGATTCCGGCCGATCTGCGCGAGTTGCCCGAGGAGGACCTGCCGCAGTTCGCCGACGAGCTGCGCGCCGAGCTGATCGACGCCGTCTCGGTGACCGGCGGCCATCTCGGCGCCGGACTCGGCGTCGTCGAGCTGACGGTGGCGCTGCACTACGTCTTCAACACGCCGACCGACCGGCTGATCTGGGATGTCGGCCATCAGGCCTATCCGCACAAGATCCTGACCGGGCGGCGCGATCGCATCCGCACCCTGCGCACGGGCGGCGGGCTCTCCGGCTTCACCCGCCGCGCCGAGAGCGAGTACGATCCGTTCGGCGCCGCGCACAGCTCGACCTCGATCTCGGCCGGACTCGGCATGGCGGTGGCG
>WNFM01000194.1_pt2 | contig 11878 bp, 12 predicted proteins | sample 5400271 | NCBI WGS metagenome assembly WNFM01 (sample SAMN13153352, study PRJNA577476) | soil metagenome | isolation source: 60 cm saprolite on Douglas fir-dominated hillslope | place: USA:California | collected 2013-09-17 | reverse complement strand
CATACGAAAAGAGGAAGAGCCTGAACCTGCTTGACTGGGGGTACGGGGGGCAAAGTCCCTTGCCAGACAACCTGCCGGGGGGACAGGGAATCAAAGGTGTCCTCGCACTTCCCGCCAGAAGGAAGAGTGCTTGGGGTTCCACGGGAAGTCGCTTATGTGGGGAAAAACACTCGCGTGTTGCCCACTGTAGACAGCGCCAGCGGAAACGCGGCAAATGGAGACCCGAACGTGATAGATTCCGGTCTCTTGCCCGGCCAGGGCCAGACACAGGAGAACCCGTGCGATGTGCGGAGTGTTCACCGCAACCGAGTATGTTTGAATACAAAAAGGAAGGCAGAAAGAATACATGGAAAACGTCCTTGCGAGAGAGCAACTTCCCGGCCATTTGTTTCAAGGAGGGGAACATGGAGGTATTCCTATTTCGTTTTTCTGGGTGCAGTCTTCTCCTGGCGGAGGCCCCCGGCTGCACAGGCACCCCTATGAAGAGATCTTTGTGATCCTGGAGGGTCACGCCACCGTCACTATCGGCGAGCGCACGCTAGAAGTGGACGGCGGGCAGATGGCAATCGCGCCGGCCGGCGTTCCCCACAAGTTCATCAATTCCGGCGCAGGGCTACTGCGGACGATCAATATTCATCCCAGCCAAGAGGTGATCACAGAGTGGCTTGAGGATTGATTGCAATAGAGAGGAATTGCTCTCAACCTATCGAGAAACCGTACTCCTCAGAGGCCTGGAACGGCAAATGCGCTATCTTGCTCTGCCAGCTTCGCGCATTTTAGGCCTTCATCCTGAAAACCACACCCGCTTTACCTTCCCAGTAGATCTGTTCCTCGCACACAGGTACAAGCGATTGGACAGGGGCTGGCCGCTTTCTTGAGAAAGCACGGTGGGTACTCATGGATGCTTCGCATCCCCGAGATCCCGATCACGATTCGGAGTGCGGAACTGCCATCACGGTCTCGTAAAACAGCAGCTCGAACTCGTGGCTCAGGCGCACGGCTCGCGTGATGCGTTGGCGATCTTCAAGCGTATCATAGCGGGCCAGCAGGAGCGCATCGATGTGGTCAATGATGGCGAGATGAGTAAAATCAGCTACAAAACGGAGTGGGAGCGCCCATCCCCTTCCAATGGACAGGGTGAAAGCGACCCCGCTCGCCTTGCTTCCCATGCTATCTTTTACCGTCTTTCGGGCGAAGAAAAAGAAGAGACGTACATGAAAACCATTCGCGTGTATCGCCTGAATAACTTGTCGCCAACGCTCTTGCGGCGTCTCAAAGCAGCACAGATGGAAGCGGCCCGCGTGTGGAATCTCTGCACGCAGACCCATAAAGCAGCCCGCGTGACTCACGCGCAGTGGCCGGGGCAACGCGAGTTGGAGCAGGCCACCAAAGGCCGGTTCGCCCTCAATGCTCAGGCCGTGCAGCAGATCGTGCACGCCTTCCTCGCCAACGTCAAGACAACGCGCACGCTGCGCCGGGAGCATCCGGAGATGCGCATGAAGTACCCCTGGCGCGAGAAACGCTTCTATCCCGTCAAGTGGCCCGCTCAGGCCGTCCATCGGGAGGAAGGGCGCGTCGTGTTGCCGATGGGCAAAGGCCACCCGTCCCTGATGCTGCCACTCGCCCTGCCAGAGAACGCTGGGGCGTGCATGCTGGTCTGGAATCGGGGCTTTGAATTGCACGCCTGCCTCGAGGTACCGCAAGCGAGCGAGGCTCCCGGCAGCGTCCAGGCTACCGTTGACTTGGGGGAGATCCACCTCGCTGCCGTGACGACCAACTCGGGCAAGGCGCTCATCGTCACTGGGCGCGGTATCCGAAGTCTGAAGCGACAGCGCGGCAAGCAGCTTGGCCAACTCGCCAAGAAGCAGCGCCGGTGCCAGAAGCACTCCCGGCGCTGGAAGAAGTTGCAGCGCACGAAGAACAAAGTGTGCAGACGGGCCGAACAGCGCATCCGCGACCTGCGACACAAGGCCACTCGCACAGTCATCGACTTCTGTATCAAGCACCAGGTCGGCACACTCTTCATCGGCAACCCACATGGCGTGCGCCACCGGGACTGTGGCCGACATCACAACGGCCGCATGGCGCAGTGGGAATACGGCCGCGACATTGATTACCTCACCCACAAATCGAAGCAAGCCCGCATCTCGTGCTCGACCGGCTCCGAACGAGGCACCAGCAGCCGGTGTCCCCGCTGCGGGCATCGTCACAAGCCCAAAGGCAGAACTTGGGCGTGCCGCTAGTGCGGCTTCCGTGGCCATCGTGATCTCGTTGGCTCGATCAATATGCATCAGGATGCCTTTGGTGTCCACCTGAAGTTTCCTCGTTCCTTCACGTATCTCCGTCCCGGCTCGCTGAGAACCAGGAAAAGGAGTAGTCGGGCAGGCACGCCTCACGTTGTTTGGATCAGCCGGCAGGTCAACCGCATCTTGCAGAGATGGTCTCCTTGGAGACAGGCCACACTGCCGACGATGCCCAGAAGCCCGTCCCCTAGAAGGGGACGGGAGTGTCACAGCACCTATGTCAAGGACCGTCTGACCGGGTTCGAAGGATAGAGCACGCAGCCGAGAGCGCTCCCGCCGGATATCGCCGACTTTCCGGGCTTCGCCGCGCGGCTGCCCGCGATCAGCCAGGTCTCGACCATGCCCGCCTGCAATGGCCCGGTGCGTTATCGCGGGCAGGCGGAGGTGGCGCGCGATCTCACCAACTTGGCCGTCGCCTTAACAGGCGTGCAGGTTGCTGAGGCCTTTCTGACAGCAGCTTCGCCGGGAGTCATCGCGCTGTTCCTGGAGAACCAGTACTACCCGACGCACGAAGCCTATCTCTCCGCGCTGGCCGAGGCGATGAAGGAGGAATACGACGCCATCGTCGAAGCCGGCTTTCTCCTGCAACTGGATTGTCCCGATCTCGGCGTCAGCCGGGTACGCGGTGAGGACTGGCGCGAGGACTACCGCGCCCTGCACATCCAGGCGCTCAACCAGGCGGTGCGGGATATCCCACCGGATCGCCTGCGGCTCCATCTCTGTTGGGGCAACTACGAGGGGCCGCACCACCGTGATATTCCCCTGCAGACCATTCTGCCTGATGTGCTGGAGGCGCGCCCGGTGGCCCTCTCCTTCGAAGGGGCCAACCCGCGGCACGAGCATGAATGGAAGGTCTTTGAAGAGGTCAAGCTGCCGGAGGGGAAGATCATCATGCCGGGTGTGTTGGATTCTACCACGAATTTCATCGAGCATCCCGAACTGGTCGCCCAGCGCATTGAACGCTACGCCTCACTAGTGGGACGCGAGCGCGTCATCGCCGGAACCGACTGCGGCTTTGCCACCTTCTCTGGCGCGCTCACGGTTGACCCGGATATCACCTGGGCTAAGCTGGCAGCCATGGTCGAGGGAGCGCAGATCGCCTCGGGTCGACTTTGGCCGTCCTCGTGACGATGCGGGAGGCGTGGGGCACACCGCTAGCACTCGCCGCGGATCTTGTAATGTGCCAGAGAAAATGATGCGTTAGCGTCCTCCTGTCTTGCTCTGGCTTTGGTACAGCTCGACCCGATCCTGGACGGTCGTCGCATCCTCCGGCTTTTTATCTCCCTTCTGGGACAGCCCTGGTGGAGCATGCAGGGGGACGGCGAGCGTGTCTACCCGAGGTGATTGACCGCCATCCGACCGCGCGCCATGACCAGCTTGAGCCGGCGCTGCGGATCGGTGAGGACGGCAATGTCTTGCAGGGGGTCTCCATCGACAACGAGCAGATCGGCAGAGGCTCCAGGCGCCACGATGCCCACCCGTCCCTCCATGCGTAGTAAGCGTGCTGCAACCGTCGTCGCCGAGCGCAGAATATCGGCTGGCGGCTGCACCTGGCGGCGGAGCGTGAATTCGTTGAGTTGCTCCTCGTGCATGCCGCCCAGCAGATCGGTCCCATATACGATCGGAATCTGCGCCCGATGCGCCAGCTCCAGGGCATGCAGGCCCGCATCCAGCACCTCGAAGACTTTGCGATGACTGGGTTCCGGCAGCCCAAATTCGCGCCCGCGAGCGGCCAGGGCGGAATAGGTCGCCAGGGTCGGCACGTAAAAGGCTCCGCTCTCCTGGAAGAGCGGCAGGCTGCTTTCGTCCATGAGATTGCCATGCTCGATACTGCGCACGCCGCACTCCAGGCCGCGACTGATCGCCCGCGAGGTATAGGCGTGTCCCACGACATAGAGGTTGGCGGCCTCGGCTTCCTCAACAGCGGCACGGATCTCCTCGCGTGAGAACTGGGTGGAATCAATGCGGTCGGTGGGAGAAGCGACCCCACCACTGAGCATGAGCTTGAGGTGGGAGGCGCCGCGTCGGATCTCCTCGCGGGCTGCCTTGCGCACTTCCTCCACTCCATCGCAGATGACTGTCCGAGCCAGGCCGCAGTGACAGGGATCATGCGCCTGCCTGCCCCGGCTACGGAAATCGCCATGCCCTCCCGTCTGCGAGAGGGCCGAGCCGGCAAAGAGGAGGCGCGGCCCCTCCAGGTAGCCCTCCTCAATGGCCTGTGCCAGCCCGTAATCGGCTCCGCCCACATCGCGCACCGTCGTGAAGCCGCGCCGCAGCATGCCCACCAGCACGCGGGCCGCTCGCGCCGTAACATAAGCAGGGGACCACTCGGCCAGCCGCGCCAGGTCTGCCGTGACAGCGGTCACATGGACGTGGGCATCGATCAAGCCGGGCAGCAAGGTCAGGCCAGCCAGGTCAAAGCTCTGCGCATCGCCGGCCTGCACGTCGGCCCCTCCGACCTCCAGAATGCGGTCTCCCTCGACAAGGACCGAGCCAGCAGCAAGATAATCGCCGCGTTCGGCATCCAGGATCTGTGCGTTCCGAAAAAGATAGCGTGCCATCGGTCCTTGCTGCGTCCTCCGTTCTTGGAACATCTGGAATTCTTCACCTATGCTCTGCTGAAATCTCAAACAAAGAGGAGCTTCCTTTCCATTCTGCTCTGTTTCCCTCCTCTTTGTCAACCCTCCGGCGGTCTGATCTGGCCCCATTTCCTTTCCACATGGACACACAAGGGATTGGAGTTCCTTATTCCGCCGATCGTGGAGGTGATTCGTTGAGGAAAGGCAGTTCCTGGGGGAAATCGATGCCCTGGCTAGCCCCCCGCTGGTTCCCACCGTTCCAGGAGCAAGCGGTAGTGGGCGATCATCGCCCGGTGATACGCTGCTTCGCTCGGACCCAGCTGCTGGCTTTGCTGTTCATGCTGCGCCAGGGCTTTCTGCGCGCCCTCCAGCGCCTTTAGTGAGGCGGCGGCCACCTTGATCGCCTCTGCTGGAAGGGGCTGCATGTTGGAGAGTTGCGCCAGTTTATATTAGGAGCAGTTGCGGCACTTGTTGGCGCAACAGAAGCCCCGCCGCACAAGGAAGGAGCGGGTGGCTACGTACAAGCCGTTCGAGTCGATCTCCCAATCCGTTGAATCTGTCATTGCGCCTCTCATCCAGGTGGTTGATGCTCCACAAGACGTAGAGCGAGGTCTATGCATTGTTCCCTATAGCGGTGACTGGGAAGATTGAGTCTTCCTGCTGCTTCTAACGGTCTTGGAACAAGTTTTGCGTATGACGCCAGCCGCAACCGGATGGCGCGAGGACGCCGTCCAGCGCTCGCGGCTGCACAACGCGGGCCCGCGTCGTGCGTGACCGGCTGGAGTTCGGGAACCCCGGCCACCCGGACGACACAAGCCGTGGCCGTTAGCCGGTCGGCAGTCCGAGCAGGCGCGCGGCGTTCCCAGCGTAGACCGCAGCCAGGTCCTCGCTGGACAGACCGGCCGAGTCGATGTCGGCGATCGTCGCCTCGACGGAGTTTTCGGGTCCAAGTGGCATGTCGGTGCCGAAGAGCACGTGTTGCGGGCCGAAGAACTCGAGGACGCAGCGCACCGCGTGGGGCGCGCCGAAGAGCGCCGTGTCGACGTGGAACCGGCGGAAGTAGTCCAGCGGCGGCCGCGATCGCGAGTCGGGCGGAGAAGTGCGGCACCAGGCCGCCACCGTGGTGCGCGAGCACGAGCTGGCGCGGGTGCCGCTCCATGTGGCCGGAATAGACGAGGCGTGAAAGGGCGGCGGCGGTCTCGTAGGGCCAGCCGAGTGACCACCACAGGCCAAAGTCGGACCGGCTCTCAGCCGGATAGTCGGCCCACGCCGCGCTGCGCGTCGGGTGCAGCCACACGGCGCGGCCGGCCTCCTCGAGCCTGCCCAACAGCGGCTCGAAGCGCGCATCGTCGAGCGCCACGCCCAGGACGTTGGTGTACAGCAGTGCGCCCAGCGCGCCGAGCTGAGTCAGGGCGCGGTCGAGCTCGCGCAAGGCATCGTCGACGTCCGAGAGCGGCAGCGCGGCCGCGAATCCAGCGAAGCGGTCACCAAAGCGCTGGACCAGTTCCGCCATCTCGTCATTGGCGATGCGGGCAAACTCCGCTGCGACTGGCGGCGGCCCGACCTCTTCCAGCGGCGGCACAGCAAGCACCAGGACCTGTGCGTAATCGCCGTACGGCTCGATCTTCCGCCACCTCGCGTCCAGGTCGCTCAGCACCGGATCGAAGGAGAAGACGCCCTCGCGGTAGTAGTCGAGCCGGCTCGGAGCCATGGTTTTCGCGAGCTGCCGCTCCAGCCGCACGAGATACGCACGAGGCAGGATGTGCGCGAACGCATCGATCTTCCGCATGTGTGACTCCTTCGCTGAACTCAGTTCGTCTGGTTGTCTGTGGCCAGCGCGGCGGAGGCCGCCGCTTGGAGCCGCGTCAGGCAGCGGCGTGCGAGGTGCTCACCCGCCGAGCTCGGCCTGCCTGGACACGCGCGTCCCCTGGCTTTGCACGCGGGATGTTCGCGCCCAGAACGGCTGTGGCCGCCCGCGCGACCGGCGGACCGAGCACACGTTTGCCGGCTGCGAGCGTTCCGCGGCACCGTCTGGCTGCCGCCTCTGCCGGAGGCGCGGCACGGGTGGGAGGCTTCGATGCGGGTCCCTAAGGTGTCTGCAGCGTCGGGCGCGCTCCTAGCGCGTCCAGTAGCTCCCCTGGGAGACGGCATGATAGGTCCGCATGATGCGTCGTGCACGCTGTCCGCAGAGGTATTGTGCCACAATCCGCCGGGACCAGCAAGGGGGGCATGGACTGCTGGAAGAGGCCCAGACGAGTGAGCCCGAAAGATCCCGCGGGGCTTTCACCTGCGCGCGCGCCAGCGGGCTCTGCTCTCTTGAGCAAGCGTACGGCCGTGCTCGCGACAAGCCGCTTCTGCGCTGCGGAGAGGCACCGCAGTGGTACAGTCCAGAACTGAACCCAGTGGAACATCGATGGCGAGGAACTGCGCGACAAGCCGTTGCCACACCTGGCTCTGGACACGCTTGATGAGGTGATCGAGCAGGTCTGCGATGGGCTCACGCAACCTGAGTCTGATCTCCAGCGGCTGCGTTCTCTGACCTCCTCCCCGCATTTCAGGCTTGCCGGTGAGAACGCAGGTTGGTATTGCGCACTTTCGGTGGAAAACCTCAACAGAACTCAGAGGAAATGAGAAAAAGACGAAAGCGCAGCCGTTTCACCCACTTTCTCCGTTTTTGATCACCGAACTCCGCCTGTGGATGCCCTTGACTTCTAGCCGTGGGGAGGAAGCAGGCGTTCCTTGCTGGAGCTCGGGAGGAGGCCAGTTCTAGCACTTAGCGCTGCCCATAGCCATAGCCATCCGCTCGTTGCAGTAGCTTACAGTACTTCGCATTGATCCCATCGGCTTTCCCCACCCGAAACGAGCCGGATGCCTGGACTGCCACGCGTCCCACATGTACCCCTGCCGTTTTCAGATGGGCCGGCACCTGCGCACGCACCAGATCCCCGGTCGCAAATCCTCGGATGCGCTTGTGCCGAGTCAGGCAGCCTCGGGGGAACCCGCTGTCGTCAACATTGGTCCGGCAGTGGCTTCCACGGCCCGTCGCTTCGATCCTGAGCGTGAGCCCCTCGCCGCGCCTGACGCCAGCCAGATCTCCTACGCACAGCGCGTCATGCGCATGCGTCTTCCCGAGACCAAAGCGATCTCTATTCCAGCGCGTGCGCCCCCCGCTCCAGGTGCCCATTGGCAGTCCAAGCCTGCCAAGCGCCTCACAGAGCGCGTAGCGACTGGCGTTCATGGCAGCGGCGTCCTTGAGCGGTTGCCTGGCTCGTGCTTCGACCTGCGGGTGACCGAACTCGCTGGCTGTCTGGCTCCCCTTGGTCGTGTTGCACTCGTGGCAACTGAGGGCCAGATTGGACACGCGATCGCTCCCTCCACGGCTGCGCGGCCAGATATGATCGAGTTCAAACGCCGTCTGGGTGCGCCCACAGTATGCACACTGGCGACCAAACTTCTCCAGCACATACAGGCGTACCTCCCACCCAGCCAGTTCTCCCCTTTGATACTGCACGCCCGTGATCTCTGGATCTTGTAACCATTGGGTGTCAAACTTCACGCGCTCGACATCCAGGCGTACGAGTGGCGCCCAGCGCTGATAGCGGGTGGCCCAGGTAAGGACATTCCCGATGCGCGAGCGCACGGAGGGCGCCAGCCACCCAGGTGGGCGGCGGCGATTGAGAAATCGGGGTGCGCGGTATCTGAGGTTGGCTTGCCGCCTGCGACGGCGGTAGACCGCCCGCTTGCGCAAACGCTGGCGGATCTCCTCTGCGCGATGGGCTAGTTCCGCCAGGTGAAGGGCGTGATGCACCTCGCCCTCTGGCGTCTCTTGCACGCGGGCCAGTGCCATGCCGGTCGTTTGCGAGCCGGGATCAAGTTTGAGCGCCACTGGCTGCACCTGGCTCTGCTCCAGCTCTCGGTCCTTGAGCCTGATCACGAACGGGACGCGCCGATGCACCACGGCCCGACGGCGGGCGAGCAAGAGCCGCGCCCGTTTCTCCGAGCAGGGCATGAGCGGCTGATGATGCTGGTCAACGACAAAAACGGCCATCTGATCGTCCTTTCCGTCTCCCACGTAGGAGACCCCCTTACGGGGCTGGTGACGCCGCTCTCCCGGCTTGGAGAGCGGACCCCTCTCGCCACGGTTGTCCTGGCTTGTTCGGCCGGGTGGCACCGCCCGACACCCCGACAGGCTTTTAACCACCAGCGGCAGAGCAGCGCACTGAGGTGGCATGCGCTGGTGCCATGACCAGGACAACATCGTTCCCTCGCTTCTCTGCCTGCGAGATCAGGAACTCAGGCTGGACAACGGAACCGCGTCAACGACGGGGGCAAGCCCCCGCGTTCACGCGTGGGGTCGTTGACTGTTGCTCCGTTCAATGTACGCAAGACCCGATCTTTGAGCCTGTGTGGGATTGCAAAGGCGGCTCGATCAGTAGCCCACTCGCGCCTCTGCAAACTCAGTTGCCAGGTTCATCCTTCGCTCGCGGGACCCAGTCGAGCGCCTCGTCCGGGATGCCGTGCTGTCCGAGAAAGAGGCTCAGTTGGGCCGCATGTTCCTGCACGTGGCGCAGGGTGTACAACTGGAGCTCGAAAAAGCTCATCGGCTTCCACCACCTCCAGGGGAAAGCCACCTGGCGCTGCGCTTGCTCGTCTGACAACGAGAGCAGCGTGGTCTGGCACTTCTGGCGCAGCTGCACCAGATAGGCATGGAGTTCCTCCTTGGGGTAGGGCTGTTCGGGAAGGACCCGTGCTGGTCCAAACTCATCCTGGGTGAAGGGTGTGGGGGGAGCGAATCCTTCCAGGGAGCCGGTGAGATACAAGTCGAGCCAGAACAGGGTGTGATGGGTGAGCGACCAGAAGGTTGGGTATGCTGGGGCTTCCGGGTCACTCCAGAGGAGTCCATTCCACAGCGTGCTGGGGCAGGCGAGCAGGGCATTTTCCAGCATGTCGATGGCCGCGCCGAACTGCCGCCACAGAGCAGTGCGCAACGTCGTCTCCATCGGGTGTTCAGCCATACGTTTCCTCCTTTGCTCTTCTTTGCTCACAGACGACCACTTAGAAGTCTGCGGCCGTTGAAAGCACGGGCTTGATATCGACGACCGGGGTGCCATCAATCGCTTCGATTGGCCCCACTTTGAGGCTCGTGCCGGCGATTTCCCGAACCGTCACGCGATGCAGGCCCAGGGGATTGGGCCGACCGGGAGACCGCGTCGCGAAGACTCCGGTCAGAGGCCTGGTCTGGTCATTGCGAGGGTGCGTTTTCAAAATGTCACGCTGCGCTTGGTGCAACCAGGTAATCACGATCAGTTCAGCGCCCACCTCGATCCCGTCCAGCCCCTCTGCGACCATTGCATTCACTTCGAGCCAGGCGTCAGGCGCACCTTCGCGGCCCTGGTTGGGAGTTGCTCCGCGATCCTTGAGAGACGAGCGAAGGAATCCAATGGGAGCAAGGGAATAGTGACTTTCGTGCATGACGTTTTCTCCAAAATCTAGCGCAACCGAATCAGAGCAGACCTACCCAGCGCACAGCATAACAGAGCAAGCAAGGTCTGACAACACTGATGGGCTCGCTTGAGATTACTTCTCGAACATGCTCTCCAATGTGCAGGGCAACCGATACGTGGCCTGCTGAGCAGGTGAGGGGAAGTACCGGTCCACAAGCTGCTGCGCCTGTGCCCGGTTCTGGATCGCAAGCGCCTGGCGCAGGACGGCAATATCGGCACCGTCTTTCTCGGGTCTGCCTAGCATAAGCTTGCAGGCCAGGAGATAGCCGAGATCCCTGGGGGCGTAGAGATGCAGCTTGCGGTAGGCTGTGAGCAGGCGCTTCGGAGGAAGTTCCTGCTCGCTGAGTTTCAGTAAAAAGGGCGCGGAATCATCATTGATGAACTGCTGGCGCTCGCCTTTGAGTCCGTGGCGCTTCCCGATCGCTCTGATGATGTGGCGAATCTTGTCGGCGGTTGGGGAGTGGAAGACGAGGGTGCGTTCCTGGCTGCCCAGCATTTCAAAAATAATGACGTCCACGGAGTCGGTGGGCTGAGCGGTGATCCCTTGCAAGAGTAAGCACTCCCCTCCCACCAGGAGCACGCTCATCGGCTCCGGACCAGGGAAGGCTTGCACCAAAGCCTCATCGAATTCCCTCAGTAACGCCTCTCATTCCGACTTCGTCATAGCAACGATTGCTTCTGTTACCCGCTGTCCCTCGCGCGATGATACCCCTGCGTGAGTTAGCTTCAAGCCGACCTGTTGCTTATTCTTTTTCTCTACAGGCGGATCGGTAATTGCTCTCATACTTGCTCAGCAGCTGGGGTAGGTATGAAAGCAGGTGTTCCTGGTTCAGAGGGACGATCCGCTCTCGATCACGGTTCGGAGCGCGGGGCTGCCATCACGGTCTCGTAAAACAGCAGCTCGAACTCGTGGCTCAGGCGCACAGCTCGCGTAATGCGTTGGCGATCTTCCGCTGTATCGTAGCGGGTCAGCAAAAGCGCATCGATGGGCATGACCTGCTCCCCGATCTCCTCGTGCGCGGTAAAGAAGGCGACCTCCTCGGAGCTCATCGCGTAGTTGCGCATGAGGGCCGGCCCGACGCGGGCGCAAATCTGGATGAAGATGTCCTCGCTGGCACTCACCGCGGCGATTTTCTCCGGGACCGAGCCGTAGGCGAGCATCCAGTAGAAGAAATTGGTGAGCGCCATGCAGCCCGCGAGCGGCTCCACCGTGTCAAAATCGGCTCGTGAGAGGCCGAGCGCCTCACCGAAACGCAGCAGCAAGCGGTAGCCGCCGATCTTGGGCACGAGTTTGGCGAGCAGGAGGTCTTGCAGGTCCAGGTCGGGCATCGCGGCCACGGCCAGCGCGTCGAGGCGATAGGCTTCGCGTACCAGCCACCAGTCCTGCAAGGCGAAGACGCGCAGGGTCTCGCGCTGCACCGTTCCCTCCTCGATCCCTGTCCAGAGCGGGTGGGAAAGCAGACGCTGGCGTAATGGTTCCAGGTCCTCGGTC
>WNFM01051802.1_pt1 | contig 11879 bp, 13 predicted proteins | sample 5400271 | NCBI WGS metagenome assembly WNFM01 (sample SAMN13153352, study PRJNA577476) | soil metagenome | isolation source: 60 cm saprolite on Douglas fir-dominated hillslope | place: USA:California | collected 2013-09-17 | reverse complement strand
TGCCCATATGGCGCCTCCGCACAGGCCCCCGATCCGCCGCGCCTCATCGACCCGAACCTAACGTTCAACGAATCCCCAGAGGGTCCCGCGGGTGCTGGCGCTTCCGAAAGCCATCACGCAGCTCTCGTTCAAGGCTCTTAGGAAGCGTCCTCTTTTGCCCGGGCCGATGTATACTATACATCATGAGGCGTACCCAGCTCTATCTGGAGGACGACGCGTGGAAGGCCTTGCACGTGCGGTCGAAGATATCCGGGTTGTCGATCTCCGAACTGGTACGGCAAGCGATTCGGGAACGATACCTCAGCCCCGCCTTGCAAAGGCGCGAGGCGATGCAGGCGTTCGCCGGCATCCGGAAAGATCTTCCGGAAATAGAGGACTCGGAATCATACGTTCGCAGGCTGCGACGCGGCAGCCGGCTTGACTCCGATATCTTTATCGAAGTCTCCCGCGGCCGGGATGCAGCTATTCTGCGGAGGTGGGAAGAGCTCACCTACGCGGAAACGGTGGTTGTCTGCTCACCAGTCACAGTCGCGGAAATCTGGCACGGCGCCCGGCCCAGGGAGCACGGACTCCTCCAATCTCTGTTTGCGGCTTTGGTTTGTATTCCGATCGATCAGGAGATCGGCCGGCAAGCTGGAGAATACTTGCGCCGATACCATGCCAGTCGTCGGCTCGAGCTTGGCGACGCGCTCATTGCGTCCACCGCCCGGATTCACAGTGCAGCGCTTTGGACCCGCAACCGGAAACGCTATCCGATGGCCGAAATCGAATTCTGGTAATCGCGCTTCACACCCGCCGGATCGCCGCGCTCACCGGCTTCGCCCCTACCGGGATCACCGTGAACAGCGGAGTCGGGGCCCATTTGGCCCGGTCCTTGTTCTCAACCAGCGCAATGAGAATGACGGCCATGTCTCCGCTGCGGCTGTTGAGCGTCAGGGCGTACTGATTGTCCGGTGTGACCGCGATATGACGCGGCTCGGCCCCCACTGCGACTGCCACCATCTTTCCTGTTTCCACGTTCATCACCGTGACGTTGTTCGATTCAGTGTTCGCTACGAATAGGTAATCCGGCAAACGTGAAACCGCCATTGCGCCGGGCGACCGCCCCACCAGCCGTGTCTCGTAGACTTCGCTCTGGTACGGATAAATCACCACTAGCGCATCGAGGCCGGCGCCGGTAACGTACAGCTCGCCGTCGTTGGCCGCTTTGAAGCAGAAATTCTCCGGCGATACGGCTACCGGCAAATGCGCCACCACGCGGCTTTGCTCCACGTCGAATACCGTCACCGTGCGATTGCCGCGATTGCCGCACAGCAACTGGGCGCCTGCGTGGTAGAACCGGATGGTCTGGGCGCCGGGTCCGCTCGGTTCGATCCGCGCCACCTGCCCTGGGGCCAATGGGGCGACGGCGAATCCTCCGTCGGCGGGAAAACTGATGGCCGCGCGTCCCACCGACAGGTCGAAGTCCTCCGGCGCCCCAGGCAGCTTGATGCGGGCGCCGGTCTGGAATCGATCGAGATCCAACTGGATCAGAGCTTTTGCCTCGCGGCTTAGAATCCACAGCGACTGCCCATCCGCCGCCGCGCGCATCGATAAGACCGACGGCGCAACGCGCGCCTTTCGCCGGACCCTGAAGGTAGCCGGATCGATCTCGTGCACCGTGCCCGTGCGCGGGGTCAGCACATAGATTGCCGGCCGGCGCAGGTGCGAAAGGATGGCCGTGGGGTCGCCGTCGATCCCGATTTCCTTGATCACGCGGAAGGCCGTCAAGTCGACCACGGCCACTGAACGACCTTCCTCGTTGGCCACAAACACACGAAATCCCGGCGCCGGCGGACGAGTGCAGGACAGCGTGGGCGCCAAAGCCAACAGGAAGGCTCGCCGATTCATTCCATCACCATTGTATCCAGCGGAGAATGCCGGTCGCGAGTAGGTGATGCGAAAGCCCCCGAAATCCGAAATCCGACATCCGAAATCCGTTTTTCGCAGCCCGATGTGCTACATTCAGAATGGCATCAGCCTTACTATTACTCTACGTCACTCGTAATGAATCTTCGCTCTCTTTTCAGTCTATTTTCCTCCGATCTGGCGATCGATCTCGGGACGGCCAATACTCTTGTATACGCAAAGGGAAAGGGCATCGTCGTCAACGAGCCATCCATCGTGGCGATCAACAAGAATACCGGTGAAGTGGAGGCCGTGGGTAAGGAGGCCAAGGAAATGCTCGGGCGCACGCCTGGCAATATCGTGGCCATCAAGCCCATGAAGGACGGCGTGATCGCCGACTTCAAAGTCACCGAGAAGATGCTCAATTACTTCATTCAGAAAGCCCACAACCGCAAGATGCTGGTGCATCCGCGCATTGTGATCGGCGTTCCGAGTGAGATCACGCAGGTCGAAAAGCGCGCCGTGATGGATTCGGCCTACCGCGCTAAGGCCAGTGAAGTGCACTTGGTGGAGCAGGCCATGGTGGCGGCGATCGGCGCCGGCTTGCCGATTACCGAGCCTTCCGGCAACATGGTGGTGGATATCGGCGGAGGCACCAGTGACGTGGCCGTGATCTCGCTCTCCGGCATCGTCTACTCGCGGTCGGTGCGCGTGGCGGGCAATGAGATGGACGACGCCATCATGCATTATCTGAAGCGTAAGTATAATCTGCTGATCGGCGAGCGCACGGCGGAGGCCATCAAGATCGAGGTGGGATCGGCCTATCCTCTTGACAAGCCGCTCACCATGGAGATCAAGGGCCGCAACCTGATTGAAGGCGTGCCGAAGACCATCACGATCGACGACAGCGAGATTCGCGAATCGTTATCGGAGTGCGTGGCCACGATCATCAACGCGATCCGCGTGGCGCTCGAGAGGACGCCGCCCGAGCTGAGCGCGGACATCAGCGACCGCGGCATCGTGCTCACCGGCGGCGGAGCGATGCTGAAGAATCTGGACAAGCGGATCAGGGAGGAGACCGGGCTTCCCGTCTCGATCGCCGACGATCCGCTCGCGTCCGTGGTGCTGGGAACCGGCCGGATGCTGAGCGATTTCAAGCTGCTGCGGAAGATCTCGATCGAGTAGGGCAAGAAGGGATGTCGGATTTCGGATTTCGGATTTCGGGTGACTTGTGAGCGTTGCAAGCGTCTGCGACGGATACCGGATTCCGGTAGCCTTGTGTCAGCCGCCAAGACTTTGCGACTGCCCACAAATCACCCGAAATCCGAAATCCGAAATCCGACATCCTTCTTAGAATATGGACTCCTTGCTCACCCGTTACCGCAACGTGACCGTTTTGGTCCTGGCGATTATGGCTCAGCTCATTCTGCTGGCCTACCAGGTCAAGAGCGGGAGCGATGTGCGGCTGATCCGGGTGTGGGCCGTGACCGCCGTTACGCCGGTGGCCCGAGTGATCGAGAGCGTGCGCAGCGGTGTCTCGAACTTCGCCGGCAGCTATCTGACGCTCCGCGACACGCGGGAGCAGAACCGGTCAATGAAAGAGGAATTGGGCCGCCTCAAGATGGAGAACCAGTTCCTGCGGACCGAACTCTCGACGGCGGACCGGGCGCGGGCGCTGATCGTTTTTCAGGCGCGCACGCAATCGCGCACCCTGGCAGCCCGCGTGATCGGAACCGGGGCCGGCGCGGGCTCGAAGGTCGTGTTCGTCGACAGAGGTTCGGTGGAGGGGGTGGAAAAGGGCATGGCGGTGGTCACGCCCGACGGCATCGTGGGCAAGGTGATCGCCGCGTTTCCGACGGCGTCGCAGTTCTGATTACCGATCCCGGCTTCGCCGCCGGTGTCATTTCCCAGAAGAACCGCGTGCACGGAATCCTCAAAGGCCAGGGATCCGGCCTCTGCCGCATCGATCGCGTGCAGGCCGAAGAGAAGGTAGAGGTTGGCGAGTGGTTCTACACCTCCGGAGACGACCGTGTGTTTCCGAAGGGCATTCCCGCCGGGCAAGTCAAGGCAGTTCATCCGGGCGGAGCCTTCCAGGAGATTCTTCTCGAGCCGAGCGGCCTGGGGAACGGCATCGAAGAATTGCTGATCGTGCTGGAAGGGGTGCATCAGGAGGTTCCCGAGATGCCCGGCGCGGGCGCCGCCGTGCACCTGCAGTCGCCGCCTCCCGACGACCCCTCGGCGCATGCGCAAACTCCCTCCGCGTCGGGCGCGCCGGTAACCGAGGCCGACCGTCTGCGCGACCGTTACAAAGCCATCGGCGACGCCCAGGGTCACAAGTTCGGCGAAGGAGGCCCCGGGGCCAAGCCGCCCGACTTCAACGCGCCGCTTCCCCCTGCCGCACCGGTCGCCAAACCGGCGCCGGCGCAGGCGACGCCAACTCCGCAAGCGCCGCCGCCATGACCTATTCGAGCGATCGAATCCTGCTGGGCAGCCAGCGCGAGAGCCGCATCTCCCGCTTTCGTCCCTGGGTATTGTTCGTTGTCCCGCTGATCGCAATTCTGCTTCAGGTCTACATTCCGCTCTTCTTCCGCTTTCTGACTTATCTGGACCTGCCGCTGCTGGTGACGGTCTATTTCGCGCTCATGCGCCGCAGTCCGATCGCCGGCACGTTCATCGGCGCGTTCATCGGCCTGGCGCAGGATTCGTTGTCGAAAAACCCGCTGGGGATGTATGGCATCGTCAAGACGCTGGTGGGCTATTTCGCCGCGTCGGTCGGGCTTCGCTTTGACGTGGATCATTCGCTGATCCGGCTGTTGCTGGGTTTCTTCTTTTTCTTCTTTCACCAGTTCTTCTCCTGGGTCATGGCCCGGGCGCTGCTGGGGCAGCAAGTGAACTTCGAACTGCAACAGACGCTCGTCGTGGGGCTTTTGAACGCAGTGGTCGCGTTGTTTCTGTTCCATTTCCTCGACAGGCTGCGGGAGACGACGTAGAAGAAAAGAAAGTCAAAAGTCAAAGGTCAAAAGTCAAAAGTGTTTCGGCTACCGAAGTGTGCGTTTATCGCCGTTGCAGCGACGGCAAATCGGTTTGATTCCGCAGCACATCCGCGCCTGATGCACTTTTGACTTTTGACCTTTGACTTTTGACTTTTGACTTGCTTTTCTTCTACCCTGTCCCCGTGGATCTCCTCAACGAGACGGAAGTACGCGTCCTGGCGTCGCTGATCGAGAAGGAAGGCACGACTCCGGAATACTACCCGCTATCCCTCAACGCATTGATGCTGGCGTGCAACCAAAAAACCAATCGCGACCCAGTGGTCTCCTACAACGAAGACACGGTGAGCGAGGCGCTCGATTCGCTGCGATCGAGCAGCCTGGCCCGCCTCTCCTCGGCGCAAAGCAGAGTCGCCAAATACGAGCACAGTATTCTGGAGGTTTTCAATCTGGGCCGCCGCGAGCTGGCTCTGCTCTGTACGCTCATGCTGCGCGGACCGCAAACCGTGGGCGAGCTGCGCGACCGCAGCGAGCGCATGCGCGCTTTCTCCGACCTGGAGGAGGTGGAAGCGTGCCTGGAAACCTTGATGCATTGGGAGCCGCGCCCTCTCGCTACAAGGCTGCTGCGCCAACCGGGGATGAAGGAGCCCCGCTACATGCACCTGCTGAGCGGCGACGCCGAGCCGTCCGCGCCGCGGATGACGGAACGCGCCGTGCCGCTCGAGGAACAGGTCGAAGCGCTGCGGCAGGAGGTTCGGGAGCTGCGCGAAGAGTTCGCCAAGTTCCGCGGACAGTTCGAAAGCTGAACGGTAGGACTGAGCAACTAGTCTACGACCGGAACCAGGTGCGATTCGACGATCCGCTGGTCCGAAGTTAGCAGGGGAATGCGATAGACGCGAGCGGTAGCAACAATCACGCGGTCCGCCGGATCCCGAAGCGAGGCGCCAATAGCGGCGACCTCTTTGCCGATTTCCGGCGTGAGTGGAAGGATGCGGAAGGCGGGATTTGCATCCAGTTGATGGAACAAGTCGTTCAAACCGGCTGTGATTCGTTTCATTCCCTCAGCGAGCAACGCTATTTCAAGGAAGCTGATGGCACTGACTCCGAGGCGTCTTCCGTGCCTGATGGCTTCATCGAGGACACGAGTTTGCTCCCGAGATAGCTTCCTGGGGTCGGAGAGCCAGCGGATCACAATGTGAGTATCGAGGAGAAGCTGCGGATTCAAGAAGGACTGACCTCAATCCCGCCGGAGCGCATCCCAGAGAGCCGAGGTATTGACATTCACGATGTCGCCGGTGATCTTGACCTTTCCGGCCAGAATCCCTTTCGGCGATTTCCATACTTGCTTTTTGGCGGGTCCGATGGTCGCTACCGGCCGCCCGCGCTTGGTCACTATGATCGTGCCCCCTTCCTCATCGATTTCGTCGAGCAGAGCCAGGCATTTGGCTTTGAACTCAGTAGCGCCGATGAGCCGGGTCTTCATGAATTCATCATATCTCAATATGGTCATCTGACCTGTGCCTGCCGGCTTTTGTATCCCGGTCCACGCAGCACCTTGCCGGGCAGCGCGTTGGTCATCTTTCCGCCATCGATCACCGGCACGCCGTTGACCAGCACATACTCCATGCCTACCGAGAGCTGATTCGGATTCTCGAAGGTCGCCGCATCCCGGATCGCTGCCGGATCGAACACGACCACATCGGCCCACATGCCCTTCTTCAGGACGCCGCGATCGGTCAATCGCATTCGCTGCGCCGGAAGCGCCGTGAATTTGCGGATCGCTTCTTCCAGCCGCAATGTGTGCTCTTCGCGAACGAACTTGCGTAGGATCCTCGGGAACGTCCCATAGGCGCGCGGATGCGGATGCTCCTTGCCCAGCAGCCCGTCGGGCGCGGTCCCCTGCGAATCGTTGTCCACCGAAACCCAGGGCTGCTGCAGCGCCAGCGCCACGTCCGGCTCCGCCATCCCGAATACGGCGACCATCGTGAACGCGTTGTCCTCGATCAGCAGGTCGAAGACCGTGTCAATCGGATCCTTCCCCCACATCGTTGCGATCTGCGCGATGGTCTTGCCTTGCAGCGGTAGGAGCTTCGGATTGTGCACAACGCTCACCAGGATCGCTTCCGGTCCGGGGATCGCCTGCCACTCGTTATCCCAATCGTCGGCGGGAGTTTGCATCTCTTTGCGGATCCGCAGCCGCAGCGCGGGATCCTTCAGGCGTTCGACGAGTTTCGCGTCGCCGCCGTCGTGAGCCCAGGGAGGGATGAACGCGGAAAAGGTGTTGAACCAGGCCGGGTACGCGTACGTGTTGGCGCCGATGTCGACGCCCGAGGCGCGAGCCGCCTCGATGTGGCGGACGATTTCCGGCATGCGGCCCCAATTGCTTTTTCCCGCCGCCTTCAAGTGCCAGATCTCGACCGGCAGGCCCGCTTCGCGCCCAATGCGAACCGCTTCATCGATCGCGCTTAGGATGGCGTTTCCTTCGCTGCGCATATGTGTGGCGTAGACGCCGCCCGATTTGGCGCTCTCTCGCGCGAGCGCGATCAGCTCCGCTGTCTTGGCATAAGGCGCCGGCGCATACTGCAGGGCGGTCGACAACCCCACGGCGCCGTCCCGCATGGCGTCGCGCACCAGGGATATCATGCGCTCGAGCTCCGGCGGACTCGGATCGCGGTTCACGTCGCCCAGAACCATGCGCCGCACTTGAGTCGCGCCGACGTAGCTGGCGAGGTTGATGCCGATGCCCTGCTTCTCCAGTCGCGCGAAGTACTGGGCGAGGCTCCTCCAGTCCGCAGCGATCTGGTAATGTTCGTAGGTCAGGCGATCCGACCGCGCCATCGCGTCGTTGAGCGGCGCGGCGGAATTTCCCTCTCCGGTAATCTCGGTGGTGATCCCTTGGAATATTTTGGACGGCAGGTGCGGATTCACCAGGATGGAAAGCTCGGACTGCCCCAGCATGTCGATGAAGCCCGGCGCCGCCACCATCCCGCGCGCGTCAATCGTGCGCTTGGCTGCGGCGCCCCCCAGTGCGCCAATCGCGGCGATTCGTCCGTCCCGGATCGCCACGTCTCCGGAATACCAGGGGGACCCCGTCCCGTCGATCACGCGCGCGTTGCGGATGAGCAGGTCATAGGGCTGGGCGAAGGCGGAGGGGAGCGCCAGCGCCAGCAGTGCGGCGAGTCTTTTCAGGTTGGTCGGTTTCATGAGCCTATAGTAGTGCAGCGATTCCCTGGTATGTGTAGGTCATCGGCCGTGGTCCGGGAAGATAGAAGGTCTTCAGTTCCGGGAGGTGAAATCCTGCCTCGGCAATGATCTGGTCAATCTTGCGATTGAGGTGGCAACCTCCGGCGATGCGTTTCCACATCGGCGCCAATCGTTCCTGCCAGCGGACCACGCGAGAATCGGGAGCGAGACCGTGCTCGAGAAAAATGAGGCGTCCGTCCGGCTTGAGCACGCGCTTCACTTCGCGCAACGCGCGTGCGGGGTCCGGGATGGAACATAGGGTCCACGTCATCACCGCCGTATCGATACTGGCGGCCGGGGGAGGGAGTGCGATCTCCGCCGATTGGGTCAGGAAGTCGATGGCGAACGACCCCGCGGTCATTCTCCTGCGTGCGATGCGCTGGAGCTCAACGGAAGGGTCCACGCCGTAGACTCGCTGCACCTGGGACGAATAGAAAGCCAGGTTCAGACCCGAGCCTATGCCTACTTCCAGCACGTCGCCTCGGGATCGCAAGATCGATGAGGCGAGGGAGAACATGTTTCGCGTAAAAGCTCATATGCCCGGCGCCGGACGGGTTTCGCGCATGACCAATGCCACGATTGCGCCCGAAAGCAGCGTGAGGGCTCCAATGCCCGCGATCGCCCATCTCATCCCCAGACGGTCCGCAAGCGCGCCCGCAAGCAGCGCTCCAAGCGCGTAACCTCCATCGCGCCACAGTCGATATACACCCACCGATGAGGCTCGCCAGCTCGGGTGCGCCATGTCGCCGATAGCGGCCAGGAGTGTTGGATAGACCATCGCGGTTCCCACCCCGAGGATAGCAGCGCAGGCACACCACGCAGAGAATCCTGTCGTGAGAACGAACCCGATAATGCTCACGCCTTGCACAAGCATCCCGCCGGCAATGAGACCTTTTCGGCCACACCGGTCGGAGAGCGCGCCCGTGCCGAGTTGGGTCATGCCCCAAACGGCCGGGTAGAGCGCGCCCAGCACGCTGATCCGGGTGAGCGAGAGTCCGCGGGAAGCGAAGTAGAGCGGGAAGAGCCCCCAGGCCATGCCGTCATTGAGGTTGTTGATCATCCCGGCCTGGCTCACGGCGAACAGGGTCCGGTCCTTCCAGCTCGTGAGCCAAAAGACGCTCCAGAACGAGCGCGGCGCCGCGCTCGCGGGCTGCGCCTTCGCTTCGTGGCGCGCGTGGCTCAGCGACTCGCGCACAACGGCAGCGGATAGAAACAGACCAGTCAACGCGCTGACCCCGCCGATACAGAGGGGAGCGCTGCGCAGGCCGAACGCGCCGGCGAGATAGCCGGAGGTCAGCGCGGCGAATGACACCGCAACGTAACCCGAGGCCTCATTGAGCCCCATCGCAAAGCCGCGGTTGGCCGCCCCGGCGAGGTCGATCTTCATGATCACGGTCATGGACCAGCACAGGCCTTGATTGAACCCCAGCAGCACATTGGCGGCGACAATCCAACGCCACGACGGCGCGTAGAAAATGAGCAGAGGGATCGGCAAGGCAAACAGCCATCCCACCACAAGGACCCGTTTACGTCCGATTCGATCGCTCAGGCGTCCGGCAACCACATTCGCAACCGCCTTGGTGAGACCAAAGCTGACGATGAAGGAAAGAATCGCCGCACGCGACACCAGTCCGAACTCGCGTTCCGCAAGCAAGGGGAGCACCACTCGCTCCATCCCGGCCATGGACCCGACAAACGCATTGACCAGAACGAGCAGAGAGAACTGCCGCCAGTTTTCACGAAGCCCAAGCGCGACTTCCGCTTCGTCGATCGGGATGGCTCTAGGCGGTGACGGCACAGCGGTTCGCTCCCGCTTCGAGGTCAGTCGGATCGCCCTGCGGTAGCGCACCGGCCTCGTTCCACTCGACGATCCGCGTATAGTTCGGCGGCGCCGGCGGGATGCGCTCGAGGATGCGTTCGACAAACGAATCTTCGCCGGAGAGCCAGTCGCGGAGCCGCGCGGCGACGTCGCCAAGCCGGGCGGCCAGCGGCACTCCATCGAACGCTACGGGCTCGCTCGCGTGTCCCGGAAGGACGAGCGTCTCCGGGCCAAGGGCGAGCAGTTGTTTGAGCGTGCGATATAGGCTGCGGGCGCGTTCCTGGGCCTCGCTCGCGACGGCGTGCAGATCCGGTCTGCCGACACCGGAGAGAAACAGCGTGTCGCCGGTGAACACGGCTGCGCCGTTGACGAGGTACGACGTGCTTTCCAAGGTGTGACCGGGACTCGCCAGCGCGGTGAGCCGCGCCGCGCCAAGGGTCAGGGTCTCGCCGTGCGCAATCGGACGAAAACGGAAACGAACCCGTTCCTGCGGAGGAAGCAACAGGGTAGCCCCGGCCTCCTGCGCCAGGCTCGCAGAGCGCGAGAGATGATCGGCGTGAATATGAGTGTCGAGCACATAGCGGATGCGAAAGCCGTGTTGCGCGGCCAGTTCCCGATAGACGTGCGCCGGCAGGGAGGCGTCGATGACGAGCGCCTCCCGCTTCGATCCGACCACGTAGGAGAGGCATCCTTTCCCGGTCCGCCGGACCTGAATAATCCGCAGATTCTTGTCATCGACCGGGACCTGCGCCGTGTTCCAAGCCAGGCTCCACGCCTTCATCCCGCCTTCGAGGAAGAGCGCCTCGAAGCCGCGCTCGGCAAGCGCCTGGGCCGCAACCTGACTCGCAAGCCCCATGTTGCAGATCGTCACCACCGGAATCTCCACGGGCAGCCATGCATCTGCAAGAGCGCCGGGCCTCCCCTGCTTCAGGTCGTGGTACGCCTCGATGTGGACGCTCCCTGGTATCGACCACTGCGCCCGGTCGTCCCGCGTGCGGATGTCGACGATCGTGACCGGCTTACCGTCGACCAGCCATTGCCGCAGCGTCTCGGCGGCTATCGACGCGCTCACGACGCCCCCGTCGCGATGGGCAGGCCTTGCATCTTCCACTCGGGAAACCCGGCCTGTAGTCGAAAGGCTTCGTAACCGTGCTTGCGAAGCAGGGCCACGGCGTCGTCGGCGAACACGCAGTACGGCCCCCGGCAGTAGGCGACAATCGTGCTCCGTTTCGGGATCTCCTTCAGACGTTTTTCCAACTCGGTCCCCGGAATGGACTGGGCAGCGGCGATGTGTCCGGCGCGAAACTCCTCCACCGGCCGCACATCGAGGACCACGACATCTCTTTTCTTCAGGCGCGCGGCCAGCTCGCCGTTGGTGACCGCTTCGAGCGCCCGGCGGTCCTTCAGATACGTCTCGACCACGCGCGACACCTCGGCGAGCCGTGCGGCGCCAAGCTGACGAAACGACAGCCACAGGCCGAGCACCTGTTCGTCGGCCAACCGATAGCTCGCATACAGCCCGTCACGACGCACCGCGACAAGCTGCGCGCCACGCAGCGCCTGGAGGTGTTGCGAGCAGTTCGCAACGGACATTCCGGCCTCGATAGAGAGTTCCTCGACGGTGCGCTCCCGCTGCGCAAGCAATTCAAGCAGCTCGAGCCGCCGCCCGTTCGAGAGCGCCTTGCCGATACGCGCGAACTGCTCGAAAAGCTCGTCTTTGAATTGCCGTTTCGTGGCCTGGGTCACTCTTCAACTATTCAAGCAAGTAGTTGATCACAGTGTCAAGCGGGTTACATAGCGCGCAGCGGTTCTGGAACCCGTCTCCTGCTTGCGACTCTGCTTCTTGAGCCGCGCTCGCTTTCCGCTCTCGGTCCGGGAGACTTCCTTATTGGCCTCGGCGACGTTCTTCAGGCGCCGGAACTCCTCCCAGTCCTGGCTTG
>WNFM01118838.1_pt2 | contig 11880 bp, 8 predicted proteins | sample 5400271 | NCBI WGS metagenome assembly WNFM01 (sample SAMN13153352, study PRJNA577476) | soil metagenome | isolation source: 60 cm saprolite on Douglas fir-dominated hillslope | place: USA:California | collected 2013-09-17 | reverse complement strand
TCTTGCAGGGAAATTCGGATCCAGAACGCTGAACATTCTGGAGCTGCTGAAAGAGAATCCATCGTGGAAAGATCGCATCGCTGCGGGGTCGCCGGCGATTCAGGCTGAACTCGTGTTCTCTATCCGGCATGAGATGGCGGAAACAATCGAGGACCTGCTGGCGCGCCGCACCGGTACACAGTTGCAGGGCTGGCGACAGGCGCTGGAAGCGGCGCCAGTGGCCGCAGCGTTGTTGGCAAAAGAGAAGAATTGGAATTCGGCAAAAACCGAAGCGGCCGTATCCGAATATTCTGGAAAAATTCGCGGATTTTTGAAAGAGCTTGCACTAGAGCGAGGCCTAAACACGTGAAGCGATATATCGGGGCGATAGATCAGGGAACCACAAGCACGCGGTTCATGGTGTTCGACGCCCAAGGGCGAATGGTAAGCGTGGCGCAGAAAGAACATCGGCAAATTTATCCAAAGCCCGGCTGGGTGGAGCACGATCCCACGGAAATCATGGCCAACACGATTGAAGTCGCGGGAGAGGCGTTGCAGCGCGGCGCAATTCCCCCAGGCGAACTCGCAGCGGTAGGAATTACCAATCAGCGGGAAACAACGGTAATTTGGGAGAAGAAAACGGGAAAAGCGATTGCCAACGCTATCGTCTGGCAGGATACGCGGGTGGCCGACGAGGTTTCGCGCTACGCCGAAAACGGCGGGCAGAATCGATTCCGCGAGCAGACCGGGCTGCCGTTAAGCACGTACTTCAGCAGCCTGAAGGCGCGCTGGCTCCTTGAGAACGTTGGCGGCGCGAAAGAAAAAGCTGCTGCCGGCGAACTCCTTTTTGGAACAATCGACGCCTTCGTCGTCTGGCACCTGACCGGCGGCCCCAACGGCGGCGTACATGTTACCGATGTCACCAACGCGAGCCGCACGCAATTCTTGAATCTCAAAACGCTGCAGTGGGATCCCACGCTGTTGGAAGCATTCGAAATTCCTGCCAGCTTGCTTCCTGTGGTGAGGTCAAGCAGTGAAGTCTATGGCCAGGCGGTGATTTCTGCGCTGAAGGGAGTGCCGATCGCCGGAATTCTTGGCGACCAGCAGGCCGCACTCGCCGGGCAGGCATGTTTTGATCCAGGTGAAGTGAAAAATACTTACGGCACCGGCTGTTTTTTGCTGATGAATACCGGCGAGCGCATTGTGCCTTCGACCTTCGGACTGCTGACCACGGTGGCCTACAAATTCGGAAAGCAACCGGCACACTACGCGCTTGAAGGCAGCGTGGCTATCACCGGCGCGCTGGTGCAATGGCTACGGGATAATCTCGGCATGATTCAAAAGAGCAGCGATGTCGAGACGCTTGCCCGTACGGTCGACGACAATGGCGGAGTTTATTTTGTGCCGGCGTTCAGCGGGCTTTACGCGCCGTACTGGAAAGATTCCGCGCGCGGAGTGGTCGCTGGGCTTACGCGTTACGCGAACAAAGGCCATCTGGCGCGGGCCGTGCTCGAGGCCACCGGTTACCAAACCCGCGATGTCGTGGAGGCAATGGAGAAGGATGCGGGGATCAAGTTGAAAGGCGTGCGGGTAGACGGCGGAATGGTCGTCAATGAATTGCTGATGCAATTCCAGGCGGATATTTTGAATCGTGATGTGGTCCGCCCGGTGGTGCAGGAGACTACCGCGTTGGGAGCCGCGTACGCAGCGGGACTGGCCGTCGGCTTCTATTCCGGGGTTGATGAGTTGCGTGCCAAGTGGATGTCCGATCGTGTGTGGAAACCGAGTATGCCGCAAGAGGACCGGGACCGGTTGTATCGTGGCTGGAAGAAAGCTGTGACGCGATCGTTCGATTGGACAGAAAACTGAAACGGGGAGAGTGGAATGAATTCAGCCTGGCTCGGAGAGTTCTTCGGCACCATGATTTTGATTCTGCTTGGCGATGGCGTCGTGGCGGGCGTGCTGCTGAAGAAATCCAAAGCCGAAGGCAGCGGCTGGATGGTTATTACCGCGGGCTGGGCATTCGCGGTGATGGCCGGCGTATTCGTTGCCATTGCATGCGGCAGCAGTGATGCACACTTAAATCCAGCTGTGACGCTGGGCATGGCGGTGCGTGCCGGAAGCTTTCGGAAGTTCTTGCCTTATTTAGTTGCGCAGATGCTTGGCGCGATGGTGGGTGCGATGCTGGTTTGGCTGCAGTACCTTCCGCATTGGAAGGAAACGACTGACCCGGGGGCAAAGCTCGCGTGTTTCTGCACGGGCCCGGCGATCCGCAGCGTTGTACCCAATCTGGTGAGTGAAATCATTGCGACGTTCGTTCTGGTGTTTGTGGTTGGCGCAATCTTTTCGAAGGCGGTGGCCGGCGGCGGGTTGGCCAGCGGACTTGGTCCGTACCTGGTTGGAAGTCTAGTTTGGGGCGTCGGGCTCTCTCTCGGCGGAACGACCGGCTACGCGATCAATCCGGCTCGTGATTTTGGGCCACGTCTGACTCACGCGATTTTGCCGATTGCCGGCAAAGGCGGCTCCGACTGGAACTATGCGCCGATTCCGGTTCTGGGTCCGTTGATGGGCGGAGCGCTTGCGGGTCTTGCCATGCGGGTATTGGGAATTTGACGCTACACAATAGGGAGAAATCTTTCCGTGGGAGCGACTCGAGCATTACTTCTGGCGGCTTCGCAAAACCGATTCCTGCGTGAACGCGCGAGTCGCTATGCTTTCGTCAAAAAGAGCGTCTCGCGATTCATGCCAGGGGAAACTCTTGACGATGCTATCGCCGCGGCGCGTAAGCTGGAGGAACAAAATATCGGAACAGTGTTAACCCACCTGGGTGAAAACATATCCGAAGCGCAAGAAGCGGAAAAAGTAACGGCCCACTACCTGCAAGTTCTGGAAAAACTCCGTGCCGAAGATCTGGAAACCGAGATCTCGGTGAAGCTGACGCAGTTGGGGCTCGATCTTTCGCCTGAGCTGTGCCAGCAAAATGTCCGGCGATTGCTCGAAGCCGAAGACCCTGGAAAAACGCTGTGGATCGACATGGAAGCGAGCAGCTACGTGGACGCGACGCTGGCAGTGTACCGACAACTGCTCTCGACGCACGCCAATACCGGAATCTGTCTGCAGGCTTATCTGCATCGAACGGCAGCGGATGTGGAAGCTTTGATCGCGATGAAACCTTCGATCCGCCTGGTGAAGGGCGCGTACGCCGAACCCGCAAGTGTCGCGATACAAAGCAAGAATGTGGTAGATGCCAGCTATTTCGCGCTCGCACAGAAACTGCTTCGCGCGCAGATTCGTGGCGACGTGCGAAGAGCTGCGTTTGCCACGCATGACGGCAAGCTAATCGGAAGCATCACGGATTTCGCCGCCTCTGAAGGCATCTCCAAGCGTGAAGTGGAAATTCAGATGCTTTACGGAATCCAACGGGCAGAGCAAATCCGCTTAGCTGGAGGTGGATGGCGATCGGGCGTGCTTATCGCTTATGGAGACTACTGGTACCCGTGGTTCATGCGGCGGCTGGCGGAAAGACCCGCGAATTTGTGGTTTGTGGTTCGGAACCTGGCCGGTAGCTGAAAATTAGCAAAACTGCGCCGTCCCATTTGTGGAATTATCGGAATTTTAGTTGACAAGAGGCCCCGCGCGAATACAATCCTAGGCAAAGTAACGGTTGCACGGCTCGAAGTGTATTCTTCTTATGGGGTGGCCGAATGTTGAAACATGCTTGCGCGTGCGCTGGCTTCGCAGTACTCGTTTTCCTGCTTGCTGGAACATCCATATCCGCACAGGTTATCACCGGTGACGTAACCGGAACGGTTGCCGATCAGAGCGGCTCGTTCGTCGCCGACGCTCAGATCTCCGCCGTCTGTCCGGACACCGGCTTGGCTCGCAGCTCCACCACTGGCGCCGCCGGTGAGTTTCGGCTGACCGACCTGCCGAGCTGCGTTTACAAATTTTCTGTCTCTGCGCCGGGCTTCAAGACCACCGTGCGCGAGGTCACCGTGACCGTCGCTCAGATCACCAAAGCTGATTTTCGCCTGGAAGTCGGCCAGAAAACTGAGACGATCACGGTGGAAGCTGTCGCGCCGCTGGTGGATTATTCTGCCGGCATCAACAACGACGTAGACACGGAACGCATCGTGGACCTGCCGACCAACGGACGCGATTTCAAGTCGATTCTGGCGCTTACTCCGGGCGTACAGCGTTTGCCCGGCGGCGGTTTCCTGGATGTCAGCATCAGCGGCCAGCGGTCCACCGCGAACAATTATCTGATCGACGGCATGTATAACAATGACCGCTTTTACGGAAGCGAGGTGGTGGGCCAGCCCGGGGTTCTGGGAGTTGCTGCTTCGGTGTTGCCGAACGACGCCATTGCCGAGTACACCGTCTCACAACTTCCTTCCGCGGAATATGGCATCAAGGGCGGCGCCTCCGTCAATGTGACGCTCAAGAGCGGGACCAACGATTTTCACGGGGCGGTGTACTATTTTGGCCACTGGAGCTACACCGACGCCGCCAATGATATTTCGAAGACGGTAATTCCGCTGCATAACCACCAATACGGCGCGCAGCTGGGTGGACCGATCAAAAAAGACCGAACTTTTTTCTTTGTCAACTATGAAGGCCAGAAAAATATCTCTAAGCCGGGTTATACCGTCGGCGTTCCAACGCAAGGCGACATAAACCTAGCGCTGGCGAACTTTACCGATCCATCAGTAAATCCGTTTAACCTTCCAATGAATCCGGCAGGCCAGGCGCTTGTCAAATATTTTACGGTTGACCCCTCACTTACAGTTGGCGGTGCCTTCATACCCGTGCAGGTACCGAACACCGATTCAATGAACGGATTTATTGCGAAGGTCGACCACAAAATTAACGACAAGATGCAGGTCTCCGCTCGCTACGCCTTTTCCGACAGTCTGCAGTCCGCGCCCCAGTCCGGATACGAGATTCCACCAAACGCGGCGGCGGGACCCTTGAACATGTTTAACACCATCGCTCCAACCCGCGTGCAGCTGGCAGGAGTCACCTGGACTTATAGCATGTCGCCTAACAAGATTTGGGACACCCGGTTCAACTGGACTCGCTACGCGCAGATTCTCGACGTCAATAATAAAATCAATCCCAAGAGCCTGGGCATTGATACTGGCCCGTTGGATCCGCTCGATTTCGGCGTGCCCTACGTCTATGCCTATGCCGGCTCAGGTTATATCGGCGGCGTAGCTGGTTATCCGCTGAGTACTCGTCCGACGCAGACGTTTGACGTATCGGAGCATTTCAGCTGGATCAAGGACAAGCACACGATCAAGATCGGCGGCAACTACCAGTATGCGTCTACGTACAGTGTCCGCAATCGCGCTCGGTCCAGTTTTACGCTAGCAGGGGACAGTACTTGGGTAAATAACATTGATGAGCTGCTCTTGGGTCGAGTTGACCAAGCGGCTCGTTCCTTTGGCGATACGTCGCGGAAGGTCTTCCAGCCTTCTGTCGGCTTGTACGTCCAGGATGAATGGAAAGTGTCTCCGCGAGTTACGGTGAGCTACGGGTTGCGTTGGGATATCAATGGGGCATTGGGAGAAGGTGACAAAATCGGCTCAAATTTTTCGCCGACTCTGGGTCTCGAGAAACTCGGGCCAAGCTTTCCGCGCTTGTATAACGTCGACAAGAAAAACTTTGGCCCTCGCGCCGGCCTAGCTTGGGACATCTTTGGCAACGGGAAGACCGCCTTGCGTGTCGGGTATGCTTTGACCTACGACGTGGCCAACTTCTCTGCGATAAGCGCGCCTTATAGCTTTCATGGCGCACGCGCGGGAGCATTTACCAACTCGGACTTAGGCGTTTTCTCGGTGAACCCTGTCGGGCCCGGGGATCCAAGCTTGCTCTGGGAGCAACAAGGGCCGAACACCTGTTATGATCCTGTTTCCGCTCCGGGCGCGGATTTTATATGCATTGGGCCACTGCCCGGCGCTGCTCTTCCCTATCAGACTTATGGCGCCAATCCAACCGGGACTCCACCATTTAATATTTTTGGGACCATTCCCAATTTGCAGACACCGAGAATTCACTACTACTCGGCGACCTTGCAGCACGAGGTTTTCAGAAACAGCGTGATTACGGTTTCGTATGTTGGAACCAAGGGCCAGAATCTGCTGTTTGAGCGCGCTCTGAATGACCGGCCGCAGGGTTGTTTCGACTCAAACAACGGCGGCCAGCAGACAGGACTGCCAGGCGGCCCCGGTTCGAGCAACTCCACAACTTTGGATTGCAATCGGCCGTTCGATTCAGTCTTCACGACCAATGTGGGCGGAACTATTTTCCCGTCTTTTAACTACATCATGCAGCTCAACAATGACGGATACCAGCGTTACAATGCGCTGCAGGCTTCGTTCCGCCAGCGCAATTGGCACAACCTGAACATCCAATACAACTTTACCTGGTCAAACTGCATTGATAACAATTCCACCAATCGCGGAGGTTCTTTTTCCCTGCCCCTTCAGGCGGAAAATCCGTACAATCCGAAGGACTCACAAGGTCCTTGCGATAGCGATGTTCGCCTGAACTTCAATCTGGGTGGCACTTATACCGTTCCAAAAGTTTCGAGTTTGGGACGCATGGGCGAAGGCTGGGAGATCGGTTCTGTGTTCACGGCACTTACGGGAAGGCCGTTTACGCCGGTTGCGGACGGCGACAGCTCCGGGCAAGATTTTGCGGTGCTGCGCGCCGATTGTCTGGAAAAGCCAATTTACGACTATTCTCAACCCACCTTCATTACCAACGCCGCCACTGCTTTCTTCCAGCCAGCTGACGGGCAGCTTGGCACTTGCGGCCGCAACAGCCTGCGTGGCCCTGGATTCAAGCAGATGGACGCAAGCGTAATTAAGCTAACCACATTGAACGAACGCCTGAAACTGCAGTTCCGGTGGGAGGTGTTCAACGTCTTGAACCATCCGAATTTTAACCCCGCTCCGGCAAGGACGCGGTTTGACTCCGGTCTATTCGGATCGGTTACCTCAACGCCTGACGGCCTCAACCCCGGCGTGGCGCAGGGTTCACCTCGCGTCATGCAATTTGGACTGAAACTCATTTTCTGACGGCCTCCAACAGCCAGGAATCTTCCAAGGGAGTCTGATAAAATCAGACTCCCTTGCTATTTATGCGGCGTGTTCTCACTTTTTCTTTGTTCCTATTGCTGCCGATTTGCGCGATGGCTGCCGATCCTCCCAGCGTCATCCTCATCACACTGGACACCGTCCGCGCTGACCGCATGGGCTTTCTCGGGTCGAAACTGGGCTTGACGCCGCAGTTGGACTCGCTCGCCAGCGAAAGTGTCGTCTTCCCACACGCCTATTCGCAGGCTCCGCTCACACCCGTTTCCCACGCGACTATCCTTACTGGAACTTATCCGCATTTCCATGGCGTTCGCGACTTTGGCAGCCGCTTGCCAGATTCGGTTCCCTACCTTCCCAGCCTATTTCGCGCACAAGGCTATCGGACGGCAGCCTTTGTCAGCTCCATCATTCTGGACCCGCAAAATGGGATTGCGTCGGGCTTTGAGCGGGGGTTCGACGTTTTTGACGCTGGATTCCATCGCGTGAGGCATGGCGAACGCCGCAATCCCACCATGCAGCGGCGTGGCGAAATAACAGTGCAGCGCGCCCTGGATTGGCTGGAAAAAAATCACGACAAGCCGGTTTTCCTGTGGATTCATATTTGGGATGCGCATGATCCCTATGACCCGCCAGAGCCATTCAAAACCCGTTACGCCAAAACTCCCTACAACGGTTGTGTCGCTTATGTGGACAGCGCAGTCGGCAAACTATTGGCCGGCCTGAAGAACAGCGGAATTTATCGAGGAGCTGTCGTTGCTGTGATGAGCGATCACGGAGAATCGCTGGGCGAGCACGGCGAGAATACGCATGGCGTGTTTCTGTACGATTCCACCATCCGCGTGCCGCTGCTCATCAAACTTCCCGAGGGAAAGTTTGCGGGAGAGAACGTCTCGCAGCGTGCCAGTCTAGTGGATGTGGCACCGACGCTCCTTGCGGCGGCGATGGCCCCCCAAGCAGATGCCATGCAGGGCCAGTCACTTCTATCGCTCATAAGCAAAAAAGATGCTGGTAACCGGCCATCATTCTCCGAAGCCGAATATGGCCAGCGAGCCTTTGGCTGGAGTCCTATCGAGGCGCTGCGAAGCGGAAATTCCCTATACGTAAAAGCACCACAGCCTGAACTCTATAACGATTCGCTCGATCCCGGCCAACGGAACAATGTGATCGAAAGAAATAAGCTGACCGCCGTCCGCCTGGCGTCAGAACTCGATCGTATTTCCAAGCAAGCCCGTGCCAATGCATCAAAGGCGGCACAGACATCGCTTGATCCGCAAAGCGTCGAAAAGCTCAGGGCCATGGGATACATGGCTTCTACGGGAACGGCTGGTGCAAACAGTCGTGTGGACCCCAAGATGCACATCCAGGTTGCTAACGACCTGCATGATGCCGACCTCAGGATTGAAGACGGCAAGGAATTGTCAGCGGTGCCGCTTCTAGAGCGGGTCGTTGCGTCCGACCCGCAAATTCCCCATGCCCAGTATTTTCTGGGAGTGGCGTACAAACAGCTGCATCAGTATGACCAAGCGATCCGGCACCTGGACAATGCCATCCGGCTGGCGCCTGACTCTATGATGGGGCACTACGAAATTGCGCTCGCGTTCTACGAGAAAGGTGAACTGAAGGATGCAGCAGCACATCTGGAGATCATTGTCGGACACAGTCCCGAATGGACCGACGCACGTTTTTCCCTGGCGGCGGTGTATGCGCGCGTGAATCGCGTGCCAGAAGCGTTGGCGCATCTGGATGCTGTGCTGGCGCTGGATCCTAATCACTACCGCGCCAACCTGCTGCGAGGCCGCATCCTGTACCTGCAAGGCGACGCGGTGGGAGCGCTGGCAAACCTGGAGAAAGCCAGCCTAGTCGAACCAAAGTCCGTCGAGGCCCATCAATTTTTGGCGGAGGTCTATGCCACCCTGGGACAGGAAGAAAACGCGACTCGCGAGCACGCTTTGGCCGACCAGCTAAAATCTGCAAGCCATCCCTGAGACAGCTGCGCAAAAAATTCTCGCCTCTCGCTGGCGTAGACACTGGTTGCGCGCAAATATATACTCGAAGCTTCAATCCAAGAGGTGGCGCATGTTCCTTCGCAAGATTTCCTTGCTGCTCGTGTCACTGTTGCTGCTTCCCTCCGCGTTTCTGGCGCAGACCCCCAGTGCGACAAAGCCAAAGCCGCACGTAGTAGTGATCGGCGTGAACGGCATGGAACTGGACATCATTCGTCCGCTGCTGCTGAAGGGCCAGATGCCGAATTTGTCGAAGGTGATCGAGAAGGGCGCCTACGGAAAGCTGCGCACGGTTTCCGCGCCCAATTGTCCCCGGGTGTACAGCACGCTGTTCACCAGCACCAATCCGGAGGAGCATGGCGTCACGGGATTTATTGTCGGCGGGATTACTGCCAACACCAATATGCTGAAGGAAGAACCTGTCTGGTCGATGCTCTCGAAAAGCGGGATTACTGTGGGCATGGCCAACGTCCCAGCTACGTTTCCGGTCATGCCGGTGAACGGATACATGATCAGCGGGATGCTGACGCGTGGAAAGAACTGCGAAGATGGCGTGCTTTGCGCACCCAAGCTGAGTGAAGTGATGGGCGGCGACGCGGTCTATCCGAGAAGTATGCAGGCCGAACTGCTGAAAAATGTCGGCGACTTTTATATTGATTGCGAGCGGATGCCGGGCGCGGCGGATCTAAAGGGCCACGAAGCGGAATTCATCGATAAGTGGCTTACCAAGGTGCAGGTCATCCGCGACCAGCAGACCAAGCTGTTCGATTATCTGCTGACCACGCACCCGACTGAGTTCACCTTCCTGGCGCAATCGTGCGAAGACCGCACCGGACACTGGCTCTACCCCATTTCTCCGTTTAATGTTGGCTACAATGCCAGCATCAATAACGTGCGGCAGAGTGCCTTTCCGGACCAATATGTGGCGTTTGACAAAGTTCTGGGATCGATCCTGCAGCATGTGGATGAAAACACGTACCTAATTATTTTCTCCGACCACGGCATCAAGCCGCTGCGCGAGTTCGAAGACAAGGATCCTCACGCGCACATGGATCACGAGAAAACCACTCCAGTGATCGCCAAGCATGATTTTGCCGACGGTGATGACGTCCCCGGCTCGTTCTTCGCCATGGGGCCGGGAATCAAGCATGACTTACGGCTGATGGGATTGGCGGCCAGTGTGTATGACGTAGCGCCGACGCTCCTGCACATTTACGGTATCGAACAGCCAAAACAGATGCGGGGACGCGTCCTGACGGAAATCTTCGAGAGCTCCGACGATAAAGCGGCGGTGAAGAAGTAACTGGTTCGAATCTTCCCTGCAAGCCAGAGGAACCTGGTTTGCTCCCTCGACCGGGCCCTCATTGCAGTGGTTTCGATTTTCCTAGCGCCGCAGCGTGCGATTGGGCACGTAGCGCGTCTTGCCGCCGGCCCAGCCCAGTGTAAGCCTTTGCGAGCACCGCAAACATTTCTGCATCGTTGCTTGAAGAACCAGCAATTGGCTCCAACAGTTCCACCGCATCGGCAAACCTTTTCTGGCGGATCAGCGCGTTCGCAAGATCGATTTGTGCTTCAGAACTCCCAGGCTGCAAAAGTACCGCCGCCTCAAATTGAGCCTCTGCCGCCTTCGAATCGTTCAAACCGAGATAAATTCGCCCGAGTGCGAGCAGCACCGCAAATTGGTCAGCGTTCAATTTCAAACTGGCCAGCAGCGCGTCCCGCGCGCCTGACAGATCGCCGCTTAACTCCAGTGCCCGTCCGTATTCGAGCGCATCCGCGGCGTCATTCGGGTGCGCGTCGCGCGCCCGTCGCAGATAGCCGGCCGCTTTGCCGTAATTCCCTGAAGCTATTTCCATCCGGCCCAGCTGCGTCAGCGCGAGCGCGGAGCTTTCATCCAATTGCAGCACCGCCTCAAGAGCCGCTCGCGCCTTCTCCGTCTCTCCGGCCTCTGACGCCATCATCGCCGTATGCAGTAGATTCTGCTCCGCAATTTTGTCCTTGGGATCGGGCAATAAAGAAGGTTCGGGAACATCCGTAGCGCTTCGAGCGTCAGAGGAACCTAAATACCCGAGCGCGTGCAGTTCATCGATGGTGCTCGCGGATACCGCTGCGGGCGAAGTTTTCCGAAGCGCCGGTGATTTGACGCTCAACTCCGCAAGCGCCTTACGCAATTTTTGAACTGTGCCATCCCAAGGCTCGTATTGGTTGCGCGATTCGCGGGGATCGGCGCGCAGATCGTAGAGCTCCGGCTTGGGCGCTTCGATAAACTTGAAGCCTTCCCTTCGAATCGACCGCAGCGGGGCCCATCCAAACCGCAGCGGGTATTCCGTTTCGCCGAAAACCGTACGGGGAGCCGCCTCGCCGCCGGTAAGGAACGGCTCCAGAGAATCGCCATCCAGACTCGCCGGAGCCGCAAGGCCGAGCAGACCCAGAATCGTGGGCATGATGTCTGTTGTGCGGACCTGCGCGTCAACCGACCTGCCCGCTTCTCGTTCTTCCGGCAGCTTCACTATTAGCGGCACATGGGTCGTCGAATCGTAGAGGAAAATGCCGTGAGTGTCTTCGTGATGCTCGCCGAGTCCTTCTCCGTGATCCCCCACGACAACGATCATTGCTCGCTGATACCAGCCCTGTTGCTTGAGGTAAGCAAGGAAGTGACCCAACGCCGAATCCGCGTAGGCAATTTCTCCGTCGTAGAGCCGGTCCTTGTAAATTTCGGCATACGGCGGAGGCGGCTCGTACGGATCGTGTGGATCGTAGAAGTGCACCCAAACAAAGTGTGCACCGGCTGGGTG
>WNFM01334199.1_pt1 | contig 11881 bp, 7 predicted proteins | sample 5400271 | NCBI WGS metagenome assembly WNFM01 (sample SAMN13153352, study PRJNA577476) | soil metagenome | isolation source: 60 cm saprolite on Douglas fir-dominated hillslope | place: USA:California | collected 2013-09-17 | reverse complement strand
AGGAACACCACGCGCTCGTGCAGCACCTTGTTGTGGTTGAGGTTGTGCAGCAGCGCGTGCGGCGTCGCGTCGGGCGTGGCGGTGAGGAAGATCGCCGTGCCCGGGACGCGCTGCGGCGGGTCGCGGAACAGCGCCTCGAGGAACGGCCCGAGCGGCACCGATTGGGCATTGAGCTGCGCGAACAGTACCTCGCGTCCGCGCCGCCAGGTCGCCATGACGGCGTAGATCACGGCGCCGATCACCAGCGGGAACCAGCCGCCGTCGGCGACCTTGGTCAGCGTGGCGACGAAGAACGAGAGGTCGACGATGGCGAAGAAGCCGGTGGCAAAGACGCACAGCCACAGCGGATAGCCCCACATGAAGCGGATGACGAAGAACGTCAGCAGCGTGTCCACGAGCATGGTCGCCGTGACGGCCACGCCGTACGCCCCGGCGAGGCGCGACGATGTGCCGAAGCCGATCACAGCGGCGATCACCGTGGCGCACAGCATCCAGTTGATCGAGGGGATGTAGACCTGCCCCATCTCGCGCGCCGAGGTGTGGACGATGGTCGTGCGCGGCAGGAAGCCGAGCTGCACCGCCTGCTTGGTGAGCGAATAGGCGCCCGAGATGACCGCCTGCGAAGCGATCACGGTCGCGGCGGTCGCCAGCACGATCATCGGGTAGAGCGCCCAGCCGGGCAGCAGCAGGTAGAAGGGGTTCTGCACCGCCGCTGGGTTCACCATCAGCAGCCCGCCCTGGCCGAAGTAGTTGAGCACCAGCGCCGGCGCCACCAGGCTGAACCAGGGCGCCGGTCACCGCCAGCACCACCGAGCCGAGCACGAGGAACGACGCGGCACCGTGGCTCGTCAGGAAGTGCAGCGCGTGGTACGGATTGAGCGCGTGCAGGATCGACGGGGCGCGCACGATGCCGTAGAGGCCGGCGGCGCCGATCGCCAGGAACCACAGCATCGTGATCGGGCCGAAGAGGCGCCCGACCGCCGCGGTGCCCTTCGCCTGGAAAGCGAACATTGCCAGCAGCACCCCGACCGCGATCGGCACGACGTAGGGCTTGAAGGCCTGGGTGCCGACCTCGAGGCCTTCGACCGCGGAGAGCACCGAGATCGCCGGCGTCAGCACCGCGTCGCCGTAGAAGAGCGAGGCGCCGAAGATGCCGATCAGGAGCAGCGGAACCTTCCAGCGCGGCTGCTTGCGGATCGCCTGCTGCGCGAGGGCGATGAGCGCCATGATGCCGCCCTCGCCCTTGTTGTCGGCGCGCATGATCAGCACCACGTACTTGAGCGACACCACGATCATCAGCGCCCAGAAGATGGTCGACAGGCCGCCGAGGATGTTCTCCGCCGTGAGCGGGATGCCGTGATCCGGCGAGAACGTCTCCTTCACGGCGTACAGCGGGCTGGTACCGATGTCGCCGAACACCACGCCGAGCGCGAGGAGCGTCAGCCCAGCCGTAGAGGAGCGTATCGAGCCGGAGTCGCGGAAAGCCATCGGGAGCCGCGAAGCTACCGTCCCCCTAGGCTAAAAGCAAATTTGGAAAATTATTGTTATCGGACAGGCTTGTATTCGCCGAGTTGACGTTCGATCTTCAGCTTCAGCGGCGCGCCCGCGGGCGCGTCGGAGCTCGCTCGCTCGCGTCCCGGCAACATCAGCAAACCGGCGAGCACGGCGCCTAGCACGACCACCGCGGCAACGTAGCGGAGCCGCGGCCTGCGGAAGCTGCGGGCGATCGCGCTCAGCTCGGCGCGCTCCTGCGCCGCGGACTGCGCGGTTTCGTTCGCGGCGAAGCTCGCCTTCGCATGCTCGTCGAGCGCCTGCGCAGCCGCGATGCGGGCGCGCAGCGCGTCCGCGGCTGCCGATTCCACCTCGGCACGGCGGTTGGCCTGCGCCTCGCTCTTCGCTTCGAGCGCGGCGCGGCGCGCGAGGCTCGCCGCCGCCTTCTCCTCGATCTTCTGGCGGCGTGCCGCGGCTTGCGCGGCCTCGGCGTCGGCTTCGGCCCGCGCCGCGAGCGCCAGGCCGAGCTCTTCCTCGCGCTCGGCGCGCGTCGCCTCGGCCTCTGCGGCGGCTTGCGCGGCCGCCGCCGCCTCCTGCGCCTTGAGCGCGAGCGCCTCTTCGGCGCTGATCCGGGATTGCAAGGTCGCGGTGGCGCGCGATTCCGCCTCGGCGCGCTCCGCGGCGAGCGATTGGCTGCGCCGCTCGGCCTCGAGCCTGCCCTGCAGCGCCGCTGCCGCCTTGCCTTCGCTCTGCTCGCGCTCATGCGCGACGCGCAGCGCAGCGGTATCGGCCTCGGCGCGTGCCTGCGCGCCCCGGCGCAGTTCCGCGTCGAACGCTTCGCGCTCGCGCGCCGCCTGCGCTGCCTTCTTCTCCGCCGCCTGCGCCGCCTCCGCCTCGCGCTTCAGGACCTGCTCGGCGGCGATGCGCTCCTGCAGCTCCGCCGCGGCTGCCGCCGCAGCGGCGGCAAGCCCCTCCGCCGTCTCGCGCCGGTGCCGCTCGGCCTCGACGCGCGCGTGCAATGCCGCCGCGGCCTTCTTTTCCGCCTCTTCTCGCTCGCGCGCCAGCCGTGCGCTCTCCGCGTCCGCGAGCGCGCGCTGCTCCGCCGCTTGCTCCGCCGCGCTCTCCGCCGCCTCTCGCTCCCGCGCCGCTTCCATCGCCGCCGCTTCCGCGGCCGCGAGCTGCCGCGAATGCTCGCCCAGACGCTCCTCTGCCGCCGAGCGCTCGCGCGCCGCGGCGCTCGCCGCCTGCTCGGCCGCGGTGCGCGCCTCGGCTTCGGCAAGCGCGCGCGCCTTCACCTCCGCCGCTTCGCGGGCCGCTTGCGCCGCGTTGGCCTCCGCCTCCAGCCGCTCGCGCTCCGCGCGCCGCGCCGCGGCATCGGCCAGCTCCCGCTCGCGCGCGATGCGCGCGGCTTCGCTTTCGGCCTGCACTTTCGCCTGCGCCGCCTGGCGCGCGGCCTGCTCGGTCGCCGCGTGCCGCTGCGCCGCTTCGAGCGCCTCGGCCTCGGTCGCGGCGCGCTCGTGCGCCTTGGCCGCGGCCGCCTCGTCGGCGCCGCGACGCTCCTCGGCGATCGCAGCGGCCCGGTTCTCTGCCTCGAGCTTCACTTTGGCCTGCTCTTCCGCTCGCGCATCCGCCTCGTGCCGCTCGGCGGCAGCCTGCAGGAGGCCGGCCTCGGTCTTGGCGCGCGCCTCGGCGCGCTGCGTCGCGTGCGCGTTCTGCGTCTCATGCTCGCGCACCGCGGCGGTCGCGGCGCGCTCGGCGGCGATCCGCTCGTCGGCGGCGGCGCGGGCTTCTTCCTCGCCCTGCGCACGCGCGCGCGCCATCGCCGCTGCCGCGGTTTCGACTCGGCGGCGCTCCTCGGCAAGGGCGGTCGCCTTCGCGTCCGCTTCCTGCCGCGCCTGCGCCTGCTCGAGCGCGACGCGCTCGTTCTCCTCGCGTTCGCGCGACAGGCGCACCACGTCCGCTTCCGAGGTCGCGCGCTGCTCGGCCTCGCGGCGCAGCTTCTCCTCGCTCGACTTGCGCTCGCGGGACGACTCGAGCGCGCGTGCCTCGTGCAGCGAGCGCTCGCGCGCCTGCTTGCGCGCCTGCTCCTCGGCGGCGGCGCGCTCGCGCATCGCCGCCGCGGCCTGCGCTTCGGATTCCGAGCGGGCGCGGGCGTGGCCCGCCGCCTCCTCCTCCTTGCGCCGCCGGCCCTCGGCGAGCGCGGTGGCCTTCTTCTCCGCCTCCTCGCGCTGGCGTGCCTCGGCGAGCGCCGCGGCCTCGGCGCGCTCGCGCTCTGCGACCAGCCGCAAGGCCTTGGTCTCGGCCTCCGCGCGTGAGTGCGCGATGCGCCGCAGCTCGACCTCGGAGGCCTGGCGCTCACGCGCGAGGTCGAGCGAGCGCTTCTCGTCGTTGGCGCGCGCCGACGCGACTTCCTCGGCGCTGCGGTCCTTCTCGAGGCGCTCGCGCTCGGCGCTCTGCAGCTTGTCGAATAGCTTGCTCATGGCGTGCGCGTTGCGGCGGTGCTACTTCCGCTTGGCTGCGGCGGCCTTCGCGAGGTCGGCAGCGCTGACCTTGGGTTTCTGTGCGACCGCCGCGGCTGGGGCGGTGGGCGCGGCAGCGGCGGGCTTCGCCGCGGCCGGGGCGCCCGGCTTTTCAGCCGGCTTCACGGCTCCTTTGACCGCGAAATCGAGGTTAACCAGGTCGCCAAGCTTGTCCGAGTACGCCTCGCGCACCTTGGTCATCACCGGCAGCGCTTTCTTGAAGGCCTCGACCAGCTTCGGGTCGTATTTCCGGTTCGCGCCCTTCTCGATCTCGAAGGCCGCGTCCTCGACCGACATCGGCTCGCGGTAGAACTGCGTCGTGGTCATCGACTCGAACGCATCGACGATGACGATGACGCGGCCCGGCCAGGGAATCGCCTCGCCCTTCAGCCCCGCCGGGTAGCCGCTGCCATCCCAGTACTCGTGATGCGTGAGCGCGATCTGGCGCGCCAGCTTGAGCAGCGGATCGTCGTGCTCGCCGATGATCTCGGCGCCCAGCGCCGGATGGCGCTTGACGCGCTCCCAGTCGGGCGCCGAGAGCTTGTCCTTCTTGCGCAGGATCTCCGCCGGCACTCCGAGCTTGCCGATGTCGAACAGCGGCGCGGCGATCTGCATCATCTCGCAGACCTGCGGTTTCTGGCCCGCGGCCTGCGACAGCAGCTTCGCGTATTGCGCGACGCGCAACACGCGGTTACCCACCGCGGCGCTCTCGTGCATCTCCATGGCGCGCCCCAGCCGCTTGATCAGGTCGGTGCGCGTCTTCTCCAGCTGGGCGGTGCGCTCCTGCACCATCTGCTCGAGCTCGTGGCGGCGGTTGCTGAGCGCGAGGTGCAGGCGCACGCGCGCCTTCAGGACGCCGGCGTTGATCGGCTTGGTGACGTAGTCGACCGCGCCGAGCTGGAAGCCCTCGACCTGCGCCTGCGCTTCGGACTTGCCGGTGAGAAAGATGATCGGGATGTCGGCGGTGGCCGTCTCGGCCTTCAGCGCCTGGCAGACCTCGAAGCCGTTGACGTCGGGCATCTCGACGTCGAGCAGGATCAGGTCCGGGTGCGGCTCGGCGAACGCCTTTTCGATCGCGGTGCCGGCGTCGGCTGCGGTGATCACCTCATAGTCCGCGCTCAGGGCCTTGGCCATGAGGGCGAGCAGGTCGGTCGCGTCGTCGACCGCGAGGATGACGGGTTTCTGGGGCTTATCGCTCACTCAGGCGCAGTGTATCCGGCTTTCTCCAGCCGGCCGCGCGCTTCGCTGCCGGTGAGGTGCGCGATGAAGGCGTCGACCGTGGACTTTTTCGTGGTCTTCGCGCTCGGCGCGGCGACGTAGACCGTGTACTTCTGCAATTCGGCGGGCAGCGGCCCGACCAGCTTCACGCCCTTCACCGGCAGGATCTCGCTGATCTGGTGGATGCCGAGCTCGATCTCGCCGCGCCCGACCGGCTCGGTGATGGGGCCGCCCTGGCCCAGCGTCGCTTTCCCTTGAATTTCTTTTTCTATATTTAACTTCTTAAGTATTTCAGCGACGTGCTTGCCGCTGGTGCCGACTTTCGGATCGATGTAGACCACCGACTTCGCCGCGAGCAACGTTTTCTTGAATGCCTCGACGGTCGAAATATCCGGTGATGGCGCCTTTTCATTCACGGCCACGCCGATCCCGACCCTTGCAATCGCCTTTCCCTGCAACTGCAGGGAAGGCAAGACCTCGGTCGTGACGATCACCATGTCGGCAGGATCGCCCGCCTTCAGCGACTGCACCAGCTTGCCCATCGGCTGGTAGTCCACTTTCACCGTCCCGCCCTTGAACGAGGCGGCGAGCGGTTCGACCAGCGACTTCGCAGCCCCGCCGGAAAGGACGCGGATTTCCTCGGCGGCGACGAAAGACGAGAAGCCGAGGAGGAACAAGAATAATTTCATGCCCGTTTTCCTTTGCGTTTGGCGCGCTCCAGCAGTTTTGCGTAGTCGGCGGGCGCGACAGCCTCGCCGTACAGGAATCCCTGCAGCTCGTCGCAGCCGTGGCGCTTGAGGAAGCGCAGCTGCGCGTCGGTCTCGACGCCTTCGGCGATCACCTTCAGGCGCAGCGAGTGGCCGAGCGAGATGATCGCCTGCGCGATCACGCCGTCGTCCGGGTTCTCGCCGGCGCCGATGTCGCGCACGAAGGAGCGGTCGATTTTCAGCGTGTCGACCGGCAGCTGGCGGAGGTACGAAAGGCTCGAGTAGCCGGTGCCGAAGTCGTCGACCGACAGCGCCACGCCGAGCGATTTGAGTCCCTGCAGCGTGGTGATCGCCGCCTCGACGTTGTGCATCACCATGCTCTCGGTCAGCTCGAACTCGAGCAGCGACGGGTCGAGCCGCGTCTCCTCGAGGACGCGCGACACGACGCGCACCAGGCCCTCCTGGCGAAACTGGCGCGCCGAGAGGTTGACCGAGACCACGCCGGGCTTGAGTCCCTGGTCCAGCCACGCGCGCGCCTGGCGGCAGGCCTCGCCCAGAACCCATTCGCCGAGCGGCACGATCAGGCCGGTCTCCTCGGCGAGCGGAATGAAGCGCGCCGGCCGCACCAGGCCCCACTCGGGATGGTTCCAGCGCACCAGCGCCTCGGCGCCGATGATCGCCCCCGAGCGCAGGTCGGTCTTCTGCTGGTAGTGCAGCAGGAACTCGCGCCGCTCGAGCGCGCGGCGCAGCGCGTGCTCGAGCGAGAGGCGCTCGTTCACCCGGTCGTTCATCTCCGAGGTGTAGAACTGGAAGTTGTTGCGGCCGTGCTCCTTGGCGCGGTACATCGCCGCGTCGGCGTGCTTGAGCAGCGTGTCGACGTCGGGGCCGTCCTGCGGATAGAGGCTGATGCCGGCGCTGCAGGTGACGTACAGCTCCTTGCCGTCGATGTCGATCGGCTCGGAGACCTTGGCGCTGATCCGCTGCATGGCGCGGAAGATCACTTCCTCGCTCGCCTGGTCGTTGAGGATCAGCACGAACTCGTCGCCGCCGACGCGCCCCACCGTGTCGCCCTCGCGCAGCACCGAGCGCAGCCGCTCGCCCATGCCCTTCAGCAGCTTGTCGCCGACCGAGTGGCCGAGGCTGTCGTTGACGAACTTGAAGTGGTCGAGGTCCATGAACACCACCGCGATGGCGCGCGGGTTGCGCTGCGAGTACACCGCCTGGCGCAGCCGGTCGTGCAGCAGGTTGCGGTTCGGCAACCCGGTGAGCGCGTCGTAGTTCGCCTGGTGCTCGAGCTGCTGCTGGTAGCGCTTGCGCTCGATCGAGTACTGCATCGAGCGCAGCAGCAGCTCGCGGTCGAGGCGGCCCTTCACCAGGTAGTCCTGCGCGCCGCCCTTCACCGCCGAGAGCGCGAGCATCTGGTCGTCGTTGAAGCTGTCGGGCAGCGACGGGTCGAGCAGCACGAGGCCGGTGCCGCCGGCGGAGAGCTGCTCGAGGCCGAGCGACAGCCGGTCGGCGAGATGCAGCCGGAACGGCGTAGCCGGGTCCTCCGCAAGCATCTCTTCGATGAGCCGCGCGTCGCCCGGGTTGTCCTCGATGAGGAGGACTTTGTGCGGGTTGCTAATGGCCGTTCGGGGGAAGAGTGACGACGGTCAGCCAGAACACGTCGATCGAGCGCACCACGACGATGAACTTCTCGAGGTCCACCGGCTTGGTGACGTAGCAGTTGGCGTGCAGGTTGTAGGTGCGCAACACGTCCTCTTCCGCCTTCGAGGTGGTGAGCACCACCACCGGGATGCGCTTCAGCGCCTCGTCGCGCTTGATCTCCTCCAGCACCTCGCGGCCGTCCTTCTTCGGCAGGTTGAGGTCGAGCAGGATGATGTCCGGGCGCGGCACCTTGGCGTACTGGCCCTGCTGCTTCAGGAACTCCATCGCCTGCACGCCGTCCTTCACCCAGTGCAGCTTGTGGTAGACCTTGCCTTCGCGCAGCGCCTCGCGCGTCAAGCGCTCGTCGCCGGGGTTGTCCTCGACCAGCAGGATGTCGATCGGTGAGCGGCCGTCGGCGGTCATACGCGTTCTCCCTGGACTTTCGGTAGCGTGAAATGAAAGGCACTTTCTTGCAGATCGCGAGGCCGATGCCGGTGCCGGGATAGTCGGCCTTGTTGTGCAGGCGCTGGAACACCATGAAGATGCGTTCGAAGTACTGCGCCTCGATGCCGATGCCGTTGTCGCGCACCATGAAATGCCAGCCGCCGTCCTGCTGGGAAACGAAGACGTGGATGCGCGGCACCGAGGCGGAGCGGAACTTGAGCGCGTTGCCGATCAGGTTCTGGAACAGCTGCGTCATCTGCACGTCGTCGGCCATCACGGAGGGCAGCGCGTCCCAGGTCACCGCGGCGCCCGCCTCCTCGATCGCCGTGCGCAGGTTGCTCACCGCGCGGCGCAGCGACTCCTCCACCGAGACCTCGCGGAACTCCTTGCCTTTCGTGCCGACGCGCGAATAGGCGAGCAGGTCCTCGATCAGCTGCTTCATGCGCGCCGCGCCGTCGACGATGTAGCCCATGAATTCCCGCGAGTCGCCGTCGAAGCGCTCGCCGAAGCGGCGCAGCAGCAGCTGCGTGTAGCTCGACACCATGCGCAGCGGCTCCTGCAGGTCGTGCGAGGCGACGTAGGCGAACTGCTCCAGCTCGGCGTTGGAGCGCTTCAGCTCCTCGTGAGCCTCGCGCAGCGCGATCTCGGCCTGCTTGCGCTCGGTGATGTCGCTGCCCACGCCGCGGTAGCCGGCGAACTGGCCGGCCTCGTCGAACAGCGGCTCGCCGCTGAGCGAGACCCAGCGGCTGCCGCCGTCGTCGGCCGGGCGCTGCATCTCGAAGTCGTGGAACGGCTCGTGGCGCTCGAGCTGCGCGCGGTGCTTCGCCCAATCGTCTTCCGTGAGATTGAGCGCCGGCGCGTCCCAGCGCTTGCGGCCGATGTAGGCCGCCGCGTCGAGCCCGGTGCGCTCGCCCATCCGTCCCGACATGAACGTCAGGCCGAACTGCGCGTCCTGCTCCCAGTACCAGTCCGACGAGAGCTGCGTCAGGCTGCGGAAGCGGGACTCGCTCTCGCGCAGCGCCGCCTCGGCGTGCTTGCGCTCGGTGACGTCGATCATCGCCACCAGCAGGCGCGCCGCCTTGCCGGATTCGTCGGCGAACACCTGCCGCCGCGCCAGCACCCACAGCATCTCGCCGTCGGTGCGGATGATGCGGTATTCCTGGCTGCCGGGCTGCAGCGTGGCGAGCGACGCGGCGCGCTCGGAGATGAAGCGCTCGCGGTCCTCGGGGTGCACCTGGTCCTTGAACAGCGGGTACTCGCCGCTCGCCGGGCGCGGGCCGCGCAGCCACTCGGGCGAGTCGCTCCAGCTCAGGCGGTCGGCGTTCATGTCGTAGTCGAGGATGATCATGCGCGCGGCAGCCTGGCCGAGCTGCAGGAGCTCGGTCTTGTCGCGCAGCGCGGCATCGAGCACCTTGCGCGAGGTGATGTCGTCGAATACCGCGATCTCGTATTCCGGCTCGCCCGCGGCGTCGTGCGCCACCGCGACCGCCAGGTCGACCCAGACGACGGCGCCGTTCTTGCGCAGGTAGCGCTTCTCGAAGCGCGCCGAGTTGATCTCGCCCTCGCGCACCCGGCTGCGCTCCGCGTCGGTGAGATCGCGGTCTTCGGGATGCGAGAGCTCCTTCACCGAGCGGCCGATCAGGTCGTCCTTCTCGTAGCCGAGGATGTTGCACAGGCTGCGGTTGACGCGCAGGAAGTAGCCGTCGAGCGTCACGTGGGCGATGCCCGAGGCGGCGAGCTCGAAGGTCTGGCGGAAGCGCTCCTCGCTCTCGCGCAGCGCCGCCTCGGCGCGCTTGCGCGCGCTGACGTCGTCGAAGACTGCGATCTCGAAGAGCGGCGCGCCGGCGGGGTCACGCTCGAGGACGATGGTGATCGCCACCCAGACGGTGTCGCCGTCCTTGCGCAGGTAGCGCTTCTCGACGTGCAGCGACTCGCTCTTGCCGCTGTAGAGGTCCGGGCGCGCCCGGTTGATCATGTCGACGTCTTGCGGGTGCGAGATCTCGCGGCCGGTGAGGCGCTTCAGCTCCTCCTCGCTGTACCCCAGGATCTCGGTCAGGCGGCGGTTGACGCGGATGAACCGGCGGTCAAGGCCGATGTGCGCCAGCCCGGAAGCGGCGCGCTCGAAAGTGGCTCTTGCCATCTCCCTCCGGATTTTACCGGCAGCCGCTAGGCGGCAGGGCGGAAAAGTCCCTTCGCCGCAGCGCGGTACGCGACGAGCGCGACGACCGCTTCCAGCGTCGCCGCCGGCACCTTTGCTTCCCGCGCGAAGGCCAGGGGCATGAGCAGCAGGGAGGCGATCTCCATCGGCCGGCCGCGCTCGTAGTCCTGCAGCAGCGACGGCTTGTGGTGGGGCATGCCCGAGGACTGGCCGCCGCCGGGGCGTTGCGGCGCGAGCGCCAGATTTATCCCGTAGGCCTGCGCGACGGCGCGTCCCTCCTCGGCGATCCTTTTCGAGAGATTCGACAAGCCCATATCGGCGCGCACCTGGGCGACGGTGGCCTCGGTGAGGGTAGAGAGCGGCGCGGTGGCGAGGTTCTGGATGAGCTTCGACCAGATCACCGCGCGAATATCCGGCGCCGGCGGAGAAGACATCCCGGAATCTTCCAGGACCTTTCTGAGAACATTGATTCTGGGGGAATCGCGGTCGTCCGCTTCGCCCACCACCAGCATGTTGTTGTTCGGTACGTGGTTCATGATCACGCCAGGCTCGACCACCTCGTTCGCCGAGTAGATCACCGCGCCGATGATCCGCTCGCGGCCCACCGCGCGCGCCAGCTTTCCATTCGGGTCGAGCGAGGAAAGGTCCGGCGCCTTGGCGTTCGAGCCGTACCACCACGGAATGCCGTTCTGCGCAAACACCACCGCCGTGTCGCGCCCGAGCAGCGGCGCGACGGCGTCGGCGAATGTGTCGAGCAGGTTCGCCTTCAGCGCGACGATGACGAAGTCCTGCTTGCCGGGGCTGGTGGTCCTGACCCGGCTCTGGATCACCTCTTCGCCGTGCAGCAGCTTGATGCCTTCACTTTGAATTTTTTGTAAATGAGCACCTCGAGCAACGACGGAAACGTCGTGCCCCTTGGCCGCGAGGCGCGCGGCGATGTGCCCGCCGACCGCGCCGGCGCCGAATACGCAGATCTTCATGCCGATAGAATAACCCGCCATGAAAATCTGCCGATTCGACGACAACCGCCTGGGCCTGGTGCGCGACGAAATGGTCTACGACGTCACGCACGTGCTGAACAGGCTCCCCTCTTCCCGTTATCCGCTTCCCGGCCACGATCCACTGGTCGCTGCCCTGCCCAAGCTGAAAAAACACCTGGTTGCAAAAGGCAAAGGCAAACCGGTTTCGAAAGTGAAGCTGCTCAGCCCGATCGCCAACCCCGGGAAGATCATCGCCGCGCCGGTGAACTACAAGAAGCACCTCGAGGAGGCGCTCGCCGACAAGGGCATCCACCACGGCAACCTGGTGCAGGAAATCCACAAGGTGGGCATGTTCCTCAAGGCCACCAGCGCGCTGGTCGGCCCGGGCGAAGGCGTGAAGCTCATCCACACCGACCGGCGCAACGACCACGAGGTCGAGCTGGCGGTGATCATCGGCAAGAAGGCGAAGAACGTCAGCGCGGCAAAAGCGATGGACTGCGTCGCCGGCTACGCGATCGGCCTCGACATGACGATTCGCGGTCCGGAGGAGCGCAGTCTGCGCAAGTCACCCGATTCGTACTGCGTGCTTGGCCCCTGGCTAGTCACGAGGGATGAGATCAAAGATCCTGGTTCTTTACAGATTTCTATTTCTGTTAACAACGAAAAACGACAGGACGCGCACACCAGCGACCTCATCCTCTCCGTCGCGCAGCTCAT
>WNFM01195504.1_pt3 | contig 11884 bp, 15 predicted proteins | sample 5400271 | NCBI WGS metagenome assembly WNFM01 (sample SAMN13153352, study PRJNA577476) | soil metagenome | isolation source: 60 cm saprolite on Douglas fir-dominated hillslope | place: USA:California | collected 2013-09-17 | reverse complement strand
AGCACCGCGGTCGCCCGCGGGATATTGGCCTCCACCTCGTTGTGCGCCAGGAGGAGGTCGCGGAGGGCCTCGCGCACGGCGCGCGCCTCCTCCAGGTCGGCCTTGCCGACGCGCGCCCCCGCAGCGAGCCCGTGGCCGGAGAGCCACGCGGCGAGCACGGCCGGGTTCGCCAGATCCTCCCGGTCGGGGCCGAATCCGGCTGTGTTGACGAAGTCGATGACGAGGTCGCTATTCACCATTCACCTTGCTTAGGAGGTTACGTAAACTGCTATCATCCTATCACTGGTTACAAGAGCGCGAGGAGGGAGCACCATGATCCACCCGGAGTTCACGAAGATCCTGGCCGCGGAGCACGTGGAACAGCTACGCCGTGACGCACGCGTCGTGCGCGCAACGCCTCGTCCGATCGTCGATACGCAGGACGTGGAGCTCCGGCTCTGCCGCGTTGCGGACGATCCCCAGCTCGACCGCCTGGCCGCGCTGGCCGAGTCCCCACTGCCGCACGGGCGCCTCGTGATCGCAGCTACAGGCGGCCAGATCGTCGCCGCCCTACCGCTCGCCGGCGGCCCGGCGTTGCGCGATCCATTCGCGCGGACGGCCCATCTGATGAAGCTGCTCGAGTTGCGCGCAGCGCAGCTCCGGGACCCGGAGCCGCCCCGCGGTCTGATCCCCCGCTATGTCAGCCTGATGCGCGGATCGATCCACGCGTAGAGCGTGTCGACCACAAGGTTGAACGTGATGATGCAGAGGGTGGCGAACACGACCACCCCCTGCGTCGTCGGCATGTCGAAGTTGCCGATCGCCCCTACAGCGAGCTTGCCGAGCCCTGGTAGCCCGTAGACCGTCTCGGTGAAGAACGCGCCGCCGAGCGCGAGCCCGAGATCCATGCCGAGGATCGTCACGACCGGCAGCATCGCGTTGCGGATCACATGCGATCGGAGCACACGCGCCTCGGTCGCGCCTTTCGCGCGCGCGGTGCGCACGTAGTCCTCGTTGAGCGTCTCCATCGTGTAGGCGCGGATCATTCGCACGTACGTCGCGGCAAACAGGATCGCGTAGGTGCACCACGGCAGCAGCAAGTGGTAGGCCCATTGCGTCGGCCCGCCGCAGTCGCCGCTCGGCGCGAAGAAATCGCAGTAGCCGGTGATCGGCGTCAGGTGCAACTTGAAGCCGATGAAGTACGCACCGAGTAGCCCGATCCACACTGGGTGCGCCGAGATGCCGATCAGCACCGCGACCATCGTGAATCGGTCGAGCAGCGACCTCGGTCGCAGCGCCGAGAGGATCCCGATCGGGATCGAGACCAGCAGCCAGAGCACCGCCCCGCCGAAGACGAGCGACGCGGTGACGGGCGCGGCGTGCAGCACCTCTTGGGTCACGTCCTGGCGATTCGTGAACGAGCGTCCGAGCGACTGGTGGACAACGAGCCGGTCGAGGAACTTCCCGTACTGCACAACCATCGGCCGGTCGAGCCCGAGGAAGTGCCGCGCGCGCTCGATACACGTCGCCGTGGCGCGCTGGCCGCACACCTGCCGCGCCGGGTCCGCCGGGATGACGAAGAAGATCACGAACGTCACCAGAGTCACCGCAACGAACAGGACGCAAGCCCAGAGGACCCGACGGACGAAGTAGCGGAACATGCCTCTCATTGAGCCGGATCGCGTGACGACCCGTGATCCACGTCAGCGATCTAGGCGATCGATACTTCGCGCGGCCGCTCGCCGGCGCACGCCGATCGCGCAGCCTCGACGAAGGCGGCAGCGTCACGGCTGAGCGGCTGCAAGCGGCTCCACACCGCTGCGATGCTGCGCGGGGCGATCACGCCGTCCGCCAGCTCCACGACCTCGGTCTCCGCACGCCGTTCGTCGGCGGCGACGCGCGGCACGATCGCCGCGCCTAGGCCGGCTGCGACGAGGCCCTGCACCCCCGAGCCGGTCTCAGCCTGCAGCACAAATCGCGCGTCGACGCCATGCGTGCGGAGCTGCTCCTCGACGTGCGCGCGCGACGGCGCGTGAGCGATCAGCGGCAGCCGCGCGATCTCGCCACACGCGACCGGCTTGCGCCTCCGTGCGAGCGGTGCACCGGCCTGCAGCAGCACGACGAACGGATCGGCACAGAGGGGCGCCGCGTCGAGCGGCCCCTTGGGCAACGGCGTCTCAGAGAGCGCGAGGTCGAGCTCGCCGCGCACGAGCGCGGCGAGGAGCGTCCGCGTGTCAGCCGTCTCGTGGAGCGAGACCGGCGCGCCGTAGACGCGCAGGAACGACGGTACGAGCCGCGCGAGCAGATCTGGCGTCGCGCCGACGCGGAGCGCCGCGGCGCCGTTGCCGTCGAGCGCCGCGAGATCGGCCTGCGCCGCGCGCACGCGCGCGATCACGGCGTCCGCGTGACTGAGCAGGATCTCGCCGGCCTCGGTAAGCGAGAGCGGCCGCGTCCCGCGCGAGCGTTCGATCAGCCGTTTGCCGGTGAGGTTCTCGAGGGCCGCGATTTGGTGGCTGATCGCCGACTGGACGTAACCGAGATGCGTGGCGGCGCGGCGGAACGACCCCTCGCGCGCAACCGCGTCCAGGGCCACGAGATGCCGCAGCTCGATGCCGGACCACCATTCGCCTGCCATACGGTGTGTGACGACCGTTGCATGTGAAACGGCTGCGCCAAAGCCGATGCGTAACTCCCGCTTAACACGGGTACGGAAGATCCCGATGCCCGAAACGATCAAGGTCGACGTACCGCGCCGCGGCATCGGCAGCGACCTCACCGAAGCCCTCGCCGCCTACGGCCTCCATGCCGAGATCGTCGAGAGCGACGAGGCGTGCGAGCTGCAGGTGGCCTGGGTCAAGGACGAACACGAGCGCCTGATCGCCGGCGCGATCCATGCGATCGAGGCCTACCTCTCCGACCGCATGCTGCCGCTCGTGGTGCAGCGCGCGAACGGCGGCGCCGTCGTCAGGCCCGTCGGCGACTAGTAGAGGCTTAATGTGGAACTGCGTGCTTGCGGGGATGGCTCAGACCAAGCAGGTCGTTCGGGTCGGGCGCAGGGCATAGCGGGGTCTACGTTCAAGCCCGACCACGTCCTTTAGAGCGCGGCGAGATGCGCCGCGTCTGAGCCACCATCCGCGAGTGCGCGTGCGTTCCACATCAAGCCTCTAAAAGGAGCTGGTGGGGGCGCCGCTGCGGCCCGACGCCCCCACCTTCCTTGTGGTGCTCCTACTCGAAGTGCCGGCCTACTTCAGACACAGCGCCGCGAGATCGACCGTGTAGATCGCGCTGTAGGCGAAGCAGCCGGTGCGCTTGGAGACAAGCATCCGGTTGTTCGTGTTCGAGCGCGGCGCCCACGGCACACCCTGCTGCATGATCGCGACGTCGAGGTTCCCGTACGCCTTATAGCGGGCAGGCCCCGACATCAGCGCGGCCTGGGCCATCTGCTTGTTGAACTTCGGATCGTTGAAGTACGCGAAGTTGCTGTTGTTCTGGTCCTGGATGTTGTTCCCGTCCAGGAGAACGTTGATGAAGTCGTACGGGTCGGCGTAGTCCGCCCCCCACGACTCGTCGGCGATGTCAAACGGCTCACCGCGCGTGCCTTCCTTCGACAGCTGGACGGCGCGTGCGAAGAGCTTCGTGTCGACCTTGAGCCCGATCTGCGAGAGGTTGTACTGGATGATCTGCGCTCGCAGCGGCGAGGCTCCGCGGTTCGATTCGTAGAGGACCACGTTGCCGTCGCCGGTGTGACCGGCCGCAAGCTTCTTCGCGGCCAAGATGTTCGGCTGCTTGAGCGGATACAGGTCGGCATCACGGAAGCCGGCCATGCCCGGAGGCAGGATCTGGTCGGTCCGCTTACCGGCGAGGAAGCCGCTCTGGGCGAGCAGGGCACGCCGGTCGATCGCCTGGTTGACCGCTTTCCTGAGCGGAACGTTGTCCTTGAAGATGCCCCGCGACGTGTTGAACGCGAGATACGACGTCGACAGGAAGGGCTCGACCCAGAACTGCCCCTTGTTGATGCCGTACTTCTGCGCTGCTTCCGCGTAGGACGCCGGCGGAATGCCACCGGACGCGTAGTCGGTCGCGCCCTGCTGAACGCGCAGGTACGTCGCGTCGAGCGAGTTGCCGATCGTGTAGTTGATCTGCGCCGCGTTGTGCGGACGCTTCCCCTTGTAGTACGGGTTCGTCTTCAACAGGATCGACTTGTTCGGGACGCGGCTTGCCACGTAGTAGGGCCCCGCTGCCGGCAGTGTCAGCAGCCCGTTCGAATCATGCGCCGTGTTCGGAGGGATCGCGCAGAAGAACGGCATCGCGACGCGTGCGAGGAAGTCCGCCNGCCTTCGTGAGGGTAACGATGAGGTGATTTCCGACTGCCTTGACGCCCGAGACCGGGCTCGTAGAAGCACCGACGACGTCCGACATGAACGCGATGGCGGGCGACTGCATCTTCGGATCGGCATCGCGATCGAAGGCCGCTTTGAACGACGCCGCGGTCACCTTGGCGCCGTCGGAGAACTTCGTGAAGCCCGCCGCAATTGTGAAGTCGTACGTCTTGCCGTCGTTGGAGACCTTGGGGAAACCCGCAGCCGCCTCAGGACTGAGCTGGCTTGTGCGCGGTCCGATTCCGTCCGGATAGTTCATGAGCTTGAGGCACGTCGCGTACTCCAGCTCCCAGCCTGTCGAGAGATAGCTGAGCGCGGGGTCGGTGTAGTCGACGTCCGTGGTCAGATCGACGTTGAGTGTGCCGCCGGTCTTGGCCGTCTTGGCAGTTGCCGCGCTCGCTAGGCAGAAAGTTGCCAGCAGCACGACGACTGCGGTTCCGAACTTTTTGAGCCGCATTCGCCTGTCCTTTCAGCGGAGACGCGCTGCCTGAACAAAGGGCGCCCTCCTGTCGAGTGGTGTCGGCGAATGAAACGGCGCGCGCGGAAGGAAGTTGATGCCGAACGGGGGAGATCTAGATCTGAGATTGCGAAATCGGCCGCGAGGAGTACGGCATCGTCATCCGTGAGGATGAGAGAACAAAAAGGCCTCCTTACGGAGGCCTTTTCAGGTGGACCCAGTCGGGCTCGAACCGACGACCTCCGCCATGCCATGGCGGCGCTCTCCCAGCTGAGCTATGGGCCCCAGCGAGGTCTGCGCGATTGTAGCGCCGAACTCGTAATGGCTGGCCAGCCGAACCCCAATGTGCTGGTTGTTCTTCGTCGGTGCGACGCGAAGGTGGATCTGGAGGGCGCCGTCGATCACCTCGTAGGGGATCAGGTAACACCGCTCGAGTTGTGGGCAGAACGCCGCAAGAGCATCGAACTCACCGTAAACGTAGGCCCGTCGAACCAGTCCGCTCCGCGCGCGACGACTGGAGTACGACCGGATGACTACGACCTCACCGTGTAGTGGCGCCCACTTGCACTGAACTCGAACCAGTCGCTCTCGCGTGTCGAAGATCAGGTCGTATCGCCCACCTTCGATTACGGGCCGGTAGACGTCGTAGTGCATCTCGAGGCCTGCCTTCATGATCGCCGCCTCTGCGATCGCACCCTTCTGATTCGTCGTCAACATCGACAACATTCTATGCGGGCAATCTGACGAACCGTTGCCGCCGAAGGCAACGTGGCCGTTTAGGCCGTGGCTGCTTCGACCGTCTCGTGTGGGACGTCGTCCCACAGCTCCTCGAGGCGGTAGTACTCCCGCGCCTCGGGGGTGAAGACGTGCAGCACGACGTCGCTGTAGTCGGCGACGATCCACGTCGCCTCGGCGACGCCGTCGACCGCGCGCGGGAGCAGGTCGTGCTCCTGCTTCAGCCGGCCGTGGACCTCGTCGAAGATGCCCTTGGTCTGGCGCGCGTTCCCACCGGTGACCACGACGAAGTAGTCGGTGTACGCGCAGACGGGCTGCATATCGAGAATGACGACGTCGCGGCCGAGCTTGTCTTGGACGAGCGCCGCGATCCGGCGTGCTTGTTCGAGTGGAGTCAAGCGAGGGGAAGTGTAGCGCCCGTCAGGCGCGATAGAGGCCCTCGGACCGGATCAATTCCGCCACCGCCGGCGGCACCTCCGGGCCGATCTCGTCCCCAGCGGCGAGGCGCTCGCGCAGTTCCCGCGAGGCGACCGGAGTCGGCTCGATCTCGAAGAACACAACGCGCTCAGGGTGCTCGAGCTGAGAAAGCACGGGGTCGAGCTCCTCGTGCGGGAAGCCGGGCCGCGTCGCCACCGCGAGCCGCGTGCGGCGCAGCACCTCGCCGGGCTCCTTCCACGCGAGGAAGCTGCGGAACTGGTCGGCGCCGATCAGGAAGACGGGGTCGTTCCACTCCGGGTGCGCGCGCAGCAGGTCGACCGTGCGCGGGTGCTCGTCGAGCACCACCTCGTCGTCGGGGAACGCGACCAGCGCGAGCCGAAGGCGGATGTCGGCCGGGGTGTCGACGTGCTTGTGGCCGGGGTCGACCGAGACAAGCACGAGCAGCGGGCCAAGGCCTAGCTCCTCCTTCGCGCGGCGCGCCAGTTCCACGTGGCCGCGGTGCGGCGGATCGAACGACCCGCCGTACAGGCCAAGAGGTCCGATCAAGCGAGCTCGAACTCCTCGTCGCCGATCTCGACCGTCGCGCCGTCCTTCGCGCCCGCCGCGCGCAGCGCGCGCTCCAGCTCCGCGTCGGACGGCGGCGTTCCGAGCACGCGGAAGCCGCCCTCGGTGCGCAGTAGGCGCCACTGTCGACCCTTCGACTCCGGACGGTAGACGAGGAAGTCCGCGAGCTCGTCCTCCCCGCGCTCCTCGAGCTCAGGCTCCGGCACCAACGTGAACAGCCGCCGGCGGAAGTCGGCGATCCCCTCGCCCGTTGCGCACGACAGCTTGAACACTGCAATGACGCGCGGATCGTCGATCGCGAACTCCGGGTCCGACTCGAGGTCGATCTTGTTCAGCACGACGATCTGCTGCAGCTCGTCGAGACCGGCGCCGTACGCGGCGAGCTCGGCGTCGATCGTGCGCCACTGCTCCTCGATCGGCAGCGACGCATCGATCACGTGCACGAGCATGCGCGCCCGTTCGAGGTGCGCGAGGAACTCGTGGCCGAGACCGACGCCCTCGCTCGCGCCTTCGATGAGGCCCGGCACGTCCGCGACCACGAGCTGCCGGCCGTCGGGCGCCTCCGTCGTGCCGAGGATCGGCTGCAGTGTCGTGAACGGGTAGTCCGCGACCTTGGGCGTCGCGTTCGAGATCCGCGAGAGCAGTGACGACTTGCCTGCGTTCGGCAGGCCGACGAGCGCCGCGTCCGCGAGCAGCTTCAGGTGCAGCTCGAGATCGCGCTCCTCCCCGGGCGGGCCGATCTCCGCGAACTTCGGGACCTGCCGCGTCGACGAAACGAAACGCGTGTTACCTCGGCCGCCGCGCCCGCCGCGCGCGAGCACGACGCGCGCGCCGGGATGCGCGAGGTCGGCGATCAGGTCGCCGTCGTCGGTGAACACCTGCGTGCCGACCGGGACGCGCAACTCAACGTCGTCGCCGTCGGCGCCGTGCTTGCGCGCGCCCGTGCCGTTCCCGCCGCGCGTCGCCTTGATCCACCGGCGCCGCTGCAGCGACGACAGATCGCGGAGCGAGGGGTCGGCAAGCAGCACGACGTCGCCGCCGTTACCGCCGTCGCCGCCGTCCGGACCGCCCTTGGGCACGAACTTCTCCCGGCGGAAGCTCATGCCGCCGTCGCCGCCCTTGCCGGCCTGGACGTGAATGGTCGCGCGATCGCTGAACACGCCGGAACGGTAGCGCCCCAACCCGGGCGGGCCGCTTACGCGGACTGCTGCTGCTGTGCCGGCTCGTCGACGACCGACACGAAACGGCGCTCGCCGCTCGTGCGGAAGAAGATCCTGCCGGGGCGGATTGCGAAGATCGTGTGATCGCGACCGATCAGCGTGCCTGGGCCTGGGCGGAACTTCGTGCCGCGCTGGCGGACGATGATGTTGCCGGACTTCGCGGACTGGCCCTCGAACATCTTCACCCCGAGGTACTTGGGGTTCGAGTCGCGGCCGTTCTTCGAGGAGCCGAGGCCCTTCTTATGTGCCATTAGGCATCCGCCTCCTTCGACTTGAGCGCAGACTCGAGCGCGGAGATCGCGCCCTTGCGCGCCGCGTGAGCCTGCTCGTAGGTCAGAGCCGCCTGGAGCATCGGGCGGTTCCACGTCTTCGCACCCTCCGAGACCTGCGCGACCGTCATCGACTCGTAGCCGCTCGGCATGCCCTTGATGTGATCCTCCACAGCCGGAGCAGCTTCCATCTTCGGAGCAGCAGCCTTCGGCTCAGCCACCTTCGGCGCTGCTTCCTTCGGATCGACCGCGGTCTCTGTCTTCTTCGCCGCTGCACGCGTGGTCGCGCCGCCGAGTGAGAACTCGACGCGCGAGGTGGCGGCGCGGAAGCCGTTGTGGCGCTTGTACCCGGTGCGCTTCTTGTACTTGCCGATCCGGATCTTCGGGCCGCGACCATGCTCGAGCACCTTGGCGGTCACCGTCACGCCCGAGTCACCCAGCAGGACGTCCGGGTTGAACGTCGCGCCCTCGTCGAACTTGACCCGGTCCACGACGATGTACTCGCCTTCGCGGACGCGGTACTGCTTGCCACCGAGTTTGATGATTGCGTAGTCCATACGGAGAAAAATCGCAGGCGCAGAGCCCGCGAAGCGTCGGAAGTGTAGCGAGTCCGACCCTGGATCGTCTACTTACTCGTCGATCCCCCACTGGCTCATCGGGGTGTAGCCCCAGTCGCCGTCGCCGTTCTGGGAGGGATCTTCGGGCTTCGGCTCGGGGTCGGGCTCTTCGGCCACCGGCGCTTCGACCGGAGCCTTGGGCGCCGCCGCCTCCTCGACCGGAGCCTCCTCGACCGCGACTGCGGCAACTTCCGGCTCGAGCTCGGCGGCCTCGTCCGCGGTGGCGAGCGCCACGCCGACACCCGTGGCCGCGGCTGTCTTCTTCTTACGGTTCTTGCCGCCGCGTGAGCCGCGGCGCGTCTTCTTCTTCACCGGAGCGGGCGTGTCGCCGTCCTCCGTGCCGAGATCGCGGCCTGGAACGTGGATCACCGGGCCGGCAGGCTCGTTGGCCTGTTCGGGCTCGTCGATCTCCACCGGCGCCTCGGGAGCAGCGGTGTCTGACACCTCTTGCACCTCGCCGCCGTTCGTGGAGGCTGCGGCGATCGCGCCGCCCGTGCCCGTTGCGGTTGCGGTCTTCTTCTTGCGGTTGCGCCCGCCGCGCGAGCCGCGGCGCGTGCGCTTCTTCGGCGTGACCGGAGCGTCACCGTCCGCAGGCGTATCACCCTCTGTGGGTTCCTCCACGACGGCGTCCTCCAGTTCGTCCTCGTACTCGTCCTCGAGCTCGGAGTCATCGAACTCAGCCGCCTCGCCGTCCACGACCTCGCCGCCGTCGTCCTTCTTGCGCGACGACGGGCGCTTGGCGCGGGTCGGCTTCTCGGCCTCGGCCTCGGCGGTCAGCGGCTCTTCGACCGGCTCGACCGGCGTCAGTAGCTCGGCCCAGGCGGTGTCCTCCGTGACGACGGTCACGCGGACCTTGACCTTCTTGCCGACGAGCTTGGCCGCGTCGCCGACGATCACGTCGACGTCCTCGACCTTGCCGGCGGCGGCGTGCGCGTCGTACTTGTCGATCTCGCCGAGCTTGACCTCGATCTCGGCGCCGACGTCGAACGGCAGCTTGGGCGCGACCTTCTCGAGCGTGCCCTGGTCGAGCACGCGGAAGTGGTCCAGATGCTCGCCGTCCTTGCCGACGAGGAAGAACCGGCGCTTGGTCGTCTCCTCGAGCTCGCGCAGGCGCGAGCCGCCGGGGCCGATGACGAGGTTCGCGACCTTCGCCGCAACCTCGACCTTGAACGCCTTGTCGCGCGAGCCAGGCGTGACGAGCGAGCGCAGACGGCGCTCGATGTCGACGGCCGCCGTGTGCTCGGAGACGACGATGCCGTCGCCGCCGCATGTGGGGCACTTCTTCGTCATGACCTCGCGCGGGCCGTCGGTGACGTTCTGGCGCGTCATCTCGACGAGGCCGAGCGGTGAGATCTCGACGACGTAGGTCTTGGTGCGGTCGCGCTCGAGCTCTTCGCCGAGCGCCTTCTCGACGGCGGCCCGGTTCTTCGGGCTCGCCATGTCGATGAAGTCGATGACGATGATCCCGCCGATGTCGCGCAGCCGGAGCTGGCGTACGACTTCCTTCACCGCTTCGAGGTTGTTCTTGGTGATCGTGTCCTCGAGCCGTCCGCCCGACTTCTTCGACCGCGAGCCGACGTAGCGACCGGTGTTGACGTCGATGACGGTGAACGCCTCGGCATAGTCGAAGATCAGATAGCCGCCGGAGGGAAGATCGACGCGACGGTTCAGCGTCGACTTGATCTGCTGCTCGACGCCGAACGCCTCCATCAGCGGCTCGCGCTCCTTGTACCGCGTGACGCGCTCCGCCATGTGCGGCGAGGTTTTCTTCAGGTAGCCGACAATCCGCTTGTACGTCCGGTCGTGGTCGACGAGCAGGCGCTCGAAGTCGCCGGTGAACAGGTCGCGGACGACCCGCAGCGGCAGCTCGGACTCTTCGTAGATGAGGGACGGCGCTTTCGACGTCTCGGCCCTGCCCTCGATCGACTTCCAGAGGCGCTGGAGGAAGTCGAGGTCGCGCTCGATGTCGTCGGCCGACGCGCCCTCGGCTGCGGTGCGGACGATCACGCCGCCCTTCTTCGGGGCGTGCTCCTTCAGGATCGCCTTGAGGCGGTTGCGCTCGTCGTCCTCGAGCCGCCGCGAGACACCGAGTCCCTCGCCGTGCGGCACGTAGACGACGAAGCGGCCGGGCAGCGAGATCTCGGTCGTGAGCCGCGCGCCCTTCGTCTTCATCGGGTCCTTGACCGCCTGCACGAGGATCTTCTCGCCGCGCTGAATCAGGTCCGTGATCTTGCGGGCCGACTTGCTGCGGGCGCCCTCGAGCTCAGGGCCGATGATCTCGTCGACGTAGAGGAAGCCGTTCTTCTCGAGGCCGATCTCGACGAACGCGGCCTCCATGCCGGGCAGGACGTTGTCGACGACGCCGAGATAGATGTTCCCGGCGATCGAGCGACGCTCCGGACGCTCGAGGTAGACCTCGGCGACCTGGTCGTCCTCGAGGACGGCGACGCGCTTCTCGCCCGCGTCGACCGAGATGACGAGCTCGCGCTTCGCCTTCGGCAGCGGCGCTCGCTTGGGCGGCGTGCGGCGGCGTGATTGCGAGGACGACGACGACGACGTGCGCGTCTTGCGCTCGCCGGTCTTCTTCGCGGCGGTATTGCGGCCTTCTGCGCGACCTTCCGTCGTCGGCGCTGTCGCGCTCGCGACTCCGCCGGCTGCGGTGGACTTCTTGCGGTTGCGTCCGCCGCGCGTACCGCGGCGACGCTTGTTCGCTGACGTACCTGTGCTCGATTGTCCGTCGTCGCCGTGCCCGGAAGCAGGCGTGTCGACGGTCAGCGGTTTACGTTCGGGTGTCTCCGGGGCGCGCGTGAGCGGCGCCATATCTTCCGGCTTCTTGCGCCGGAACCAGGGCAGTGGCAAACGATCTCTCCTGTGATGAGTGCGCGCGCAGCCGCGCCGTAGTCAGCGGGCGCGCGTCGCATGTGTGTGTGAAAAGCCTTGGCATAGGCCTACCCGCAGGGTACCAGCGGTTGCCGATGCCGCTAACAGCAGGGGTTTTACGCCGCTTCGGCGACCGGGCGGAGCTTGGAGCGCCGGGTCCGAATCGCCCGCAGGCGCTGTGAGAGGCGGGCCCAGGCCCACGGCTCGATCTCGACGTACCGGAGCGCGGACTGGCCGCGGGTCGCCTCGAGGTACTCGAACCAGGCGTCCGCTTCCTCGATCAGCAAGAGCTCCGTTGCTTCCTGGTGTCCGGTCAGGGCCATGCAGGCGTCACCTCCAGTCGATG
>WNFM01297199.1_pt5 | contig 11885 bp, 14 predicted proteins | sample 5400271 | NCBI WGS metagenome assembly WNFM01 (sample SAMN13153352, study PRJNA577476) | soil metagenome | isolation source: 60 cm saprolite on Douglas fir-dominated hillslope | place: USA:California | collected 2013-09-17 | reverse complement strand
CGTCGATGCCTTCCGCACGGGCGGCGTTGATGCGCTCGATCACGTGTGGCATCCGGCCCCAGTTCATCCGGCCGCCTACCTTCATGTGCCAGATGTTGACCGGGATCTGGGCCTCGCGCCCGATGCGGAACGCCTCATCGAGCGCGGCGTCGATGTGATCGCCCTCGTCGCGAATGTGGCTGAAGTAGATGCCCCCGTGCTTCGCCGCGACCCGCGCCATGGCCACGATCTCGTCAGTCGTCGAGTACATTGCCGGCAGGTAGATCAGGGAAGTAGAAAGGCCGATGGCGCCGTCCTGCATGGCCAGATCGACGATGTCCTCCATCTCCTTCAGTTCCGCGGGATTGGGGGGGCGGTTGACGTCCCCGATGACCATCTCACGCGGGTTCGATGCGCCGACGAACAGCGCGAAGTTCAGCGCCGAGCCGCGCTTCTCCAGGTACGAGAAGTAATCGGCCAGACGCGTGAAGTGCGGGATGACACCGCGGCGCTCGTTTTCACTGACCGGCGCCTTCAGCGGTCCAGGCGAATGGCCCTCGCCAGTGACCTCCGTCGTTACGCCCTGACGCACTTTCGCCTCGAGGTGAGGATCGGCGAATACGGACATCTGTGATTGGCCGAGGAGGTCGATGAAGCCCGGAGAGACGACGCGGCCATGCGCATCGATTGTGGTCGCGGCGGCCTGTGTGGAGAGGTCGCCGATGGCCACGATGGTATCGCCACGGACACCGACGTCGCCGCGGAACCACGGTGCCCCCGTACCGTCGAGGATGCGGCCGTTGGTGATCTTGAGATCGAGCATGGGCTTGGGGCTCGTGGTCGCGCATCCGGTGAGGAGGAGCGCGAGTGCAACGAGCAGCGGGAACGCACCGCGAGACGATTCTCGTGGCATGGAGACAGGAGAGGGGACTACCACAGAGACACTGAGAACACGGAGAGAAACGGTTTCTTGAAGAACCGCCTTTCTCCGTGATCGTTGTACCAAGCGGCAAATTCTTCGTCCGCCGCGAAGGCTCTTTTCAAAGAATCGCCTTTCTCTGTGCCCTCTGTGTCTCTGTGGTTGGTTTGGGTTTTGGTCGCGGCGAGCCGCGCGGTGGCTCTGTGGTCCGGCTTTGGTTTTGATCGCGGCGAGACTCGCTGCGTCTTGGGGATTTGTGTTGTGCACGAGCTGCGGCGAGCCTGGGGAGTGTCCCTGCGGTTGACCGGCATTCCCGCTCCGTCTGACAGACATCAACGTTGTCCTTTCAGGAGGTCATCGAACGACTGCCGTTCGCGGATGAGCGTTACGTCGCCGCCGTCGACGAGCACCTCGGGCGGCAGTAGTCGGGCGTTGTAGTGTGAGGCCATGGAGAAGCCGTAGGCGCCTGCGTCACAAAGCGCCAGGAGGTCGCCGATGTTCGCGTGGTCGATGCGTCGTGTGACAGGTGTGCCGTCGGGGCGCCGCGTGAAGACGTCACCCGACTCGCAGATGTTGCCGGCCACGATGACGTCATCGTCCAGCCGGTATGGGTCATACGTCTCACGCAGCGACCCCTCGGAGCCGTGCGAGCAATTGACGATGTGGTGGTACGCGCCATATTTCGACGGCCGGGCCAGGTGATTGAACCCGCTGTCGACTCCTGCCCAGACGGCGGCGCCGCTCGTGCGCCGCGAGGTGACGCGCGTCAGCAGCATGCCCGACTCGGCCACGACGTAGCGCCCTGGTTCGAGGATCGCCTTCAGTCCACGTACACGCAGCGTGGCGTCGGCGAGTTGCGCGAGCTGGGTGCCGTAGTCGTCGAGCGGGAAGGGCTGGTCATGCGGCTGGTAGGGCACGGAAATCCCACCGCCGAAGTTGATGAACTCCAGTTGGGCGAAGGCGGCTGATAGCTCCAGCAGTACGCGCGCCGAAGCCAGTAGCGGTTCGACGCTGTCGACGCCGCTGCCGATGTGGGCGTGCAGACCGGCAACCTTCTTGCCGGCCTGCTCGACGAGCCTCCGTGCCTCAGGGACTTCGGCGAGTCCGATCCCGAACTTCACGCCTCCGCCCGCGGTGACGACGTCGGTATGGTGTCCCGCCCCGACGTCGGGATTGATGCGCAGGGCCATCGGATTCGCCAGGTTATGCGCCAGCACGCGGTCGATCTCCGACATGGAGTTGACGTTGATGACGATGCGAGTGTCGCCAATCGCTCGAAGATCCTCGTCCGAGACGTTCGAGCAGGTGAACCAGATCTGGTCCGGCTCGAAAGCGGCCCGGCGCGCCAGAAAGATCTCCCCTGGCGAGACGGCGTCAGCGCCGAAGCCCGCGCCGTGGACCATTCGCAGGATCGCCAGCGCGGAGTTGGCTTTCATGGCGTAGAACGGCCGGAAGGGGAGAGCCCCGAAGGCGCGCTTCAGATGGTCGATCTGCCGCCGCAGCACAGCCGAGTCATAGACGTAGAGTGGCGTGCCGAAGCGTTCGGCGAGATCGAGGGTGGATGTAGAACCGATGTGGAGGACGCCGTCTGCGAAGTGCATTTGCCGCGAGAAGTGTACCGGAGCGGACGGAAGAGTGAAGAGTTGTCAAGAGTGAAGGGTGAGGAGTGAACGAAGAGGTGGGCGGGTCGACCTTCGAAGCTCGCTGGTTCGACTCCGGAGCCGCCCTTTCGAATGGCCGGGCTACTTTGGATCGGTCGCCGCGGTACGCCAGAAATCCATAACCGCCTTGCGGCAGACCTCAGGCTGTTGCAGCCACATCTGATGCGTCGCTCCACGAACGACCACCCGTCGGCAATGAGGGAGCAGCCGCTGCAGTTCCGCGTCAATGAGCGCGAGGAACGGGTATGACTTCTCGCCGGACAACAGGAGTACGGGAGCTTGGATGCGCCGCACGGCCCGGGGGTCGAGGGTCGGAAACAGCTCGCCGCTGACCAGCATCGCATCCCATTCACGCGCGTTCTTCAGGGTTTCGCGGCGCGAAGACTCAGACATCTTCTCCCATGCCTGCGGATCGTTGAAGATGTATGCCATGAAGGCGCCGACGCCGGCGTCTCGATCGCCTTTCTGAAAGGCCGCCCTCATTGGTTTCACCATCCGCGTTTGAATGTCAGCCAAGGTGGCCTTGCCAGCGTCATGGCTGTCGTGCAGATCGGCCAATAACGACACGGCAGGCGCCTCAGCCAGCACCAGTGTTCGAACCAGTTCCGGGTGCCGGACTGCCAGGAAGAGCGCGGTGAGCGCGCCATACGAGTGCCCGACCACGTGCACCGGGCCGAGGGCGAGCTTGTTGATCAGCGCCGCGAGATCGTCGGCGTCCACCACCGCCGAGTACCCCGTCTGGATCGGGTTGGTGTTCGGAAAGTTGTATCGACGGCTGTACGCGACAACCCGATGGTCTTCGCCGAAGGGCCCGACAACATCGCTCCAATACCCACCGTCGCTGAGCGAGCCATGGACGAAGATGACCGGAACACCTGACCCGCGCTCCATGTAGTGGAGCTCCACTCCGTCGCTGACGGTCACCGTCTTCAGGCCGGGAGGAAGATCCGGCTGCGGCGAGGCGGCTGACAAAGCGAGGGCCGCAAGGGCGATTGCCAGAATGCAGCTGGCCGGCTTCGAGGTCCGAGACATGTCGACTCCTTCCTACGCGATCACGACGCTCCGTTCGCGTCTTCCTCCGTCATACGAGGGTAATCGGCCTAAGGTTAAATGCGAGCATCGGCGTCCCCCTCCGCGTCTCCGCGTGAAAACCGTCTCTCGGGACTCCGATTAGCTTCCGTCCTGAGGGTCGCGACCTCTTTGGAATGGTACGTACCTCTTTGGAATGGTACGTACCTATTTTGAAAGGTACGTACCTCTTTTGGAGGGTACGTACCTCTCGCGGAAGGTACGTAACTCTTTTGGATGGTACGTACCTCTCCCGGATGGGAAGTACCATCCCGCGGATGGTACGTAACTCTTTTTGCAGGGTCCGGAACATCTCTCGGATGGTCCCGACCTCATTTTGGATGGTCGATAACGTCCGCGGGACGCTCCGGAACATCGAAAATGAGCTCGCGACTCGATTTCGGATGGTCCCGAGGCAACTTGTGTTCGTAAATTGGACACTTCGGATGGTCCCGACCATCCGTTGGATGGTCGCGAGCCCTTGGAAAATAGGTACGTACCTCTTTTGGATGTTACGTACCATCCGAAATGAGTTACGTACCATCCACGGAAGGTACGTAACTATTTTTGAGATGGTCGAGACCATCCCAAATTGGCTCGAGTGCCAACAAAATCGAGTCGAGACCATCCAGAATTGAGTCCCGACCCAACAAGATTGCCTCGAGACCATCCGAAATTGAGTCCCGACCATGCAGAAAGAGGTCGGGACCATCCGAAGAAAGTTACGTACCATCCGCGGGATGGTCGCGACCCATTTTAAGGGTCAGGGTAAACTTCGCCCATGCAGCAGTACCTCGACGTGCTCGACCATATCCTCGAGAACGGCACACCCAAGGCCGACCGTACGGGGACGGGGACGCTCAGCGTCTTCGGCCAGCAGCTCCGCTTCGACCTTCGGGCCGGATTTCCCTTGCTGACGACGAAGAAGGTCCACCTGCGCTCGATCATCTACGAACTGCTGTGGTTCCTGCGCGGGGAGACCAACGTCCGCTGGCTGCAGGAGAACAACGTCACGATCTGGGACGAGTGGGCCGATGCGAATGGCGAGCTCGGTCCGATCTACGGCCATCAGTGGCGGTCGTGGCCCACGCCCGACGGCGGACACATCGATCAGATCAGCAAGGTGATCGACGACATCAAGCGCAACCCCGACTCGCGGCGCCTCATCGTCTGCGCCTGGAACGTGGCCGACATCGACCGCATGGCCCTCGCGCCATGCCATGCTCTCTTCCAGTTCTACGTGGTGAACGGGCGGCTCTCCTGTCTCCTTTACCAGCGCAGCGCCGACGTGTTCCTCGGCGTGCCCTTCAACATTGCATCCTACGCGCTGCTGACGCGCATGGTGGCCCAGGTGTGCGGCCTCGAGGCGGGCGAGTTCATCCACATGTTCGGCGACGTGCACCTCTACTCGAATCACGTCGAGCAGGCGCGCCTGCAGCTCACCCGAGAGCCGCGGGCGCTGCCCACCATGACACTCAATCCCGAGGTCACGTCGATCTTCGATTTCCGCTTCGGCGACTTCACCCTCGAGCACTACGATCCGCATCCCGGCATCAAGGCGCCGATCGCGGTATGACGATCAGCATCGTTGCTGCCGTCGCCTCGAACCGCGTCATCGGCAAGGGGAGTGGCATTCCCTGGCGGCTCTCGACGGACCTCAAGCGCCTGAAGGCCCTGACCATCGGACACTGCGTGATCATGGGCCGCAAGACGTTCGAGACCTTGCCGCAGCCATTGCCGGGACGGACGAACATCGTCATCACACGTGATGCGAGCTACCACCCCCCCGAGGGCGTGCTCGTGGCGGCAACGCCCGAGCGAGCGCTGGAGCTCGCTGCCAGCGCGACCAGCGAGGTCTTCGTCCTCGGCGGCGCGGAGATCTATGCGCAACTCCTCCATCGAGCGGACCGCATGTACGTCACCGAGGTGCACGCCGACGTCGAGGGCGATACGCTCTTCCCCGAGTTCGACGACGTCGTCGAGTGGCGCCTGGCCGACCGCGAGGACCACGAAGCCGACGAGAAGAACGAATACCCCTTCTCGTTCCTGCTCTACGAACGCGCGGGGAGTGGCGAGAAGCCGATTGCAGAGGATGGATGAATGAAGAGCGAAGGGTGAAAAAGGCGCTTCCACTCCTTCGCTACCGGTCATGTTGTCATCTTCGCGAAAGGCAAAGTTGAATGGTGAATGTTGAATGAAGGACCTGGCGGCTTGTCGGCCATTCTCGATTCAACATTCAACAGTTGCCATTCAACATTGCCTTTCCTCGCATCGCTCAGAGCCACGCTGCACGCCCCAAACCACCTGATGTACAGATCACCGCCTCACTGCAATGACCACCGGCAGCTCCCATCTGCCATGGCCGATCAGCGGACGGAGGAGCTGCAATTTCTCGCCCTCGGCCTGCACTTCCCAGGTTCCGCAAAAATCCCGTTTGAAGCCGTTGAGTGCCACGGCCTGGCAGGCCACGGGACCGCCATCGAGGTTGAGCGCCAGCGTCAGCTGCAGCGGAGAGTGCTCCAGGAACGACGCCAATCGATAGAGTGAGAAGAACGCGTCGCGGGTTGTGCCGAAGATGAGTCGCCCGTCGGGCTGTTGTCCGACGAAGCTGCGATTCGCCAGCCAGCGGGTCTCCTTCGCGACGTGCGGGCCATCGGGGGCAAGCAGCAGGGGATAGGACAGGAGCGCGTCGTGGGCACCCTTGAATGCAAGTTGCCAAGGCTCAAGCCGCAGATCGGCGATCGCCGCCGCGTGGTCTTTCACGACGAAGGCTCCGTTCTTCGCGTCATAGGTTCTGGGACCTCGGCGGACGCCGCCACAGATCATTGGCATCGATGGCTTCCCGTCGCGTTCGTAGTAGCTGCCGTTGATCACGAGCACGCCGCCCAGTGCCTTCATCCAGCCGTCGAGATCCTTGTCGCCGGCCGGTGAATTGTGGACCTCGATGTGAAACCGCGACGGATCGACCCGCGTCAGGAGAATGCGATCGACTTCCTTCCCGGCGGCCAGAACCGGTAACTCAGCAACGTCGAGTCCCGGAGTGAGCTCGCGCCAGACAAGCGCTCCCGCCGTGGCCGTGGGGGGCTGGTTCTGCAGGGCGAGACGCATTGCCGGCGAGAGCGCCGGATCATTCGCCCTCACCTGCAGCCACCGAGTTCCACCGCGACGTATGAGGATCTGGAAGCCGCGTGCGCCAGCGTAGAGATAGATGACGACGGACGCCGCGGCACCCAAGACGACTGCGCAGATCAGCGCCCGCTGCAACCAGAATCCCAGCCGAAATCGCGTCACGTCGATCGCTCTCTCATGGAGAGGTAGCAAAGCACAACGAGCAGGAGTCTGAGTTGAGCCCCGTCACATGTCACTTCGCCATGCCGTGCATGACGAGCAACTTGTGCCAGAGCCACTGGCCACCGCCAAAGGCAACCGCGGCGAAGACCACGACCATGATGACGGCGATTGTGAATGACTTTGCTTTCTTACTCATAAGCGAGTGCCTCCCTGATGGCGAGCCGGCCAGTACGGCGGGCTGGATAGAAGCTGCTGATGGCGGAGAGCAGGATGACCAGCCCGAGCCAGGTGAGCGCAGCGGTGGGTGACATGAAGAAGCCGACGCTGCTCTTGATGAAGATTTCGCCGGTCTTCGCTGCCAATGCCCAGGTGACGGGGATGGCGCCGATGACGGCGAATACCCAGCTCAAGATACCGATGAGGACTCCTTCGAAGACGATGTAGCGGGAGATCGTTCGTGGCGTCGCGCCGATGGCGTTGAGGATTCCGAGCTCGCGGGTGCGCTCCAGGACATTCAGTGTCAACGTCGATGTCAGACCGAGGGCACCGACGAGGATGACCAGTGACGCCGCCAGGATCAGGGCGCTCTTGATGATGACGAGGTGATCCTCGAACGACTTCCGGCGCTCGCTCAGCCGTGATACCAGGAGCACGCCGAAGTCGCCACGCTGCAATGCCTGCTCGATGGCCTGCTGCGCCGCGAGCTGGGATGCATCGTCCCGACGCGTCATCACGATGCGGAGGTGCGTACGCCGAGGGGCCCCCGATCTCCTTGGCGATGCCGACGATCGGCCAGGTGACGTTGTGCCCGTTGACGCGCAGGACGAGCATGCCGCCGACGTGGAGCGCCGGATGGCGGGCCCGCAGCACCTGGTTGATCACAACCGAGCCACTGTCGTGCGCGTCGAGCCAGCGTCCTTCGAGCAGAGGCAACTGAATCAGAGTCGAGCCCGGCTCGGGTGCGAGCAGCGAAAAGCGGGTCTCACCGCCAGGCGGCGCGCCGACGAGCGACGCGGCCACATCCGGCCAGTATTCCGCGCGCGCCACGCCGGGCACCTTCGCAAGGACGCCCTGCAGCGCGGCGATGGGATAAGGACGTACGAGCCGGACGTCCAGCTCATAGTGTCGTCCGGCGTAGTCCTTTGCCACGGCACGCGTCCAAGTGGCCGAGATATTCAACGCAGACACCAGCACCGCACCACCGACCGCGAGCGAGCCGACGGTCAGCACGAGCCGGCCCTCAACGGACGCGGGAGCGATTGGATACGTGCCAGCCAGCGGTCGAAGCGCCGAGTGCCGAAAGGATGGTGTCCGATGTCACCGGCTAGCGCCTGGTTGACCGTGATCCGTGCAGCGCGGAACACCGGCCCGACGGCGACGATCAATGGCACCAGGATGCTCACGGCAATCTGGGCGGCGAGCGCCCAGCCGGGCACGGAGTCATTGCGGATGACGGCGTTGAGGATGCGCGTCGACCACTGTGCGTATGCGCGGCCTGCGCCGATGCCGAGGGTCAGTCCCACGAGGAGCGCGATGACGGCGAGTAGCGTGACCTGACCGAGATAGATGCCTGCGATCTGCGAGGTGCGTGCGCCAATCGCTTTCATCACGCCCACCTGGCGGATCTGCTCCGTAAGGAGTGCATGAATCATGTTCGCGACGAGCATTGCGCTCAGTGCGAGCGTCAGCAGCCCGAACGCGCCGAGGATGAAGAGGAACGTATCCATCTGCGCCGCGTGCGGGTGCCGGCCGGGCTCGGGCACGTCGAGGCGCAGCACCTTCCTGCCGCGTTGCTCCAGGGTCGATTGCACGCGCTCGGCCACACTGGAGATGTGTGCACCGTCGAGTCGGTTCTCCGCGACCGTGAAGCGAAGCTGCGCCGTCTCCGACTTCGGCTCAGCGCGCAGGACGGAATTCCACGGCACGAAGCCCACGACGTGGTGCTCCATCCATGCCGGCGGAAGCCCGGCAGCGTGGACCGTCCCAGTGAGGTGCACGTTCTGGGTCGTGTTGGCGTATGCCGTACGTACCGTGAGCGTGTCGCCGATTCCCGCCTCAGCGACTCCGAGCGCGGACCGCTCTAGCAGGACGTCGCCTGGCCCCGGCGGCCACGCGCCCCCGTCATGCTTGAAGGTGTCGAGTCGCAGATCGTTGAAGTCGCGGACGACCCAGAAGGAGAGGCCGATCCACTGGTCAAGGGGAGGGACAGATGGTGATTACGATAGACGACGACGGCCCCGGGATCGCTCCGGAGCTGCGTGAAGTCGTATTACAGCGCGGTGTGCGTGCCGACGAGGCGGCGCCGGGGTCAGGGTTCGGGCTGGCCATTGTGCGCGATCTAGCGGAGTTGTACGGGGGGACGATCTCGATTCTCGACTCACCTGGAGGAGGCGTTCGCGCGAGGCTGGAGTTGCCGGCGGGGTAAGTGCGGCAACGATACCGAGCTCTGCCCTTGACACTGCCATCGCACCATGGGTATGGTAGGAAGGAGACGAGACAAGGAGGGAGCCTATGCGACTCCGGATGCTTACTGCGATTACGTTCATTCTTCTCTTTGCGATGGCGCAGGCCTCTTTTGGCGGTTGCTCCTTTCAGTGCGATGCGCGCAAGTATGAGACAGGGAGCGAGGCGAGCTGCATTTCTGGTAGATGGATGTCGAGTTGCGCGGTGTACTACGATTGCATGGGGGGGTATTGCGACGTCTGGTGCGACGGTGACCAGTGCGTTTGGACCTAGTCCAGCTTGCACAGGGCAACTCTAATGCGGCGCGCTCTAGCGTTGGGTCTGGTTCTTTTGGCAGGCGCGCTGTCTGGCGCCGAGGTCGTCGTGAGACCAGCGCTCCACGGCGTGACTGCCGAATCGTGTGCCGGTACGTTGCGGCTGTCGGATCGATCAGAAGCACCCGCACTCGGTGATCAGACGGCTGTAGACGTAGCTGCACCGCTCCAGCTCACGCTGGTGAGCAAGCGGTGCTGGGCGCCGCAAGTAACGATCGCGCCCGACACTGGCGTGATCGATCTTCCTGTGTGGGCAGCGGCGACGATCCGGGGAACATTCGCTTTCCGCGAGGGCGCCGCGGATCCGAAGAAGGTTACGCTCCGTCTCAGCGGCTCAAGTGACGGAAAGGCCAGAAATGACTCCCAGAAGTTCGGTACGTTCGAGACTCCCTGCACGGTCCGTGACAAGCAGTGGCAGTGCGCCCTGCCGGCGGGGATAGCGCTCGATGCGCGCCTCGAGGCCGAAGGCTTCATCCCCATCTACTTCTGGGACCTCACGAGCAGCGCCCATGAGGTGCTCGATCTCGGTGCTGTGGAGCTGCGGCGCGGCGCCTCGGTGCGCGGCTGGGTTCGCATGGAAAGCGGCTCGCCGCAGCCGAACCTCACAGTGCGGCTCGAGTTGCCGACGTACGTCACGGAAGACTCTCCTCCGCACAAGGCCGATGCTGGTTGGAGGGTCCCCCCGAATGCGCGGGGCTTTTTCCAGTTTTCGGATGTGCCGCCAGGCGTCTATAACGTTGAGGCGTGCGCCGATGGCCTGTCCCCGGCGCGCATGGAAGGCGTCCGGATCGACGGCGTCCGTGAATATGCGCTCGAGTCGGTGCTCGTTCTTCAGCCGCTGGCATCGCTCGACGTCATCGTGACTCCGCCATTGCAAGCGGATGGAAAGCCATGGGGTGTCCAGCTCAGTCGCGTTCTCTCGCCGACGCTGACCGCGCCGCTCGCCAAGTCTACGGCGGGTCCCGACGGGCGCCATCTTTTCGAGAAGGTCGAAGCCGGCAACTATGCAGTGTCTGTACTCGACGCCAGAGCCTCGGTCGTGCATCGCGACCGCCTGACGACGGTTGACCGTTCCAGTCCTCCGCTCCTCGTTCATCTGGATCAGATTCCTATTCGGGGCAAGGTCCGGAGTGGGGACAAACCCGTCCTCGGCGGGCTGATCTTTCAGACAATCGGCGCCACCGTCGATATGCAAACGGATGAGAACGGATCGTTTGCCGGCATGCTGCCAAAAGAAGGCAAATACAAAGTGTTCGTCCAGACGAAGGACGGGACGAACATCAATCGAAGGGTCGACGTCCGTCGTAAGGCGGGCGACGACGTGGCCGAGGTCGACCTGGCGCTGCCTGCGGGGCGCGTCAAAGGAACTGTCACTGATGAGGACGGTCACGGAGTGGCGGCGCACATTTCCGTCAGACGTCAGATTCTTCAGCAGGACGGCTGGTTTCCGACTGGCCCCGATGGCTCGTTCGACTTGGCCGGGTTCGACCCGGGCGAGGTTACACTCCAGGCAGAAGTCGGCGAGGAAATCACCGTCGCACAGAGCGCCGAGGTGGCCTATAGCATCGCCGAGAACTCACCAATGTCGGCGCAACTCATCGTTCGCAAGAACAAGAACATCAAACTCTGGGTCTCCACGGCTCAGGGATTCGCAGTTCCTGGGGCGGTCGTCAGCTACTACATGCCGGAAACGAGCCAGATTAAAACGACGGCCACGGATGACGGGGGTAAGTGCACCCTGAACATCCTCGGTGCTGCGAGGGTAGTGACGGTCACGATCATGCCGGCCGGTTATCCAATCCATATCGCGGCCCTCGACACTGGGACGGCGTCGCAGCAAATCGTTATCGGAACGCAGCCGGGCATCCTGCGGGTGCTGAGCGACTACGCGCTGAAGCCGCCCACCATTGAGGTGCCCGGCGGTCTTCCCCTTCCTGTCACCGTTTTGATCTATCACAGCGATGGCAGCCGTTCCCGTCGTGGCTTGAGCAGCGACGGCTACGCCTTCGAGCTCGACCCCGGCGACTATCGCGTCTGCGTTCCGGGGGACGGCGGTGGATGTTCGGTTGTTTCGCTCGCCGCTGGCTCCGAGCGCACGGTCGATGGCCGAAAAGCACCACCGCGGCCGCCGAAGGGGGATGGAACAAATTGAGACTGCACGCAAAGACCGGCCTGATCCTGCTGCTCATT
>WNFM01306115.1_pt2 | contig 11887 bp, 9 predicted proteins | sample 5400271 | NCBI WGS metagenome assembly WNFM01 (sample SAMN13153352, study PRJNA577476) | soil metagenome | isolation source: 60 cm saprolite on Douglas fir-dominated hillslope | place: USA:California | collected 2013-09-17 | reverse complement strand
GCCGGCATGTTTCCGGAGTACAACAACCGCGCCGCGAGGCTTATCAGCCTCCCCGATCGCGTCGTCGATTGTTTTCTGCGCAGCGAGAACGCGACGTCGCCGCACGGGACCAGCGTCATTCCAGCCACCGAGTCGTTGCCGACGCCGGCGTCGAAGGAAGTGCTCGCCGTCAGCGCCTACATCACGTGGATTTCGCGCGGCGCCTCTGTCGGCAAGAACCCCTCGTGGCGCGGCCAGAACACGATCGCGAAGGAGCAGCTGATTCCGGTCGACAAGCTCGACAAAGCCAAGGGCGAAGCGATCTACGTGGAACGCTGCACGTCGTGCCACGGCGCGGATGGCCAGGGCGTACAGGTCGGCGACAAGAAGGCAGGACCGCTGTGGGGTCCTGAATCGTGGAACGACGGCGCGGGCGCCTCGCGCGTGTACACGCTCGCCGGCATCATCCGCTATGCGATGCCCTACTTGAATCCGAACAGCCTGACCGACGAAGAAGCGCAGTTGGTGGCGGCGTTCATCACGTCGAAGCCGCGCCCCAGATTTCCTTTCAAGGATCGCGACTACGTCGGTTCGAAAGTCCCGGTCGACGCGGTGTACTACCGAGAGTAGACTGGTTCTCACGCGCATGCATCACCGATGGCGCCGCCTGCGAACGCCGATTCTGCTGGCAGTGACGCTCGCCGCCCTGGCGACCACGGTGTCGGCGCAGTTCCAGGGCGGTCGCGGATTCCGTGGCGGACGCGGCGGACGCGGAGGATTCGGTTATCGCGGCATCCCGGCGAATCCGCAGTACGACGGCGCGTTCGTGTTCTGCCGTGTCATGTTCCGGAACGCGTCAGACGGCGACGGCGGGGGCTGGAGCGTCGACTGGCCTCGCGCGGACGAGAACCTCTCGTTCCGTTTCTCTGAGTTGACGCGCACCATCGTCAGCCGCGACGCGCTCGGCAACTACAACCACGTCCTCCTCCAGTTGACGGATGCTGAACTGCTCGGCAAGTGCCCGTTCATCATGTTGACGGAGCCTGGCGGCGCCTATTTCGACGAAGCCGAGGCGGCGGGCCTGCGGACGTACCTGCAGAAGGGCGGCTTCCTGTGGGCCGATGATTTCTGGGGTGAGTACGCGTGGGCGCACTGGGAAAATGAGATCCGCAAAGCGCTGCCGTCCGGCGAGTACCCGCTGATGGAGCTGCCGCTCGAGCACCCGATCTTCCACACGCTCTACGACGTGAAGGAGAAAGTGCAGATCCCGTCGATCAACTTCTGGTACGGCACGGGCGGCGGCACGTCCGAGCGCGGCCGCGACAGCGCCGTGCCGCACACGCGCGCGATCACCGACAAGGATGGCCACATCCTCGTCGTGATGACGCACAACACCGATTTCGGCGATGCGTTCGAACGTGAGGGCGACAGCCGCGAGTACTTCGAACGGTTCGCCGGCGGCGGATATGCGTTCGGGGTGGATGTTCTGATCTATTCCCTGACGCACTGACGGGTCCGGCTAAAGCCGGACACTACTTCCTATAGGGTTTCGTGTCACCGGTCCGGGCATTCGTCACCGTAAACGATCCATCTTCGCGCGCGCTTGCCTTGATCGCGTAGCCGGTCGTGTCATCCACGTTCGCGATGCGCTCGTCGGCGAAGTTCTCTTCCGTGTTCTGCGACTTGTGCAGCTGCCAGACGTCCTCGAGCCATGCCGCCTGATGCAGCACGCGGAACGTGTCGTACGACCCGCCCTTCGTGATGCCGTTGTTCATGATCGCGACGCGCGGGTGAAGCGCGGCCAGCACTGCGGGAATGTTCGTGTCGCTGTTGCCGTGGTGCGTGATCAGGTACAGCGGCGCCTGGCCGATGAGATTCTCGGGGCAGAAGAGCGCCGCGAGGTTCGCATTGCTCAAGTCGCCCAGATCGACGAACTGAAAGCGGCCGAACCGCAGCCGGACGCCGAGCGACCGCGGATTCTCGGTCTCGTCGTTCTCCTTCTTGACCAGCGTCGCGCACGCGGGGTTCGCGCCGCCACCATGCGCGAGCGGCTTCGTGATGAGCGCCCCGCCGGCGCTGACGACGTCGACGTCCAGCCCCTTCAGCGGCAGCCGATCGCCGGGCTTCGCCAGGATGTGCTGACCATTCGCGCGAATCAGCGAGTACGCGTCGTACAAACGCCGCGCGCCGAAGCCGTTCTCGAGCGGCTCGCCAGCGTCGACGAACGTGCGGATCGGAATGCGCCTCGAGAGCTCCGGCACTCCGCCCACATGGTCGGCGGCCGCCATCACGCGCGCGGGATCGCGGCCGTCGAACCCGCCGTATCCCGCGTCCACCAGCATCGACTGGCCCGCGGGCGTCACGATCAGCGTGGACTGTCCGCCTTCGACGTCGATGAAGTAGAAGTCGAGCGTCTTGCGATCCGTGGGCCGGGCCCGTTCGGACCCGGCTAATCCGGCCGAACCGATCGCGATGGCGCATGCCGCGATCAGAACGGATGCGTGGCGTAGTCCCATGCGAGCTTCTCCAGTTCGAAGAGTCCCTCACGCAGCGTTCGGCGCGATTGCCACCAGTCGTCGGCGTGAAACAGCGCGTGCGTCGACCAGGCGACACGAGGTGCCGCGACGCCCGGCGGCCAGACGCGCAACAGCGTCCGGCGGAACCTGCGCGTATGCGTCGGACTGATCACCACCACCACGCGCGACGGATGATCGCGCGCCCAATCGGCGAGCGCCTGCGCGCCGTCGTTGGTCCCACCTTCGCCGGCCTCCAGCGTCGTGATAGCGGAAGGGGGCACGCCCAACTGCCGCAACGTACTGACCACGCGATCCTCGACGTGGACGCCGCGCCTCTTCAGCTCGAGGTCGACCGCGTTCGGCGCGGGCGCGAGCACCAGCACGCGCGGGAACGCGCGCCGCTGGAACAAGTCGCTGAGTCCGATCTCGTCGCCTTCCCCGCTCTCCGTCATGACGCCGACGTCGGCCGGCGTCTCTGGATCGCTGACCACGAGGAGGCCGCCGACCCACCGCAGCGCGGCGCGCCGCGCCGCGGGAACGACGGCAACGACAATCAAGATCAGCGCGAGCGCGCCGGCGACGCGCCTCATTGTAAGGAACCACCAAGATCACCTCTTTGTGCTTTGGCATTCGAGCAGTACGCTGCAAGTATGCTGAACACGTGCGCATCGGTTTGGTGGTCACCGGCGGCGTCGATCGGTCTGGGCACGAACGCGTCGTCCCGGCGCTGCTGTGGCTGATCGAACGCCTCGCGCGCCGTCACGACCTCCACGTCTTCGCCCTTCACTACTATCCCGAGCCCTGCACTTACCCGCTGCTGGGCGCGACGATCCACGATGTCGGCCGCGTGAACAGCCCGCCCGGACTGCGGCGGCTGCGCCTGCGCACGCGCCTCGCGGCCGCGCTCGAGAGGACCGGCCCGTTCGACGTCCTCCACGCGTACTCGGGCATGCCGGCCGGTGTCGTCTCGACCGAGGTCGCGCGACGCGCGGGCGTGCCGATCGTCGTTACATTCGACAGCGGTGAATTCGTCGCGCTCGACGACATCGGCTACGGACTGCAGCGCGTCGCCACACAATTCATGGCCGAACTCGCGGCGCGTCACGGTCGACAGCCCGACATCGTGCCGCTCGGCGTCGATCCGTCCGTCTTCCCTCCGGCGACGCGATTGCCGGGACCGCCGTGGCGTCTGCTGCGTGTCGGCAGCCTCAATCACGTGAAGGATTATCCGATGGTGCTCGATGCGCTCGCGCGCATCCTGCGCGAGGTTCCAGCAGTTCACCTTGACGTCGTCGGCGAGGACACCCTCAACGGAAACGTGCACACGCTGGCGAGAACGCTTGAGCTGGAGAGCCATGTGACGTTCCACGGAGTTCAGCCGACCGATCGACTCGCGACATTCTACGCGGGAGCGCACGTGCACGTGACGTCGTCGCGTCACGAAGCGGCGGGCGTTGTCGTTCTGGAGGCCGCGTGCAGCGGCCTTCCGACCGCCGGGACCCGGGTCGGCTATATCGCGGATTGGTCGCCTGACCGCGCCGTCGCGGTCGGCGTTGGCGATTCCGCCGCGCTGGCCGACGCGGTTGTGCAGCTCCTCCGCGATCCGTTGCGCCGTGAACGGCTCGCGTCAGCCGCGCGCGCCTGGGCCATTGAAAATGACGCGGAAGGGACCGCCGCGCGGCTTGAAGAGATATACCGCGAATTACTCGACGAGCGGCAGATCAAAGGCTGAAGTCTGAAGTCTGAGGTGTGAAGACCGGAGCCGTTACGTCTTCAGACTTCAGCCTTGAGACTTCAGACTTCCAGAGCGGGAGGATGACAGCCGCTTCAGCAACCGCAAGGCTGATTGCGGCGCCTGTCGATCCGAACGCCGGGATCAGCAGAAGGCCAGCCACCACCTGAACCGCGAGAGCAACTGCGCTCCATCGCAAGACGACCGCTTCGCCGCCGGCCGCAATGAGCGCTACCTTCCGTCCTGAATTCACCAGCGATGGCGCCAGCCCGACGCCGATCCAGACCAGTGCCGGCGCCGCACTAATAAAGGATGGGCCGTAGAGCAGGCGCAGAAGTGGAACCGCGAACAGAATGCACGGGGCCGCCATCGCAAGACAGAACACGACCAGCGCGCGGTCGAACGTGCGGAACATCGGACGGGCAGCCGCTCCCTGACGGCCGTACTCGTGGGATAGCACGGGCAGCGCGCCCGCAAAGATCGCCTGCGGCGCCAGCCGCGCGGCCTTGCCGAACCGCGACGCCGCCGCGAACCAGCCAAGGTCCACCTCTGTCGACCAGTAGCCGAGTGCCAGCGGCGCCACGCGCGCCTGCAGATTGGCGACGATACCCGCGGCAGCGAACGGGACTGCGCGCCGGAGCAGTTCATGCAACTCCGCCGGCGACGGAGGTGTGATGACCGCGCGAGCGCCGAACACCGCCTTCCACAACGCGACCGCGACAGCGATCTGCGCCGCCTGCAGCAGGGTCGCCAGCGCGATGAGCGGTACGACGCCATCGCCGTGACGCACGAGCCACCACGATCCGCCGAGCTGCGCCGCCAGACACGCGGTCTCGGCCGCCAGTACCGTCGGCAGCCAGTGGGGCTGTGCGCGGAGGAGTGCGCCGAAGCATCCGTACGCCGCCCCTACGATCCCGAGCAGCGCGCCGGCCCGCACGCCTGCAATCGCCTCGGGATCGGAAACAAGACGGGGCGCGGCCAGCGCGAGGAGGACGCCAAGCGGTACGACAACGGTGAGCCGCGTGAGCAGCGCACTCGAAAGCAGACGCCCCGCAGGCGCGTCAGGTCTCGCGCCGTCGCGCGTGAGGAGCACGCCGAACCCGAGGTCGGCGACGATGGTCAGCGTCGACGCCCACGTCGTGCACAGAATCCAGCGTCCGAAGCGTTCCGCTCCCAGGGCCCGGCCGAGCGCGAGCGACAGCCCGAACGCGATCGCGGCGCGCGCGAGGTTGGAGCTCAGGTACGCCGCGCTCAAGCGAAGGATTCGCGCAAACGGCGTCATGCGATCGCCACGCCCGGCTCCGCGATGGGGCATCGCGCAATCCGGCGCACGACCGCGGCGTCCATGAGCTTCGGCGCCATGTCGACGCTCACCGCGCGCGGCGTCACGCGGCGCGCCCGGAAGACCGACGCGAACGCCTGATCGCCGACGAGCGGCCGGCCGTCGATCATGACCAGCTTGACGTCCTTGCGCGCGGACTCAACCAGCGAAGCCGCGGGGGTCGTCTTCAGCGGCGGAATGACGACGAAGTCCGCCGGCCCACCCACGACGGTGCGCCCGGCGCGCGGCTGGCGCAGCAGCGCGCCGGCGTCGGTGGTCACCATCCGCAGTAATTCGTCCGGCGTCACGCGCGCGCCATCACGCGCCACGCGAAGCTCGTCGAGCAGATCGCGCGATCCCGTCAGCCGGGAATCAGTCGCCAGCGCAATCGTCGTGCGGGCATGGCCGTCGAGCGCCTGACGGACGGCCGCGGTCTGTCCGAACAGAAACGCGTTCGAGGCCGGACACCAGACGAGCCCGGCGCCGCGGCCGGCGACGCGCGGCCACGCGCCGCCGTCGATGGCGACGCCGTGCACGATCGCCGTGTTGGGCGCCACGCAGCCGAGCGCCTCGAGCTTTGGCAGCTCGCTGTGCGCGTCTACGTCCACGCCCTCGGCCAGGTGCACGAAGAACGGCAGGTCTGGAGGCGTCGCGCGCCAGCGTCCGGCGACGTCGCCGCCGGGTTCCCCGTGCGCGCCCGACGGACGGCGCTCGAGATAAAACGAGTGCGCCCATCCGTACCGCCGCAGGACGCGAATCGGAATCGTCCGCCGCAGTTCCGGATAGAACGGATTGTGATGCGCGACCATCGTCACGCCCGAAAGGAGATTCTTCAAGGCGCCGATGAAGAGGCGCTCGATCAGAGGCACGGCTCGCGCGCGCGCGATTTCCTTGTCGCCGGCGAGCCGGGGCGCGACGTCCTGGCTCCACTCCGACGCGTTCTGGTACCGCTCGCGAAACTTGATGCGGCCGTAATGATTCAGCTCGAGGTGATCGTGCGCGTTGACGAGGCCCGGCAGCACGACCGCGCCATCGAGGTCGACGACGGTGTCCCCGCCCCGCGGCCGCTCGCCAATGGCGAGCACGCGCGAGCTGAAGCGCAGCGAGTGGGCGACGCCCCCGTCGGCGACCACCTGCGCGTTGACGAACGAGACCGCGCGCGACCAGATCATGGCGTCATTGCGGCCCGTGCGGTTTCACCGCATGGAAAACGACGACGACCGGCGGATTGCCCCACTGCCGCTGAAACTCCTTCACGGACGCGTCGCCGTCGTCCTTGAAACGCGGCTCGCGAATCGCCTGGACGGCGAGTCCCGCGCGTTCGAGCGCTGCGAGATGGTCGTCGATCGCGTGCGGCTCGAAGGCCACGTCGTGCGTGTGGCCGCCCGCGTCGCGAAACGTGCGACGCCAGCCGTGCTGGGCCCATGAAGGATGAAAGTCCGAGTAGATGAGATGGCCGCCGTACGTCAGCGTCCGCGCGACCTCGGCCGACCACCCGTCGAGGTCGTGCACGTCGCCGACGATGAGCGACGCGTTGATCAAGTCGAAAGCTGCCCGGCGAAACGGCAGCCTGCACGCATCCGCCAGCACCAGACTTCGGCGCAACGCGCCGACGCACCGCGCCAGCATCGCGGGCGAGAAGTCCAGGCCGACGACGACGCGCGCGCCCGTCGCGGCCAGGACCGGCAGGTAGCGGCCGGACCCGGTGCCGACGTCGAGGGCCCGCGTCGCGCGCTGATACGCGATGAGACGCTCCACGACGTCCTGTTCCACGCGCATGAGCGGGTTGTGCGCGATCGGCGGATAGGTCTGCGACCACAGCTCGTAAGCGGCGTGAGCGTTGAGAGTGGCTGTCTTCACTTTTAACTTTTCTCTTTTCAGTTTTAAGTTTCAAAACCCCGTCGTCTCCGGCCGCTGATAGCGCATCAGCCAGTGAAGGGCACGCAGCTCGTACGGCGCGTCGTACCACTTCAGCGCGTACCGCCAGCCGCCGAGCGCCTTCAATACCGCGCGGCGCCAGCCTGTCAGCCGCGTGTCCGTGATCGTCGGGTAGAAAGCGTTGATCACACGCTCGAAGTCGCGCACGCGGCGCCGGACCCCGCCTTTCATCCACGGCAGGTTGTCACCGCGCCGCATCGAGAGCTGTTCCCAGCGCGGCGACGCCCATTCCTCGAGCGTTTCCGGAAACGCGAACCCGGAGCGCTTCGCCTCCGTGTAGAGCGCACCCTCGAGCGGCACCGGCGTGTAGGTGTAGAGCACGAGCTCGGCCGACGGATTGATCCGCTTGAGCCGCCGGATGAATTCGAAAGTGGTCGCCACGTCTCCCTCGGGATCGGGCGGGCTGCCGAGCACGAACGAGAATTCCGGCACAATGCCGTATGCGCGCATGCGGCGCGCGAGATCGAGCGTCAGATGGGCGGCGGACTTGCCGCCCTTGTTCATCGTCGCCAGCGCAGCGTCCGAGCCGGACTCGGCACCGGAGAACACCATCTTCAACCCGGACCGCGCCATGAGACCCCACGTGGCATCCGAGTACTGCATCAGCATGTCGACGCGGCCGAGTCCCCACCATGCGATCCCGAGATCGGCGATGCGCTCGCAGAACTCCGCCGTGCGCGCCTCGTTGATGAAGAAGTCCATGTCGTGCATTTGCACGGCATCGACGCCGTAAGCCGAGACGAGGTGGCGCATCGCGCGTTCCATGCGCGCCGGCGACTGTGCGAGCCACCGGCGGCTCGACATCGCGACGACCGCGCAGAAGTTGCACGCGAAGGGACAGCCGAACGACGAGTTGTACGCGACGGTGCGGCGGCCGAGATAGTTGTCGTGGAGATACTTCCGCATGTCGACGCGGTGGTACGGGAGGTCCGGCAGCGTGTCGAGGTCCGCGAATGCCTGGATCGGATTGTCGATGACGTGATCGCCCGCCTTCCACGAGAGGCCGCCGACGCCGTCGAGCGGCCCGTTGGTGCGCAGCGCCTTCACAAGCTGCAGCAGAGACTGCTCCCCCTGCGATCGCACGACGAAGTCGACATACGGCGCGCGGAGGACGATGTCCGCGTGCTGCGTCGGAAAGTAGCCGCCCCAGACGATCGCCACGTGCGGCAGCGCGGCTCTGACGTCGCGACAGACCCTGACCGCCTGCGCCACCTGCGGGCCCGGCATAATTGTGACGGCGAGCAACGCGAGCTCGGCGCGCGGACTGCGCGACAGCTGCTCAATGATTGCCTTCGCGGGGTCGCGCACGAGATTCCCGTCGACGAGGGTCCACGGCTCGCGCGCCTCCAGCACAGCGGCCAGCGACATCACCGACAGCGGCAGCGGCTGCTTGCCGGGTGACGTCGACAACGGGTTGAAGAGAATGATCATCGCGCCACCCACAGGCCGAAGGCGGCGGGCGCGCGCCCCAGCTTGAATCGCGCGAGCCTACGGCGCACGCGCCAGCGGAGCGGACCGTGTGAGGGAATGAACCGCGGCTCCAAATGGAGATCCCGCGCGGTTGCCGCAAGCGAAGCAAACGTCAGGTAGCCGAGTCCCGGCTGGACGATGTTGGTGAGGCCGTAGTCGGCCGTGAAGCGCCACACGAGGTCGGTGACCATCGCGCGGCCGTCGGCGTCAGCCCGGAACATCGGCGAATCCATCACGACCAGCGCGCCTCCTGGTGCGAGCATCCGCCGGGCGTGCGCCAGCGTCGCCGGCGTGTCGGCGGCATAGTGCAGCGAGCCGTTGAACGCGACCAGATCGAACTGCTCCACGGCGAACGGCAGCGCCGTGAAATCGGCCTGCACCATCGAGAACTCGATCTCGTAGTGACGCGCGGCGCCGAGGCCGTCGGCCTCGTCGTCGATCGCGTCGACCGCGACCGCGTGATGGCCGAGTTCGGCGAGCCGGTGCGACAGCCAGCCGCTGCCGGCGCCGAGATCGAGCACGCGCATCGATGCGGGTCCGGTGGCAAGCACGTGCCCCAGCAGATGCCGGTACGTCTCTCGGCGCACGCGCCACTCTGCCGCGTGCGGATCGTCCCCCGACACGCCCGGCAGCCGCCGGTAGTACTCTGCCGACGAGGGGCGCCGTCCCTCGCGCCCGCGCACGTCGCGATACTGTCGCGTGAAGGGTTCGAGCCGCGCGAGGCGGCTCGCCGTGAGAAAACGCCACACGCCGGCGCGCCGGGTGTACTCGCCGGCGCAGCGGGCGCAGTTGAAGCGGTCAGGACCGGCCTCATCGACCAACTCCCCACATTCCGGACACGCAAACGTCGGCTGCCACACCCCTCACGCCTTTCTCATCACGATGAGGAAGTGATCGCCCATGGCGCGCACACCGGGCCAGGCGCCGACGGCGTCGTCCATCCACTGCAGACCTGCGATCAGCGTCCGGTGGCGCCCGGCGAAGGCGTCCGCGTACGGGGGCGGCGCGAACAGACCGAGCGCGCGCAGCGACACGCGCGCGAAGCCGGCCGAGACGAACGAGCGCTCGAACGCGCGTGGTGTGTAGTACCGCGTCCACACCGTGCGGCCTTCGAGTGGCACGGGCACCATCCCGCGTGCGAAGCGAATGGTCGCGCGCCGCCACTGCCCTCGCGCGCCGAACAGCGCGATCTCCCAGGGACACACGCGGCCGATGACCGAGGCAATGAGGACCCCGCCAGAGCGCAGCCGCGCCGCAATCAACCGCGCGGCGACGTCGAGGTCCGGCACGCAATTGAGCGGACCGAAATTGGAATAGGCGGCGTCGAACGTCGCCGGCGCCAACGCGTCGAGCTGGTGGATGCCGAGGTGGAGGACGTCAACGCGGTCCTCGAATCCGGCGGAGGCGACGCGGCGCCGCGCCTCATCGACCATAGCGCGCGACCAATCGATCGCCGTCACCCGGTATCCGCGCGACGCCAGCGGCTCGTCATCGGTCCCGGGTCCACACCCGAGGTCCAGCACGCGCGATCCCGGGGCCACTGCGGATTCCAGCGTCTTCCGCGCCCGCCGGCGCATGTCGCACAGCGTCGCGTTCCCGGCATTCGAACGGTCGTATCCGGCGGCGACGCCGTCGAAGGCGCGCTGTGTCTCGCGCAGCGCCTGGTCGAGCGGCACCGTCGGCTGCACGCGCGGATCGGGGGCTATGACGCCCATGGGGCGTGCCTCCAGGACGCATTGAGCGAGCAGACGCACCGCTGGCACACGGCATTGCCGGACACGTCGAACGATCGGCGAAACGCGCGAAGATCCCGGCCGACGATCTCGGCGAGCGGTCTTTCGCGGACATTGCCAATCGCGCCGTGGAAGAAGCACGGGCGCACGGCGCCGTTGGCTTCGATGACGACCGACACCCACGGGGCGTTGCACGTCACGGCCGGAAACGTTCCGTCCCCGTCGAGCGCGGCGTAGTAGCGCGGCAGGCGGCGCAGCTTGTCCGGGGATTCCGCGACGAACCCGGACGCGAAGTCCGCCGTCCAGCGCCAGCGTCCCACGCGCGGGCACTTCAGCGCGGCCGAACGCGCGGGTCGAAACGTCGGCCGGCAGGAACGAGATACCGTCGAGCATCAGAGCCTTGGCGCGATCGATCAGCCGCGGGAGCTCGCGAAAGTTCTCTCGATGCAGCGTGGCGCGCGCGGTCACCGGAACGCCGGGGGCCAGCGCGCGCAGGCGCGAAATCCCTCGAGAGATCGTGTCCAACGCGTCGACGCCGCGAATCCGCTGGTACAGCTCCGGCGTGGAGGCATCCAGGGAAATGGTGACGCGGGCGAAGTCCCGCGCGACGCGATCCGCAAACCGCTCCAGCAACACGCCGCTCGTCAACAGGTGCAGCGTCATCCCCCGCCCGCGGAACATACCGGTGGTCTCGAAGACCTCCGGCCGGAGCAGGGGTTCGCCGCCCGAGAAGACGACGAGACGCGTGCCGAGCGCCGGCAACGCGGCAGCGACGCCGTCGATCTCCCGGAGCGTCAGGTCGCCCGCGCCGCTCTGCTTCCACCAGTCGCACGAGACGCATCGACTGTTGCAGCGGGACGTCGGATAGAAGATGACGAGCGGGAGGACGAACGTCCGGTTGCTCACCTCGCCCAGCCGGACCAGAACGGCCGTCGTGAGCGCCGCGGGCGAGACACGGGCGGACAGCGAGGACACGTTGGTCAACGGGGTTGCTCGCTCGGCACGGCAGCCGCCTGCGGCGTGAGCATCGGCAGCGGAACGACCGTGGGCTGCGCGGGCGCGAGCCGCGCGAGTCGATCGACGCGTGATTGCAGAACGGGCTGCATCGCGCGATGCGCAACGTAGTGCAGCAGGGCGCGCGCGTGGTGCATGCGCGCGTCCAGCGGGCGTTTCATCACATGGCGAAGCGCTGCCGCCG
>WNFM01248749.1_pt1 | contig 11890 bp, 12 predicted proteins | sample 5400271 | NCBI WGS metagenome assembly WNFM01 (sample SAMN13153352, study PRJNA577476) | soil metagenome | isolation source: 60 cm saprolite on Douglas fir-dominated hillslope | place: USA:California | collected 2013-09-17 | reverse complement strand
GCGTCGCGCTGCTTTTCTACCGCTTTCCGTTTCTCACCATGCCGATCGCCGTCGGGCTGTGGTTCATGTCGATGGACCTGACGCCCTGGATCTTCGGCATCGATTGGCACAGCGGGAATCTTGCGTGGGAGAAACGCGAGATCGTATCGCTCTGGTTCGGACTTGGCGTGCTGGCGATCGCGTGGTGGGTCGATGTCCGCAGCCGCGGCGACTTCGCCTTCTGGCTGCATCTCTTCGGGCTCGTCAGCTTCTGGGGCGGGATGTCGATGCTCGACAGCAACAGCGAATTATCGAAGGCGATCTACTGCATCATCAATGTCGGTTTGCTGGCTCTATCGCTTTTCCTGCATCGCCGCGCCTATATGGTCTTCGGCACGCTGGGTGTCGCCGGCTACCTCGGACACCTCGCCGGTGAGGTCTTCAAAGACTCGCTGCTATTCCCGTTTGCTCTGTCGCTGATGGGCATCACCATCATCGTCGCGGGTTTGTTGTACTATCGCAGCCGGCATGCGATCGATCGCTGGCTCGCGCACAATCTGCCGCGGCCCCTGGCGATGATGCGACCGCCGCACGCGCGCGCCGCCTGACGCCGGGCGTTCAGCCGCGCGCGGCGCGCTTGAGGTGCTCCTGGAGCCGCGGCATCAGCTCGACCAGATTGCAGGGGCGGTGGCGGTTGTCGAGCTGGTGCTTGATGATGTCGTCCCAGCCGTCGCGGCAGGCGCCCGGCGAGCCCGGCAGCGCGAAGAGATAGGTCCCGCCGGCGACACCGGCGGTGGCGCGGCTCTGGATGGTGGAGGTGCCGACCTTCTGGTAGCTGAGCCAGCGGAACAGCTCGCCGAAGCCTGAGATCTCCTTCTCGTAGACGGCGTGGAACGCCTCCGGCGTGACGTCGCGGCCGGTGACGCCGGTGCCGCCGGTCGAGATCACCACATCGATATTGGGATCGGCGATCCAGGCGCGCAGCTGGGCGACGATCGCCGCGTGGTCGTCCTTGACGATGCGGCGCTGCGCGACGCGATGGCCGGCGGCGGCGATGAGATCGGCCAGGGTCTGGCCCGATTTGTCGTCGGCTTCGCTGCGCGTGTCGGAGACGGTCAGGACGGCGATGTTGACCGGGAGGAACGGACGCGATTCATCGATTTTCGGCATGGCGACGATCCGGCTCGGGAGGACGGTCCAGAGCGGTATAGGTCGGCCATTCGCCAGCGGCAAGCGCGTCGAGGTCGGGCAGCTTCTGCCCCAGGCGCAGACGATAGATCCAGTAATTCGCCAGCACGCGCTCGGTGAAGATGCGCGTCTGGTGCGACGGGATGCTCTCGACGAAGAGCAGCGGGTCCTTGCGCAGCTGCGGGTCGGACTGCCAGCGCTGCAGCGCGCCGGGACCGCAATTGTAGGCGGCGGCGAGCAGCAGCAGGTTGCGCTTGATGCGCGCGTTCTGCATGAGCTCGGTGATGTATTCCTGCGCCAGCGCCATGTTGAGCTCGGGGTCGGCGAGCGCGTCGCGCATGTTGCGCCGGTCGCGGCCGACCAGCCGCACGCCGGCGCGCCGCGCCATGGCGTGCGCCGTCGCCGGCATGAGCTGCATCACGCCCAGCGCGCCGGCATAGCTCTTCGCATCCGTGAGGAACTGCGATTCCTGGCGCATTACCGCGAAGACGAGGGCGCGATCGACGGTGAAGCCGCCGACCGGCGTCCAGCGCGGCACCGGGTAGAGCGCGTGGTGCAGGCGCACGCCGCCCTCGCCGATGAGCCCGGCGAGCTGCAGGCTCAGCGCCGGCATGTTGGCGCGGTCGGCGATGCCGACCATCGCCTCGATCAGGGCGGCGGAGGCACGCGGCGCCAGCGCGCGCAGCTCGGCCTCGGCGCGCAAGGTCTCGCCGACCTGCAGCAATGCCAGCGCGCGGCGCCCGGCCGGCGCATCGAGCAGATGCTGCGCGTCGCTTTCGGTGAAGGGGTTGCTCTCGAAGTCGAAGGCGGTATCGACGCCCAGCGTGTGGCGCGCGAGCAGGCCGTAGAAGGTGCGCGGATGCTCGGCGGCGACGCCGAGCCAATAGGTGAAGAGCTCCGGCCGGCCGCTCCTCAGCTCGACGCGCGCCGCCCAATAGGCCGCCGCCGCGGTGGCCCGGCTCGACACGCCCTGGGCCCGCGCGACCGCCTGGAAATGGCCGCGCGCCTCGCCGAGGCGGCCGAGGCGCCACGCCGCGAGCCCGGCCTGCCAATGCGCCGCCGGCGCGTAGGCGGCGCCCTGCGCGGTCGCGCTCAGCGCCAGCGCCTGCTGCGCCTGGCCGGCGGCGAGATAGCCTTCGGCGACGACAATGCGCAGCTGGTCGGTAGCGTCAGCGTCGAGCAGCCGCTTGGCCTCGGCGCTGTTCAGCGCCCGCTCGGCGCGGCGCGGATCGGCAAAGGCGAGGCCGCGAACCTCCTCTTGCAGGATGTCGGCCCGGCGCTGATCGAGGGCGGTCAGGGATTTGCCCTGGGCGGGGGCCGCCGCCGGGGCGTCGCCGGCCTCGTCGCCGAGGTCGCGCACCACCAGCGGCGCGACGATCGGCTTGGCCGGCGCGGCGGCATCGGCCGGCCGATGTTTCAGCGCCAGCGCATAGATCGCCTTGGCGTTCGGCTCGTCCGCATGCCGAGCCAGCCAGCGCGACAGCTCGGCGTAGCGCGGGCGCCAATGCGGGTGGAGATAGCGCTGTGCCTCGACCGCGCCGAGCAGCAGGTTGTCCTTGAGCGCGGCGATATCGCGGTCGGCGGCGGCCCATTGGCCGGTGCCCTGGAGGCCGAAGATGTGGCGGTAGCGTTGCGCTTCGCTCGGAGCGAGCACCGAGGGGAGATCGGCCTCCCGCAGCAATTCGGTGCCCGGGGTGAGCGCCGAGGTGCGGACGGACTGCGCCGCCGCGCTAGGGGAGAGTGTCGTCAGTGAGCCCGGCAATACCGCGGCAAGGGCAACAAAAACACCAAGCCCCGCCCAAGTCCTGCCCGGCTGGAGCTGATATCTCCTGCCCTGCATCCCAATCGTTTAAACTATTTGGATAGCCCGAGGCAAGGACAAATACTGGTTAAAAACCAGGCAATTTGCCCGGTGGGCAGATCTGCTTACGGATTCCCGGAGGTTACTGTCCATCCTTGAGTTTGGACTGGAGCGAAAGTAAATCCCGCCACGCTTCATTTTTTCGCGCCGGGGAGCGCAGCAGAAAAGACGGGTGATATGTGGCCAGCGCCGGCACCGGGCGGGCCAGGCCGTCGGCCGCGAGGTCGAACCAACGCCCGCGCAGCCGGGTGATTCCCTCCGCGGCGCCTAAGAGCGCGCTCGTCGCGGTGCCGCCGGACATCATCACCGCCCTGGGCGCCAGCAGCGCGATATGGCGGAAGACGAAGGGCAGGCAGGCCGCGATCTCCTCGGCTGTCGGCTTGCGATTGCCGGGCGGCCGCCAGAACAGCACGTTGGTGATGTAGGCGTTGCGGCGGCGATCGCAGCCGATCGCGGCCAGCATGCGGTCGAGCATCTGCCCGGCGCGGCCGACGAAGGGCTTGCCCAGCCGATCCTCGTCGGCGCCGGGCGCCTCGCCGATCACCATCAGCGGCGCGTCGGCGACGCCGTCGGCGAAGACGGTGTTGGTGGCGGTGCGCTTCAAGGCGCAGCCCTCGAAGGCGGCCACGGCCGCCGCGAGCTCGGCGAGGGTGGTCGCCGCCGCGGCGAGGCGGCGCGCGCTCGTGGCTGCCGCCGGCCCGTTGCGGTCGGACCCGGGCGCAGCCGGCGGGCGCAGCGCGGCCGGGACAAGCGCTGCGGCCTCGCGGATCGGCGCTGCTTGAGGCGGCGCCGCCGGCGGCGGCGCGAGCCGGTCGAGCGGCTGGGCGGCGATCGCCTCGTCGGCGCCCATGGCGACATACCAGCGGAGAAGCTCGGCCAGCGGCTGCGCATCGCTCATGGCGGGACCGTAACACCTCGGCTCTGGCCCTTTAAGTCTCATCCACTATAGTGACGGCGATTTTCGCGGCCGAAGGGGAGGCGATGCAACGCGACCGGATGGAGTATGACGTCGTGATCGTCGGCGCCGGTCCCGCCGGCCTCGCCGCAGCGATCCGATTGCGCCAGCTCAGCCAGCAGCACGGTCACGAGGTCTCGGTCTGCATCGTCGAGAAGGGCTCGGAAGTCGGCGCGCATATCCTGTCCGGCGCGGTGATCGATCCGATCGCGCTCAACGAGCTGATCCCCGACTGGAAGGACAAGGGCGCGCCGCTCAACACGCCCGTGAGCGAGGATCGCTTTCTCATCCTCGGCGAGTCGAAGCAGCTGCGCATCCCGAACTTCCTCCTGCCGCCGCTGATGGACAATCACGGCAACTACATCGTCAGCCTCGGTAATGTCTGCCGCTGGCTGGCGCAGCAGGCCGAGGCGCTCGGCGTCGAGATCTATCCCGGCTTTGCCGCGGCCGAGGTGCTCTACAACGACGACGGCAGCGTCCAGGGCGTCGCCACCGGCGATATGGGCGTGGCGCGCGACGGCCATCACAAGGACGGCTACACGCCGGGCGTGGAGCTGGTCGGCAAATACACCCTCTTCGCCGAGGGCGCGCGCGGCTCGCTCACCAAGGCGCTCGTCCAGCGCTTCAAGCTGCGCGCAGGCGTCGAGCCGCAGAAATACGGCATCGGCCTCAAGGAGCTGTGGCACGTCGACCCGCCGAAGCACCGCCCGGGGCTCGTCCTGCATACGCAGGGCTGGCCGCTCGACAGCCGGACCGGCGGCGGCTCCTTCATGTACCACCTCGAGGACAACCAGGTGGCAGTGGGCTTCGTCGTCCATCTGAATTACGAGAACCCGCACTTGGCGCCCTTCGAGGAGTTCCAGCGCTTCAAGCTCCATCCCGCGATCCGCCCCTATTTCGAAGGCGGCAAGCGCCTCGCCTACGGCGCGCGGGCGATCAACGAGGGCGGGCTGCAATCGGTGCCGAAGCTGGTCTTTCCCGGCGGGGCGCTGATCGGCTGCGCCGCGGGTTTCGTCAACCTGCCGCGCATCAAGGGCTCGCACAATGCGATGAAGACCGGGATGCTCGCGGCGGAGGCGGCGTATCAGGCGCTCGCCGGCGGCGCGGCCGGCGGCGACGAGCTCTCGGCATATCCGCAGGCGTGGCGGCGCTCCTGGGTCTATGACGACCTCCACCGCGTGCGCAACGTGAAGCCGGGCTTGAGCCGCTGGGGCCTGTGGCTCGGCACGCTCCATGGCGGCGCCGATATGTGGCTCAACAATCTCGGCCTCGGCTTCCTCGCGCCGTGGACGTTGCGGCACGGCAAGGCCGATCACGAGACGCTCAAGCCGGCCGACCAGTGCCCCAAGATCCAGTACCCCAAGCCCGATGGCCGCATCACCTTCGACCGCCTCTCCTCGGTGTTCATCTCCAACACCAACCACGAAGAGGACCAGCCGGTCCATCTCGTGCTGCGCGATCCGGCGATTCCGGTTTCGGTCAATCTGTCGCGCTACGACGCGCCGGAGCAGCGCTATTGTCCGGCGGGCGTCTACGAGATCGTGCGCAGCGACGACGGCTCCAATCCGCGGCTGCAGATCAACGCGCAGAACTGCGTGCACTGCAAGACCTGCGACATCAAGGATCCGCTGCAGAACATCAACTGGGTGGTTCCCGAAGGCGGGGGCGGCCCGAACTATCCTAATATGTGAGCGCCCAAGAGGCGCGGACAGGTCATGAGCGAAGGGCAGCGGGTGAAGAAACGGGCGGCGGCACGGCGCGCCATGACGGCGGCGTGCTTGGCGCTCGTGCTGGCCGCTTGCAGCCAAGGCGGGCGCGGCGCGAGCGCGGACGCCGATCCCGTCGCGGCCCCGGCGGCGCCGGCCAGCGCGCTCGGCAGCTACCTCGCCGCGCGCCACGCGCAGCAACAGCGCGACTACGCCCGCGCCGCCGCGTATATGAGCCGGGCGCTGGCCGATGATCCCGACAATGCCGACCTGGTGCGCCGCACCTTCGTGCTGCGCGTCAGCGAGGGCCGCGTCGCGGAGGCGGTGCCGCTGGCGCAGCGCATCGTCGCGCTCGACCGCAATGCCGGCCTGGCGCAGATCGTGCTGCTGCTGCAGGAGGTGAAGGCCGGCGACTTCGCGGCCGCACAGCAGCGGGCGCGCCTGCTGCCGAGCGACGGCGCGCAACGGCTTTCCGCGCCGCTGCTCACCGCCTGGTGCGAGATGGGGCTGCAGCACCGCGCGCCGGCGCTGCAGGCGCTCGATGCGCTCAACGACGTGCGCGGCGTGCAGACGCTGCACGACCTGCACGCGGCGATGATCGCCGATTACGCCGACCGCATCGGCGAGGCCGACGATGCCTACAAGAAGCTGCTCGCCGGCCAGGCGCAGCCGACCTGGCGCGCGGTCGAGGTCGCCGGCAATTTCTACGAGCGGCACCAGCGCAGCGAGGAGGCGCGGCGCCTCTATAAGGGGCTTGCCGCCGGCGATCAGGGCGTCGCCGTCGTCGCGCCGGCCTTGCAGCGCATTGCCCGCGGCGAGGTGCCGCCGCGCGTCATCGCATCGCCGCAAGAGGGCATGGCCGAGGCGCTGTTCGACCTCGCCAGCATCCTCGATCAGCGCGAAACGCTCGACGCGTCGCTCATCTATGCCCGACTCGCGCTCGATCTGCGCCCCGACTTCCCGCTGGCGCAGATGCTGGTCGCCGAAATCGACGAGGATCAGAAGCACACCGCCGACGCGCTGGCGCTCTACCGCAGCATCGACGCCAAATCGACGCTCGCCTGGACGGCGCGGCTGCGCGCCGCCCTGGCGCTCGACGCACTCGACCGCACCGACGAGGCGGCCGGCGAATTGAAGCGCATGGCGGCGGAGCGGCCGCAGGACCCCGAGCCGCTGGTCGAGCTCGGCGATATCCTGCGCGGCCGCAGCCGCTTCGGCGACGCCGTCGCCGCCTATGATCAGGCGCTCGCCCGGGTCGACCATGCCGCGCCGCGCGACTGGCGCCTGTTCTACAGCCGCGCCGTGGCGCTCGAGCGCTCCGGGCAATGGCCGCGCGCCGAGGCCGATCTGCGGCGCGCGCTGGAGCTGCAGCCGGAGCAGCCGCTGGTGCTCAACTATCTGGGATATTCATGGATCGACAAGGGCCAGAACCTCGAGCCGGCGCTCAAGATGATCCAGCGCGCCGTCGAGTTGCGCCCCAATGACGGCTATATCGTCGACAGCCTGGGCTGGGCCTATTACCGGCTCGGCGATTTCGGCAACGCCACGCAAATCCTCGAGCATGCCATCGAGCTGCTGCCGGAGGACCCGACCGTCAACGACCATCTCGGCGACGCCTACTGGCAGTCGGGCCGCGTCGCCGAGGCGCGCTTCCAATGGCGCCGCGCGCTGCAGTTCAAGCCCGAAGCCGACGAGGTCAAGACCATCGAGACCAAGCTCGACCGCGGCCCGGTCAAGCCGCCCTCGGGAACATCGACGCGCGGCGGCTGATGGCTGAGCGCTGCCCCGCTCCGGCGAAGCTCAATCTTTACCTGCACGTCGTCGGCCGCCGCGCCGACGGCTATCACCTGCTCGACAGCCTCGTCGCCTTCGCCGCGCCGGCGGACGAGGTCATCGCCGAGCCGGCACCGGCGCTGTCGCTGGCGGTGCGCGGGCCTTACGCCGCCGCGCTCGCCGACGCGCCGCGCGACAATCTCGTCTGGCGCGCCGCCGAGCGCCTCGCCGCGCAAGCCGGCCGCCCGGCCGCGGCGGCGCTGACGCTGATCAAGAACCTGCCGGTCGCCTCGGGCATCGGTGGCGGCTCGAGCGATGCCGCCGCCGCCTTGAAGGCGCTCGCCGCGCTGTGGCGGCTCGATCCCGCCCCGGCGGATCTCGCCGCCCTCGCCGCGACGCTCGGCGCCGATGTGCCGGTCTGCCTCGCTGCCCGCGCCGCCTGGCTCGGCGGCATCGGCGAAGAGGTCGCGCCGGCGCCGGCCTTGCCGCCGGTGACGGCGCTGCTGGTCAACCCGGGGATCGCACTGCCGACGCCCGTGGTGTTCGAGGCGCGCCAGGGCCCGTTCTCGGCGCCGGCGCGCTTCGCCATGCCCGCGGACGCCGCCGGCCTCGCCGCGCTGCTCGCGGCGCGGCGCAACGACCTCGCCGCCGCGGCCATCGGCCTCGTGCCGGCAATCGGCGACGTGCTCGAGCGCCTCGCGGCGCTGGAGGATGCGCTCATCGCGCGCATGAGCGGCAGCGGCGCCACCTGCTTTGCCCTCTTCGCCACGCCCGAAGGCGCGGCAGCCGCCGCGGCGCAGCTGCGCGCCGAGCGGCCGGGCTGGTGGGTGGCGGCGGGGCGATTGTCTTAGCCGCCGCTTCGGCGGTCTTCATCGCTCGAGCTTGGCAAGCGCTCCGGCGGCGTCTCGGCGTGTGGGCTGAGGTCGGCATGGCAGAAATGCAGTTCCACCCGTCCGCCGACGCGGAGCTCCATGTTGCCGGTGGCCAGCCACTTACCGCGCTTCTCCGACTCCATGAGGTAGGCCCAGACGCGCTCGATCGGACCCGGCAGCACACGCTCGAAGCGGACCCGTGCCGGCCTCGGTGACGACGCCGTATTCGCTCATCGCTCGCTCCCCCTCTTCTTTTCGCGTCGTGTCAGGTTTCCTCAGCGCGGCATGGAACTCCCGTGCCGTTTGCCCGTCTAACTAGCCGGGCGTTCCGCACACAGAGCGAGGTGTCGCTTGCGCGCGCACCTGACATCGGCTCGCGTGAGCCACGCGCGCCGCGACCGGAGAAGCCGGGGGCGTCGCCGCCTTTCTTGCGGCAATGGGCGTCCTGCCGCTCGACCTCGCCTCCGCTGCGGGCGGCGCCATCGCCCGCATCATCGGACCCCACCTCGCGGTGACGCGCCGGGCGCAGCGCAACCTCGACATCGCCCTACCGCATCTCTCCGCTGCAGAGCGCCGGCGCATCATCCGGGAAATGTGGGACAATCTCGGGCGCACCACGGCCGAGTACGCGCATCTGTCGCGGCTCAGATGCTTTGCGCCGGGCACCCGCGTCGAGGTCGTCGGAACGCAGCATGTCGATCGCGCGGTTGCCCGTGGCAGGCCGCTGATCTTCTTCTCCGGCCATCTCGGCAATTGGGAGGTGGCCAGCGTCGCGGTGGTGCAATACGGGGTGGAGTTGGCGCAGATCTATCGCGCCGCCAACAATCCCGGCGTCGAGGCGATGCTGCGGCAGCTGCGCAAGTCGCTGGGGGTCGAGCCTATTCGCAAGGGCGCGGCGGGGGCGCGCCGCATTGTCGCGGCGCTGCGACAAGGGAAAAACTTGGCGATGCTGGTCGATCAGAAGATGAATGACGGCATCGCCGTGCCGTTTTTCGACCGCGAGGCAATGACGGCGCCGGCTCTCGCGGAGCTCGCTTTGCGCTATGACTGCGCCGTGCTGCCGGCGCGCGTCGACCGGCTCCGCGGTGCGCGCTTCCGCTTCACGATTTTTCCCGCCCTCGACTTCGAGCGCTCGGGCGACCAGCGCGCCGACATCCGCCAGGCGATGATCGCGGTCAACCGCTGCCTCGAGGAGTGGATCCGCGAGCGACCCGAGCAATGGCTCTGGCTCCATCGCCGCTGGCCGGATTCGTAGGGTGAACCCGCCGATCGCACGCGCCCGAATCGCAGCGGCGCGGCGATTGACGGCGCATTTGCGGCATGCGTAAGGTGTCGAGTCGCGGCGGCGGGGCAGCACAGAGCATGAGCAAGTTGGAAGACGCGGTGACGCGCCTGGAGCGGGCGGTGGCGCGGCTCGAAAAGGCGGCGGGCCGGGCTGGCGAGGGCGAGAAAAGCGGCCGCGCCGCGCTGGCTGCGGCCAAGGCCGACTACGCCGCGCTGCTCGCCACCACCGACAGCGTCGCGCTGCGCCTCGATGCGGCGATCGGTCGCCTCGATCGCGCGCTGGAGGCGTGATGGCGCAAGTCACCATCACCATCAATGGGCGCAATTACCCCGTTGCCTGCAATTCCGGCGAGGAAGGCCGCATCGGCGAGCTCGCCCGCTATGTCGACGGCAAGGTGAAGGCTTTCGCCAAGGAGTTCGGCGCGGTCGGCGAGGCGCGGCTGCTGCTGCTGACGGCGCTGGTGCTGGCCGATGAGCTGGCCGAGGCGCGCGAGGCGCAGAACGGGCACCATGCCGCCGGCAACGGCGCCGCTCCGGCGGCGGAAAGCCTGGCCGGCGGCATCGACGATCTCGCAGAGCGCATCGAGGCGATTGCCGCGCGGCTCGAGACGCCCCACATCTAAGGCGAGGATGGGGCTGCACGGTGCGTTAGGTCGCACATACCCCGGGGCCGATATCGACCTCCGAGGGGGCTGTCCCTGCCGGAGCCCTGGTTCCGGTATATGGCTCCCACCTGCGTAAGCGGGCCACGAGGGTCATGCAATGCCGACGGCCGAGGTGGCTCCATCCTCACCTCTCACGCTCCGATCACTCCCCGACTTCGCGCGATGCGTGCCTGGCGAGGGCGTCGCCCGCGCGGCGCGGGGCGTTATGATAGATAAAGGCGGGCGTTCCGGCGGCGAGGGGAAGGACGAGCAAGCATGAGGTTGCTTCTATGCGGTGACGTTGTCGGGCGCTCCGGGCGCAGCGTCGTCGTCGCGCATGTGCGGCGGCTGCGCCGCGACCTCGCCCTCGATTTCGTCGTCGCCAACGGCGAGAACGCCGCGCACGGCTTCGGCATCACCGACAAGATCTGCGAGGAGCTCTACGCCGCCGGCGTCGACGTCATCACCACCGGCAACCATGTCTGGGACAAGCGCGAGATCATCCCCTACATTGCCGGCGACCCGCGGCTGTTGCGGCCGGTCAATTTCCCGCCGGGCACGCCGGGCCGGGGGCACGGCGTCTTCGTGCTGGCGGACGGGCGCAAGTTGCTGGTGATCAACGCCATGGCGCGCCTCTTCATGGATGCGATCGACGACCCCTTCGCCGGCGTCGACCGGCTGCTGGCGGAGCACCCGCTGGGCAGCGTCGCCGCGATCCTGGTCGATTTCCACGGCGAGGCCACCTCCGAGAAAATGTCGATGGGCCATTTCTGCGACGGTCGCGTCTCCGCCGTGATCGGCACGCACAGCCACGTGCCGACGGCCGATGCGCAGATCCTGCCGCAAGGCAGCGCCTATATGAGCGATGCCGGCATGTGCGGCGACTACGATTCGGTGATCGGCATGCAGAAGCAGACGGCCATCGCCCGCTTCGTGCGCAAGATGCCCGGCGAGCGGCTGCAGGTCGCCGAGGGCGAGGGCACGCTATGCGCTGCCTTCATCGAGACCGATGACGCGACCGGGCTCGCGCGGCGCATCGCGCCGTTGCGGCTCGGCGGCCGGCTGCGGCCGGAATGGCCGCTTGATGAGCCCATCGCCGCGGCGGCGCCCACCGTGTTCTGACCGCCATCGGCGGGCGCTTCATGCCGCCCCCCCATAGGTGCCCTGTCTCGTGCCGCGCCTATCACCGCCGGCCGCACCCTTATATGCTGAGGCTGACAAGGTCGGGCGAAGGAGACATGCCATGGCACAGGTCGATCCCGCCGCGGAGCCGCAGCGGCCATTGCCGCCCGTCGACACCCGCATCGAACGGCTGCCGAAGCTCGGCGCGTTCGAGGTTCGGCCGCCGTCGCCCGCCGATCAGGATGCCTATTGCGCTTTCGCCGCCAGACTCGAGCGCGAGGATCTGCGGCTGCGCTTCGCCGGGCTGGTGAAGCTCGACTGCGCGGACCTGCGTACCCAGCTTCTCGCCATCGACCACGCGCAGCACGAGGCGCTTGCCGCCTTTGCCGGCGGCGAGATGCTCGCCATCGCTCATCTCGTCCGCACCGCGCCGACAACGGCGGAGTTCGCGCTCATCGTGCGCTCAGATCTGAAGCGGCATGGCCTCGGGCGCGTGCTGCTCGCGC
>WNFM01149556.1_pt1 | contig 11890 bp, 13 predicted proteins | sample 5400271 | NCBI WGS metagenome assembly WNFM01 (sample SAMN13153352, study PRJNA577476) | soil metagenome | isolation source: 60 cm saprolite on Douglas fir-dominated hillslope | place: USA:California | collected 2013-09-17 | reverse complement strand
GTATCCGGGACGCTGCTGCTCTGCTCGGCGGACGAAAAGGATGATGCCCGCACCCTCAAAGCCATCGCGGCGCGCTACACGGACGCCGGCGCACAGGTCGAGCGAGCGCACGGGAAGACGTCCGCGCTCGCCAAGGCCATGCGCGCGGCGCACCCCGCGGCCGTGATTGCCACCGAGGCGGCGAGCGCCGCCGCGCGCGCCGCCTGGAGCGACGCGGGGCGCCCCGGAAAACTCCTGTATCTGGCGGCGGACCCCGACCCGATCGCCGTGCGCCTGGACCTGCGGCCCTGGGGGAAGGGCGCGGAGCCGGTGGCGCTGACGGAGGACGGCGGCACCGGTCTAGCGCCACGCGGCGATGTCTGGTAACCTTCGCCGCGACTCGAACTTCCAGGCCGCATGTCTAACATTCCCAAAGACCTCCGCTACACCGCCGACCACGAATACGCGCGCAAGACCGACGCGCCCGGCGTCGTGCAGGTTGGCATCACCGATTACGCCCAGGGCGAATTGGGCGACATCGTTTTCGTAGAGCTCCCCAAGGCGGGCGCCACGCTCGACAAGAAAGCCGTCTTCGGGACGATCGAGGCGGTGAAGTGGCGCGCTCGAGAAAGACCCCGCCGTGGTGAACCGAGACCCCTACGGCGCAGGTTGGATGATCAAGCTGCGCCTCAAGAACCCCGATGAGTTCGACAAACTCCTGGACGCCGCGGCGTACGCGAAGCTTATCGGGGAGTGATTGCTGACCGCGACGTTTCACGGCCACGCCTGCTTCCTCCTCGAGGGGGACGGCAAGCGAGTCGTGATCGATCCGTTTCTCACCGGTAACCCCGCCGCCGTCATCGGTCCCGACGCACTCCCCAAACTCGACGCCATCCTCTTGTCGCACGGCCACGGCGATCACCTCGGCGACGCGGTCGCTCTCTCCAAGCGCGACCAGGCGACCATCGTCGCGACCGCCGAGCTGGCGGGCTTTTGCGGCGACAAGGGCGCGACGGCCCACGCGATGCACATTGGCGGCGCGCACCAGTTTCCCTTCGGGCGCGTGAAGCTCGTCCCCGCCTTTCACGGCGGCCGCGTCGAAGGCGACGCGACGGGCAAGTACACAACCAACCCCTGTGGCGTCGTCTTGGGCCTGGGTGGCAAGACTGTGTACCACACCGGCGACACCGGGCTGACCCTGGAAATGCAGCTGCTCGAGGGGCGGGTGGACCTGATGCTGGTGCCGATCGGGGACAACTACACGATGGGCGTCGAGGACGCCGTGCGCGCCGTCGGCTTCGTGAAACCCAAGATTGTTATTCCTATGCACTACAACACCTGGGACGTGATCCGGGCGGACCCCCGGGCGTTCCAGCGCGACGTGGGCAGCCGCGCCGAGGTCCGAATCCTCGCGCCCGGCGAGTCCTATACGCTTTCATAAGAGACGACGGTATGACTCAGGATTCGTTCGCGGAACGGCACATCGGCCCGTCGGAGAGCGACCAGCGCGCCATGTTGGCGACGCTCGGCTACGAGTCGCTCGACGCGTTTATCGCCGCCGTTGTGCCGGCCGACATCCGGCTGCGCGGGTTGCTCAAGGTGCCCGCCGCCAAGAGCGAGCAGGAAGTGCTGGCCGAGCTGCGCGCGATCGCGGCCCAGAACCAGGTGTTCCGCTCGTACCTCGGCATGGGATACCACGACACGTACACGCCCGGCGTGATCCTGCGCAACGTGCTCGAGAATCCCGGGTGGTACACGGCGTACACGCCGTATCAGGCCGAGATCGCGCAAGGCCGGCTCGAGGCCCTGCTCAACTTCCAGACGATGGTGTCGGACTTGACCGGCCTCGAGATCGCGAACGCGTCGCTGCTCGACGAGGGGACCGCCGCCGCGGAAGCGATGCATCTCACCGAGGCGGTGTCGAGTCACGACGGCAAGCGGGTGTTCCTGGTGGACGCCGCCTGCCATCCGCAGACGATTGCCGTGGTGCGGACGCGCGCCGAGGTGCGGAGCATCGAGGTGGTCGTCGGCGATCCGGCGACGTTCACGTTCGGCGGCGGCGTCATCGGTGCCCTGCTGCAGTATCCCGCCACCGACGGCGCCATCCGCGACTATCGCGCGCTGTGCAAGACTGCTCACGACGCCGGTGCGCTCGTGACGGTCGCGAGCGACCTGCTCGCGTTGACGCTGCTCGCCCCCCCGGGGGAATGGGGCGCCGACATCGCCGTCGGCAACTCGCAGCGGTTCGGCGTGCCGCTCGGCTACGGCGGGCCGCACGCCGCCTTCTTCGCAACGCGCGATCAATTCAAGCGCCACCTGCCGGGCCGCATCATCGGGGTCTCGAAGGACACGGCGGGACGGCCGGCGCTGCGCATGGCGCTGCAGACACGCGAGCAGCACATCCGGCGCGAGAAGGCGACGAGCAACGTGTGCACGGCGCAGGTACTGCTCGCGGTGGTCGCGGCGATGTATGCCGTATACCACGGACCCACGGGGCTGCGGCGCATCGCGGAGCGCGTGCACGCACACACCGCCGCCCTCGCCGCTGCGCTGAAGCGCCTAGGCTTCAAGATCGTCCACGCCGAATTCTTCGACACGCTCGCGGTCGAGGTGCATACCGGCGCCCTGGCCAAGATCGTCGAGGCCGCGCGGACCAAGCGCATCAACCTGCGCACGCTGTCGCCGACACGCGTCGGCGTGGCCTTCGATGAAACGGTCACGACGGCCGATGTGAACGACGTGGTGGCCGCGTTTGCGGCTGGCAGCGTAGGGGCGCCGCATGCTGCGCCCCTACAGAATGCGCCATCCGCGATCCCCAAGGGGTTGGCCCGCACGACGCCATTCTGCATCCATCCGGTCTTCAACACGCACCATTCCGAGACCGAGATGCTGCGCTATCTGAAGCGGCTCGAGGACCGCGATCTGTCGCTCACGTCGGCGATGATCCCGCTCGGCTCGTGCACGATGAAGCTCAACGCCACAACCGAGATGATCCCGGTCACGTGGCCCGAATTCGGGCGCCTGCATCCGTTCGCACCGCGGGAGCAGGCGCGGGGCTACACCTCACTCTTCCAGCAGCTGGAGGAGTGGCTCGCAGAGATCACCGGCTTCGCCAAAGTGTCGCTCCAGCCCAACGCGGGCTCGCAGGGAGAGTTCGCGGGACTCCTCGTGATCCGGGCCTATCACAAGGCCCGCGGACAGGGCCACCGGACCACCTGCCTCATTCCGCAGTCGGCGCACGGCACGAATCCCGCCAGCGCGGTCATGGCCGGGATGGAGGTCGTCGTCGTCAAGACCGACCCGCACGGCAACATCGACGTCGCCGACCTGCGCGCCAAAGCGGCGGAGCACAAAGCCACCCTCGGTGCGCTGATGGTGACGTATCCGTCCACGCACGGCGTGTTCGAGGCGTCCATCAAAGAGATCTGCCGCGTGGTGCACGACCACGGCGGCCAGGTTTACATGGACGGCGCCAACATGAACGCCCAGGTCGGCCTGTGCCGGCCCGGAGACATCGGCGCCGACGTGTGCCATCTCAACCTCCATAAGACCTTCTGCATCCCGCACGGCGGCGGTGGGCCGGGGATGGGACCGATCGGCGTGGCGGCGCATCTGGCGCCGCATTTGCCGACGCATCCCGTCATCGATCTGGGCATTGCGCAGAGCGCCGGCGTCGTGTCGGCGGCCCCGTGGGGCAGCGCGTCGATCCTGCCGATCTCGTGGGCGTACATCGCGCTGATGGGGCGCGACGGACTCGCGCTGGCAACGAAGGTCGCGATTCTGTCCGCCAACTACGTCGCCAAGCGGCTCGCGGGTGACTACGGCCTGCTGTACGCGGGGCAGCACGGGCTCATCGCGCACGAGTGCATTCTCGACACGCGGCCCTTCAAGGCGTCGGCGGGCGTGGAAGTCGAGGACATTGCCAAGCGGTTGATCGACTACGGGTTCCACCCGCCCACCGTCTCGTTCCCCGTCGCGGGCACCCTGATGGTCGAGCCAACCGAGAGCGAGCCCAAGGAGGAGCTGGATCGCTTCTGCGATGCGCTCATCGCCATCCGCGAGGAGATCCGCGAGATCGAAACGGGGACAGCCGACCGGGAGAACAATCTTCTGAAGCAGGCGCCGCACCCCCTGGCGGACCTGCTCGTGGATGCGTGGGACCGGCCGTATGGACGGGAGCGCGCCGCATTCCCGACGCCGGCGACTCGAGAGCACAAGATCTGGCCGCCCGTCAGCCGCGTCGATGGCGCGTACGGAGACCGGAACCTCGTGTGCGTCTGTCCCCCCATCGAGGAGTACGTCACGACGTGACTGTCGCACAGGCCGTCGCGTGGCGGGTCCTCGTCGACGCGCAGGGTTGCAGCGGACCTGAGAACATGGCCGTCGACGAAACCCTGCTCGATCGAGCCGACCGCTCCGGCGACGCCTTCCTGAGACTGTATCGCTGGAATCCACCCTGCCTGTCGCTGGGCCGGAACGAGCCGGCGATCGAGCGCCCAGGGATCGCGACGGTGCGCCGGCCCACGGGGGGCCGCGCGGTGTGGCACGAGCACGAAGTCACGTACGCCGTGGCGGCCCCCCTCGCGATGTTCGGACGTTTGCGAAGCGCCTACTGTGCGATTCACGAACGGCTCGCCGCGGCGCTCCGGTCATTGGGCGCGGACGCCCGTCTCGCGGAGGATCGACCGATCGCCCGACTCGCCGAACGCCCGATCTCCTGCTTCGCGACCACCGTGGGCGGTGAGATCCTCGTCCACGGCCGAAAACTCGTCGGCTCGGCACAAGTCCGGCGCGGGGCCGCCTTTTTGCAACACGGCTCGATTCTGTTGGACGGAGCTGCGATGGAAAACGCCACGACCCTGCGACAGGTGCTGGGGCGCTTGGTGACCTTCGAGGAGGTCACCCTGGCTATCGTGGCCGCGTGGGAAGCGCCATTTTAAGCGCCATGCTACGCCGTCTGGCTTTCGTCGTCGCCACCCTCACGGTCGCCGCGTGTCAACGCTCCGGCGGCTGCACCGGCGCCTACTGCGGCACCTTGGTGATCGCCGCCGTCGGCGAGCCTGACATCCTGCTCCCGTCGTCGACGCAGGAGGCCGTGTCGCGCGACATCGAAGAGCAGCTGTTCCTCAAGCTGGCCGACATCGGCCTGTCCACCAACACGATCGGTGACGAGGATTTCCAGCCGTTGCTCGCAGAGCGGTGGGAGTGGGACGGCCCGCTCACCCTCGTGTTCCACATCGACGCCCGCGCCCGTTGGCAGGATGGTCAGCCGGTGACCGCCAGCGACGTGGCGTTCAGCTTCGATGCCTACACCGATTCGATGGTGGCGTCGCCGTTTCGCGCCGCGCTGCGCCGCATCTCGAGCGTCAAGGCGCGCGACCCGCAAACCGCCGTGTTCCGGTTCCGCGAGCGCTACCCCGAGATGTTCTACGACGCGGTCTATCACATGCGTATCCTGCCGGCGCACTTGCTGCGCGGCGTGCCGCGGGATCAGTGGAAAACGGCGCCCTTCGGGCGACAGCCCGTGGGCGACGGACCGTACCGCTTCGTGGCGTGGAAGGCGGGGCAGACGATCGAGCTCGTCGCCGACTCGACGTTCTTCCTCGGGCGGCCGGGCATCCGTCGTTTGATCTGGCGCTTCACCCCCGACATCGGCGTGGCCACCACGCAGCTCGTCGCCGACCAGGCGGACGGCCGCGAGCAGCTCGTGACGCCCGACAACATCGAGCGGGCCCGGGCGGCGCCGCAGCTGACGATCTACCCGTACCGCGGCGCGACCTACGGCTATCTGGGCTTCAACCTCGCCGCGAACGGGGACAGTACGCAGCCGCATCCCATTTTCGGAGACCGTGAGGTGCGCCGCGCGCTTACGATGGCCGTGGACCGGGCGAGCCTCGTGAAGAGCGTCTTCGGCGATTTCGCCAAGGTGCCGCCGGGGCCGATGTCTCAACTCTGGTGGATCTGGGATCCCGAGCTGCGCCAGCTCCCCTACGACACGGCGCAGGCCAAACGCCTGCTGTCGGCGCGCGGCTGGCGCGACACGGACCACGATGGCATCCGCGACCGCGCCGGCCAGCCCCTCGCGTTCCACCTGCTGCTACCGTCGACCGCCGCGGTGCGTCACCAGTACGCGCGGTTGCTGCAGGAGCAGTTCCGCCTCGTCGGCGTGCAGATGGATATCGACGAAGTCGAGCCGAGCGTTGTGTCGGAGCGCGCGGCCGCGGGCAAGTTCGACGCGATCATGCTCGCCTGGAGCACCGATCCCTCGCCGAGCTCCGGCGTCCCGCAGGTCTGGACGCGCGGGGGCATCGGGCGGTCAAATTATCTCCGATACGACAGCCCCGCCTTCGACGGCTTCGTCGATCGCGCGTCGGCGGCGGCCACGCCCAAGCAGGCGCGAGCGGCGTGGCGCGCCGCCATGGAGACCATCAGCGCCGACGCGCCCGGCATCTTCCTGTTCGCGAACGACAACGTCGCCGCCTTCCACAATCGCGTGACGGATGTGCGCATCCGCCCCGATTCGTGGGCGGCGCTGCTGCGGACGTGGCGCATTCCTCCGGACCGGCTCATCGATCGGGATCGTGTGGAGCGCTAGGTGACGGCGTGGCTGGCGCGGCGCGTGACCGCCTCGATCGCCATCGTCTTCCTGGTCGTCACGCTCACCTTCATTCTCATGGATCTGGCCCCGGGCAAGCCCATGCTCGGGCCCCCCGAGCGCATCGTCGACCCGCAAGCCGAGGCCGTCCTGGAGCGGCAGTTCGGCCTGAATGGATCCCTCGGCGTCCGCTACGTGAGCTATGTCCGGCAGCTGGCCCGCGGCAACCTAGGTGAGTCGTTCGGTCTGCGCCGCCCCGTCGCCGACGCCCTCGCCGAGGCGATCCCGAACACCCTGCTGCTCGCGGGCGCCGCGCTGCTCGTCGACTTCCTGATCGGGCTCGCCCTCGGCGTGTACCAGGCGCTCCGCGCCCATCGCCTGCCGGACATCGTGCTCGGCAACATCACCCTGTTTCTCTATTCCGTCCCGACATTCTGGCTGGGACTGATCCTGCTCCTCGTGTTCGGGGAGTGGCTGGGGTGGTTCCCCGTCGCGGGCATGAGCGACCCGATCCTCTGCCCCAGCGTTTCCTCCTTCTACTGCCTGATGGATCGGCTGTGGCATTTGGCGCTGCCGGCGCTGACGTTGGGCTTCGTGGGGGCTGCGGGAACGGCCCGGTTCCAGCGCGCCGCGATGCTTGAGGTCGCCGGCCAGGACTACATCCGCACCGCACGCGCCAAGGGCGCGTCCGAACGCCGCGTCGTGCTGCGGCACCAGCTGCGCAACGCCCTGTTGTCGTTCATCACGTTGTTCGGGCTGGCCTTCCCGTTCCTCCTCACCGGCGCGGTGTTGATCGAGACGATCTTCGCGTGGCCCGGCATGGGGCGGCTCGCGACGGACGCGATTCTGCGGCGCGACTTCCCCGTCGTGAACGCCGCGGTGCTGCTCGCGAGCACCCTCGTCGTCGCCGGGAGTCTCCTCGCCGACGTGCTGCTCGCCGTGGCCGACCCGCGCCTGCGCGTGCGCGGAGGCGAGACCGTGTGACGCTGCCCGCCTGGTTCGCGCTGCTCGCCGCCTTCGCCCTCGCGGCGTGGGTGGTCGGGGTGGTACGGCGCCGCACCGCGCGCCACGAGGCGGGCCGCCGCTTCTTCCGGCACCCCACCGCCGCCTGGGGCATCGGTGTGCTGACGTTCTTCACGATCGTCGCCGTGGCGGCGCCTCTCGTGACGTCGTACGACCCGCGCGAGCAGCTCGACATCGTGCATCTCAAGAACCAGGCGCCGTCCTGGAGTTACATCCTCGGCACCGATGTCTACAGCCGAGACCTCTGGACTCGCGTCGCGTTCGGGGCGCGCATCTCGCTGATCGTCGGCGCCCTGGGCATGCTGGTCGCCGTCACGCTCGGGACCGTGGTCGGCGCGGTGGCGGGCTACTACCGGCGCTGGGTGGACGCCGTGCTGATGCGGGGCGTGGACGTCGGACTCGCGCTGCCGCGCATCTTCGTGCTGCTCATCGCCATCGCCCTGTTCGGCCGGCTGCCGCTCGCCGTGCTCGTGCTGGTAATCGGCTTCACGTCGTGGTTCGGCACGAGCCGGTTGGTCCGCGCGGAGGTGCTGAGCGTGCGCGAGCGCGACTACGTCGCCGCCGCGCAGGCGCTGGGCGCGGGTCCCGGCCGCGTTATCTTTCGCCACGTCCTGCCCAACGCCGCCGCGCCGATCATCGTGTCGGCGGCCCTCGGCATCGGGAACGTGCTGTTGCTCGAGGCGGCGCTGTCGTTCCTCGGTATCGGCGTACCGCCGCCGGCGCCCAGCTGGGGCAATATGATCGCAGACGGCGCGCCCTATCTCGCCACCGCGCCGTGGACGACGCTGTTCCCGGGGCTCGCCATCGCCCTCGTCGTGATGGCCCTGAATGCCGTGGGCGACGCGCTGCGTGACGCCCTCGACCCGCGCCAGCAGGCAAAGGAGTCGACGTGACGGAACCCTTGCTCCGCGTGCGCGACCTCAAGACGTACTTCGTCACCGAGCAGGGACGCGGCACCGCCCGCGCCGTGGACGGCGTGTCGTTCGAGCTCTACCCCGGCGAGACGCTCGGCATCGTCGGGGAATCGGGGTGCGGGAAGACCGTCACCTCACTCTCGATCCTGCGCCTCATCCCCGAGCCGCCCGGCCACATTCTGCCCGGCAGCGTCATCGAGTTCGAGGGGCGCAACCTGCTGGCCCTCGCCCCGGCCGACCTGCGCGCCATCCGCGGCAACCAGATCGCCATGGTGTTCCAGGAGCCGATGACGTCGCTCAACCCCGTCTTCACGGTCGGCGATCAGATCGCAGAGGCCGCGATCATCCATCAGCACCTGTCCCGCAAGGCCGCGCGCGCGCGCGCGATCGAGATGTTGACGCTCGTCGGTATTCCCGACCCGGCCGAGCGGGTGGACCATTATCCGCATCAACTGTCGGGCGGCATGCGCCAACGCGTGATGATCGCGATGGCGCTCGTGTGCCACCCCAAGGTGCTCATCGCCGACGAGCCCACCACGGCGCTCGACGTCACGATTCAAGCCCAGATCCTCGAGCTGTTGGGTCGCCTCCAGCAGGAGTTGGGGATGGCGGTCATGCTGATTACGCACGACTTGGGGGTGGTCGCCGGCCAGGCGGACCGCGTGGTCGTGATGTATGCCGGCCAGGTCGTCGAGACGGCGCCGACGACGGCACTGTTCGATGCCCCAGTCCATCCGTACACGGAGGGCTTGATGGCGGCGGTGCCGCGCATCGACGCGCGCAAGTCCCGCCTCCAGGCGATCCCCGGCCAAGTCCCCGCCGCCACCGCCTGGCCCTCCGGGTGCCGGTTCCACCCGCGCTGCCCGCACGCGTGGACGAAATGCACGATCGAAGAGCCGCCGCTCCTCGGTGACGGCGACCACACCGCGCGCTGTTGGCTCGTCCAGGAGCCCGCGCGCCGCAAGCGCGCCCCATGACCCCGCTGCTCGACGTCCAGAACCTCGTCAAGCACTACCCGGGCCGCCCGCCGGTGCGTGCCGTGGACGGCGTATCGCTGACGATCGCGGCGGGCCAAACCCTCGGGCTCGTCGGCGAATCGGGATCGGGGAAGTCGACCGTCGGCCGCACCATCCTGCGGCTCCAGGAGCCGACGTCGGGGCGCGTGTTGTTCGAGGGCGAGGACGTCTTTGCCCTGGCGACCGCGCCGTTGCGCGCCTTGCGGCGCCGCATGCAGATCGTGTTTCAGGACCCGTACAGCTCGCTCAACCCGCGGATGACGGTGGCGCGGACGCTGCGGGAGCCGCTGGAGATCCACCGGCTCGCGCCGCCGGCCCAGATGGAAGCGCGCGTGACGGCGCTGCTCGACGAGGTCGGTCTCGATCCGGCGTTCGCCGGACGCTACCCGCATGAGCTCTCGGGAGGGCAGCGGCAACGGGTCGGGATCGCCCGCGCGCTCTCGGTCGAGCCGCGCTTCATCGTGTGCGACGAACCCGTCAGCGCGCTCGACGTCTCGGTCCAGGCGCAGGTGCTCAACCTGCTCGCCGACCTGCAGCGCAAGCGCAGCCTGACATACCTGTTCATCGCGCACGACCTGGCCGTCGTCCGCCACATCGCCGACCAGGTCGCCGTGATGTACCTCGGGCGTATCGTAGAGCGCGCACCGGCGTCCGCCATTTACAATGCACCTCGGCACCCCTACACGCGCGCCCTGCTGTCGGCCGTGCCGGAGCCGAACCCGCGCGCCACGCGCGAGCGCATCGTGCTCTCGGGCGACATTCCGTCGCCGGCCCATCCGCCGGCGGGATGCCCGTTCCATCCGCGTTGCCCGCATCCCAAGAAGAACGACCGCTGCCGCACCGAGGCCCCGGCCCTGCGCGTCACGGGAGAGAGCCCCGTCCATGTGGCCGCCTGTCATTTCGCCGAGGAGCCGATGTGAGCGCCCTGCTCCTATTGCAGACGCTCACGAACTTCAACATGGCGCCTGCCGGGCCGGGGCTCCCGACGGGGTGGCGGCTCGCGGTCGTGCAGGGCGTTCAAGCCCCCACATATCGCGTCACGGGATCGCACGCGCTGCGGGTCGTGGCCGTCGGGCAGGCCGCCACGGCCACGTTCCGCCTGCACCAACCGCTACGGCCGCCCCCATCCACCCGTTCCGGGACCCTCACCTGGCGCTGGCGGGCGGAAACGCCGCTCCACGACGCCGACTTGAAGCGCCGCGCCGGCGACGACAGTCCCATCCGCGTCGTGATGACGTTCCAGGACGGGCGAGTGCTGGTCTACTGTTGGGGAAACCGAGAAGGGCGCGGCGAGAGCTTCGCGAGCTGGGCGGGCGGGAACCGGATGGTCGTGGTGCTCGAGCGCGCCGAAGACGCCGACGGCTCCTGGCACGTCGAGAGCCGGGACCCGTTCGGTGATTACCGACGCCTCTGGAACAACGCGCCCAAGCCGATTATTTCGGTTGGGGTGAGTGCTGACACTGATGGCCTGAAGGTGCGCGCCGCGGCGGAGATCGGCGACATCACATGGACGGGGCCTTAGCCTCCGTGGGATACCATCGGAGCCCCACGCAACTCGCTCATCTCCGCCCCCACCGCTAACAGCCAGCCCGCCATAAACACCCAGCCACCAAACTGCAGGCCGTCGCCCACCCATCCGACAAACGCGTAGATCGCGGCCACTCCGACCACGGTAAGGAGCAGGAGGGGGAGGCGTTGCGCCTTCGTTGCGCGACGCTGCTGCCAGAAGAGCAACGCACCCGTAATGACGAACGACACGGCGGTGGCGATGCGGGCCCGTGGCTCCGCATCGTCACCGAGCGCCGCGCCGATGTACACACCGAGAAGGACGAGGCAGACGGCGCGGAAGAACCCGTGCAACGCGGCCCCGTGGCGCTCGTGGAACCGGGCGAGCGCGGGGACCAGCTGGTGCAGCGCATACGCGATCGTCACGAGCACGGGGATCCCGAACATGATCGTCGTCGCCACGTCGTCCCACGCCCCCAATACCGGGCGCACGCCGCAGCTGTGGGGTAGGACCAGTCCCACGAGGAGCACCAGGGCCGCCAGCTTCTTGAGCATCGCGCCTCTCATTAGCGAACCCCGCCCATGAGGTTGCGAATCGGCTTCAGCAGCAGGAATAGGAGAGCGCCGGCGGCGAGCGTCACCGCCGCCGTGACGCCGAACAGCGTCGGGAGCGGCACGGTGCTGATGAACCGCGCCGACCAGCCGGCGAGCCAGTTGCCCACCGCGTTCGACAAGAAGAATACGCCCATCAACAGGCCGACGAGGCGCACGGGGGACAGCTTCGTGACGAGCGACAACCCCACGGGGCTCAAGCACAGCTCCCCGAGCTCCTGAATGAAGTAGGCACCCACGAGCCA
>WNFM01297459.1_pt1 | contig 11892 bp, 17 predicted proteins | sample 5400271 | NCBI WGS metagenome assembly WNFM01 (sample SAMN13153352, study PRJNA577476) | soil metagenome | isolation source: 60 cm saprolite on Douglas fir-dominated hillslope | place: USA:California | collected 2013-09-17 | reverse complement strand
CCTCATGGCCTGCGTCCAGCAAGCGTTCGGCCAGGTGCGATCCAACGAAGCCTGCTGTGCCGGTAACGAGACAACGCATTGGACAGTCCTTTCTACGGAAAAAGCCCTCTGTCAACGTCAAGGGACTTGTGTGAGTGTTCATATCGGCTCCCAGGGTGTGTGTGGCTTGAACTGTGCGGTGGCCTGAGAGACTTCCTGTGTAGAGGGTTGTGGAAAGACAGCGCGTAGTTACGGGTGTAGGCCTAATAGGTCATTCAGGCACGGGCCGCGTCAGTGGGGTCCAGCTCCATCCCAGCACCCAGGGACTGGGAGAGAAGGGCTATCAAGGCTGGAAGAAGCTGCATGCCATCCGCATGCGCTCTGAGCGATACCGTAATCGACGGCGAAGCTTTGGTTTGAGGTGGAACCTCATTACCGCTCTCTACAATGGTGAGCCTGGACAAACTGGATCCCTCCTGCAAGAGAGAGCAGGTCTTTCATTATCAAACATTTTTGCAAGAGGTCTACTCTTCAGAGCGCGCAAAGTCAAAGTGCAGTTCTCCTGTCAATGGGGGAGTCTCATCGGTCATGGCCCAGCTATTTGTCTGGATCGCCCTCTCAAAATCGCTGTTCTTATTTAGTTTGCCAAGGTGTGCAAGGCTTTGTCGAACTGAAAGGATGCGGGCGGTTTTGTTGACCGCCCGCACAGTGTACAAACGACGCAAACTACAAATTGTTCACCTGGTCCAGTAACGCTTGGCCCTGGGAGATGAGCGACTGTGCCTGTGAGTCGCTGAATGGCTGGCCGCTAAATTCGGCTCCTTCCAGCAAGGCGATCATCTGGGCCGCAAGGGCATCACGCTGGCTGCCAAACGACATCAGCTTGTTTTCGAGCGTGGTGTAGGTGCTGTCATTGGACGGGCTGCCACTCTGCAATGCCCTGGTGGAGGCACTCAGCGTTGCCAGGCCAAATTGTCCAACGCAGCCATCAAGCTGCTTGTAGATTTGAGCGAGGTCGATGAAGCTGTCGCTGTTCTTCACGGCGGATGGCTGTGCGTATCCGGAGAGCTCCTCGACGAGTACACGCCCGTCGTGGCTATAGTCGTCCTGCAAGCCGACCAGCGTCAGGATGGTCGGGCGAATATCGGTATGATCCGACCAGGTGGTGTCGTCGATGCCTGTCTGATTCACCCCAGGGCCGACCATGCCCAGCCAGGTGGTGGTGATGTCCGGATTGACCCCCCCGTGGTTCCAGGCAAATTTTGGCACCACTGTGACGCACGGGGAAGTGCAGTTGGGTGCGCCCGCAAACAGGAAGTAATTGGGATCGGCAAACATCGTCGTTGGCATTGATCTCACCGATCTGGCTGTAGGTGCAGGGCGTGGTCACCCCATCACAGCCTGCCGGGCTGGGTGGGCCACCCACGAAGTGATCACCCTCATCGGACGTGAAGACGAACAGCGTGTTGCTCGAGTTGATGCCATCGTTGGCCAGGCGCGTGAAGAACGTGTTGAAGGCAGCATCAGAGGCTGCCAGCGCCGCAACGTAGCCAGCCTGTCCTGGTCCATAAGCTGGTCCATTGGGATGTGCGTCGTGGGCGTCGGAGATATAGGCGTAGGTGATAGGCACCCCGTGTTCCTGCATAGCGGCTACATAGGCAAGCGAGACGGCGGCCGACATGCCATCAAAGCCGGGGAAGCCGATGTGAGGGGGATTGGCAGTATCCTGGATGACAAGTCCGTTCAAGTCCGTCAATGGCAAGCTCGAGCTGATTTGCGGGGCGACGTACTTGTGGCCGTAGAGAGCCTGGTACCCCGCATACCCACCAGGCTCATTGGGCAGCAGGTCAGGTTGCCCTCCATTGGCGCTGGAGCACAGCGGGTCTCCATTGGCACAGTGGATGCCAATGCCGACGAAGTCAGCGAACGCCTGCCCTGGATTGGTTTGCACTTCCTGTGCTTGCAGCGAGCCAGCCCCAAAGACGGTGGGAATATCGGTCGCACTATTCTCCAGAATGGTATTGGCCGTGGCAACAGCGCCGAAGTTGCAGCCTGCGCGCGTGAACGGCACCCAGGTTGCTCGTGCCGTTCGGATTGAAGTAGCGGAAGCTGTTGCTAACCGGCCCACCGTGGCGATCGCCGTAGACACCGGTCAGCGAGGTCAGGATATCGGTCGCGGTGTGGGAGATGAGCGGGGTGTGGTGATTGGTGAGCAGCGCGCCATTGTTCTCAATAAAGTGAAGGAGATGGGGCATCTGCTCAAGATCCGCGGGAACGTTGGGATTGTCACGGGTGAAGTGGGTGTTGTCGAACTGGATGGAGATCACATGCTGAATGGTGCCTTTGGCTGAGTTGAGCTGGCAGCCGCCTGCTGCATGAGTGGTGGTAAGAGCGTGTAGGCCCAGCGAGATGACCCCTCCCAATACCAGCACCGGCAGGAAGATCGCCAGAACAACGACACGGTCGTTCGGGGCATGCTGAGAGCCAACCACTCAAAACGCTTTGACGACTCGTTCACACTGTAGCACGTCCTGGTAGTGAAACCAGCATTACATACGTTAAGACCCACATTCCGCAGAAGGGTTGACGGGAAAAAGGATTGGAAGTCAAGGTAAGGAAAAAAGCGGAAGGGTCAAAAAGTGTCTCAAGAAGTGGAGTATCAAACAGAGCGTCTGGATCATTTGGGGATCGTAGCTGGAGTGTGTCAGGAAGCGGGAATAGCGGAGTGGCTGGATAAGCAGGCAGGAGAGGACCGCCGAAGCGTGAGTGTCGGGAAGGCCACGGTGGCGATGATACTCAATGGGCTCGGATTCAGTAATCGACAACTGTACCTGGTGCCACAGTATTTTGAGAACAAGCCAGTGGAGCACTTGTTGGGAGAAGGAATCACCGCAGACATGCTCAATGACGACTGTTTGGGGCGCACGTTAGATTGGCTCTACGAACACGATGTGACCACGTTGTTTGCAGGATTGGCGAGGCCTCGCCCGTCGCCGCTTTGGCATTGCCGCCCACCATCTGCATATCGATACGACCTCGTTCTCAGTGAGTGGAGACTATGCCAGCAAAGAGGAGGGGGATCCCGTGCCGATAGCCATCACCTATGGCTATTCACGAGATCACCGCGAGGAACGCACCGCAATGGATGCTCACGCTCGCTACCACCCATGATGGAGATGTTCCCATCTTTCTGCGACCACTGGATGGCAATAGCTCCGATAAGGAGCAGTTGAGTGCTGCGGTGAAAGCGGTGCTGATGCAACTACGCGAGCAGGTGCCAGACGAGCAAGAGCAGCGGATTGCGGTCTTTGACAGTGGCGGATACAGCCAGGCCAATATGAAGAGCTACAACGACGCCCACATCTGCTGGATCAGTCGTGTGCCAGAAACCTCCACGGTCGCAAAAGCCGCCCTGGAGGAAGTGGACGAGCAGTGGCAGCCGCTCTCAGATGGGTCAGGGGAGTATGTGGTACGTCTCATGGAGTTGCCTCAAGGGAGGGAACGGTGGGTGATCGTGCGCACCCATGCACAGGTGCAAGCCGCACAGGAGCAGATGGAGCACAAGGTGAAGAAAACCTACCAGGAGTGGGAAAAACGCCTCTGGCATCTCTCCACTCAAGCCTTTGCCTGCCAAAACGATGCGCAGCAGGCCTGGAAACAGGCGATGAAAGGGAAACCAGCCTGGCTGACGGCTACGTTCACAGGCAAAGAACAGGGGCAGTATCAGCAACGAGGCCGCCCGAAAAAAGAGGCCACGCCGGATCAAACGGTCTGGTATCTGGTTCCCAACCTGGAGGTAGACCAGCACGAGGTGACCGTCCTGGCGAGAAAGAAAGCCGCCTTCATTGTGGCCACCAACATTCTGGACGAGCAACGCCTTGCTCACGAGCGCGTCATCTTGACCTATAAAGAGCAGGGAGGAGTAGAGCGCGGGTTTCGGTTTCTCAAAGATCCTTTCTTCCTGGCTTCCTCCGTCTTCGTCAAGAAGCCAGCGCGGGTGATTGCTTTGAGTTTCGTGATGGTGCTCTGCTTGTTGGTGTATCGGCTGGCTGAGCATCTGCTGCGTCGCCAACTGGTGGCAACGGAACAAACGGTCCCCAATCAGATCAATAAACCCACCAATCGTCCCACGATGCGCTGGATTTTTCAGTGTTTTGAGGGCATTGATCTCTTACACATCCGCATGGGTTCCCATGGGCGCACGCAGGTCCTGGGGCTGAAAGCGCTTCATCAACAGATTCTTCGTCTGCTTGGTCCAGCCTATTCACAATTCTATTTTTTCTCTCCCTAAACTGCGGAATGTGGGTTAAGAAGACGCGACGAATCACAGCGTATGGTTAAACTTTGTTAACCGCAACCATGCATACTGGCGAAAGGGTTTTTTATTCCCGAGAATGCAACAGCCCTGTCGAAGGAGCAAAACGGCCAGTTGGCGGATGATACCAAGTTGCGATCTAACTCTCCACTCTGAAATGCGGGAAAAACATCATGGAACGCAGCCGTTGTTTGTCCTCAGTCAGTTCGCTGAGTGCCTGGCAAAGGACCTCAATTAGTTCCTCAAGGGAGGAAAAAACCCGATTGTGCGGGTATTTCTCGCGCAGTTCCTCCCACAGATGTTCAACAGGGTTGACTTCAGGGCTATAAGCGGGTTGAAAGATCAAACAGATATGCTCTGGGATCTGCAGATCTTTGGCCCGGTCTACGTCTGCTATTCGAGGACGGGTATAGGCGGCGGCTTTGAAGTCACAAGTCTCAGTGTCACGCAGGAGTACGAGGGAGCACAAGATCTTGATATCAAGCCTGCCGACAATACTGCCACTGTACAGGTTTGCAGGCTGTGGGTGGATGCCGGCAAGCCCATCACTGGATTGCTGCGTTATGACACTACTGCATGGACCAGCAATACCAGTATTGAACTAAATGCTTACAAGGAATGATTGCGGAATAATGTAAGACCAGAGGAAAATGCTTTCTCCTCTCCTCGTCTATGCTCAAAGCATGGTTTTTCCCTTCCTTATGCTCTCCAAATCTGCTAAGGTGAGCAGAAGAAGCGAACGAGAAGAAAAGGAAGAAGGCGTATGGAGAGCCTGATTGTCCTGGTTCACAGCCCCTTAGTAGGTCCTTTTACCTGGTCTCTGGTTGCCCAGCATCTCCAAGCAGGCGGTTTCGATGTGCTGGTGCCAACCCTCACTGACAGCGGAGAGACACCTCCTCCCTACTGGCAGCAGCACACCGCGTGTGTGCAACAAGCGCTCGTATCAATCCCCCAAGAGCGTCCCCTGGTACTTGTCGGCCATAGCGGAGCTGGCTCCTTGCTGCCTGTCCTTGCCCAGGCAGCCCGGCATCCTGTCAAAGCATATCTCTTTGTGGATGCTGGCCTGCCCCATCCAGGCCAAAGCCAACTGGAGGAGATGGAAGCCAGCGTTCCCGCCTTTGCACAAGAGCTGCGCCGGCTTCTGGCCTCCGGGGAGCGTTTTCCAAACTGGAGCGATGAGGACTTACGCGAGGAACTTCCCGACGGACGTGTTCGCCAGCAGATGTTGGCGCAGTTGCAGCCGCGTTCCCTCAGCTTTTTTGAAGAAGTCATGCCAGACATTCTCGGATGGCCCGATGCTCCCGGTGGCTATCTCATGTTTACCCAGGGCTATCGCCACTTTCTGGAGCAAGCCCAAAGCGCCGGATGGCCGAGCCGAATGTTTCACGCAGGACATTTTTACATGTTGGTTGATCCCATCACCGTGGCTGCGGCCCTTATCGAACTCATGAAGCAGATGAACGAAAAGCTCTCACGTTGATCATGCGGCACGTACCTGCGATTGAGTGGGGCGGTTGTCTGATGCAAAAGGGCTACCGATATGACGAAGCAGGTCATCCGGGGTACGGGCGAGGGTCTCAAAGTGCCTTCTGGCATCAGAAAGCCTCGACTCCCGCGTCGCTGCGATGATGATTGTGTGTCACGACTCGGCGTGAGATGCGCCAGAGCCACTCGATGCGGTTGGCATCTGGGTCATAGGCAGGCGTGTAGACGAGAGACAGATGGTCAGAGAGTTCGGTCAACATACTCCGCACGAGTAGGGAGCCAAGAGCCGTGTGCGTCTTGAGATTGTCCGCAATGATGATCGCCACACGTCCGCGCGCCTGCGAACGGGCCACAGCCGTCCGCACCTGCGAGGCATTTGACATCAGCTGTCCGTCCAGGGGCAATCCTGCCATCAAACCACCCATCTCGCCAGTCTACCAGCCCAAAGCCGTACACCTTCCGATTATCGCCCGGTGCTTCGATCAACCGCTGTCCACGCCGACCCGATGCCAGCTCCAGACGCGGGTGAGCGTTGGGTGAAAGGCAAATTGGACCTCATCCTGGAGATACAGGTCGGCTCTCGGCAACTGGGCGAGCAGGTGCGCCAGATCGGCGGGAAGCTGTGTCCACAGATCAGCTTCGACTAACAGCTCAACGGGCAGAGGTTCAGATGCTGTGGTCCCTGCTCATAACACCTCTACCCGCAGTCTTTTCCCACGTAGTCCGCTTACTCTTCAGCTTTGCGCGCGTCTCGTCCAGGTCGGTCGCGAGTCCTCCATAGCCATGCGCATGCAAGCAGACACGCACCGTCTCGCGCGTGACCTTCACCCCCGTCTGCTGGCCCAAGTAGTCCGCGAGCAACGCGGTCGTCCAGTTGGCGGTTTCCTGGCCTACTGGCGTGCGGGATCCAGTTCAATCACACGCAACAACTCGGCTTCCCAGGCCGACGTGATAGTACGCCCCCGGCCCGGTGAGGTCCGTCGAGGAACCTCATCCAATCCTCCTGATAAGAAGCGTTTGAGGACTCGGGCCACCGTATCCTCGCTACGCAATACCATGTCGGCAATATGCGGGGCCGTGTGTCCCAATTGGGCAAGCACAAGCATCTGATAGCGGGTTCGCGTCTCTGCATCAGGGGCTTCTTCATAACGCTGCTGTAGGTCGGCCTGCTGTCGTTCATCTAACGAGGGCAACGTGATTGGGGCTGGCATTTCTTCTTTCCTTTCTCCTACCTCCACATGCTTTCCCCTTTATTTTACCACTGTCCTGCAACCATTCCCTGCAAGCATTTAGCTCTGGTCGATCCTTCTGGAGCCCAGATCGCTGCCAAAACCTATCTTTTGACCACGGCACAGGGTGATTCGATCACGGCCTCTGCTCAAGCTATGGGCTGGTACACCTTCACGGTTCGCTCCTTTAATACACCGGCTGGCAATCAAAAGCCTTCGTACAAATTGACAGCAACTTATACAGCCCCGCAAGTACTCACCTAGCTAGAAGTGCACACCCTGGCTTTCGCCGTTTGCTTCTCACACCTCTTGGCCGGGCCGTTTTGCTACTCTTGGGTTGGCGCGGAAGTGGATAGGCTGGGAACGGCTGCCAAAGTCTGTACGAGCGCCTTCAAGTGGAGATTGCTGCTGAACACGTTCAACAACAGCAACAAGGCGATGGCGGTAGGGTGAGAGACTACAAGCGGGATCCGTATTGGCCGCATCACCGGTGAGCAGGAACGCTTGACAGCGACAACCGCCGAAATCGATCTCACGGCGGGGACAACTCCGGCATGGCTCGGGCATCCAGGCGTTGCCACGAAACCTGTTGAACGCCTCCGATTCGGTCCAAATCCAGCAGAGCGAATGCTGCCGTATATTGTCAAAGCGCAGCGATGGAATCTCGCCTGCCGTTTGGCAAGGCAGCACATCACCCATTGGATTCACCGTGAGATAGCGCCGTCCCCAACCGTTCATGCAGGGCTTCGGGCGGTCACTGTAGTAATCGGGAAGAATGTAAAGCACCTCCATTTTTCCGCGCAGTCGCACCTGCGCTGCGGCCGCAACTTTCTCGGCTTTCTCCAACTGACTACGTGTTGGCAGCAACACCTCTTTATTTTTGAACGCCCAGCCGAGGAATTGTGTGTTCGCTAGCTCCAGGCGTTGCGCGTCAAGTTCCTCGGCCAGCGCAATGATCGCTTCAATATGCCCGATGTTTGCTCGGTGCAGTACAACGTTGATCGTCAGAGGAAAGCCAAGCTCTCGCGCCAAGTGGGCGGCCTCTCGCTTCCTTGCATGCGCTTGCGCTCCTGCAATCGCATCTGCTACCCCTGCTTCGTCAGCTTGAAAACTGATCTGCACGCTGTCTAGCCCCGCTGCTTTCAGCTGTTGCGCCCGGACCCGAGTAAAGCCGAGGGAACTTGTGATGAGATTGGTGTACATGCCAGCGTCCTGCGCCGTGGCGACGAGTTCTGGCAGGTCTTTTCGCAGGAGTGGTTCTCCGCCAGAAAACAAAATATGGAGTACCCCCAAATCACTTGCTTCTCCAATTACACGCTTCCATTCCTCTGTCGTCAGTTCGTTGCTGGTCTGGGACAACTGGATTGGATTGGAGCAATAGGGACAATGGAGAGGACATCGATACGTCAGCTCAGCTAGCAGTCCATAAGGACGGTACCGAGTGGTGCCGACTTGCGCAGTCGTCCTTGGTTCACTCTGGTTTTCCATCTCTTTTCCCTCATGCGTAAAGCTCGAATGCTTTTCTATAGATTGAAATCCATCAGAGCGCGCTTGTGCAGGCGAACAAGATACTCACTTACATCACTTCGAAGCACTTCGGGGGAGACATTGTAGTGTGCAGCCAGTTCCATAACGATCTCTAAAAACGTATGCTTCCCGTCACACAACGGTATGATCGCCGCACCCGTTGTGTTGAGCAGCAGCAGACCCTCTGGATAAAGCAACACCGGTTCGCCACTCACTTTGTCAATCTGCATGCGGGCTTTGGCGACCAGTCTGGGTCGAGTATGCTGTGCCAGTGGTTGTTGGCCTGCTGGCTCGTCCTCCATGGAATGCTTCTCCTCCGCTCTCTCTTTTTCCTTTGATCAAGAGAGATATTACAGAGCAGGGTGGTCGGGTTTGCTGCCATATGCCAACAGCATGGCATCAAGCATCGCCCACAGCAGATCACACTTAAACGACAGCGCTTTAACAGCCTCTTCTTGCAACTGGCGTGTATTACAATACGCTATCGTGAGTTCTAGTCCTTGATCCGCGTCCGCACGTGCTTGCGTTATCCGAGAGCGAAAATACTCAAGCCCTGCTGGTGCAACCCATGTGTAAGACCTTTCAAAGGCTGCCAGGCGTTCCCTCATCAAGTCGGGGGCGAACAGTTCGGTCAACGATGAGGCGATGGCGATGGGCCAGGGTTTCGTACGTGCGAAGTTCACATAGGCATCCACTGCAAACCTGACACCGGGCAAGACGTGTCGTTCATCTAGGAGTTCGGCGCGCGTTAACTGGGTTGCCTCGCCTAACCTCAACCACGCCTCAATCCCGCCTTCGCCTTCGTGTACACCGTCATGATCAGTGATACGATGCAGCCATAGACGGCGCACCTCACTTAGTGAACAGTTGGAGAGGATAGCAGCGTCCTTGAGAGGAAGATTCCGTTGATAATAGAATCGGTTTGCTACCCAGCCGCGTACCTGCTGAGGCGTCAGCTTCCCACTATTCATGTACTGGTGGAAAGGATGTTTGTCATGGTAGCGGCTCATACCGATAGCACGCAGGTGAGCCAAAAAAGCATCTCTATCCCAGCGCCTGGTGCTTTCTTCGTGTTCCATGTCTCCTAGCTCCTACAGGGCCAATTCTAATCCATCCCAGCCAATGCCAATGCCAGCCTCCTTCACGGCTGCATGTTCAGGTGAGTCTTCGCGTAACATTGGATTGGTGTTATTGATATGCACGTATACTTTGTGTGCAATGGAGAGTGGAGCGATTTGTTGCAGGCTTCCGTGCGGGTCACCGACAGGTAAATGGCCCATCTGCGTGGCGCTCGTTCTCCCCACATGCATCTCCTGCATCTCATACTCGCTCCAAAAGGTGCCATCTAGGAGGAGCGCATCGCAGTCGAGCAAGTGAGCCTTCATGGTTTCGTCTAGGAAGGCCAGGCCAGGGAGAAAGATCAATCGTCCCCCCGTCTTCTCGTCGACAAAGCGATAGCCAACTCTGTCGCCCGTCTGCGGCATGGCCCGGCGTTCTAAGTAGCGCGGTGGCTTGCCAGCAACCGGAAAAACCGCATAACTCAGTCCACTCGGTGAGCCATCAGCGTACAAAAACTGGGCAAGCTCAGTCGATGGTTCACGCCATTCCACGCTACAGTAACACTCCAAAGCTGGGGTAAGAGCAAGACCTGAAGTCAGGGCCTCGCGCACCGGTGGAGCGGCATAGATAGTGAGCCGGGGTCCCTCACGTAGGAGAAGCAGCCCAAGTGTATGGTCAAGATCGGCGTCGGTGAGGAAAATGGCCTCCACACTGGTTCCACGCATAGTGTCTGAAGGAGGCAAGAGTGGTGGAAAGGTTTCGATCTGCATACGCACGTCGGGTAAGGCATTGAGGAGCAACCAATGCCGATCATCCACGCTGAGAGCAACACACGACTGTGTTCGTGGTTGTGCTCGTACTGTTCCAGAACGCACGCCCCGACAGTTGGCACAGTTGCAGTTCCACTGCGGAAAACCACCTCCCGCCGCGGTCCCTAACAGGCGCACTCGCATGATTCACTCCCAACGAAACAGGGCTGCATGGTTTGACACGATTGGCAAAAAGCCACAGCAGCTCTGCTCTTCGAAGCAAAAGTAGGAGGATGAGGCACCTTCGCCTTACTCTTCGACTTCAAGGGTGCCCGCATATGCCGTGCATTCCAGGCTGACCCCGATCACCTCGAAACTTGGTTTGACCCACGTAAGAGCGCTAGAAGTAAGAGGACTTTCCGTTTTTTGTTCTTGGTCGTTCTCTACCTGATCTTCTTTCATGCGATTCCCTCCTCTGCTTAGAGCGTTCTGTCGCTACATCAACGCGTTTTCGTTCAAGAGCACTACCTTTGAAAGTTTGTCCGATACTATGACATCCATCACTCCAGAGCTTCTCAAAGTCATACTTCGGTTGTCTCGGTCTCGCCACTCCTGGTGGATCAACAAAACACTGTACTCATCAAGAATACTGTCATGAAGAGCAAAATGCAAGAGTTGTGGGTGTAAATTTTGGAATTGAACTGGTCATCTTTGTCCAATTCAATTCCAAAATTTACCATTAAAGCGCCATTCCTCCCCCGATCCTTCCAGATCGGGGGAGGAATGGCGCACTACATGCCACTAGATTCCCTTGACACATCTAGTGGGATATAGTATATTTGTTCTATGCCAAAGGAAATCAAGACTAACCTGAATATAGCCTATTCTTGCCGATATCATGTGGTCTTCTGCCCCAAGTATCGTCGGAAAGTGCTCGTGCCTCCAATAGATAGCAGGCTGAAAACGATTCTTTTAGAAACCATCGACACGTGGAGGCAGGAATTCATTGAAATGGACGTGATGCCCGATCACGTCCATTTGCTGGTTGGCTGTGATCCTCAGTTTGGCATTCATCGGTTAGTCAAGTATCTCAAGGGCACCAGTTCCCGCCTGCTACGTCAAGAATTTCCTGTCTTAAAACGGAAATTGCCCAGTTTATGGACGAACTCCTATTTTTGTGCAACAACAGGGGGCGTCACCTTAGAGACACTGAAGCGGTATGTGGAGGGGCAAAAGAACCGATGAAAAAAGCCTATCGCTACCGCATATTTCCAACAAAACATCAGGAAGCCATCCTTAACAAACAGCTTTCTCTGTGTTGCGAACTTTACAATGCCGGGCTCGAAGAGCGCAGAGAAGCCTACCGCATGTGTGGCAAAAGCATCAGCTTCACGGTGCAAAGCGCGCAGCTTCCCCAGATCAAAGAGATCCGCCAAGAGTACGAGGACATTCATTCCCAAGTCTTACCCAACCGAGCGTAAAGCCCTCGGCTTCAGCCGTAGGGATACAAGCGAGTCCTTGTTTGGGGCAGGGGCATCGGGGAAATGTC
>WNFM01091935.1_pt5 | contig 11893 bp, 10 predicted proteins | sample 5400271 | NCBI WGS metagenome assembly WNFM01 (sample SAMN13153352, study PRJNA577476) | soil metagenome | isolation source: 60 cm saprolite on Douglas fir-dominated hillslope | place: USA:California | collected 2013-09-17 | reverse complement strand
CGGGATCGTCGACGAGTTTCAGAAGAGGAGCCTGCCCATCTTCGGCCCCACGCGCCTGGCCGCCGAGCTGGAAGGGTCCAAGGTCTTCTCGAAGGAGTTCATGAAGAAGTACTCCATCCCGACGCCCGAAGCCATCGTGTGCGGCTCACTCGACGAGGCCAAAACCGCGCTGAAGACGATCGGCTTTCCGGCCGTCCTCAAGGTCGACGGCCTCGCGGCCGGGAAGGGTGTCGTCATCATCAACTCCAAGGAAGAGGCCGACGACTATCTGAAGCTGGTCTTCGAGGAGAAGAAGTTCGGCAACGCCGCCAATCGCATCCTCGTCGAGGAGTTCCTCGATGGCGAGGAAGTGTCGTTCATGGTCATGACCGACGGAAAACGCTGCGTGCCGCTGGCCGCCGCCAAGGACTACAAGAAGGCGTTCGACGGCGAGACCGGTCCGAACACCGGTGGGATGGGCTCTCACTCTCCAGCCGTCGTTCTCCCAACCATCCAGGGAATGGCCACGGAGGGCCGTCCCTACACGGGCTGCCTCTATGCTGGTCTCATGCTGACAGCCAAGGGTCCCAAGGTGCTCGAATACAACTGCCGCTTCGGCGATCCCGAGACCCAGGTGCAGATGCTTCGGCTAGAGGACGATCTCGCCGACGTGATGCTCAAGATCGCCCGAGGCAACCTCGGCGATACCAAGCTGACCTGGAAGAAGGAAGCCGCCGCCTGCGTCGTAGTCGTCGTTGAGGGATATCCCGAGGATTTCCAGAAGGGTCAGGAGGTCGTCATCGATCCGATCGACGATGACTCCGTAGTGGTCTTTCACGCAGGCGTGATCAAAAAGGACACGAAGTTGATCAACGTGGCCGGGCGTGTCGTCAATGTCTGTGCCCGCGCCGCAACGCTCTCTGAGGCTCTCGAAAAGGTCTACAAGGCCGCTCCGATGGTGCACTTCGAAGGCGCGCGCTACCGCACAGACATCGGCTATCGCGCGCTCGAACAACGCGCCGAGGCCGCACGCGGATAGAATCGGCGAGCGATGACTGTCCCCTGGGTTTGCATCATCATGGGAAGTGACTCCGACGCCGAGGTCATGTCAGGTGCCTGCGCCGCCCTTGACGAGTTGGGAGTGCAGTACGAGATGAAGGTCTCGTCAGCGCACCGGAGCCCTCAGCGCACCCACGACATCATCGCTGAGGCAGAGCGCGGTGGCGCGGCGGTCTTCATCGCCGGCGCCGGGATGGCTGCTCACTTGCCGGGGGTCGTGGCCTCATTCACGACGAAGCCGGTAATCGGCGTGCCTCTCTCCGGAAGCACCCTGCAGGGGCTCGATGCGCTACTGGCCGTCGTGCAGATGCCGCCCGGCATCCCCGTTGCCACCGTCGCGATCGGTGGGGCGCGCAATGCCGGCATCCTCGCCGCCCAGATGATCGGTCTGGCTGACGAAGCCGTCGGCCTCCGCCTCATTGACGCCCGGAAACGAATGAGCGACGGCGTGGTCGATCGATCGAAGAAAGTGGAGCGCTCGACGCGTTAGGAGTTGCTAGTTTCTAGATGCTGGTTTCTAGTTTTGAACCCACGCGACCCTTGACGCCGTGGCGGAACATTGGCGCTGCATAACTGGCATCTAGAAACTAGCATCCAGCTTACTAACAATGTCCGACGACCATCATCACTCCCACCATCATCACGGCGGAAGTGTTTCACGCAAGCTGATGATTGCCACCGGGGCTACCGGCTTGTTCGTCGTCATCGAGGCGATTGTCGGCTTCCGGAGCAACTCCCTGGCGCTCGTCGGCGATGCGCTGCACAACTTCACGGATGCTCTGGCTCTCGTCCTCGCGCTAGCGGCCGTGCGCTTCGAGCGTCGCCCGCCAACGACCAGCAAGTCGTATGGGTACCACCGTGCCGGAGTGTTGGCCGCGTTCATCAACGCCGGCACGCTGGCCGCCTTCACGATCTACATCTTCGTCGAAGCCTTCCAGCGCCTGCGAACGCCGGAGAGCGTGAACAGCCTGGCCATGCTCGTGACTGCGGGAGTGTCGCTCCTGTTGAACGGGGCGATCACACTATCGCTACGAAGGGACGGCCAGCACGATCTCAACATCCGCGCCGCCATGCTTCATATGCTCGGCGATGCCGTCTCCTCCGGCGCCATCATCATCGCCGCACTCCTCATCCGCTCGACCGGCAGTGCGCTGTGGGACCCCGCCGCATCCGTGCTGATCGGTGTCGGCATTCTCTGGTCGAGCTGGGGCGTGCTGCGCGAGGCCGTGAATCTGCTCCTCGAGGGGACACCGTCCGGCATCGATCCTGAAGAAGTGACCCGCTCGATCGCCGCCATTGACGGCGTGCTCGGCATCCATCACCTGCACATCTGGGCGCTCGGACCCTCGAGACCGGCCTTGTCGTGTCACCTCATGGTGGGAGACGTACCCGTACGCAGCGCCCAGGCGTTGCTCGATCATGTCAACGGGGTGCTGTCACAGCAGTTCCAGATCGCCCACTCAACCATCCAGTTCGAGTTCGCCAACTGTGAGGCGGATGATCCCTACTGCGTGCCGTTCAGCACGAAGATGAATTGACGGGAAAGAAGCACGGCATCGACTGCGACCGCCTCCCCAATTACCGCTTCAAGGAACGATGAGCGTTCCCGCCTTTCCCTCGAGTGCCTCGCGCAGGTGTTCCACATCCGTGATGAGCACTTGCTGGCCGGTCGAGCGAACGAACTGCAAGGCGGCTTCGATCTTCGGACCCATTGACCCTGGCGGGAACTGTCCCTCAGATTGGTATCGCTGCGCCTCAGCAATCGTCAGGCGCTCAACGAAACGCTGCGCCGGCTTGCCGTAGTCGATCGCCACCTGTGCCACTCCGGTCAGGACGATGTACAGCTCGGCCTTCAGCTCCGCTGCGAGCAGTGCTGAGGCGAAGTCCTTGTCAATCACCGCCTCAATCCCACGCCACTGCCCGTCGCGGCCGCGAACCACCGGAATCCCCCCACCGCCGGCTGCGATCACCACTGCTGCACTCTCGAGCATTCGTTCAATCGTTCGGATGTTCAGAATCCGCAGTGGCCGCGGTGAGGGCACCACGTGCCGCCAGCCGCGGCCTGCGTCTTCCTGCATCGTCCAACCGAGGTCACGTTCCAGAGCCTCGGCACGGTAACGGGTGAAGAACGGCCCGATCGGTTTCGACGGACGCTTGAACCCGGGATCGGCGACGTCGACTTCGACCTCCGTCAGAATCGTCGATACCTCGCCCCCGAGGCCAATGCTTTCCAGCCGGTTGCGAATGGCCTGTTGGAGCAGGAAGCCCATGGAGCCTTCGGTCTGCGCCACGCAGACATCGAGTGATTGCGGCGGAATCTTGGTCGACGCTTCCTCGTTCTGGATGAGGATGTTACCGACCTGCGGCCCGTTGCCGTGCACTACCAGCAGCTTGTATTCCTGCCGAGATACCTCGGCAAGCCACCGGGCCGCCTGTTTGGCGCGGGCGATCTGCTCCTCCTGCGTTCCCCTGTCTTCAGGGCGCAGCAGTGCGTTGCCGCCAAATGCAACGACGGCAAGCTTCCGGCCGGCGACGCTCAAAGGTCCTCGCGCTCGAGAGGCATGGTCATGCAACGCGGACCGCCGCGCGCGCGGGAGAGCTCATGCCCCTGAATTTGGATCGCGTACTTCTTGTCGGTCCAGGTCTCGAGCTCGGCCCGGCCGAGAAGGAGGTCGTCCTCGTAGACGATGTGGTAGCCGTGCTTGGCCAACTCCTCGGCCGTGCGCACATTTCGCGCTGCTGGTCCACTGCGCGCTTCCCGCCGCAGTAGATCGGATCGACCTCGATCCCCTGCTTCTTCAAGGCATGCAGCAACGACTTTTGCGGCGCGAACGTCATCGCCTTCTTCGTCAGATCGATCAGAGTCACCTTCGCCGCCTGATCTCCGCCCGGGAGGATTACCGGCGGGTAGATAAGACACTCGTGGCGGCTGGTGAAGGTGAATACCGTATCGAGATGCATGAATGATCGTTGCTTCGGCATCTCCACCACGATGATCGCCCGGACGTCGGCGTCGGACTGCTGCAAGGACCGGGCAAGGAACTTCACACCGGCGAGATTCGTGCGCTCGGTGACACCGACCAACAGCAGGTCGCGACGCGCCACAAGCACGTCGCCACCCTCCAGGGTCGGCATCCCACGGCGGACCTCTCGTTCGGGCGGATGAACCTCCATGAAGTCGGCCCAGAAAGGGTTACGGTCACGGAACGCGTGATGATGCTGGAAGACATACTTCGAGAGGAGTGACTCGCGCCGTCGTGCTTGGGTAGCCATGCCACTGACGATGACGCCGTGCCCGAGCACGACTTGAGGATCGCGCATGAAGAAGTAGTTCGGCACAGGGTTGAGGTCGAACGTGGGCAAGTCGCCGGACTTGTCCTTCTCGTTGACGATGCCGCCGATGAGCACCTCGGCCAGAACAGTGGGTTTCTGCTGGCGAAGCCAGGATGTAAGGCGGCGGCCGAAATGGTTGCGCCTGGCCAGGTCGCGGATGATCGAGAACTTGACGTCCTCATCCTCGAGGATCTCCTCCAGAAGATCCTGAATGTCGAAAACTTCCTCGGCAACATAGCGTATGAGTTGCTGGAACCGGCGATGTTCTTCTCGCGCCACTTGCCCGAACAGGATGTCGTCGAACAGCAGCTCAGCCATCATGGGCGGAACCATCGTGTCGATCTCCCGTCCCGGAAGATGCACCAGCACGCTCTTCAATTTGCCGACTTCGCTTGTCACATTGAGTTGCATGCGCGCGCCATGCGGCCGCATGGGGTGATCCTGTTCACGGGCGATGCCCGGCGCGAGGAGGCGGAAAAAGGCCTCCCCAGGCGTTTTCTCGCCCGTTTGCACGCCGAGCTCGGGTCCATGGTTCGCTCGCTCGATGAGGTCGACCTCTATCTGGCGTCCGACGCCAGCGAAACGTTCCTCATCGAAGGCCCCGCGTTCGTCTCCCGAGCCGCCCAGCGTCCTCTTGGCGACAAAGTGGATCTCGCCCTCTCGCGCTGCTTTGCCGCCGGCTACTCGAGGGTGGCTGTCGTTGCAGGCGACGTTACGGGCCTGACGCGTGAACTGCTCGTCGAGGCCTTTGCCAGCCTGACTCGGACGACCTCGGTTGTCGGCAAGAGCCCGGACGGCGGCTTCTATCTCGCCGCGTTCTCGGCACCGTCGCAAGTGGCGTGGTCCTCCCTACCGTGGTCGATGCCCGACCTGTACGAAGCGCTGGTCGGGCAGCTGCACGAACCTCACGAATTGCCATCCCTGCGGGACATCGATTCGCTCGGCGACGCGTTGAGCGCCGTCCGTGCGGTCAGCGACCTCCGACTCCGAGGCCGGCTCCTCTCGCTCCTGGCCGGTCATGAGCCAGGCGTCGCGCCGGGGCAGTCGATCCCTCGGCTGCGCCCGCGCGGGACTGAACGCCTGCGTGCCCCTCCTGCGGCGGCCTAGACCCCGTCTCTCCCATCCCCCCAGTCCAGGAGATTCCCATGACGGTTCTTGCGGAGCGTACGCCGCTCCACATACCTGCGCTGCACTTCTTTGAGCACGACGGCATCTCGTACGCCGTCGACGGCGACGCACCGAACTGGATCGCCGTCGAATCGTCCGGCGCCAGCATCCTTCGGACCATCGAAGGTGGCGATCGAAGCGGATCACCCATTACCTTCGGGTCCCTGGTGGCGCAGTACGCCGCACAGCGGCAGCTCGAAGCCGGAAAGGCGTGGCTGCATATCCATGATTTCCTGACAGCGGTCGATCGCGCCCGTCTGCTCGCAGACACTCCGTTCGTTCGCGCGCCTTATCTCGGACGGGCGGCCTATGTGCAGCCGCAAGGTTTGCGCGAGCTCTGGCTGCAGATCAACAACGCCTGCAACCTCACGTGCACGCATTGTCTGGTGTCATCCGGCCCCGGCGGGATCCCCGGCATGAGCAGTGGCGACATCGTCAGATTGATGGACGACTCGGCAGCGCTCGGAGTCGAACGCCTCTACGTCACGGGCGGCGAGCCGTTCCTGCGCAAGGACATTTTCGATCTGATCAAGCGAGCGACCGAGACGCACGGGATGGAGGTCATCCTCCTCACGAACGCCACGCTCTTCGCCGGGCGGATCAAAGAGCAGCTTGGCGAGCTTGATCGAGGACTGACGCGATTCCAGGTCTCGATCGACGGTGCGAACGCCGGCACCAATGACCGCATCCGCGGGGCAGGCACATTCGCAAAGGCGCTCGACGGGACCCGACTCCTCGCCGATCTCGGCTTCGACGTTTCGCTCACCACAGTCACCACGGAGGAGAACCTCGACGAGCTCGCGGAGATCCCGGCCATCGTGAAACGCACTGGCGCGTCGTCGCAGCACCTGATGTGGAGCCACAAGCGCGGCCGGGCCGCGCAGGCCGACAACGGCTTTTTTCCGGAAAACAAGGCGCTGCTCGCTGCGGTCCTCCGAGTTGTCGATGCCGCCGAGGAGGCGTCGATCCGGCTCGACAACCTCGAGGCGATCAAGCGCCGCGTGAATGGCGTGCCGGGCGTGAAGTATGACCTCGGCAACGCCGGCTGGGATTCTCTGTGCGTCTACGCCGACGGTACTGTCTACCCTTCGGCGGCGCTGGCGAACGAGGAGGCATTGGCCTGCGGCGACATCAGCCAGCACGAGCTCCGACGCGTCCTCGAGACCTCGCCGCTGCTCGCCTCGCTCCGAGCAGCCTCGCTCGCACACAACCCCTCCGTAGCCTCGGATCCGTTCCGATTCCTGACCGGTGGCGGCGACCTCGAACATGCCTGGTGCTTCACGGGCGATTTTCTCGGCGTCGATCCCTACTACCCGATCACGCTGGCGCTGGCACGGCGGGTCATGACACAGCTCGGCGAGGAGAAACGCTCGCGCAAGAACCTTCGGTCCGGCTACGACGCTCCGCTCGTACTGCACGCCATGGGCGACGGTGCCATCACCTGCGGCACCGCGGACGGCGCGCTCGCGGAAGCGCAGGTGCTGACGCTTCATTCGAACTGCGTCCTCTCGTTCGATGTCGACAAGCCACGCGCGAAGATGCGCGAGTTCTACGGCAACGCCGCCGATCAGCCGGTCGCGGAGCTCTGCTGTCCGACAAAGTACGACGACAGCGCCATCGCCCACATTCCGCAGGACGTGCTGGACCGCTTCTACGGATGCGGCTCGCCGATGACGAGCGCCGGCATCACAGAGGGCGAGGTCGTTCTCGACCTCGGCTCCGGCGCAGGCATCGACGTCTTCATCGCCGCGAAGTTCGTCGGCGCCACGGGCAAGGCCATCGGTGTCGACATGACCGATCGCATGCTGTCCGTGGCGGCCGAGAACCAGCCACGTGTCGCCGCCACGCTCGGATACGACTCCGTCGAGTTCCGGGAGGGATTCCTGGAGCGAATTCCAGCGGACTCCAGGAGCATCGACCTCGTGACGTCGAACTGCGTAGTCAACTCCTCAAGGACCACGGTCGTATCCTCATTAGCGACATCGTCAGCGAAACCGAGGTACCGCCAAGGCTGAAGACGGATGCGCAACTCTGGGGCGAGTGTCTGGTCGGCGCCCTCACACAGGACCAGTTCATGGCCGAGCTCGAGCGCGCAGGTTTCTATGGACTGGAAATCCTCAAGAAGACGTACTGGAAGGACGTCGAAGGCCATCCCTTCTTCTCCGTGACAGTGCGTGGCTGGAAGTTTGAGAAGACGTCGGGCTGCGTCTTCAAGGGGCATCACGCGGTCTACCTCGGACCGGCAAAGGCCTTCATCGACGAGGAAGGGCACATGTTTCCGCGCAATGAGCCCTACGAGATCTGCACCGATACCGCGGCGAAGTTGACGAATCCGCCGTACAAAGGCCACTTCGCCATCCTCGAGCCGGGAGAAGAGCGTGCGGGCTATGCGTGCTGCGGTCCTGAAGGGTGCTGCTAATGCTCGCGACAGTCATCCTGCTTACTCTCTTCCTGGCATTCACGAACGGCGCGAACGACGTCTCGAAAGGCATCGCCACACTGGTGGGCTCAGGTGTCTCGAATTACCGGCTGGCGGTCGGGTGGGGGACAGCCTGGACCGTGGCCGGCGCGTTGACTGCCATGATTGCCACGCAGAAGCTCGTGGCTGCGTTCTCTGGAAAGGGGATTCTCCACAACCCAATCGCGGCGCCTTCGTTCGCGTTCGCGGTGGCTTGCGGGGCCATCGGGTGGCTGCTGATCGCCACGCGGACGGGACTTCCCGTTTCGACGACACATGCGTTGACTGGTGCGCTGTGCGGAGCGGGAATCGCCGCCGGGGGCTTCGCCGGCGTGGCCTGGAAGATGGTCGCCGCAAAGGTCGCTCTTCCGCTGGCCGTGTCGCCCCTCGCTTCGCTCGCCATCGTCCTCCTGATCTACCCCCTCGCCCGCAGAACTCTGGCGAAGAGGAACGAGCCCGTATGTGTATGTGTGACGGACGAGGCAGTCCTCTCGACGGACGGTGCGCTTACCGCGCGCCAGTCGTTGGCCCTCGAAATCGGCACCACAGTCGAGTGTGATCGCTCAGGCTCTACGGCAATCGCCCGAGCGAAGCCGATCGACACGGCGCATTGGCTCACAGCCGGCGCTACGAGCTTCTTCCGGGGAATGAACGACACGCCGAAGATCCTCGCCGTCGGCGTGGCCGCGGCATCGGCAGGCGGACTGGCGACGAAGCCCCTGTACGCGCTCGTCGCTCTCGCCATGGGTGCGGGCTCGCTCCTTTGGGGGTTTCGCGTCACTGAGACGCTTGCTCGAAAGGTCACGACCATCGAGCCCGGCGACGGATTCGCGGCGAACTGCGTGACCTCCGTGCTGGTCGGCTTGGCATCGTTCTATGCGCTTCCCGTGTCGACCACCCAAGTATCGTCTGGCGCGATTCTCGGGATCGGCGTGGCCAAGGGTGGTGGCGATGTCCGATGGAAGACCCTGAGCGAAATGTTGCTGGCCTGGATCGTTACGCTTCCCGTGGCCGCTCTCATCGGCGCTCTCGTCTTTCGAGTCGTGACGTAACGGAGCCACCGAGCCGACCGCTCGCACGCCTCGCCTTGACACCGCTTCAGCCGAGGGAGCGGGCAGCCGCCGCTTCTAGTAGTATCAATGAGGACTCATGCGAGCGAGGACGCTTCTCTTCGCAGCCGCACTTTGCTTCCTGACGTTCAGTGCGTCTGCGCTTTCACCCCGCATTACCTTCGTGCGGCTGATCCCACCCGCCCACGACCTGCGGGCGGAGCAAGTGGCGATCATCTACGCCATCGGTGACCATGCAGCCGTCAACGACTTCGTCCAGGAGCTCGTGGACCACGTCAATCGCGCCGGCATATTGCGGATCGAGAACGCCGTCGAAGCCAACCATCACCAGTTCGATTTTGCCCGGACGCGCAAGACTCACCCGGCGGACGTTTACCTGGCGATCAATCCGTTCACGTGCGAGGCCCGTGAGGGGCATGCCGAGGGTAGCGAGCACGACGTCGACGGCGGCCGGATCAAGAAGACGCACCGCTGGATGGATGCCACCTGCACCGCGACCATCGACGTGCTGAGCTCCGTGGACGGGAAGAAGACAATGTCGTTCACGGTGAGAGGCCAGGGGACATCACCCCGTGCGGTCGCCCTCACCGACGATGAGCGCGTGGTGGCCTTCACGCAGGCGGCCTACTACGCGGCCGTCGCCGCGGCTGAGTCCATCACCCCCCGCGCCGTGCGCGAGTCGATCGAGCTCGATCCGGCCGCGCCGGCGTTCGACGAGGGCTACTCCATGATTGCCAGTGAGAGATTCGCAGACGCTCGCGCCATCTGGGAGGCCGCGCTGCGGCAACACGGCGACTCCGCACCACTCTTCTTCAACCTCGCCGCGCTGAGCGAGGCCATCGGCGACGTCGCCGCCGCCGGCCGCTACTTCGAGCGTGCCCAGAAGCTCAAGCCGGACGAGAGACGCTACCGCAGCGAGTTGAGCCTCTTCCATAAGCGACGCGGCGCGAGGCCCTGAGGGCTCCCGCATGTGGTTCAACTCCTTCTCGTTCCTCTGGTTCTTCCCCCTCGTCCTGCTCATCTATTACGCGATTCCAGGGTGGCGCGCTCGCAAGGCGTTCCTGCTCGCGGCGAGCTACTTCTTCTACGCCTGCTGGAACCCGCCATTTGTGCTCTTGCTCATCGGTTCGAGCGCCTGGGACTTCGCCGTCGGACGTGCACTCGCCATCGTCCACGATTCGTGGCGCCGGAAGGTTCTCGTGGCCGCGAGTTGTCTAACGAATTTCGGGGTTCTGGTCGTCTTCAAGTACTCGGGCCTGCTTCTGGCGACATGGCAGCAACTCTTCCAGGCCGCCGGGCTGCAGTGGTCCGCCACTCCGGCCTGGATCACGCACATCGTCCTGCCGGTGGGCATTTCGTTCTACACGTTTCACGGCGTGAGCTATGTCATCGACGTCTACCGCGGCCGGATCGAGGCGGAACGGTCACTGCTCGATTTCATGCTCTTCGTCGCGTTCTTTCCTCAACTGGTCGCCGGCCCCATCCTGCGCGCATGGTATTTCGTCCCACAGCTGCACACCCGGCGGACGAACGATGGGATCGACTGGTTGCGCGGTTGCTTTCTCATCGTCCTCGGTCTGTTCCAGAAAATGGCGATGGCCGACAACCTCGCCCCGCTTGCGAACCTCGTCTTCGATGAGCCTGGGCGGTTCAACACCGGGGGGCTGTGGCTGGGGACATACGCGTTCGCCTTCCAGATCTACTTTGATTTCGCCGGCTATTCGAACATCGCCATCGGCTGCGCGCGCCTGCTTGGTTTCGAAGTACCGGAAAACTTCCGCATGCCTTACATCGCCGTCGGATTCCGAGAGTTCTGGCGCCGCTGGCACATCTCGTTATCGACCTGGTTGCGCGACTACCTCTACATCCCTCTCGGAGGGAATCGAGGCGGCACGCTGCTGACGGTGCGCAACCTCATGACCGTCATGGCCCTCGGCGGCCTTTGGCATGGGGCAAATTGGACGTTCGTGATCTGGGGCGCACTCCATGGCCTCTTCCTCACCGTGGAGCATCTGCTGCAGCCGGCGCTCCGGCGCATTCCGCAGGCCGTGCGCACCTCGCGCATCGCGCAGGCTTTCGGCGCGATCGCAACCTTCCAGCTGACCTGCATCGCCTGGGTGTTCTTCCGATCAGGGAGCGTCGGTGCCGCATCAGCGATGGTCATGGAAATGTTGCTCCCGTCCAGCCTCAGAGTCACGATGCCGGGAGGGGCGTTGCCCTATGTGGTCGTTTCAGCGGCGGCGGTGCTCGCGGCCCTCGCCGTCAAAGGCCGCGACCTGGCCGCGGATGTTCCCGGCTGGGTCTGGGGGATGACCGCGGCGATGATGCTGTTCGTGACGATTGTGAGTTGGGGTGACCCCAATGCCTTCATCTACTTTCGCTTCTGAGACGAGATTCGCCCGCTCAGCGACGGCGGCGTTCGTCTGCGTCTTGCTGGCGTTGCTCGCGCCGTACGAGGCACTGGTACGTGCTGCCGAGCATCGCTGGGGAATGCTTCCGGCCAGAATCACGCCGCGACGGACAGGGGCACCACACATCGAGATGTTCCTCGAGGATCGCGCGGCAGGGATCGTCTACCCGGTCGTTGCCGTCGGTACGTCGCGCGTCGAAAACGGCGTCAGGCCGGACGCGATCAACGCGCTGATCGGTCCCACCTACAACCTCGGCATTGGTGGCGGCTCGTCGATCGTGACGCTGGAGTTTCTCGAGTCGTTGAACATCGTTCCCAGGCACCTGATCGTTGGCCTCTCGCCAATGGATTTCACCCCCCTGGCTCTGGTCAGGGGACGGAAGGTCATCGCTCGCCGGCACGTCGAGCAACCGGGGG
>WNFM01336988.1_pt1 | contig 11895 bp, 7 predicted proteins | sample 5400271 | NCBI WGS metagenome assembly WNFM01 (sample SAMN13153352, study PRJNA577476) | soil metagenome | isolation source: 60 cm saprolite on Douglas fir-dominated hillslope | place: USA:California | collected 2013-09-17 | reverse complement strand
GACGCCCCTGAATCCCATCAGCTTGTTGCTGCCAAGGCGCTGCTCGACGATTTTATCCAGACCCTCAAAAGCGCCGCCGCAGATGAACAGAATGTTGGTGGTGTTGATCTGGATGAAGTCCTGGTGGGGATGCTTGCGCCCGCCCTGCGGGGGCACGTTGGCAATCGTGCCTTCGATGATCTTGAGCAGCGCCTGCTGGACGCCCTCGCCCGAGACATCGCGGGTGATGGATGGATTATCCGCCTTACGCGCGATTTTATCGATTTCATCGATATAGACGATGCCGCGTTCGGCGCGTGCCACATCGAAGTCGGCCGTTTGTATTAAACGCAGCAGGATATTCTCGACATCTTCACCGACATAACCTGCCTCGGTCAGCGCCGTGGCATCAGCGATGCAGAAGGGGACATCCAGTATCCTGGCCAGCGTCTGCGCCAGTAACGTTTTGCCACAGCCGGTAGGGCCGATCAGGAGGATGTTACTCTTGCCCAGCTCTACATCGTCAATCTGCATGCCCACGCCAATGCGCTTGTAATGATTGTATACGGCTACTGCCAGAGATTTCTTGGCTCGCTCCTGGCCGATTACGTACTGGCTGAGCTGCTCGTAAATCTTCTTAGGTGTGGGGATCTTGCCTGTTTGCAGACGAGGCTTGGCGATGGTGGCCTGTTCTTCATCGATAATTTCCCGGCACAGGTCGATGCACTCATCGCAGATATAGACACCACCAGGACCCGCGATCAGTCGCTGTACCTGGTCCTGGCTCTTCCCGCAAAATGAACAGCGGTAGGTTATGCGTGTATTTTTCGAGTTTGCCACGTCTGTCACCTTCTCTTCAAGTGTAGTATACCGGCTACACTTGATGATTCTATTTTACTCGCTTCTTTGAGCAAGTCTATTGCCTAAAAGTATCTATAGCCAGTCACGGGGACGGGCACCATAAGCGTTCACTTCATGTCCAGGACGACCGAGACGGTCCACCCGCTCATGTCATCCTGAGCGCAGCGAAGGATCTCTGTGCCCGGCGAGTCAGACCCTTCCCCTTCGCAAGCTCAGGGCTTCGGCTCACTGCGCTCAAGGTGACACGCTTTGGCAACTTCAGTGAACGCTTATGGGGACGGGCACCGCCCCCGCTACTCTAATTCCGTACCACTTGAGAATGCTTCTCCTGCCTCGCCAGCCTCTGCCTCGACGGCAGCGGAAGATGTCTGGACTTCGTCATCACTCGCGGCCTCGTCTTCGGCCGTACCCTCGGCCTCTGCATCGAGATCGGGATCGGTCGTCAGCTCTAGCAGGCGCGTAATCGCTTTTTCGCGGCGATAGCTGAGCGCTATTGACTGGAGCTGCTCCTCGGAACGCGGTAAATTGTATCCAGCTTGAGTGTAGGCTCGCAGCAATCCCTCCAGCTCTTCCGGTGTGATGTTGATTTCCTCGTGCCTGGCGATTTCGTCCAGGACCAGCTGGCGTCTTACACGCTCTTCTGCAGCGGGCTGGATGTCTTTCAGGTACTCTTCGCGTGACTTGCGCATCATCAACAGGTACTGGTCCATCGACATACGCTGTTGCTCCAGCATATGTGAGAACTGGTGCAGCATATCCTCGGCTTCTTCGTTGACGAGCACAGGGTGAACAGTGATCTGCGCCTGGTCGATAACGGCCTGAACCACCTTGTCGCGTAGTTCGTTGTTGACGCGGCGCTTTTTGCTCTCGAGAATCTTGTCACTGGTTGCCTTGCGCAGGTCTTCGAGGGTTTCGTAGTCCGCCTGCGCAGCAAAGGCATCGTCAAGCTCAGGGAGTTCTTTCGCCTCTACCTTGTGCAGGGTGACATCATACTGCGCTTCCTTGCCCGCCAGTTTCTCATTGCTGTAGTCCTCGGGAAGCGTGGTGGTGAATGTTTTACTCTCCCCAACGCGCATACCTACGATCTGCTCATCCATGCCCGTATAGACGCCATGACGCTCGCTGGTCAGTTCAAACGGGTTATTTTTCAGGTCGGAGATGCTCTGTTCGCCGGCCGAGAGTTTCAAATCCATGGTGACGCGGTCGCCAATGGCGGCGGGACGGTCAACGACCTGCCATTGCGCCTGCCGCTCGCGCGTGCTTTCGATCTCCTGTTCGACCTCTTCGGAGGTAACATTGACCTCTTCGCGCTCGAAATGGAGTGAACGGTAGTCACCGAGTACAACGGGGGTGAGGATAGGCACCTTGAGGCTGAAATGGTAGGGCAGACCTATTTGACTGACCTCAAAAACCGGGGCGTCCAGCTCTGGCCTGGTGATGGGCGTGAGCTCATGTTCTTTTATAGCGCTGCGGTAGACCTCGGTAATCAGATCATCGAGACCTTCCTGGTAGATGTATTCCTTGCCCAACTTGCGCTCAAGCAAGGAGCGTGGCGCCTTCCCCCGGCGAAAGCCTTGCACATCAACCTTCTGTACCAGCTTGCGGTACGCCTTGTCTGAGGCTTTTTCCAGCTCATCCCAACTCAGTTCTACGTCGAGAACGGCCTCACTGGTTGGCAACTTTTCGACCGAGACCTTCACATTTCCTCCAACACGTGTATTTCAGATCAAATAGAACGTTACAAGGGATGCCCCTCTTAACGGGTTTTTAGAGCGGGAGACGGGGATCGAACCCGTGACTTTCTCCTTGGCAAGGAGATGCTCTACCACTGAGCCACTCCCGCTTGACTGCGAACTAACGTGTATCTCTTATACAACCCGGTGACGGTCAATGGTGGGCGGTGAGAGACTCGAACTCTCATGGTTTTCACCAACGGATCCTAAGTCCGTCCTGTCTACCAATTTCAGCAACCGCCCTCTCCCTTATAAGAGGCAAATGCCCTACCTGTGGATGATACATCAGTGAAACATCTACTGTCAAGACAATTTGAAACTGCCAAAGTGCAGCGCATAGGACTATTGGGTGTATAAAACGTGGTTCAGGCAGCTTATAAGGTGGAGGGCACAGAACCATTTACCCTTGTGGGCGAATTATTACCAGGTCACAACTGGATCATAACCGCCTTGCACTTCCCCTGCCCGCACGTATTCCTCATAATTGCTACAGCACTTACGATGTGTTTTGCAAATGATGTAAGCAAACTATAACCAGAAAAACATCGAAGTTGGTAAATTATAACCAGATCACAACCAGATCATAACCGTTTCGCTCTTCCTAAGCCTGAGTCTATCCAGCATAATTGCTACAGCGTTTGCATATGTCTTGAACGCGGCACGGACTTACAGGTTTCCATAGCGTTTTTGCAGCAATGTAACGTATCTAGTAATTGAAAGTGAGGCCAATGTATGCGCTTCTCTGCTCGCTCAAAAGTGGGCATCCTACTCTCGCTTGTCACCATTTTGACTCTTATTAGCGCATTTGCGGTGACAACATTTATGGGTGGTCGTGGGACACAGGCTGCCCATTCGTCGCATTCCGTGACATATCATGGTCAACGTGTCTCGGCCAATAAGAACGCGATGCACGTGCACAAAGCCGTGCAGCACTCGGTGAAGAGTCACGCCGCGGTAAAGCTTCGCGCGCTGCCGGGCCATTTTGGGAAGGCAAGTTCTGCCAAGCTCAACGCGGCGAGACAAAATGCTCCTGGGCTTTCAGCCGCTAACTCTTCAGCAGTGCTCGGCCCGCGCGTCCTCGAGGGTGGCACTCTGCACAACTTCAGAGGGCTGACTGCTGAACAATCCTTCAACCTGAATCCTTTCCCCTTTGAAGTTCACCCACCCGACCAGGCGCTGTGCGTCGGTCACGATGGTTCGATTGCGGGGAATCCAAAGGTCGTGTTCGAGGTCATCAACCTGGCCATCTCGGAGTACGACACGAGCGGCAACATCCTGAGTAGCGACCTGCTGCCATCCGGCCAGGACGGCATGAACGACTTCTTCGGTGAGCCTGGGACCCCGTTCCTCGGCGGTGAGCTGGTGAGCGATCCCAACTGCATCTTCGATGCAGCGACTAACTCGTTCTACTTCGAGGCCATTGCCCTCGACCTTTTCGCTACCAGTCCTACCTTTACCGAGTCGCATGCCGACCTGGTCGTCTACAACGCGTCGACCGGGGATGCCACCGAGTACCAGTTCGACACGAGCGATGTGTTGCCTACGCCAAACACCGGCTGCCCGTGCCTGGGCGACCAGGGCAAGCTGGGCATCGATAACAACGCGGTGTACATCAGCATGGACGAGTTCCAAAATGACCTCGCCACCCAGAATGGCGCTACGCTGCTGGCGATCCACAAGAGCGAAGTGGCCGCCCAGTCGGGGACGATTTTTGCATCGTTCTTCAACAACATCGATATCGCTGGCGTTCCGGTCACCTCGCTGCAGCCGGCAGTGAGCGTCAGCCCCTCGAACGTGGAATACCTGGTGAACTCGTTCCCGTTCCTGGATGAGTTCCAGAACATCAACCCCACCAGCAAGGCTCTTGGCTTCTGGACGGTTACCAATGACGAGGACATCCCCAACAGCGATGTGACGCTGACCGGCACTGTCATCGCCAGTGAGAGGTACGCCTTCAATGTTCCTGCTGCGAGCACCGGTGACGGCACCGTCTTCGCGAAGACCATTCAGAACAACGATGACCGTATGATGCAGGCCGAGTTTGTCGGCGGCAATGTCTGGGCCGCGCTGGATTCGGCAGTCAATATCGCGGGTGACCCGGTCACGCGTGACGGCGTTGCCTGGTTCAAGATCGGCGTGCACTCTGTGACGGTGAGACAGCAGGGCTTTATCGGTTCGCCTCACAACAACCTGCTTTTCCCGTCCATCCAGGTGACGGCGGAAGGCACTGTGGGGATCGCGTTCTCGCTCACCGGCCCGACCCTGAACCCCACGGCAGCCTATATTGTGCGCAAGGCGGGTGCGACTAGCTTTGGCAGCATCGTCAGGGCCTTTACTGGCGGATCTGCAGCCTTCGCAGGTGATGCGCAACCTGGGCCCCCGTTCTTTGGGCGATGGGGCGACTACTCGCGGGCTACCCTCGACCCCAACGGCAAGAACATCTGGATGGCGACGGAATACGCCGAGGTTCCAGATCTTTTTGAGTTCCAAGCCCAGCTCAACGATGCCACGCGCGTCTGGGACGTGAAGGGCGATAGCTAGTACCCATAGTTAGTCCAGGGAGGGGTACGCGCAGGCGTATCCTTCCCACTTGAAAACTCCCTGCTTGTGCTACGTCTAGAAAACGGAATTATAAGCAGGGAGTTCTTTAGTGAGTGCTGGCTTGGGTTGATGGATGTCAACAACGATGCCATCCTGCCAGACATTTGGAGATAATGCCTGTCACCCTGAGCGAAGCGAAGGGTCTCTTGTGAGGGGCGCAGAGATGCTTCGCTTCGCTCAGCATGACAAATCATGTGAGGGGCACGGAGATGCTTCACTGCGTTCAGCATGACAACACATGACCGTGTTGGCCGTGAAAATTCGTAATCGTTCTGAAATATTGAAAGTATTCCGTCGAAAGTGAGATAGAGTCTATGAGCAAGCTTGTCACCCGGCAGGCAGCGAAGGAAAAACTTCCTGCAGGGAAGCGAGCAATGGGCCAGGCCGCGCAGCAGGATCAACCCGCGCACAAACCGGTGACTCGCCGCGCAATGAAATACCAACGGCGCCAGGAAAAACAGCGCAATCTTGAAGGAGAACGGAAGCAAGGCGCGCAGAGAAAACGCAAAACCATTGTGAGTGTGGTCGCAGTTGCTGTACTGCTCAGCGCTGTCCTGGGCTATTTTCTGTATATGCATGCTGCTGGCTCTAGCGTAGGTAGCGGCCCGGCGCCCGTCCTAACACCTGCTCAATCTGAGTATCCAGCTATTGATGGGATATCCTGTGATAGCAGTGCACACACGAACTTTCACATCGCCGCCCATCTAGCCATTTATATAAACGGTCAACAGGTGGATATTCCTAATGGCATTGGAGCAGCTCCTGATTATTCATGCCTTTATTGGCTCCACACAACTATCAATAATAGTCCAACCGCTTCTACTATTAGGAATATCGCGAAGAATCTCCAGAAAGGAGTGATATATGTTGAGGCTCCGGCCGAACAGGCTTTCACCCTTGGGAACTTCCTTGATATTTGGTCGCATCGGTTCTCGATAATGGGCTACACCTCCGTGCTGGATCAAATGGGTCCTGGCTGGCAGGTCTACGTGAACGGGAAGCCATATAGTGGGGATTTTCACACTATACCCCTGACGTCTCACGCGTTGATCACTTTAGCCTATAATACAACGGGGGTGCAGCCTGATACGGTCTTCCCCTGGAAGCTGGTCCCGGGATCATGATAATGCAAGTTATCTATTAAATCGGGATATCGGGACATCCGGCAAAAGCCGATAATGAACTTTAACGACCAAAGCCGGCACTGTCATGTATGGATTACCGTCATCATCACCTGGTTTCCCATCATCGTACCATAGTCGTTGAGGCGCCTCTCAACGGCTTGGAAGCGGTAGACACGATGAGAGTGAATAAGGTCATGATGTCCGTAATCCATACACTGTCATGCTGAGCGAAGCGAAGCATCTCGCTGCCCGTCGAGAGAGACCCTTCGCTTCGCTCAGGGTGACAAATTATTACCGACATTGAAAGTTAAAAATCATCATCGGCTGTGGGCGCGATAAATCGGCCCCTACGGGTGGCCAGAGTATTTCGTCAATGTGCATTATCGCTCCATATTGAAGGGTAATCCTTCCGCCAGCTCATCTATGACTGGCACCAGTGCAGGTTACCGGACAACTGGTACAAAAGTACTGGAAGGCAGGGTGATGAGCTTCTGAAGAGATATTATAAAAAGAGCATCTCTTCTAATATAAAACTCTCTGCTGGCGGTAGAAGGATACGACGATTATAAGCAAGAGAGTATTTGCAGGGGGAAGTGGTGTGTTGGGAGGTTTAGTAAAGGTTTATAAAGTGTATGAGCGTACTCAATGATTTACAGAAAAAATTCCTGATTATACTCTCTGTCTTACTGGTGACCAGCATTGTGCTGGCGCTCGTTTCATATCAGGTCTTTCCCCTGGCTTCGATCCAGGCGACAGGAATGAATGAAATACACAGGGTAACCGCGGCTGTGACGCCATCTTCTACTCCTCCGCCCGTCACCGTGCTGAACCCCAGTTCGGTGCTGGGCATCGACAGCGGCCCTCTCTCCGAGTATCCCGGCATCTCCTGGTCGCGTATAAGCTACAAGACGTGTGGTGGTCACAATTATGGTACTCGCTTAAAAAATACTGTACAGCTCTATCACAGCCAGGGTGGTCATGTCTTGATCCTGCTGTGCCAGCGTCCTGATAGGCATCTGCTTGAGACGACGCAGTTCAATGATGTCGCGCAGGCAGGTGCGGACGCGGTGGCATGTGGCAACGAGGAGATGAAGCACAACACCTACCCGACCTACTTGTCCCCACTGGATTTTGCCCGCTTCTTTGATCTCTGCGAGCGCACGGTACATGCCGCACGCCCGGGCATTCCCGTGCTGCTTGGCTCGTTGGACCCCCACGTGGGCGGCATTGATTACCAGCCGCTGCTCCAGCAGGTGAGTTATCTCAATGCTGTACAGGCTGCTATGAATACCCAGGTCCGTCCAGGTGGCAACTGGAGCTGGCGTGCCCAGGCCATGGGGCTTATCGATAGCTGGCATAACGGCTTCCCCAGCAAGAGCGTCAATAGCTTGAACGCTCTGTTCGTTTTCTGGGCACAGCAGTTTCAGGTTGATCTCAATAGTGGAGAACTGGGCAAGCACCTCTGGGTCGTAGAAGGAACGGGGTGCGTCAACGGCTGCGGCCTGCGCACACATCACCAGATTTCGGTCGCCCATATTTTGACACTGATCACCGACGTGCAGACGGCCATGCAGTACAAGGTGCCCTTCTTTTACTTCAGTGGCAAGGACTTCTTCCAGGCGGGGGCGTTCTGGCCGATGGGGGTGCTGGATCTCCACGGTCACGCGAAACCCCTGGTCCAGGATCTTGCTCTGGGGGCAAAATCCCTTGACCTGTCCTGCTCGAGCGGTTCGGTGCTGGTGACCGAGCAAGAGCAGTTGTTGGCAAAGCTTTACAGCGGCTGCACACTCCCAGGCAACTGGGACAGTGTTTTGACGAACTAGGGTTTGTAGGATGTATGAAATCCGTAGGGGCGGGAGTGGAGTGGTGCTGGGTGGGGACGCTTGCGTCGCCCTGATCCATTGATACGCGCTTAGGGCACCATCTTACCAAATATGTAGCAGATGAGGAAACAGAATGAATAAGCAAAACTACGATCCCGCATGCCATAACAGACAATCTTTACGGCTTCCCACCTATGACTATTCATCAAATGGCGCTTACTTCGTCACCATCTGCCTCCAAGAGCGGCAACCTCTCCTTGAAATTCCTGAGCTACATACCATCCTAGAGGACACCTGGAATACACTGCCTCAACGTTTCCCCACGGTTACTCTTGACGATTTTATCATCATGCCCGACCATGTGCATTTCATTGTCTGGTTAAATCCGGTTAAAGGCGATCATCTGACATTGGGAGACGTCGTAGGAGCTTATAAATCACTGACAGGGAGAGCTGCCCTCAAACACCTCAGAACGCAAGGGTACCCCTGTGGGAATCAATTCTGGCAACGCAGTTATTATGATCATGTGATTCGGAGTGAGTTCGAATTGCAACAAAAACGCACCTATATCCGTAACAATCCAATCAAGGAGGACCTTAAGCAGAATTGGTTATGATGGGTCGCATAGTATAATTCTGCGGAGGGACGGGTTTGTTAGTTGTCCTTGTTGGGTGGAGATCAACCCGCCCCTACGGAATGACGCCAGCCACGGGGCAAGGCTTTCGCCCGCATCTCTTAGGTTGATGCCCTGGTACTTGTATGCTTCTTTTACCTGGTGATAGAATGTGAGCAGACAAAGCGTAAGATCGCCAGGGTACCGGAGCTATGCACCATGATCAGACGGCCGCCTCGTCTCTAATAGACCTGGAACGGCCTGACCTCTATATAAATCGCGAGTTAAGCTGGATTGAGTTTAACACGCGCGTCTTCGAGGAGGCACGAGAAAGTCGTCACCCGCTGCTGGAGCGTGTAAAGTTTCTCGCCATCTTTGATACCAATCTTGACGAGTTTTTCATGATTCGCCTGGCTGGCCTGAAAGACCAGGTCGCCGCGCATGTCCTAACTCCAAGTCCGGATGGGCTGAGCCCTGAACAGCAACTGGCTGCCGTGCGCCAGCACCTCGCGCCACACATGCAAGAAGCACGCTGGTACTGGCGCAATACGCTCTTAGCACAGCTTGCAGAGGAACACATCTTTATCCTGGACTACGAGCAGCTGGATGCGGAGCAGCGCAGCGCCATGCTGGAATACTTTGAGCGTGAAATCTTTCCGGTATTGACGCCGCTGGCAGTGGACCCGGGCCACCCGTTTCCCCATATTTCCAACCGCAGCCTGAACCTGGCGGTGGTGATCACCGACAAGGTGCATGGCGAACGCTTTGCTCGCGTGAAGGTGCCCCCCACGTTACCACGCCTGGTACCTGTGCCCCTGGCGGCAGGCGAGCCTGGTTCTGTCGCCTTCGTGTGGATTGAACAGGTGATAGCAGCTCACCTGAGCAAGCTTTTTCCGGGCATTGATGTGTGGGAGTCTTATCCCTTCCGTGTGCTGCGCGATGCCGATATTGAACTGCGCGAGGACGAGGGCGCTGATTTACTTTTACTTGAGCAGATCGAGGAAGGACTGCTCGAAAGCCGTTTTGGCTCGGTCGTCGATCTCGCGGTCAATCCCTCTATGCCGCTGCGCATTCGCAGTCTCCTGCTGGATAACCTGGAGATCACGCCAGGAGATTTAACGGTCATCGATGGGCCACTTGGCATAGGAGATGTGATGGAGCTACACGCCCTGGACCGCCCCGACTTGAAGGATCCGCCGCTAGTACCACGCACACGGCCGCAGCTGCGCGATGGACAGCACCTTTTTGCAGCTATTCGCCGACACGACTGGCTGATTCATCTTCCCTATGATAGCTTTAACCCGGTGGTCGAGTTTATTCGCGCGGCCGCCCACGATCCACAGGTGCTGGCAATCAAGCAGACGCTGTATCGCGTAGGCCCAAATTCGCCGGTCGTCGACCAGCTGCTGGAAGCGGTAGAAAATGGGAAACAGGTAGCGGTGCTGGTCGAGTTAAAAGCCCGTTTCGACGAGGAGAACAATATCGAGTGGGCCCGGGCGCTGGAACACGCCGGAGTTCACGTGGTCTACGGCGTGATGGGGCTGAAGACGCATGCCAAGATCGCCCTGGTGGTGCGTAAGGAGGCGGATGGTTTAATACGCTATGTTCACCTGGGAACGGGCAACTACAACGCCACTACCGCGCGTGTCTACGAGGACCTCTGCCTGTTCACCTGCAGCCCGGAGATCGGCGCGGATGCCTCCGATCTTTTCAACTCGCTCACCGGCTACTCGCGCCAGAGTTCCTATCGCAAGCTGCTGGTAGCCCCGGTGATCCTGCGGCAGGCGATCGTGGAGCGTATCGAACGTGAGATTCGCGTACAGGAGGAGCACGGTCATGGCCGTCTCATCTTCAAGGTGAATGCGCTTGTCGACCCGGAGATGATACGCATGCTCTATCGCGCATCGCAGGCGGGGGTGTGTATCGACCTGATTGTGCGAGGTATATGCTGCTGGTATTGCCGGCGTGAGTGAGAACATCCGCGTCAGAAGCCTTGTAGGGCGTTTCCTGGAGCATAGCCGGGTTTTTTACTTTGGCAACGGGGGAAACGAGGAGATCTACCTGGGGAGCGCAGACTTGATGCAGCGCAACCTGGATGGGCGCGTTGAAACGCTGTTTCCAATCGAGGACCCTATGTTGCGTACGATTATCCTGGAGCAGTTGCTCAACCGAACGCTGGAGGACACCGTGAACGCGTATGAGCTGTTGCCGGATGGGCGCTATGTGCGTGTGCAGCCTGCGCCAGGGGAGCAGCCATTTGATAGCCAGGCCTGGTTTCTTGCGCATACCCTGTTCAACCCGGACCTGGATGCCAGCAAGACTACGACGAGCGCGCTGCCGTCCGGGGCATAAGGGTCCAGCGCCAGGAGAATGGGAACTGGACGATGTTTGCCATCGCCCTTAAGGGTGAAAATGACGGAACGGAATGATGGCGTTGCTGCGCGATGATGCGTTTTCACACCCAACACGGTACCGATGTTGTCACCCTGAGCGCAGCGAAGGGTCTGACTCGCCGGGCACAGAGATCCTTCGCTGCGCTCAGGATGACATGAGAGGGTGGACCGTCTCGGTCGCCCTGGCCATGAAGTGAACGCCTATGGGCCATGCCCCACCCCAGCGCCATAAATGTCGCGGCTACGCCCCTTTACATGACGCCGTGGGGCGGCCCTTTTACGTGATCAGAAGGTCCAATCACAATGAGCGAATTGTTTGATCTTTACATGACGCCCGTGGGGCGGCCCTTTTACGTGATGCCCATGGGGCGATGCAAACGCACACATCAATAGGTAATGAACGTCATCCCCGGGCCTGGTGAGAATTCCGTGTAGGCCACTTTCCAGTAGTATGCTCCCCAGTTCATGCTGCTGGCAATGACGTGGCCGTTGGGCAAAATCTTCTCGACAACTCCTACGTGCCCCAGGCCGTAAGCCCCCTGTACCCATGGCTGGAGGGCTATGATTGCTCCGATGGAGGGCCTGGTGGAAGTCCGCCAGTGGAAGTCGTATGCGCGATATTTCCACTGCCAGGCATTGGAATTTGTGATCCACGGCACGTAAATATGGTGCAACTGGTAGTAGCGCTTGCTGGCGTACCAGGTGCATTGCCCAGGGGGGAAGTAATTGCCCGTACCCTTGACCGGTGGAGGCGGTGGCGCGGGCCTC
>WNFM01273855.1_pt1 | contig 11895 bp, 12 predicted proteins | sample 5400271 | NCBI WGS metagenome assembly WNFM01 (sample SAMN13153352, study PRJNA577476) | soil metagenome | isolation source: 60 cm saprolite on Douglas fir-dominated hillslope | place: USA:California | collected 2013-09-17 | reverse complement strand
GCACGACGTGACGGACAAGCCGTTTGGCGTGAACCTGACCTTTCTGCCAACCTTCAGCGCGCCCCCCTATCCGGAATATATCGCCGCCATCAGGGAAGGCGGCATCAAGGTCGTCGAGACGGCCGGGCGCAGTCCTGAGCAATATATGCCGGCGCTGAAGGCGGGTGGTATCAAGGTGATCCACAAATGCACCTCGGTTCGGCATTCCCTGAAGGCCGAGCAGATCGGCTGTGACGCCGTCAGCGTCGACGGCTTCGAGTGCGGCGGGCATCCCGGCGAAGATGATATGCCCAACATGATTCTGCTGCCGCGCGCGGCCGAAGAATTGAAGATTCCCTTCGTGGCGTCGGGCGGCATGGCCGATGCGCGAAGCCTGGTGGCCGCGCTCGCGCTCGGCGCCGCCGGCATGAACATGGGAACGCGCTTCATCGCCACCAAGGAGGCGCCGGTGCACGATAACGTCAAGCAGGCGCTGGTGGCAGCCACCGAACTCGACACTAGGCTGGTGATGCGGGCGCTTCGGAACACCGAGCGCGTGCTGAAGAACAAGGGAGTCGATCTCCAACTGCAGATCGCCGACATCCATGGCGAGGTCGCGGGCGTCTATCCCAAGGTCATGATCGACGGTGAGATGGATGCTGGCGCCTGGAGCTGCGGGATGGTGGTCGGCCTGATCAAGGACATTCCAACAGTCAAGGAACTAATCGACCGTATCATGGCAGACGCCGAGCGCATCATTCTCGATCGGCTAGCGGGATTCGTTGGCGCGGAAGGCAAGGCAGCGTTGAGGGTCGCATGACCGGTCGCGATGCGTGAATGGTCGGTGATCGACAAGCCGGAGATAAGCACCGCCGGCAGCGATGGGAGCGGTTGAAATGGCAGAAGGTCGGATCGAAATCGACACTGGAACCAGTGAGCTGTTGTGCGAAATTCGCGACCGGGTCGCGCTCATCACGCTCAACCGTCCCGAAGTGCGCAATGCGCTCTCCGACCACCTCACGCCCGCGCTGCGGCGGATGATCAAGCAGCGCGGTGACGACCCGAACGTCGGCGCGCTGCTGATATCGGGCGCGGCCACTGCCTTTTGCGCCGGCGGAGACGTCAAGGGCATGGGTAGCAACAGTAACAAGGCCGAAATAGTCTTCGAGGAGCGCGTTGCCGACCTGCGAACCAAGCAGCGGACTTTGACAGGCGCGCTGGTGGCGGTACGAAAGCCGACGATTGCAGCGCTTCCGGGACCCGCGGCGGGCGCCGGGCTAGCGCTGGCGCTGGCCTGCGATATCCGCATTGCCGCCGAGTCGGCGATCATGGCCACCGGCTACGCCCGTATCGGGTTGACCGGGGACTACGGCATTGCGTGGTTGCTGACCCGGCTTGTCGGAACATCGAGAGCGCGCGAGCTGATGTTCCTGTCGGAACGGATTGACGCGCGCCGCTGCGAGACACTCGGCCTCGTCAACCGCGTCGTGCCCGACGCCGAGCTTCGCGAGACCGCTTTTGCGCTCGCAAAATCATTGGCCGAGGGGCCGTCGATCGCATTGGCCCGCATCAAGGACAATCTCGACCACGCCGTGAATTCCGACTTTCTGGATTCGATGGATCAGGAGGCCGAAAACATGGTGTGGTCCTCGCGGACGACCGACCACAAGGAGGCGGTGCGCGCCTTTATCGACAAACGCAAACCTGCCTTCGTCGGGCGATAGGGCCTCTCGACCAAATAGGCCGCGCGCCGATCGCCGTTGCTTTGTATGACGATAACCATCTAATATAGCCGCGATTGCAACCGTTGCTTGGTGCGCCAATGTCTTCTCGAATCGCATTCTCTCGACATGGATCCGTGCGGGGCTGCCGCCATGGCTGACAAGCCGATTGCCATTGTCACAGGTGTCGGGCCCGGCACCGGGTCCGCGATCGTCCGGCGTTTTGCAGCCGGTGGATTTCGCGTCATCGCCCTGGCTCGTTCGCCGGACCGCATCCGCGCACTGGAGCAGGAGCTTCCGGACACCCACGCCGTGATCTGCAATGTCCCGCGCGAGGCCGAGGTTGCGGACGTTGTTGCCAACATACGCAAATCGTATGGTTCTCCGAATGTCCTCATCCACAACGCGGTGGGCGGCGGTTGGGGTACGTTCCTTGAAATCGAGCCGAAGATGCTTGATCGGAATTTTCAAGTGAACGTCATGGGCCTGTTGTATCTGGCGCGCGAAGTGGCGCCGGACATGATCAAGGCAGGCAACGGTGCGATTCTTGTCACCGGCAATACCTCATCCATTCGCGGCAAGGCGAACTTTGCCGGCTTTGCTCCGACCAAGGCGGCCCAGCGCATTCTGTCGGAGTCGATCGCGCGCGATCTCGGACCGCGCGGCATCCACGTCGCTTATGTCCTGATTGATGCCGTGATCGACGTACCGCGCATGCGCGAACGCCTGAGCGACGCACCGGACGAGTTTTTCATCAAGCCGTCCGCGATCGCCGACGAGCTGTGGCACCTGTACAACCAGGACCGCTCGGCGTGGTCATTCCTTACCGAGATTCGTCCATTCGCCGAGAAATGGTGAGATGAAAATACGTCGCGTTGCCGTCGGACCTTTTCCGACTTTCCCATGGAGCCGGCGATGTCGAGCATGCCTCCTACGGTCTGCGTCAAAGCGGTGCCGATAGTTTGAGTGTGGTCGACTTGATGAAGCTCGTTGGTCTGACCCATGGCGGCTTCTACTCTCACTTCGATTCGCGGGAAGCCCTTTTTATCGAGGCGTTCGCCCTGGCGATGGATCAAACGGTCGCAGATTGGCACCAGCGCTTTAGGACCTTGCCAGTCGAGGAGCGATTTGATGCGTTCGTGGAGGGATATTTGAGCCCCCGTCCCCGTGACAATCGGGCCCGCGGTTGTGTGCTGCCGGCCTTGGGCGCTGACATCGCGCGTTCGAGCCCGAAGGTGCGCCAGAACTTCGCGAGGAAGTTCAAGGAAATGATCGATTCGATCGCGCTGCTGTTCCCGGAAGAACCGCCAGGGGAGGCGCGACAGACGGCTACCAGCACGCTTGCAACCATGTTGGGCTCGATCGTGCTCGCACGTGCAGCCGGCGACAAGACGCTGTCCGGCGACATTCTCGAGGCCGGGCGGCAAGCGCTGCGCAGTCGATCGCCGCTCCGGAAGCCGGACACGCCACGCGGAAAATGTGGCCGCTAGACAAAGATTCGAATGTGGAAAGGAAAGATCATGACGGAACATGTGAAAACCGAGATCGCCGAAGGCATCATGACTCTGACGCTGGCTCGCGCCGACAAGAAGAACGCCCTGAGCAACGCCATGTACAGCGCCATGTCGGATGGGCTGGAGCGCGCGGAGAAGGATCCGGCGGTCCGCGTGGTTCTATTCCAGGGCGACGGCGACAGTTTTACCGCCGGAAGCGACCTGGCTGATTTCAGCGCCCAGGCCAGTGGCAACACCACCGGCGAGCCGTAGGCGCATCGCTTCATCAGCAACCTTGGCAAGGCCACCCGTCCGCTGATTGCCGCCGTGCAAGGCAACGCCGTTGGCGTCGGCACCACGATGCTGCTCCACTGCGACCTGGTCTTCCTGGCCGACACCGCAAAACTCATCACGCCGTTCGTTAATCTGGCGCTGGTTCCTGAAGCCGCCTCGAGCTGGCTGTTGCCAGCGCGGATCGGGCACGTCCGCGCCTACGCGATGTTTGCGTTGGGCGAACCGCTCGACGCGACCACCGCCTTGGCCTGCGGATTGGCCAACGCGGTTGTGCCAGCCGCAGAATTGCGCGCCAGGGCGCGGGCGGCGGCCGAGGCCCTTACTAAACGGCCAGCCGGTTCATTAAACCACACCAAGGCGTTGATGCGCGACATGGACAGGATCACGGCTCAGATCAGCCGGGAAGGCGCGTTGTTCCGGGAGCGCCTGCAGACCGGCGAAGCACGCGAGGCATTTGCTGCGTTTGCCGAACGCCGCAAACCCGACTTTTCGAAAGTCGCGGGCTAAACCGTCGTCCAATTGCAAACGCGCCGTTCAGGCATCACTCAACGACGTCAATGCCCTGGCGATCTCGGTCTTGACGAGATGTTTGCGATAATCCGCTGATGCGTAGCCGTCCGGCAGGCATTCGGCTTGTTCACTGGCGAGCGCCGCAGCGCGAGCGATGTTTTGGCTCGCTAGCGGTTTGCCGGTCAAATGCGCGCTTACGGAAGCCGCCCTGAAGGCATGGCCGGTCGCGCCGGTGACGCCGATCGTGACTTCCGAAACCACACCATCGCGCAGGGCAACGAGACGGCGACACCGACAACGGCATAGCCGCTCGCGGGATGGTGGATCTTGCGGTATCGGAACCGCGCACCGGGGTTGGGACGAGGGATGTGGATTGCCACCAGCACTTCGTCCGGCTCGAGGCCGGTCGTCATGATATCGACGAAGAAGTCCTTTGCCGCAACATGCCGGCGGCCGGTTTGGCCTGCGAGCTCCAGTCCTGCGTTCACGGCGATCGCCACCGCCGGCCAGTCGGCCGCCGGGTCGGCATTTGCCAGCGAGCCGCCGATCGTGCCGCGATCGCGCACCTGCGGGTCGGCAATCAGGTCTGCGGCCTGATGGTTGGTTGGGGCCGTCTCACCGGCAAAATCCGCCGCGGACAGCCCCGTCCCGAAGTCAGCCGCTTGCACGAGACCGAGGACATGGGGGCCCCCAATTTCCGACGAGCAGGTCTATCGTATCATCGATGCCATCGATGAAATCTCCGCGGAAACTGGCAAAACCGTGACGCAGATCGCGCTGAACTGTCTGCTGCAGCGGCCGACGGTCTCAATCGTTAATGTTGGGGCCCGCAACGAGGAGCAACTCAAGCAAAATCTTGGTCCGGTCGGCTGGACTCTCACTAAGGAGCAGGTCGCGAAGCTTGATGCCGCAAGCAGCGTGACCTTGCCATATCCGTATTGGCATCAGCGGCAATTCAAGGAGCGCAATCCTCCGCCGGTTTAGGGCGGATCATCGGCTTCCTATTTTCCTCAGGCGGGGCCTCGGAGGCGTCGCCTCGCTGCGCCGTCTTTGAAACGGCGAGCGACGCGCCCACATCGTTACATCGTGCCCGGAAAAGCACCGCCATCGAGCACAATGTTCTGACCGGTGATAAATCCGGACTTCGCACCACAGAGGAATGCACAAGCGAGACCAAACTCCTCAGGATCGCCATAACGGCCAGCGGGGTTCAACTTGGCGCGTTCTTTCAGCAACTCCTCAACCGCGATTCCCTTTGCCTTTGCAGCCTTCTGCGCAATCGGTCCACGGATACGGTCGGTGTCGAACGGGCCTGGCAGCAATCCGTTGATGGTAACATTGGCAATGACGGTTTTACGCGCGAGGCCCGCAACAAAACCCGTCAGGCCGCTCCGTGCACCGTTAGACAATCCCAACTCTTCAATCGGTGCCTTAACGGCAGACGACGTGATGTTGACGATACGGCCAAATTTGCGCGCCATCATGCCGTCGACGGTCGCTCTAATAAGTTCGATCGGCGTCAACATGTTGGCGTCGATAGCCTTGATCCAGTCCTCGCGGTTCCAGTTGCGAAAATCGCCGGCGGCCGGGCCGCCTGCATTGTTGACCAGAATGTCAGGATCGGGACAGGCCTTCAGGGCAGCCTCGCGGCCTGCCGGCGTGGTAATGTCACCCACAATCTCGGTCACTGTCACGTTGGGACTGGATTTACGAATGTCAGCCGCGGTCTTCGCGAGGGCTTCCGAACCCCGCGCTGTGATCGTGACATGGACGCCTTCGTTGGCCAAAGCGATCGCGCAGGCGCGGCCTAGTCCCTTGCTTGCCGCGCAGACGATCGCGTTCCGCCCTGAAATACCGAGATCCAATGCTTTCTCCGTTTCTATCTTTGCGTCCTGAATTCGCCGAAAATTAAATACCGCCTAAACGGCCGGGGGATTGCGCTCAGTGAATTGCCGCTGGTGCCAATAAGGATATGGCAGCGTTACTTGGCTTGCCGCGTCGAGCCTTCCAACCTGCTCCTTGGTCAAATTCCAGCCGACCGCCCCAAGGTTTTGCTTCAACTGCTCCTCGTTTCGAGCACCCACGATAACGCTAGAGACAGTCGGTCGCTGCAACAGCCAGTTCAGCGCGATCTGCGTTACGGTCTTGCCGGTCTCCGCAGCGACCTCGTCGATCGCCTCGATAATACGATAGACATGCTCGTCAGACACTGGAGGTCCCATGTCCTCAGTCTCATGTAGACGGCTAATTTCGGGGCGCGGTTGGCCACGGCGGATCTTACCGGTAAGACGACCCCAGCCGAGCGGTGACCACACCATCGCGCCGAGCCCTTGATCGAGAGCAAGCGGCATCAGCTCCCATTCGTAATCGCGGCCGATGAGCGAATAATAGGTCTGGTTGGCGACGTAACGCGGATAACCATACTTATCCGCCACGCCAAGCGCTTTCATGAGATGCCAGCCCGAGAAATTCGAGACGCCAATGTAGCGAATCTTACCCGCACGCACGAGCGTATCGAGGGTAGACAGCACCTCCTCAGACGGCGTCATAGCGTCGAATCCGTGAAGCTGGAACAGATCGATATAATCGGTGCCGAGGCGCTTCAGAGATGCATCGACAGTGGAGAGCAAATGATAGCGCGACGAACCTACATCGTTCGGCGCGTCACCAAACCGAAATGTCGCTTTTGTGGAAATCAGCGCCTTGTCGCGGCGGCCCTTGAGCGCTTCGCCCAGAACGCGTTCGGATTCACCTCGCGAATAAAGGTCGGCTGTGTCGAACATGCAAAGGCCAGCGTCAAGGCAGATGTCGAGCAGCCGCCGAGCTTCCGTCGCGTCGGTCGCACCCCAAGCCGCCAAGCGGCCGTAGCCTCCGAATGTGCCAGCGCCAAAGCTCAGGGCAGGTACAGTGAGGCCAGAGGCACCGAGACGACGATAATCCATTGTATTTCCTACCTAGAAAAGCTCGGCTACGATCCTATGAAGACGCATCGATGTTCCGGACACTCGCGCGGCTGTAATCGAGAAGGAAGGTTGTCGGCGCATTGACATGGGACGTGCCGTCAGTCCGGCGGACCACGCGCCGCAACATCGGAAGAACGAGGCCGTCGATGCGTTGCGGATCGAATGAGTAGTGCGCTGCGTGTCCCGTGGTGAGGTCCACGCTGTAGTCGTTGCGCTTCAGCATTCCGTCCGGATCAAAATAGAATTTCTGGGTCTTGCAGTGCGCTTCGATGTGATCGGGATATTCAACTTCGAGGACACGCCATGTCTCGCCGTTCTCAACATGAGGTTCGAGTTCGCGATGAGAGAAGCGTGGTTGAGTAAAGAGGTAGGGCACGGCCGTGTAGCTCCAGTGTGCGTATCCCATAAAGAACGTTAGATGCAGCCGATCCCAGGGCGTGGTGCGCTCGTGCCCAATGAAAGAGGCCCGCGGATTCTCCCGTTCCTCCAGCACCTTTCCGTCAGGACGCTCGATCCAAACTCTTTGCGGCGTATAGATCCAACGGTCGTCAGTCGCATCCATGCCGACAATTTCGGTGCGCTGTTGACGGGCGTCGATTGTCAAAGTTGTAAAGCGGTGTCCTGGATAGCCCTTGATTTCCAGAAGGCGGCCTGAATGCGCAAAGCTGACTTGAACGGCTGCGACTTTGTTCCATCGCTCCAATCCACCGTGAGCTTCAATCGCAAGGGTAAGCAAGTCTGTCATCAGGTACTTCCGAGTCTGGCAACGAGGAGTGATGTTTTTGGGGTGTGCCCAAGACCATAAAGGTGAGGCGCAGTGTTTGGGAATCTCGAAACGGTTTGGACTGAATATACCGTTGGTTTTGAACGGCTCCGTCCAGGCCAAGCACAGACGCGGGTTGAGAAATTCGACGCGCCAATCGGGAGAGCCGCCCGCATTGGTCGGAGGCACCGGAGGACAAACCGCGGTCTACGATCGAAGATCATGGTTGTCGGCGTATCGCTATTGCCTGGAGCGATAGTCCGGTGAAATCAATTTCCAAAGTTCTCGATCACAAAGTCGATGAAGGCGCGTAGTTTGGGCGTCATGCGCCGGTCTTGAAGCCAAACGATGTGGCGTGGGCGTGACAAGGGCCGACAGTCGGGCAGGGGCCGTTGCAGCCTCCCTTTCGCTGTATCATCGCCCAGGAATCCTCGCGCTGCATGGCGATGCCAGCTCCCGCCAGTGTTGATGTAGAAGCGGCTTTTGCCATCCACCGCGATCTTGCCGCCCGCCCCCTCGAAGACCTATTGCGGCCCTTCCATCCAGTCAGGGAAGCTTAGGCACTCGTGATAAATCAGGTCCCTCGGATGTTGCGGCGCGCCGCGCTCGGCGAGATATTCAGGTGCCGTGCAGACGACAGCCTGATAATGCGACAACGCGCGTGTGCTTACCGGTCATGGTCGCCGTGGTCGGCGACAGTCTTTGGCCGCAGCGGCGAATGAGCCTATCGGCTACCCGCACGAACACCTGCATACTGGTCAGTCTATCCATGGTTACCTGCGTAACGCGTTGAAGCAAAAGAACGTTTCATCTCGCGTTCCGAAATATTCGGTATCTGACATCTAATCCCTGCGAAAGGTTCCAGGCCGATGCCCTCATGATGTAAAACGTGAGTTGCGGCCGTTTTCTTCTAATCTTGAGACGGCCGTCTTCCTCGCCAAGTTGAAGGTGCGTCATCCCTCATTCGGCGCCGCGTCCGCTGTTCAGGACGGCAGCTTGGTTTCCGGTGGTCTCCTCACGATCGCAGCGATCAGCCATCCTTCTTTTGAAGATGATAGTTCTATTTTAGAACTAAATAAGTGTCAATCAGCCAGTTTTCGAAGCGAGGCGGCGCTCCTTATTCATGCGACGCGACTGGTCTGGCTAATGATCGCGTCTGGATCAGAACCATATAACTGTAGAGTTATGCCTTATTTATTTGACTTCCCGTGAACCAAAACGCGAGGCACATGTGGGTTATCTGCAGCAAGTTTCACAAGGCCGGAGTACAGAACACTGCGCACCACCGGATTCCTAGAGTTCGTTTAGTAAATTCTATTTTCGAACTATGTGTCTAATTATTTATTGCCTGATGCACTTGAACATGCCAGTGAAGCGACCTGGACGGCATTACGCATAGCTCTCTTCGATATAGGAGCATGCATGTGGTGCGCCTCTATGCATGGGGTCGGTCATCGCCAATGCAATGATGTTTCTGCGCGACTTGCCAAACGACGCGCAAGCTATCTTGAATTAGAAAGGGCTAAAAGATGAACAACGCAACGGCGCTCGGAACCATCGACACCCTGGTGGCCGCGCGCAAAGCTAAGGATCTGGAGACGGCATTCGCGTGCTACGAGCCATCTGCAACCGTCGTACTGCAACCAAACCAGATTGGAAGCGGCGAAGAAGCGATAAGAACGTTTATCAAACGGGTCAGTGAACTAGCACTGTCGTTTGAGGGACATGAGATTGTAGAAACTGGAGATTTGGCGCTTCATTTATCCCGCTACACCTTGCATCTTGGAGAGAAAGGAAATGTTACGGGGCGCACGGCTGACGTACTGCGTCGTGGGTTCGACGGTAAATGGCGCATAGCCATCGACAACGCCTTTGCGGGAAATGATTGACAGTTGGCTAACCGCCGTTTTCCGGAGTAGCGCTTCGGCGGGTAGCGCGCGTCTCCCCGCAAAATCGGCGATCAAGAACGTAGATGGGGGACGCTTGCGTAAGAAATGTCTGCGGAGCGAAAGGCTTTGACCGAAGGGTCGCTCAGTGCTCTCGGGTTCGAGTGTAAAATCGCGCCTAACGGTGGTTTCGCTGAATGAGTAAGCGGCGATCCACAACGTCCGCCTCCGACCAGATGGCTCCCAAGAGAGGGATTCAACAAATTGACCTGGGCCCGGAAGCTCGCAAAACTCGCACGGGTTTGCAGAGTGAAGGGATCCGATCAAGGAGTTCTGCTTTCAATCCGAGATCGCACCTTTGCCTTACGTGGGCGCCTCTATTCTTGATCCTGCATCACACATTTGGAGCTTCATTTGAAAATAAAGGGCTCGATCGCTTTCGTCACGGGTGCAAGTCGCGGGTTGGGTCTGGCCTTTGCCAAAGAAGCTCTCTCGCGCGGATCGGCCAAGGTCTATGCTGGTATGCGCGATCCGACCGGATTCAACGAGTCTGGCATTGTCCCTGTCCGAATTGACGTCACTGACCCTGAGTCAGTGGTAGCCGCCGCCGCGGTTGCGAGTGACGTCACTCTTCTCGTGAACAATGCTGGGATTGCCGGGAGAGTTGAGAGTCCCCTCGCGGCGGACATGGATCTTGTTTCGCGCCAACTTTTTGAGACAAACTATTTTGGTATTATTCGCGTTACCCAGGCGTTTCAGTCTCGTCTTCCCGACGGCGGTCGGGGTGCAATTTTGAACGTTCTTTCCGACGCGACCTGGCGACCAAATCTAATACTAGCGGCTTACGCAGCTTCCAAAGCAGCCGCTTGGAGCTATACGAACCATCTGCGCCTGCAGCTCTTAGACCGAAAAATTCAGGTTCTGGGGCTTCACGTCGGCTTTGTCGATACGGATCTCACGAAACGCCTGAACGTCCCGAAGTCCAGCCCTGCTGAGGTCGTGAAGCAGACTTTCGACGCTCTAGAAGCTGGCAAAAACGAGATTATGGCCGATGCGGGCACGCGCGCACTAAAGGAATCTCTATCCGCAGAAAATCCTGGGTACATTACCCCGGACTTATCGAACTGACGTGGATGCAAACGTCACCATTTTGATACATCTGGATACATCAGGCTCTTGAAACTAAGAATGTCCTAATTGGTGGCAAAATCGATATTGTTGTCATGAAGTCAGGTGCGATTTTGTCTGGGCCGTTCGATTGGACAACCGTGGTAATCTCCCCGAGAGACGATACTCCTCAGACCCGAGCGGTACCGTCGTCGCGATGCTGCGTCTCGTAGCCTGCGTTAATAGTATTGATTGGATTGGGCCAGGAAAAGATCTTCCGAGCCAGGTTATCGGTGCACACGGCGGGATCCGGTGTCATCTCGCGCGAGAGATGTGCGTGATGTTAGCAACGCACAGATCAATTTAGACTTCGGTCTCAGATCGCGAGCTACTTCGCGAGGCCCGGAAGGCCGCTCTTGTCACACCCCTCTCTTCCAGGAGTCGCGAGTGTCTCATCACTGCTTGCAAACGACCGTCATCCATTTCGCGCTAATATCAACTTCGAAGTCGCCAGTCCGATAAGTCTCTACTCTTCGATGCTAAAATGCGATGCAACGAGAAAGATCCTCGTCCGAACTGGAATCGGGAGATTCACAGTGGATTGCGCTGCCCTCGCTTGATGGAAGGTTGGCTCCGCGAAGCGGTCGCAATCGGTGTGGCGTCACGCGACTCTGGCAGCGGAACCGTTGATAGCTGGCGGGCTGCGGCGTCAGTCAAGCCAAGCGCTTTCACTAACAGAATACAGATCGACTGGAGATAGGAAAGGTTCCGACCTTCGATTAGAGTTCTCCTCATTGCGGCACGAAGCCCCACGACAATAAGATCGCTGGCGCTGTCCAGGTTCTCGAACGTAAATGTCCCCGTTCTTTTTCCCTCGAGAAGGTCCGGGCGAGGAAATCGAGCAAGATCGTCGTTCACGGTGTCCGCACCGCTGGACATGGCGTAAACCAGCCATCCCCATGTCGCATCTTCGGCCGTGCGATTTAGGATCAACTGCATCATGATGAACAGACGTGTCGCCGGGTCGTCGATTTCGGCGCAGGCCTGCTGCATGCCCAGGAAAGGATCGCGACCGATGCCTTGCCAGACCGCATCAAGAAGAGCGTTCCAGTCGGTGAAGTAGTTATAGAATGTACCGCGGGCGACGCCGGCGATCTGAATGACATCGTCGATCGTTGC
>WNFM01117729.1_pt2 | contig 11899 bp, 17 predicted proteins | sample 5400271 | NCBI WGS metagenome assembly WNFM01 (sample SAMN13153352, study PRJNA577476) | soil metagenome | isolation source: 60 cm saprolite on Douglas fir-dominated hillslope | place: USA:California | collected 2013-09-17 | reverse complement strand
CCCGCCGCGCCGCTTTTTTCCGGGTGAAATTGTGTGGCGAAAATATTCTTGCGTTCGAGGACCGCGGAGAAGCTTGCGCCGTATTCACAGGTGGCGACAATTTCGTCGGACTGAGCGGTGGCGGCGAAGGTGTGTGCGAAATAAAAATAGTCGGATTCGGAGAGTCCCGCGAGCAATCGTGACGGGCGCTGAATACGAACGCGGTTCCAGCCCATATGTGGAAGCTTTACCTTTGCCGGAAGAGAACAAACCGATCCTTGGAAGAGATTCAAGCCGGAGAGAGCGGGAGCTTCTTCGCTGGATGAGTAGAGTGCCTGGAGACCGAGGCAGATTCCCAGGAATGGAATGCCGCGAGCAATTGCGTCTAGAATTACGGGCCGAAGACTGTGATCGTCGAGAGCGCGGATGATTGCCGCATAGTGGCCGACGCCGGGAAGAATGATCGCGCGCGCGTCATCTAGTTCCGCGGCTTGTGTGACTCGCTTGGTCGAGGCGCCGAGTTTTTGCAAGGCGCGTTCGACGGAGGGCACGTTGCCAGCGCCGTAGTCAATAAGGGCGATGAATGAAGCGCCGGTCACAAAAGCTCCTTGGTGCTGGGAAGAACATTTTTCAGGCGACGATCGCGGCTGACTGCGAAACGCAGCGCCCGCGCGAACGCTTTGAAAATCGCCTCGACTTGATGATGCGAGGAGCGGCCGTAGAGGCAGCGCAGGTGAACGTTGGCTTTGGCGGCTTGTGCGAAGCCCTGAAAAAAATCTTCCAGCAATTCAACAGTGAAATCGCCGATTTTGTGCGCTTTTATTTTTGCGTGGATGACGCAGTGCGGGCGTCCGCTGAGATCAATTGCCGCAGCGGCAAGAGTTTCATCCATCGGCATAAGAAAATATCCCGCGCGTAAAATTCCTTTTTTTGAGCCGAGCGCTTTTTGTACCGCCCCACCGAGCGCGATGCCAACGTCTTCCACGGTGTGGTGCTGGTCCACGTCGAGGTCGCCTTTGGCGGCGATGGTGAGATCGAAAGCGCCGTGGCGCGCGACGAGATCCAACATGTGATCGAAAAAGCGGATACCGGTGGAGATTTTCGATTTGCCGCGGCCGTCAAGTATCAGACGGAGGCGGATGTCGGTTTCGCTGGTCTTGCGATAGATGATGGCGGAGCGCGGCATCAGCGGAGTCTCCAGTGTTTACGGATTTCGTCGAGCAGCGTATTCATTTCGGCGGGAGTGCCGATAGTGATGCGAACGAAGCCCGGCCCCATGTCCTTGGAACGGTCGCGGAGCAGGATTCCTTTGCGTTCCAGCTTGGCGAAGAACTCAGGGCCACTGGGACCAAAATTGCCGAGAAGAAAATTTCCAGCGGAAGGGAAGGTGATAATGCCTAGTTTCTTCAAGGCACTCGCAAACGTTTCGCGGGTGCGCTGAATGTTGCGGACGTAGTTACGAATTGTTTTGCCGTCGCGGAGCGCGGCTTCAGCGGCGACCAGCGCGGCGAGATTTACCGGATATGGAGGCATGGCGCGGCGCACGAAAGCGAGCGAATCTTTTGCGGCGATGACCGCGCCTAGGCGAAGAGCGGCCAAACCAGCGGACTTGGAAAAAGTGCGGGCGATGAACAGATTCGGGTAACGGTGGATCCACGAGACAGTGGAAAAGTTGGCAAACTCGGCGTAGGCCTCGTCGAAAACGACGGCGGTATTCGGCGCGGCGTTCAGGATTTTGCGAAGCGCAGTGGGCTCGACAAGAGTGCCGGTGGGATTGTTGGGATTGGCCAGGAAAAAGACGCGCGGCTTCTTGCGCAACGCGGCAAGAACGCCCTTAAGAGGAAAGCGCTGCTGCAAATCGTAACGGCACACTCCGATGCGTGCTCCGGCGATTTCCGCGTAGTAGCGGTACATCGGGAAAGTCGGCTCGCAAATCAAAATGTGGGTTCGCGGTTCGACAAAAGTATCGAAGAAAACGCGCAGCGCGTCATCACCGCCATTGGTGAGGAGCAGTTCTTCGGGACGAACGCCGAGGTGGCGCGCGATGCGCGCGGTTGGCGCCTGGTATTCGGGATACGTTCCGAATTGCTGCGGAGTGATTTTTGCCAGCGCGCGAAGGACCGGTGGGCCGCAGCCCGCGGTGTTTTCGTTGAAGTCGAGCCGGATTTTCCCGGCGCGGCCTTCGGCGGGGGCCTCGTAGGTTTTGCGGTTGAGGATTGCTTCGCGAACCGGCAGACGAGTTTTCATCGGCGAATCCTCACGGCGTTGCGATGTGCGAGCAAGCCTTCCGACTCGGCAAAGGTCTCCGCGGAATCGGCGAGGGAAAGAAAACCCTTGCGCGAAATGGTTTGCACGGTGATGCATTTTACAAAATCGACGGCGGAAAGGCCGCCTCGGCGGCGCGCCCAGCCTGCAGTAGGAAGCACATGGTTGCTGCCGGTCACGTAATCGCCGAAAGGCTGCGCGGCCCACGGACCGATAAAAATTGTGCCGGAGGACCGGATTTGCCGGAGCAGGGCAACAGAATCCGAGGGTAGGCTGAGGTGTTCGGGCGCAAACCGATTCACGAAATCAAATGCTCGTTGCAGAGATTTCGCGATGAGAATGGCGCCTGACAGTTTCGTCGAGAAATTCGCGTCTCCGAAGGGCAGCTCTGCAAGCTGCCACTGCACCTCGCGCTGGACTTCGCGAGCGAGGGCTGGCGAGGTCGTGACAAGAAAGCTGGCAGCGTCCTGTGCGTGTTCGGCTTGCGCCAGCAAGTCGGAAGCGATAAATCGTGCATTGCCACGTTCGGCGAGCACGACCGCCTCGGTTGGCCCAGCAGGAAGATCGATGGCGCAATCCGTGGAGACCAATTGCTTTGCGGCGGTGACATACTTGTTGCCGGGACCAAAGATTTTCTCGACGCGCGGGATGGATTTTGTGCCGTAGGCGAGTGCGGCGATGGCTTGTGCTCCGCCGATCCGTGCGATCTGCGTGACGCCCAGAAATTGTGCGACGGCGAGCAGTTCGTTGTTGGGTTTCGGGCAAACGGCGATGATGCGCGGAACTCCAGCGACTCGCGCCGGTACCACGGTCATCAGAAGTGTTGAGATGAGCGAGGCGTTGCCGCCGGGAATGTAGCAACCAATAGACTCGATCGGAGCGACGCGCTGACTGATGCGCACTCCTGCTTCAACTTCAAGCGACCAAGGCCGCGGAAGCTGCTGTTCAGCGACACGGCGAATATTTCGCGTAGCCTGCCGGACGGCGTGTAGAAAATCGCCACTAACATTCCGCTCGGCAGCGCGAATTTCGTTTTGCGAAATCCAAAGCCGCCTCCGATCCATCGCTGGATCATCGAGCTTCTTTGTCCACGCGAGCAGCGAGTCATCGCCGCGTTTGCGAACGTCAGAAACAATTTCCGATGCGGTGCGCAACGCCTCAGCATCGGTTTCCGCGCGCCGGGATAGAAACCGTTTTTCGAGTTGCGCCGTAAGTTTCAGGATGCGCATCAGAGCACGATCTTGTTTAGGGGATATTCGACGATGCCTTGCGCCTTTGCGGCCTTCAGCTTCGGCAGCAGTTGCCGCACCACAGCTTCTTCGATGATGGTGTTGACGGCGACCCAGTCTGGATCGCTGAGATTCGAGATGGTCGGGTTTTTCAGCGCAGGCAATACCGCCAGCACGCCGGGCAGATCGTCGCGTCGCACGTTGAGCAGCAGGCCGACCTTGCTGGCCGCATCTATCGCGCCTTTCAGCATCAGGATAAGATTTTCGGCCTTTTCGCGCTTCCATGCGTTGGCAGCTGACGTGCGATTCATGATAAAGACCGTCGCGGATTCAAGCACGGTGTCCACGATTCGCAAACGATTGGCGCGGAGTGACGATCCGGTCTCAGTGACTTCAACGATTGCGTCGGCAAGTTGCGGAACTTTTACCTCGGTTGCGCCCCAGGAAAATTCAACCTGAGCCTTGACACCAAATCGCTGCAGATATTGTTCGGTGATATGAACCACTTCGGTGGCGATGACTTTGCCCTCAAGGTCCCGCGGCTCGCGAATCGGCGAGTCTTCCGGAACGGCGAGCACCCAGCGCACGCGCGCCAGACGTTGCTTGGCATAGACAAGTTCGGCGAGTTCCTCGACGTCGGCCGTGGTCTCTACCACCCAATCGTGTCCGGTGATGCCCGCATCCAAAGCGCCAGATTGAACGTAGCGCGCCATTTCCTGCGCCCTCACCATCAAGCATTCGATTTCCGGATCGTCGATCGCAGGAACGTAGCTGCGCAAACCGAGCGTGATTTTCCATCCCGCGCGCGAAAAAAGGTCGATGGTAGCGTCCTGTAGGCTGCCTTTGGGAATGCCGAGTTTCAATCGAGAAGATGACATTGCTATTTCGCCTCGTGGTTGGGCCTGGAATTTGCCGGAGCATAGACGGCATCGGGGGAAAAGGTACGTTCCGCGATGACGCGCGCCACGCCGTTTTGATCGACGCTGCGGAAAAAGCAACTTCGATAGCCCTCGTGACAAACGCCGGGACCGACGGAGTTTACGCGTATCAGCACAGCGTCGGCGTCACAATCGATGCGAATGTCGCAAACTTTCAAAACGTGGCCGCTGGACTCGCCTTTTTTCCAGAGTTTGTTACGCGACCGGGAAAAGAAAACAACTTCGCCGCTGCGCTGGGTCAACTCGAATGACTCCGCATTCATGAAGCCGAGCATCAATACGTCGCCCAAGGCATCGTCCTGAATGATCGCGGGAATCAGTCCGCCGGATTTTTCGAATGCGATGTCCACGATAGCTCCTTAAGAAAGTGCCGCAAAAAATTGCCGCAAAAACAAAAAACCCGCTGGGCTTGCTGCGCCAGCGGGCTGAAGAGCGTTGTGATTAGCGAATTGCTATCCACACCCCAGCGCGCGCGGCGAATGGCCCTGATGATGATGATGATGGCAGTGGGTGTGACGAGCGAGAATCATGAACCGACAGAATAGGGGAGCGAAGTGGCATGTGTCAAGATCGAAGGAACGGGTGCGGCGAACGAGTTCGGTCTGTGATGGTCAGGCGCGCGGGCCGGACTTTGAATTTGAAGTCATGTTGACGGACATTTTGAGGTCGACGGCGACGCCGAATTTTCCGTTTGGCAAAGTGTCAATGCGGACGACTTCGGCAAGGTATTCTGAGTTCATGGGATCATGCGCCGACGTATAGGGGAAGGTGACAAACACCCGCATGCCTTTGTAGTAGTTAGTGCGTTTGGAGACGAAATAAATGCCGTGTTTTGAAGCGTTTACACTGTTCGGCAGGTCTTCGAAATGGTCGTCGCGAGGCTCCGACGGGCGCACCCGCATGGGGCGAGCAAGTTTGGCCCGGCGCGTGCGGCGGTGATCCGCAGTGGTCGTTTCGGTTGTGGACATGCCACCGGGCTTGGGGCTGGAGTCTTGCACTGAACTCACTCTGACGCTCAGAAGCTGTAACGTCAATGGACTGAAGCGAATCGGATAACAGGACTAAAGTTTACCGGTTCAGTCCAGAGAGCCGGGAGGAGAAGCGATGCCCGACGAAAAGATCACGAAGAGCGATGCCGAGTGGCGCAAACAACTCACGGAGAATCAATACCATGTTACCCGGCAGAAGGGAACCGAGCCGCCCCACAGCGGCGAATACGAAGAGACCCGCTCGACGGGCACGTACAAATGCGTGTGCTGCGGGCAGCCGTTATTTCGGTCGGAGACCAAGTTTGACTCCGGATGCGGTTGGCCCAGTTTCTATGCTCCGGCGAAAAGCGAGTTGGTGGAGGAGGAAGAGGATCGCAGCCACGGGATGCGCAGGGTCGAAGTGAAGTGCAGCAAATGCGGCGCCCATCTCGGGCACGTGTTTGATGATGGTCCGCAGCCCACGGGATTGCGATATTGTATCAATTCGGTGGCGCTAAATTTGGATAAAGATTAGAGCCGTTTGTTAGAGAATCTTGATTGAGATAAATAGGGAAGTTACCGCCGCCGAAATCAGGCGGCGGTGCAGCTCAGTGCGGCGATTTCAGCGACAGGGTCGCGGTCCCATACGCCAAGCAGAAGAACCTTGCTGCCATTGGGATATTTGAAAATGTAATAAACGCGGTCGATGCCGGTGACTTCAAAGAAGCCGGGACGGCGCGGATCAGGGCGCAATTCTGCGCTAATGCTCAAGAGCGTGCGCAGTTCAGTCAGTTCTTCCTGAGAATGATTTCTCAGGTCTTCCAGAATAGGCGGTTGTTTTGGCATATTCATAATCATGGTATATTTCCGCCGGCCAGCGAATCTCCTCACATAGATAAGACGCTTGAACCTTTAAAATGTTTCATGCTTTTTGAGTCGAAACACGATATTTTGTGGGGCCTGCCGCGCACTTATAACTTAAGCACAAGCGGCGATTACCGGTGAACTTTGCCTGCCGGGAAGTAGTGCTTGCCTTGCGGGAGTTTTGTTTGCGATAGTTCAGTTCAACAGTTACTTCGTGGAGTGTGGAAACGTGCCCAAAACGGAAAAGACCGCCAAGCGAGGCAAGGCGCCTTTTAATAAAGACAAGCGAAGGCGGCACCATCATTTCCTGGTGACTATCTCTTACGCCGATGGGGAAAAGTTTGGCCGCGTCTATACCGACAAGGAAAAAGCTTCGCGTTTTGCGGATCGCCAGCGGCGCTCGCCGGTGGTCAAAGCCGTCAATGTAGCGAAGGTATCCTAGAAATCTAGTTCAGGTTTGCAGTGGCAACCACAAACCCGCGCACCCTTGTCGGTTCCTACCCCGGCGTGCTATAAATAATTTGTCGTTGATTTTGTTGCCGATGAGCGGCCTTAGTATAGTGGTAGTACGGAACCTTGCCAAGGTTCAGGTGTCGGTTCGATTCCGATAGGCCGCTCCAGATTATTCGCAAGTCGCTCCCCGCCTGCCTCTACTGCCCACGGACTTCCCAAGAGATCACGCCAAAAGGCTCTCCGCCTGCCTGGAAAGTTCAAAGAGGCTCTCCATCTTGGAAATCACCATCGTGATCCCGGCAGCGGAGGCGTCCGCCGCGGAAATTGCCTCTGCGTGCATCGTAAACAGGATAATCGGCATTTTGTCATTCATCGCATGCAAAATCGGCGCTGCTTGCAATCCGTTCATGTTCGGCATCGAGGCGTCCAGAATGACCAGGTCGGGATGGAGTTCGCGCGCCTTTTGCACCGCGTCCATACCGTCGATCGCTTCCCCACAAATATTCAATTGAGTTTCGCAAGCGAAGTGCGTATGAACAATTTTCCGGACTTGCGGGCTGTCATCGACAATCAGTATAGATTTAGGCATGTGCAGCCTCCCAATCGCCTATGCGGAGGTGACAGCCAGAAAGCTGGAGAGCACCAGGTACGGTCGGGACCGTGTACGTACGCTACCGTACTAACTTACAATAACCCAGTTCAATACCCAAGATGCTGTAATCGGAAGAGCGAAATCACTGACCTAGTGGTGGGATTGCCAGCCAGGAAAATGCAATTTTTCCAGCTTCAAGCGAAGAAGAGCGGTTGATGCGTTTTGTATGTCTCTGCGCTCGCCCCAAAAATCCGGCGAACTCGCCAGTGTTTGTACGCGCAGGAAAATAGCCGCTTCGGTTTCACGAATGCGATCGTTCAGTTTTGCCTGGTCACCTTCTGAGATAGTGGCTTCATAGAGCTTGCGCCAGTTTTGCTCGTTCACTGAACACCTCCCGCCGCGGCGCGACAAGCAACGCTACAGACCTTCGGATTTCCAGACTTCCAATTGACGTTGCAGTGCGCTGTAGCATTCGCAGGCCGCGTTCTCCAGGCTCTGGCGGTCCTTGATTTTCAATTGTCCGCGAACGTAGCTGATCAACCCTGCTTTCTGCAGTCTGCCCGCCGAGACCGTTACGCTTGCCCGCCGCGTGCCCAGCATGTGCGCCAGAAACTCTTGCGTCAGCGGAATCAGTTCGCCGCCCATGCGGTCCTGGCTCATCAAAAGCCAGCGCGCCAAACGCTGGTCAACTTCATGCGCGCGATTGCATGCGGCAATTTGAGAGGCTTGCAATGCCAATTCCTGCGAGTACTTTTGTAGTTCCCTATCGAGCAGCGGTGCGTTTTTAACTACCTCAGCCAGATCCTTGGCGGCGATTCGGAATCCCGATCCTTCGCCCTGCATGATCACCCGGGTCGGGCTGGTCTTGAAGCCCGCGACGAGGGGTACTCCTACAAATCCTTCCTTACCGGTCATACCAACTTCGACACTCTTTCCATTGCGCAACACGCTTAAGACCGAAGCAAGACCAGCGTCGATAAAGTAGGCGTGCTCAATCACCTGGTTCACTTCAATAAGAACGGCGTGGGTAGGTAATTGTAGGTATTGCGATCTGGCCACTAATTCGTGTCGAATTTCGCGCGGAAGGTTCAGCAGGATGTGATTCTGAAGCGAGTGGTCCCCATCATGATTGGAGCCGGCTTGAACGGCTGTTTTAGAGGACAGCAAATCGTGGTTTTGTTTTGCCACCCTGCGACTCCTGCTGAGTGCAATGTTCTGATCTGCAGGGATCCACCGGAGCGGAACCACCCTGAGCCAATCCAACCATACTCCTATCTAACGCCGGTGACTAGTATTCGGCGGTAGGAGGTGGCGGGGGGCGCGCTCGGGGCCACTTGCAGATGAATGTACGCTGGCGTACATTTAATTCTTGTGATTGTCATTGCATTGATGGTTGATGCGCGCGTTGTCTGGCGCGAGAATGCGGAAAGCTATGGCTAAGACCATACGCAAAGCGGATAGTTTTCAACCGCCGGAATGGGCGAAGACTGTCGTCCGATTGCGTCATGAGATGCGTCTGAATCAATCGGCGTTTGGCGAATTATTCCATTGCTCGGCCATGGCCATTTCGCGCTGGGAACGCGCAATCTCCGAGCCGCCGGCAAATACTTACATTGAACTCGGCAACATCGCCGGGGACCCGTTGTGTTGGTACTTTTGGGGACGGGCCGGTCTCAGCAGGGAAGACTTGATGCGAGTCGTTCCCCGCTTGCAGGAACGATTGCGCCAGGCGCAAATGCCGGAATTCACGATTGTAAACGCCGGCAGTGGCGCGAAGAAGCGCGGTGCCGACGCAAAACTTCAGGTGGTCGCAATTCCCCTCCTCAAGACCGTTGCAGCGTCCCTCGGCGAAAAAGGCGACGATCATACCTTGCTGCACGACGCGCCCGTCGAAAGCATGATTGCCGCTCCCAAGGACTGGTGCCCCAACCCTGCGACGACCAGTTGCCTGCGCGTGCGCGGCAACTCGATGTCCCCGCTGATTCAGGACGGTTACATTCTTGCCGTTGATTTTGCGCAGAATGATCTTCGCGCGCTGGATGGCAAGATCGTGATCGCATGGCGCAAAGACATCGGCTTGAGCGTTTCGCGGCTGAAGCGTTACGACCATACGGTGGTTCTGCAATCTGAAAATGCCGGCTACGAATCGATTACCCTGAGCGCGAAGCAAAAATGGAAGATCGTGGCCAGGGTGCTGTGGTGGATCGGGAGAGCGCCGTAAATTTCTTTAATGTGCTCACGGCCTTTGCACTCAAGAAATCGAGTTTGTCCCTGCAACTAAGCTACGCCTGAGAACCTTCCGTTACGTTTTCCTCAGGTCGCGGAATTCCGGCTGTTCAATCTTTGCATCGGCCATTACAATCTCCGGGAAGGGGGCCGATTGTTGAGCGATTTGATTATCGCTGTCGGAAGCGTGCGCAAACCGAAACTCGCCGCGGTGCGCGAGGCCGTCGATCAGATGAAGGATCTGCTTTCCGCGGGAGCTTCGATCGAAATTACCGGTGTGGATGTCGAAAGCGGAGTGAATCACACCCCAATGAGCCGTGAGGAGTGCATGCGCGGCGCCCGGCAGCGAACCGAAGCACTGCAGCGAATTGCCAAACAACAGTCGAAGTTGTGGAATTATTTTGTGGGCCTCGAAGGCGGATTGGACTCAATCGTCGAGAGCAACAAGCGGCGAGTTTTTCTGGAAAGCTGGGCGTATGTGAGCGACGGGGCGCGCGGACATTTCGGCAGGTCTGGCGCTGTGGAACTGCCCGAGGCGCTGGCCGAAGAAGTCTTCGTGAAGGGCGTCGAACTTTCCGTAGCGATTGACCGGTTTGCCGGCGAGGCCGGAGTTCGCGACGAGCGGGGCGCGTGGGGCGTGCTGAGCGCGAACAAAATTACCCGGCAGGAAGCGTTTCGGGTTGCGGTGATTGCGGCATTTGCGCCTTTTTTTAATCAGGCGATGTATCACCGCAGTGCGATCGCCAAGCAGGCCGCCGGATCGGATTAAAGGAGCCAGCGTGGATATCGTCAAGGGCAATATGGGCTGGATCGAAGTGGTGGTTGGCCCGATGTTTTCCGGCAAGAGCGAGGAGTTGATCCGGCGATTGCGGCGAGCGGAGATTGCGCGGCAGCGGGTGCAGATCTTTAAGCCGGCAATTGATGCGCGCTATGAGGCCAACGAAATTGTGTCGCACTCTGGACTTGGCATTCAGTCGGACACGGTTACAAAAGCTTCGGAAATATTGGAGAAAATCCAGCCGCGCACGGAAGTAATCGGAATCGATGAAGCGCAGTTTTTGGGCGAAGAAGTCTTGGATGTTTGCACCAAGCTGGCCAATCTTGGCAAACGGGTGATCGTCGCTGGACTCGATACGGATTACCGCGGGCGGCCGTTCGAGCCGATGCCGAGGCTGCTGGCGATCGCCGAAGAGATAACCAAGCTGTTGGCGATTTGCGTGCGTTGCGGAAATCCGGCGGTGCATACGCAACGACTGGTAGAGAGTGACGAGTTGATCGTGGTTGGCGCGGGCGGAGCGTACGAAGCGCGTTGCCGGCGATGCTTTGAGCCAAATCCCGCGCAGGTGAAACACGAAGTGCGCCAGCATTTAATGTTTAGGCCGCGCGCGGTAAATTCCGAGAAAGAATAACATCCGGCGATAGCGGACCCACGGCTATTGTAGAACCGGAACACCAGAGCGTGATTTTACGCGCATCTTCGAAGGCTGCCGCGCTATGCTGACCGTGCATTTAGCAGAGTAACCCCATCAGAATGAGGAATGACGTTGCGGATTGAATCCAAGGCACCGACGCGCGTAGACTTGGCAGGCGGCACGCTGGATATCTGGCCGTTGTATTTGTTCCATCCGGGAGCGGTGACCATCAATGCGGCGATTACGCGTTACGCATCGTGCGTGATCGAAACGCGCGCGGTTGGCGACAAGAGAATTCATCTGGTTTCGCGCGACACCAAACGCGAAGAGAGTTTTCCGTCGTTTGCGGCGATGGTGAATGCCAAGCGATATCACTTGCCACTGCTGGCTGAGATTGCAAAGTTTTTTGCGCCACCAGGTGGATTTACGTTGTCTACCGATTCCGAAGCTCCGGCAGGTGCGGGAATTGGCGGTTCTAGCGCGATGGCGGTGGCCATTTGCGCTGCGCTGGACAGGTTTACCGGAGCAGGGAAGAGCAAAGTCGATTGGATTCACATCAGCCGCGACGCGGAAGGAATCGTGATTCGCGTGCCGACCGGGACGCAGGATCACTATCCGCCGGCGTTTGGAGGAGCGGCGGCAATTGAGTTGCCTCCGGGCGGCGAGCGGCGAGTGGAGTTGCGGCTCGATGTCCGGGAGCTCGAGCAGCGGCTGGTGCTGTGCTACACAGGCAAGCCGCGGCAATCGGGAATCAACAACTGGGAAGTTTTTAAAGCGCACATTGACGGGACCAGGAAAGTGCGGGCGAATCTGGAGCGCATTTCGGAAGTGGCGCAGGCCATGCGCCTGTCACTGGAAAAATCGGACTGGAAAGAAACCGGCCGGTTGATGCGCGAGGAGTGGCTCTTTCGGAAAAAAAGTTTGCCGACGATCTCGACCAAGACTATTGACCGCATCATCGAAGGCGCTCGCA
>WNFM01223187.1_pt2 | contig 11900 bp, 7 predicted proteins | sample 5400271 | NCBI WGS metagenome assembly WNFM01 (sample SAMN13153352, study PRJNA577476) | soil metagenome | isolation source: 60 cm saprolite on Douglas fir-dominated hillslope | place: USA:California | collected 2013-09-17 | reverse complement strand
GAGAGCTCCGGGAGTGATCCCGCCTCGAGCCCGCGACAATAGCCGGTGCCGTCCATGCGCTCGTGGTGCGAGGCGCTCGCGAACGCGAACCACTCGAAGCCCTTCACGTGCTCGAGGATGCGCTCCGTGTACAGCGCGTGCATGCGCATGATCTCCCACTCGGCCGGGTCGAGCGCGCCGGGCTTGTCGAGGATGCTGTTCGGCACGGAGAGCTTTCCCAGGTCGTGGAGCAGCGCCGCCGAGCGCGTCTCCTCGACGCGGTCGTGGCCCCAGTCGAGCTGTCTCGCGACGGCCACCGCGACTTCCGCGACGCGCTGGGAATGGGCGCCCGTGAACGCCGACTTGGCGTCCACGATGCCGGCAAACACGTGCGCGACGTGCTGCAGCGTCGCGGTCCTGGCCGGCATCGAGCCCTGGCCGGGCTCCGCCTCCGCGATCTCGTCGCGCAGCTCGCGCGTGCTCATCGCGATCCAGCGCGCGAGGAACGGCTCGAGCCCAAGGCACGCCTCGACCACCGCCGGATCGAACCACTTGCCCGAGCGCCGTTCCACGAGCGCCAGCCCGGCGTAGGGCCCGCTCCCGGCGCTGAACACCTCGAGGATCTGCGACAGGCCGAGCACGCGCGCCGCGATCGGGATCTGCTGGCCCTTCAACCCCAGCGGATGCCCGTGGCCGTCCCAGTGCTCCTCGAGCGAACGCACCACGTCGGCGGCGCCGAGCCCGAAGCCGAGCTCGGTCACGATCTCGGCGCCGCGCTCGCAGCGCACCTGCACGAGCCGGGCGGCCGAGCGCGGGCCGAGCTTCGCGAGCGTGGCCACGCGCTTCGCCCGCTCGAACCACGACGCCCCCGGCGCGGCGTGCTCGAGCGCGTAGAGCGCGGCTCGGAGGTCGTTCGACCAGTCGGTGACCATGCGCGCGCGCTTGGCGGCAATGTCGTCGCCGCCGAACATCTCGAACACCGCGGCCGCGTTGCTCGAGCAGCCGGAGTCCTTGAGCAGTGCGGCATGGTAGAGGTCGCGCCGCACCTCCACCGGCAGGTCGAGCCGGGCGGCGAGCTCCATGCTGATCAAGTTCGCGCGCAGGGAGTGCCCCATGGGCTGGCCCTCGGTGAGGTCGAGCGCAAAGGACAGCGCGGCGAGCACGTCCGTCAGAGGGACGTTCTCGGGGGGCCGGTGATACTCGAGAGGCAGCGTCACGCACCGGGTATCGGAGCCCCGGAGGGCCCGCTTGAGGGTCAGCAAGCGGTCCGCGGCGGCCGCGAGAGCGGTTTTTCAGGCGGCGATCGCGCGCACTTCGTCGCGTGTCGGGCCCCCGGCCAGTACCCATTGAGAACGATATCCGGCAGCCCGCGCGATTTCTCGCGCCCGCCGTCCGGCTCGCCACCCCTGCCGAGGAGTCCCGATGGCCCCCGAGCCGCTCCGGACGCCGGCCTTGCGCCTGCTTTCCGCCACGCTCTGCCTGGTCGCGCTCGCCACCCCGGCGCACGCGCTCCGTTTCATCGCCTACAACATCCTCAATTACCCGGGCAGCACCGGCGCGACGCGCGATCCCTCCTATCGCGTCATCCTCGCGCCGCTGTCGCCCGATGTGCTCGCCACCGAGGAAATGACGTCGCAGGCCGGCGTCAACGAGTTCCTCGGCAGCCTGAATACGATGGAGCCGGGCCTGTGGGCGGCCGCGACGTTCGTGGACGGGAACGACACCGACTCGGGGCTCTTCTACAAGCCCGCCAAGGTGCAGTTCCTCGGGCAGTGGGCGTTCTATCCGAATCCCGCGAACCTGCTGCGCCTCATTCACGTCTACCGGCTGAAGCCGGTCGGGTACTCCTCCGACGCCGCCGAGTTCCGCGTCTACTCCATGCACTTGAAGGCCTCGATGGGCTTCGAGGCGCAGCGGCTCGCCGAGGCCACCGGGCTGAGGGATTCTCTGAACGCGATGCCCCCGGGCACGCACGCGCTCATCACCGGCGACTTCAACTTCTACACCGGGCTCGAGCCCGGCATGCAGAAGCTGATCGAGTCGCAGGTCAACAACATCGGGCAGCTCTACGACCCGCTCGGCCTCCAGAACGTGACCTGGCAGGACAACACGAGCATGCAGTCCGCGTGGACGCAGTCGCCGTGCAAGACGGGCGACACGGGCTGCGCGAGTGGCGCCTCCACGGGCGGACTCGACGACCGCTTCGACCTCATCCTGCCCTCGCAGCCGTTCCAGGACGGCGCCGGCCTGGAGCTGGCACCCGCGTCGTACATCTCGGTGGGGAACGACGGGCTGCACCACAACAACAGCATCCAGGATCCGCCGACGATCCCCGAGGGCGCGGCTTACGCCACGGCGCTCCACTCCGCGGCGATCGCCTCGGTGAGCTCGGCCCCGATCGCGTTTGGGACCGTGATTGTCGGCGCCACCGCCACCTCGCCGCTCGCGGTGACGAACCAGGCGACGGTGCCGGGCGAGCCGCTCAACTACCTCTATACCGCGCCGGCCGGCTTCCTCGCCCCGGGCGGAACCCAGAGCGCCGCGCCCGGGATCACGAACAACGACGCGATCGGGCTCGACACGTCCGGGCCGGGCGCCCAGTCGGGTTCGCTCGGGTTCGCGAGTAACTCCGCGGACAACCCGAACGCGAGCATCCCGCTGTCCGGTACGGTGCTGCGCCACGCCGCGGCGTCGCTCGACTCCTCGGCCGCGCTCACCACCGCTTCGCTCGACTTCCGCACGCACGCGACCGGCGAGTTCGCGCCGCTCGACGTGCGCGTTCACAATCTCGGCTACGACGCGCTCCAGGCCCGGCTGAACCTGACCAGCGCTGCCATCACCGGCGGCGACGGCCACTTCTCCGTCTCCGGCTCGACGCCGCGACTCCTCGCGGGGACCGGCGCCACGTTCGAGGTCTCATTCGACGATGTCGACACGAGCCCGGACTCGGTCTACACCGCCACGCTCACGTTCGACGGCGCCGACGAGGCGCTCCCGGGATCCGCGAGCGCCGGGCCACTCACCGTCGCGCTCCAGGCGCAGAGGAGCGGCGGCGGGACGACCGCGGTCCCTCCTCCGCACCCGACCGTTACGCTCCTGCGCGCGCCGGTTCCCAACCCGCTCGCCGGCCAGAGCGTGCTGAGCTTCGACCTCGCGCAGGGCGGCGAGACGCGGCTCGACGTGTATGACACCGCCGGCCGCCGCGTGGCGTCGCTCCTCCACTCCGGCCTGGAGCCGGGCCGCTACAGCGTGCGCTGGGATGGCCGCGCGGACGGCGGCTCGGCACTCCAGGCCGGGCTCTATTTCGCGCGCCTGAGCGCGCCCGGCACCCGGCCGCACGCGGTGCGTCTCGCCATCGTGCGCTGACGCCCTCTCCATGTACCGAGTCCATCGCCTGCGCCGCCTCCCGCGGCGCGCCTGGCTGATCGCGACCGCGGGGCTCGTCCTGTGCGTGCCGCCCGCGCACGCGCTGCGCGTCGCCACCTGGAACCTGCTCGCCTACGACGACGCGGCGCCCCCCGCGCGGCGGCCGTACATGCTGCAGGTGCTGCCGGGGCTCAATCCCGACGTCATGATCGTCCAGGAGCTGCTCACCTCCGGCGCTGCGGACTCGTTCGCGACGCTGCTCAAGACGGCGGCGCCGGGGAAAGTCTGGAAGGGCGGGAGCAGCACGTTCCTCCTCTCCACGCAGAGCGCGATCTACTACGACTCGCTGCAGGTGGCGATCAGCAACCTCAGTGCGGTGGCGACCGGGGGCCCGCGGCAGGTGCTCGTCGCGCTCGTCCGGCCGGTCGGCTATGCCGCCAACGCGGCGTCGTTCCGGCTCTACTCCATCCACTTCAAGGCCGGGAGCGGCGCGGGCGGGACCTCGCCGCCGAGCGACTCCTCGACACGCACGCTCGAGTGCACGAACCTGCGCACCACGCTCAACGCGGCCCCCGCCGGGACGAATCTCCTGATCGGCGGCGACACGAACTTCTACGGCTCGTTCGAAACCGGGTACACGCGGCTCACCGAGTCGCAGGCCGACAATGACGGGCGGCTGAAGGACAACCTGAGCATGTCCGGCCTGTGGAACAACCCGGCCTACGCGGTCTACCACACCCAGTCGCCGTGCAACGAGGTGTCCTGTATCGGGAGCGGCGGCGGCATGGACGACCGGTTCGACATGCTGCTGGGCTCGTATCCGATGAACGACGGCGCCGGGCTCGACCTCGTGCCCGGCGGCTACGGGCCCTACGGCAACGACGGCCTCCACTACAACCAGTCGATCGACGGCGGCGGCGTGAACAGCGCGGTCCCGCTCGCGGTCGCCACCTCGCTGCGCCTGTCGTCGGACCACCTGCCGGTCGTGGCCACGCTGCAACTGCCCGCGAAGCTCGCCACCGCGAGCGAACTGTCGTTCGGCGACGTCCTCACCGGCGGCACCGCGAGCCAGACCCTGAGCGTGCACGACCTGCCGCCTCCGCCCGCGGCGACGCTCCAGTACTCGCTCGTCGCGCCCGCCGGGTTCACTGCCCCGGCTGGTCCGTTCACGAGTGCTGCCGGCGCGGCGCCCAACCTGCACGGCCTCGGCATGTCCACCGCCACGGTGGGGATCCCGGCGGGCACGCTCACGGTCAACTCGAACGACCTCGATACCACCGCCAAGGCGGTCCTCCTCTCGGGCCGGGTGCTCGCGCACGCGGTGCCCTCGCTCGACTCGTCGGTCACGGCGAGCGCTTCGACGCTCGACTTCGGCACGGTGGCGCCCGGAAGCAGCACCGAGCGCTCGCTCCGGCTCTTCAACCGGGGCTTCTCGAGCCTCGAGGCCCGGCTCGCCCGGCCGGCAGAATTCGTGGCCGGGGAGACGCGATTCGCGTTCCAGGCCCAGCCCGGACTCATCACCGACGTCGCTACCGACGCGGTGACGTTCGACGCCTCCGGCGCGACGCCCGGCGCGGCGTACCAAGCGGAACTGCGGATCGCGACCGCCGACGAGCCGCTCCCGGGCGCGCTCCCCGGCGACACGCTCCGCGTGACGCTCAAGGCGACCATCGCGTCGAACGGCGGGGTGGACCCGCTGCCGAGCCTGCTCCGGTTCGCACCCCCGGCGCCGAATCCGCTGCGGCACAGCACGTTGTTCGCGTTCGACCTGCCGCACGATGCGCCGGTCTCGCTGGCCATCTTCGACGCCGGGGGCCGCCGCGTGGCGCTCCTCGCCGCGGGCGAGCGCGCGGCCGGCCGCTACCAACTCCACTGGCAGGCGCAGGCGAGCGATGGTTCGCCGCTGCGCGCCGGGCTCTACTTCGCCCGATTCAGCACCCCGGGGCTCGCGCGCGTCGCGCGGGTCGTGGTGCTGCCGTAAAGCGGTCCGTCACTTTCCGCTCCGGGGCTGCTCGTCGCTTTTCCCGGGATCGGGCTCGCCCGGTCCGCTCGGCTCCCCCGGCTCGAAGCCACCGCAACTCGAGACGGGGAGTCGCGGATAGCGGTCGTAACTCGCGTCGGTCAGAGACCTTTCGCACAACCAGAACCGACTGCGCGGCGTGCTCACCCGCCGCGCGTGGCTGCAGCCGGCGCAGAGTCCGATGCGTTGCGGTGCTTCGGCGGGCATGCTCGGCCTTTCGAGCGGGGGTTGCGGACCTGCAGCTGTCGGTCACGCCGACGCTTTGTGCCGGGCGCGCGAGTCCCGGGCTCGCGCCCGCGTCGCCAATCGTTTCGTATCCACCTGCGCCGCATCGGTTTCACGTGGCACTCGGGAGTTTGGCCCAGCGCTTGCAATGCTATCACGATGATCGGCATCACCCGCGTGGATGGCGCGGGCGATGCGCGAGCAGACGTGCGGACGGCACAGGGCCGCCTCGTGAGCCACCCCGCGATTCCGCTGCCGGGATTGGCCGAGTCGACGAGGCGATAGCCGTCCGGGGAGCGTCCTCCCCTCTCCTGGGGGACGTTCCCAAATCGTGCGAGCAAACATCGGCTGGCGCCTCCTCCCCACGGGCGCCATCCGCGGACCAGACGACCGGGTCTCTCTCTCTCCCCCGGTTTCCGGCGGCGAGGCCTCCAGGCTTCGTCGCCGTGTCCGTTTCGGGGGCACGGCCGCGCAGGCGGTCCGCTGCCGGCAGGCGCGGCGCACGGCGGAGCCGCGTTCGGTAGAATCTCCGCCCATGCGCTCCCGCCCCTGCCCGCCGTCTCCAGCGTGACCAAGCCCTCCCGCCGCGCGAGCCCCGTCCCGTCCTCCCGCCCCGTGGCGTTCGCCCTGCACGCCGAGCGCGCCTCGAGCTGGCCCGCGCTCGGCTGGGTGGCGGGGGCGGTGATCGCCATCTACGCGGTCCTGGTATTCGGCATGGCGTTCGGGCCGCACTCGGTCGGCGACGTGTTCACCGAGACGGACTTCTACGGCTCGTACGGGCCGGGCGCTCGGATGCTCCAGCATGGCCACCTCGAGGCCGCGCGCTACGGGGTCGTCGGGCCGCTCTTCGAGATGCTGCTCGCGCTCGTGGGCTTCGTGGTGCGCGACCTCTTCCTCGCCGGCGGGCTCATCGCCTCGGCGGCCATGACCGCGACGCTCCTCTGCTGGTACTCGCTGCTCGCGCGCCGCGCCGGGCCGGCACTGGCGCTCCTCGCGGTCGTGTTCATGGCGTCCAACGCGCAGTTCTTCCGCTATGGCTGGTCGGTGACCACGGACGCCCCCGCGCTCGCGCTCCAGGCCGCGGCGTTGTGGGCGCTGTTCGGCACCCGCGACGGCGTGGCCCCGCCCCGGCGCGTGTTCGCGGGCGGCGTGCTCGCGGGGCTCGCATTCCTCACCCGCTACAGCAGCATCGCGCTCCTGCCGGCCGGGGTCGCGGCCGTCGCGCTGGGCTGGAGCGGCTCACCGGCCGGGGCGCGCCTGCGGCACGCGTCGCTCCTCGCGGCCGGCTTCCTCGCCCCGGTCGCGCCGTGGCTCGCGTTCTCGATCACCCACGGCGGTGCGGCGCGATTCCAGCTCCAGCACAACATCGCGTTCGAGGTGTTCGCGCGCCCCAAGGGCATCGTCTGGGACGTCTACGAACGGGACATGGAGCCGCAGTTTCCGACGCTCTGGTCGGTGCTCGCACGCGATCCCGCGGCCGTGGCGACGCGCATGCTGTTCAACGTGTTCGACCACGTGCGCCTGGACGCGGTGAAGCTCACGGGCGTACCTCTCGCGCTCGCCGCGGGCGCGGGGGCGTGGTTCGCGTGGAAGGACGGCGTCCTCGGGCGCGCGAAGCCGCTCCTCCTGTGCCTCGCGCTCCTGTTCCTGACGCTCGTGCCCGCGTTTCACTCCGAACGCTATTCGCTCGCCGTGCTGCCGCTCTGGGCGCTGCTCGCGGCGAGCGGGTTCGCCTCGCCGCGGCTCGCGCTCTCGGCGAGCGGCTGGTGGCTGAAGCTCCTGCTCGTGCCCGCGGTGCTCCTGCCTTCGCTCGCCACGACCAAGGCGTTCAGCGATCGGGTCATTTTGCAGCTTCCCGTCGAGGTGCGCGAAGCGGCCGCGCGGGTGAAGCCGCTGGTCCGGCCCGGCGACAAGGTGCTGGCGCGCAAGCCCCATTTCGGGTGGTACGCCGGGCTCACGCCGCTCACGCTGCCGCTCGCCGACACGCTCGCCGACTGGGGCGCCGCGGCGCGGAAGACCGGTGCGCGCTGGCTCTACTTCTCGTGGCCGGAGGCCGAGATGCGGCCGCGCTTCGAGTGGCTGCTCGACTCGACCAGCGCCGCGCCGGGTCTCACGGTCCGCGCCACGACCGCGCACTGGCCGAGCGTCGTCTACGAGATCGGCCCCGGGTTCGGCGACGAGCCCGCGTGGCGAAACGACGACACGCTCGTGGCGGTGCATCGGGCGCAGGCCCGGGTCCTCATCGACGACAAGAACGTGGACGCGCGGCTGTTGCTGGCCATGCACGAGTTCTCGACCGGGAACCACGAGGCGGCGCAGCGCTGGATCGACCAACTCCTCGCGCTGGCACCCACTGATCTCGACCTCCTGATGCTCGCCGCCGAGAATCGGCTCCAACTCGAGGACCCGGACGGCGCGCTCGAGTACTACGACCGCGCCGACCGCATCCGGCCGGGCACGGCCGAGATCCGCATCGGCCGCGGCTGGGTCGCGGCGATGAAAGGTGACGAGGCGACCGCGGCCCAGTACTGGGGACCGGTCGTGAGCGCGTCCACCGACGCGAGCACGCTCCAGCGTATGATGCTCACGTTCGCCCGCGTGGGCGACGGCGCACACCTCGCCGAGGCGCGCTCGGCGCTGCGCGCGCTGGCGGGAGGAACCCCCTGATGCGGAGCGTTCGCCGGGTCGTGCTCGTGCTCCTCGCGGTGGGGCTCGGCGCCTGCGTCAAGCAGGGCCCGCACGAGGTGCGGGCGCCCGCGATGCCCGCGACCCCGCCGAGCGCCGACTCGGTGACCGTGGGACTCTGGCATTTCGACGAGCGCGGCGGCACGCTTGCGAGCGATGCCTCGCCGTTCCGGCTCACCGGCACCGCCGGGCCCGAAACCCGGATCGAGTTCGGACGCTACCAGGGCGCGCGCTCGTTCACGGCGTCGGCGCAGTCGTTCGTCTTCGTCCCCTACAACCCCGTGATGGAGTCGCCGCGCGGCTTCACGGTCGAGGCGTGGATCTACCTGAACGCCATCACGCGCTTCGAGCTCTCCGGCATCGCCATGCGCTGGACGCCGGTGCCGAACGAGCAGAGCTGGGTCCTGGGTGTCGTGGGGCAGAAGCTCGGCCCGCCCACGATCACGATCCAGAGCGACGGCTGGTTCGACGCCGAGGTCGCCACGCTCCAGACCGGCCACCTGGCGTTCGCGTTCCGCCCCGAGCTCGCGGCCGGGACCCAGAGCTTCCAGTCCACCGCGACGCTTCCGCTCCGCCGCTGGGTGCACGTCGCCGCGAGCGTCGACGGCGAGGTCGTGCGTCTCTACATCGACGGCCGGCTCGACGTGCAGGTGGCGATCGCGAACGGCATCGCGCGCTCGAGCGCCCCGCTCGTCGTCGGGAACGCGCTCGATCCGCGCCGGCTCACCGACTTCGGCGGCGACCTCCGCCAGGACCCGACGAACCTGCCGCTGCCGTTCTACGCCCTGAACGGCATCGTGGACGAGCTCCGGCTCTCCAACGTGGCCCGCCAGGTCTTCGAGAGCGCGGATCTCCGCTGACGGGCCCAGCCGGGCGAGCGGACCGCTCACGCCGTCACCACAGCGCCCACGCGATGCCCATGGCGCGGGTGCTCGCGCCGGCGGTACGCTTCCAGTGTCCACGCCCCCCGGCACCCGCCCCTCGTCCGGTAGCCATGCGCGTCATCGTCCTCACACTCGCCGCCCTCCTCCTCGCCGGACCCGCGTGGGCGGGCGGCCACACCCGCGAACTCGTCGTCCAGCTCTCCTCCGCCGCGGTGGGCGACGCCTCCGCGCGCTCCATCCGCTCGGGCGCGCTCCCGGCCGCGGTGCGGGCCCGCCTCGGCGCGCTCGCCTTGCGACCCACGCGCGCGTTCGCCGAACCGTTGGCGCTCTCGCGCGCGCCGTTGCCCGAGCTCTACGCGTTCCATCCCGAGCGGATCCTGCTCGTCGAAGCGCCCGACTCGGCGCTCGCCACCTCGGCGCTCGCGGCGCTCGCGAACGACGCGCTCGTCGACTGGGCCGAGCGGAACGTCACCCGCCGGGTGGCGCTCGTGGGCTACGGGCCCGCACCCACGCCCGGGCTGCCGCTGCCGCACCGGACGCGCCGGGCGCTCGCCACGACGCTCGACACGCTCGCCAACGATCCCTACCTCCGCGGCGGGCGGCAGTACGGGCTCTGGAACTTCGGCCCCGGCGGATTCTTCGGCGGGGTCGAGCGCGCCGACGTGCACGCGCTCGAAGCGTGGCGCCTCTCGGTGGGCTCCAACGCCATCAAGCTCGCGGTGGCCGACACGGGGATCGACCCCGACCAGCCGGAGTTGGGCGGGCTCATGCCGGATGGCACCTCGCGCATCACCGACGCGCTCAACGTCTCGGGCGACTCGATCGGGACCACGATCGATCTCTACGGCCACGGCACGCCCGTGACCGGGGTGATGGCGGCGCGCACGAACGATGGCCCGCATTTCGCCCCCGACGCGGGCATCGCTGGCGTGTGCGGCGGCGATGGCGCCGGGAACGCCGGCTGCCGCATCGTCCCCATCAAGATCTCCCCCGACACGCTGGGCGAGGCCACGAGCTTCGCCATCGCGAGCGCGCTCGTCCACGCCGCCGACGTCGGCGCGCGCGCGCTGAACCTGTCGTTCGCGGGCGACGCGCCGAGCCGCGTCGAGCGCCTGGCGCTCACCTACGCGCTCTTCAACGGCTGCGTCCCGGTCTGCGCCGCGGGCAACTCGGGCGGCCCCGAGGACGCGCCGCGGCTGCCGCTCTACCCGGCCGCCTACGCGCGCGACGGGCTCGCGATCTCGGTGGGCGCGAGCGACTCGTTCGACGAGCGCGCGCCGTTCTCGTCCTATCCGGCGGGGCTCGACCTCGTGGCGCCGGGCGTGAACGTCTACACCACGTTCATGACCTACCCGAGCTACCACGGCGCGAGCTACCCCGGCTACGTGCCCGGCTCGGGCACGTCGTTCGCCGCGCCGTTCGTGACCGGCGCCGTGGGCCTGCTCGCCGCCGCGCGCGCCGACCTCGTGGACACCGACGTCCAGCACGTGATCCGCGAATCGGCAGACGACATCGGCGCGCCCGGCTTCGACGAGCAGACCGCGTTCGGGCGGTTGAACCTGCAGCGCATGCTCGATCGCGTGCGTCCCGGCATCGGCGTGTGGCACGACGAGACCGCGGCCGACTCGTTCACGGTGGAGGGCGAAGGGCAGCTGTTCGTGGGCGAGCGCGGGCCGGGCACGCTGGGCCTCCACGTCGGGAGCCACTGGAGCACGCGGCTCGCGGCCTACGCCACGGTGAGCATCCCCGACAGCTTCCTCGCCGTGACCGGGGTGTGGCTCCGCGTCGCCGGCACCATGGCGGCGCGCGGCGACTTCTCGATTCCCTACTTCGCGCCGAGCGCCCAGGTGCTGCGCTCGAGCAACACGAGCGCCACGTTCCGCGGCTTCCTCTACCGGATCAGCCAGGATTCGTGCGACGTCTGCGACGACCGCTACGTGCCGCTCGCGCCGAGCAACGTGCGCTTCGCGTTCACGGTGATGGGCGTCGTCGACCGCCCGCCGGTGGTGTCGATCACCGCCCCGCCGGCGGGCACCGCGGCGAGCCCCGGCGATCTGCTGCTCGTGGGCTGGAACGCCACCGATCCCGACCAGGTGACGCGCGTGCGGGTGACGTTCGCGCCCGACCGGGGTGGGAGCGTCGCGCTCGGCGAGGCGGCGGGTGGCGCGCCCGGCGGGGGATTCGCGCTGCCGTGCCTGGGACCGGCCGACACGCCGGGGCGGCTCGTGGTCACCGCGTACGACGAGCACGGCCACGTGGACCAGACGAGCGTGTCGGTCCCGTTCACGCTCCGCGGCGGCGCCTGCTCGGCGCCGGTCGCGACGTTCCGGGTCACGCCGTCGCCGTTCGCCGGCTCGCTCGACGTGTTCGCGCCCGGCGCGGGAACGCTGCGCGTGATCGATGCGAGCGGGCGGGAGGTGCGCCGCCTCGTCACGCGCGGCGGCGCGGCACACTGGGATGGTCGCGACGACCGCGGCTCGGCGACGGCCGCGGGCGTCTACTGGGTGCGCTTCGACGGCCCGGCAGGCTCGCTGACCCGGCGGGTGGTAAAGCTCGGGCGGTAGAGGCCCGGCAAGACGGCCGACCGGGGTGCCCCGTGGGGTGACCCGCGCGACCGGCCCCCGGCTCGAATGGATCGGGGTTTTTCCCACTTGCGGTACCCCGGTCAGATTTCCGATCCTATCTAGGCGCCAGAGATGAGATGATGAAGAGGTTCCATCGGTCCCCTGCGGGACAACGCC
>WNFM01141141.1_pt1 | contig 11900 bp, 10 predicted proteins | sample 5400271 | NCBI WGS metagenome assembly WNFM01 (sample SAMN13153352, study PRJNA577476) | soil metagenome | isolation source: 60 cm saprolite on Douglas fir-dominated hillslope | place: USA:California | collected 2013-09-17 | reverse complement strand
CAGAGGTTGTTGGCGTACGTACCAAGGCCGGGATGCGGCTGGAGTTTAATTACTCGACGACGGCCAACAACCTCTGGCGTGCGGATGACGAGTTGATCCTGCAATCGAACTTCAAAGCCATTGGCATCAAGCTCGACGTCCAGAACTACCCGGCCAGCACGTACTTCGGCCCCTTCTTGACTGGTGGCAACGCGTCTCCTCCCACGGGTGCGGTGGCAGGCAGGTTCGACATTGGCGAGTACGAGAGTTCCTTCACTTATGACGCCGATGACGCCACAGTAGGTGCTTGCAACCAGTTCCCACCCGCCGGGTTCAATATTATGTTCTACTGCAACCCGAATCTGGACAAGCTGTATATCCAGGAGGAGTCGACGGCCGACCCGGCCCAGCGACAGGCGGCCTTCAATCAGATCCACCAGATCTACCTGACGGACTTCCCCTTCGTTGTGCTCTACAGCCCGGTGGACATCGCCATGCACAAGTTGACTGTGCATAATTACAATCCAGGCCCGGAGGGGGCTCAGGAGTTGGTCAACGTCTGGGAGTGGTGGTGTGAGGGCGGCCACTGCTAGGCCGGACAACATAGAGGGGCGGGGTGTAGCGTGAGGGCCCTTGCGGACGCAGTCTGGGAGACTGTGTAGCCCTGACTAGGATAGTGACCTCTGGTTGGGTATGTGGTATCCAGCCAGAGGTTTTCTCCTTCAAGAGGAGGTATTACATCGTTCTCGCGCTAAAATGTTGACATAAGTCAAGATAAATATGGTACACTATCTCCAAGTGTTTCTCGTCCTTGTCTTTATGCTCGTCGGAGGTACATATGGGACGATACATCATCAGGCGCCTGTTGCAGGCCATTCCTCTGTTACTTTTTATCTCCCTGTTCATGTTCACCCTGATCCATTTGTTACCGGGTGGACCAGAGCAGGTACTGTTCAATCCTCGCCTCAGTGCCGCGGGGCGGGCCGCTTTACGCGCTCATTTTGGCCTGGATGACCCGTTGCCCATCCAGTACATTAAATGGTTGGGTAGGGCCTTGACCGGCGACTTTGGCTTCTCGTTTGCCAACAATCTACCCGTCTCGTTGATCTTTTCCCAGCGCTTCCCCGCGACACTTCAGCTGTTCGGCAGCGCCTTCGCGCTGGCCCTCGTGCTCGCACTTGTGCTCGGGGTCGTCTCCGCTGTGCGCCAGGGCACGGTGACAGATTACGGCCTCACGGTCGTCTCCTACTTCGGCATCGCCATGCCTGCCTTCCTCGTTGGTCTCTTTTTGCAGTTCATCTTTGGCGTGTGGCTGCATGTGCTGCCCACCTCGGGAACCGAGACCCTTGGCTACAATCTCTCACCTGTCGATTCCTTTGTTGACCATTTGGAGCATCTCATCTTACCGATGATCGCCCTGGCTACGCTCTCTATCGCGGGATGGAGCCGCTATATGCGCGCCAGTACGATAGAGGTCGTCAAGCAAGACTATATGCGTACAGCGCGTGCAAAGGGGGTGGGCCCCGTTACCTTGCTTGTGCGCCACGCACTGCGCAATGCGGTGATCCCCCTTATCACCGTCGTTGCGTTGGACTTCGGAGCAGTGGCCGGCGGTGCAACCATTACCGAGGGCGTCTTCGCCTGGCCGGGTATGGGTCGGCTGTTCTTCGATTCCCTGCAGGTCCGTGACTATCCCGTCTTGCTGGCTATTTTGATACTCGGCGCGTTCTTTGTCGTCATGTTCAACCTGATAGCCGACATCCTCTATGCGGTCGTGGATCCGCGCATTCGTTACTCGTAGGGGCCGATGTATCGCGCCTCGTGAGTGGGGACGCATTCCATCTGAAAGGAGACACCTGTGGACATATCCGAACAAATCGCAACGCAGGAAGAAATCGAACCGTTTCTTGAACTGACCCCGGAGCTGGTGCAGAAGCGGCGCAGCCAGGGACGTATCATCTTCGACCGTTTCATACGCAATCGCGCTGCTGTCGGTGGGGCCATGTTCCTGATCTTGCTGTTCGCCTTCTGTTTCTTCGGACCTGCGATCACCGGTCATCACGACCCCAATACCGTTCATGTAACGAATGTCAATGAAACACTCACAGGGCCATCCTGGACATACCCGTTTGGCACCGATGAGGTGGGGCGTGATCAATTAGCCCGCTCCATGGTTGGTGGACAGACATCGCTGCTGGTCGGGCTCACTTCGATGCTGATGGCCATCGTCTTTGGCATCGGCATTGGCTCGTTCGCGGGCTACTATGGTGGCCTCATAGACAACATTTTGATGCGCTTCACCGATGTTATCCTGGCCGTCCCCTTCTACCTCCTGCTCTTCGTCCTGTCAATTTCGTTTTCCGACGGTTCACCCAGGAGTGTGATCTTCTTGATCGCCGCTTTGAGCTGGACCTATACTTCGCGCCTTGTCCGCAGCGAGTTCCTGGCGCTCAAGGAGCGTGAATACGTGCTGGCCGCGCGCACGATAGGGGCGCGCGGCCTTCGTCTGATGTTCCGTCATATCCTGCCCAATGCCGCCGGGCCGATCATTGTCAGCGCCACATTGCTCGTGGGAGCAAATATCATCTCGGAATCGGTCTTGAGCTTCTTCGGCTTCGGTATCCAGCCGCCGGTCGCGAGCTGGGGCAGCATGATCGAAACAGGTCAAGAGCTGGTCGATGTGCAGCCCTTGCTGGTGTTCGTTCCAGGTCTGCTCATCTTCTTCACCGTACTCAGCTTTAACCTGGTAGGCGATGGCCTGCGTGATGCCCTGGATCCCTACATGACAGAACGTTGAATTAGCATCGATGTGGAAGGAGTCACTGTATTGGGAGAGAATCTGTTAGAGGTACAGGACCTTAAGCTTCACTTTAAAGTCAAGGCGGGCCGGGTTCGTGCCGTCGATGGCGTGAGTTTTATAGTCAGGCCAAGTGAAAGGGTTGGTATAGTTGGCGAGAGCGGCTGTGGTAAAAGCGTCACGGCCCTCTCGATTATGCGCCTGATCCCCCAACCACCCGGTATATACGCTGGCGGTAGTGTCCTGTTCGAGGATCAAGACCTGCTTGATGCTACGGAGAGCTATATGCGGACCATCCGTGGCGGCAAAATTGGCATGATCTTTCAGGATCCGATGACCAGCCTTAACCCAACCATGACCGTCGGCAACCAGATCGCCGAGGGCTTGCGCATTCACCTGAAGCTGAGCAAGGGCGAGGCGCTGAAACGCGCCCAGGCCTTACTCGAACAGGTAGGTATTCCTGCCGCGGCAGAACGCATCAATTCTTATCCGCACCAGTTCAGTGGCGGTATGCGCCAGCGCGTGTTGATTGCGGACGAGCCAACGACTGCCCTGGATGTGACGGTGCAGGCCCAGATCCTTGAACTGATCAATGGTGTCTGCTCCGACTTTGGCACAGCAGTCATCCTCATTACCCATGACCTCGGCGTGGTCGCCGGTATGACCGACCGTGTCGTGGTGATGTATGCTGGCAGGGTTGCCGAGGAGGCGCCGACAGACGAGTTGTTTGCTAACCCACGCCATCCATACACGTTGGGCCTGCTCGGTTCTGTGCCACGCCTTGACGAGGATAGACACGCCACGTTGAGGACCATCGAAGGGGCACCACCCGATTTGCTGAAGCCCCCTCCTGGCTGCCCCTTTATGCCCCGCTGCGCCTTCGCGCGCAATATCTGTCGCACCATGCCCCCGCTTGATCCGGTGTCCGGTAACAGCGCGCACCGCAAGGCCTGCTGGGTCGATGTCACCGATCCGAATGAACAGGCATATGCGGAAAGGCGTCGCCAGGCCAGGCTGGAAGCTACGCAAGCCGCTATCAGCGCACTGGCAGATAAAGCTTCTCAGGCATCGTATTAAGGAGGATAGACGTAGATGGTAGACACTCTTGTGGCGACCAACACCCTGGTTGATGTGCGCGACCTGAAAATGCATTTCCCGCTCACCCAGGGTATCGTATTACAACGTGTGGTAGGCTACGTGCGGGCGGTTGATGGGGTTAGTTTCAGCATTGAGCGCGGGCAGACACTCGGCCTGGTGGGTGAGAGCGGCTCCGGCAAGACAAGTATCGGGCGTACCATGGTGCGACTTTATAAGCCGACCGGTGGTCAGATCCTCTTCGGGAACCAGGACCTGGCCAAACTGGAAGGCGAACAGTTACGGCAGGTGCGCAGGCGCGTGCAGATGGTGTTTCAAGACCCCTTCGCCTCGCTTAACCCACGTTTCACCATTGGCTCGTTAATCTCTGAACCCATGCATATCTATAATGTTGCCTCCAAGGATGAGATTCGCGAAAGAACACTTGAACTCCTGCGCGTCGTTGGCCTGCGCACCGAATACATTGACCGCTACCCACACGAGTTCAGCGGCGGGCAGCGCCAGCGCATAGCCGTTGCTCGCGCTCTTTCCATCAATCCTGAGTTTGTCATCGCCGACGAACCCGTCTCGGCGCTGGATGTCTCGATCCGTGCGCAGGTACTCAACTTGTTGCAGCGCTTGCAGCAGCAATTCAACCTGACCTACCTCTTTGTCTCACATGACCTCGGTGTAGTACGCCACGTGGCCGATCGTATTGCTGTGATGTACCTGGGCAAGATTGTAGAGCTGTCAGACCGCGATGAACTCTATGCAGCCCCTAAGCACCCGTATACCAAAGCCCTGCTCTCGGCCGTGCCTATCCCCGATCCACAGATCGAGAAGCGTCGCCAGCGCATCATTCTTTCTGGCGACCTGCCCAGCCCGATCAATATTCCTTCTGGGTGCCGTTTCCATACTCGCTGTCCCATGGCGCAGCAAATTTGCCGCGAGGTTGAACCTGCCTTCGAGCTAAAAGCAGGCACTTCACACTATGCAGCGTGCCATTTCTCTGAGAATGTCAGCCCGACCTGATCCTATGAACCATCACTCCCACTGGAAAGTTCTTATAGCCCCCAGCAGGATGACCACCGCCCAGGCGGCAAGCACCAGCAGGGCGAAGCCTGGAAACGCGGCCCCGCCGGTCATCGCCGCGCGCAGCGCCTCTGTGAGCGCGGCCGCGGGCAAGAGCTGAGTGTTCAAGCGGCAAGATACCGCCGCCCAGCAGCAGGAAGATGAGATAGAGCCCGTTAGCCCCTGCCAGCGTGACCTCGGCGCGCAGCGCGCCAGCCATGGCAAGTCCCAGCGCCGCGAACGTCACCGTTCCCAAAACCATAACCGGCAGTGCAAGCAGTGGCGTACCTGTCGGCCGCCAGCCATAGAAAACGGCCGCCACCCCTACAAGAATAACCGTCTGGATCAATTCCAGCGCCAGCACCGAGATAACTTTGGCGATAATCAGCCCGCTGCGCGGCAGTGGTGACCCGCCAAGTCTCTTGAGTACCCCGTAATAACGCTCGTAGGCGGTAGCAATGCCCAGGCTCACCATTCCCGTTGCCATTACTGCCAGCGCCAGCATACCCGGCAGGAGGAAATTTATAGCATGCCCGTTTGTAGCCGGTACAATGTTCAACGACGCGAAAAAGATCAACAGCAGTACTGGCACGATCAGGGTAATCAGTACGCTCTCTCCCCTCCGCAGTGTCAGCAGCAGTTCAACCTGTGTCTGTGCCAGTATCTGGCGGCCCAGCGGAGCCGCTTTCGTGCTAGCGGCAATGCGATCTTGTGTTGTCATCTCTATTTACTCCCGCACTTCCGCCCCTGTCAGACGCAGGAAGAGGTCCTCCAGTGAACCATGCCCGACGTGCAGCTCGGAGAGGGTAATATCCCGGTCGCGCAGCCACGCCGTGAGTTCTGCCAGCAGCGCCGGGGCCGCGTCCGTCTCGATCAGGTAGCTGCCGGGACGAATCTCCTGGGCTTTGCGTGCGGAAGGCAGCGCCCCCAGTTGAACGCAGTCCAGTCCCGCTGGTGCGATGAAGCGCACCACCGTCGCATTTTGCACGCCCGTTAACCCTGCGGGAGTATCCAGGGCGATCAACCGCCCATGGTCGATAATGGCGACGCGGTCCGCCAGTCGCTCCGCTTCATCCATCATGTGCGTGGTGAGCAGTACTGTTGCTCCATTGCGTTTCAGATCGCGTATGATCTCCCATGTCACCAGCCGGGCCTGGGGATCCATCCCCGCCGTTGGCTCGTCCAGAAATACCAGCGTGGGATTGCCCACCAGGGCCAGGGCCAGCGCCAGGCGGCGCTTTTGACCACCAGAGAGCCTGCGGCAGCGCGTTTTCGCCGAGGCTGTGAGCCCAACGCGCTCCAATAACTGGTCGATGTCCTGCGCGTGCTCGTAGTAGCCCGCGAAGAGCCGCAGCACCTCGCGCACGGTCAGGCCCGGATACAGGCCATCCTGCTGCAGCATCACCCCGATCTGCGGCTTGAGTTCCTTTGCCTCACTCCTGGGGTCCATGCCCAGCACGCGAATAGCGCCCTCGTCGGCAGTGCGGTAGCCTTCAAGCGTCTCGACCGTCGTCGTCTTGCCCGCGCCGTTTGGCCCCAGCAGGGCAAAGACCTCGCCCCTGCGTACGGTGAATTGTAATTGATCAACGACTCGCTGCGAGCCGTAACTTTTAGTGAGTTTATCAACGACGATGGCCTCTTCTCCAGCAGATTGCATTCCACTCCCCTGCTGGTTGATCATCTGCGCCGTTGCCTGCGCATCAGCAGACATAACATTATCGCTCCTTGACTGTTAAGGATTGGCATCCACTCTGTATAAAGTACAGCAGTTTTCTCGAGATGACAAGCTTGCGAAAAATTAATCCTTATTATTTCTTCATTTGACGTTCCTCATCTCAGATGTTACACTATGAAGAAATATTCATGACACTTGCCCACCGACAATCAATAGCGATGTGCGAGCCGCCAAAGCTCACTATCGGTGGAGGCCCGGCGCACGCTTAAGCGCGCGTTGGGCGTTTTTTATAAGGAGGACGCCGCAATCATGTCTCTGGCGCATAACCAGGGCGCTTTCGATGAGAAATTTGCCCTGGAAGGCTTCACATTCGACGATGTACTCATTGTTCCCGCCGCCTCATCCGTACTCCCTCACGATGTTTCTACCCGCACCCGCCTGACACGTACCATCAATCTCAACATCCCCATCGTGAGCGCCGCCATGGACACCGTCACTGAAGCACGGCTGGCGATTGCCCTGGCTCGCGAGGGCGGCATCGGTATCGTCCATCGTAATCTGTCCATCGAAGATCAGGCCCAGGAAGTCGATAAAGTAAAGCGTTCAGAGTCAGGCATGATTACAGACCCTGTGACCATGGGGCCTTCCGCCTTGTTGCGTGAAGCCCTGGCCTCCATGCAGCGTTTCCACATCTCGGGCATCCCCATCACCGAGGACGGTAGACTTGTAGGCATTCTCACCAATCGCGACATCCGCTTCGAGACCAACCTGGACCGTCCCGTGTCCGATCTCATGACGCGAGACCACCTGATCACCGTGCCTGTTGGGACAACCTTAGAACAGGCCCACGACAGCCTGCACCGCTACAAGATCGAGAAGCTCCCGGTGGTAGATGAACACGGCATGCTCAAAGGCCTCATCACCATGAAGGACATCCAGAAAAAAATCCTCTACCCCAATGCAGCCAAAGATGAGTATGGTCGCCTGCGCGTTGGCGCTGCCGTGGGCGTAGGACCCGATACCGGCGACCGTTGTGCCGCGCTGGTCGAAGAGGGCGTAGATGTGCTCGTGGTCGATACCTCCCACGCTCACTCTCACATGGTCATCGAGACCGTGGCGCGCATCAAAGATCGCTTCGGGAAACGGGCGCAGCTAATTGCCGGCAACGTCGCTACTGCCGAGGCGACCGAGGCGCTTATCCGGGTGGGCGCGGACGCCGTAAAGGTAGGTATTGGCCCTGGCTGCCTGGCTGCTGGCACTCGTGTCCTGATGGCAGATGCGACATATAAGAACATTGAAGATGTCAAGCCTGGTGATCGCGTTATCAATATGAGCGGTCAGCCAGTTACGGTTGTTAACGCCTGGTGTACTGGTGTGCGTGAGGTTATGGCGCTCCGGCATACGGCTTCCCATCGGGAAACTGTTGTTACTCCAGATCACCGCTTTTACATCGGCGATCTGAATACCGTCACTCCGTCAACCATTGCCACGAGAGGATATGTTGCGGTCCTGGAGAAACCTACAAGATTAGGCGCAACGAAGTATGGATGGAAACAGATTGGCGCGATCCAGCAGGATGTTTGTCTCCTTCCCAAACACATCACATTCGAACTGCCCCAGAGTTTTACTATCGATCTCCGCGAGTTTGCTATTCGCCAGAAATTGCAACTTGCGCGATACCGGACGGAAATTCCAGCGTCGTATGAGTTAGGCTATATGTTTGGAGCGTTCCTCGGTGATGGTCATGCCTTCATTGTACCATCACGTAACTCAGAAATGGGGCGAGTTTCCTGGTATTTCGGTCCTCGAGAGGAAGCGATCACTGCGAAATTGCTTCGCTGCCTGAAGGAAGCTACAGGTGTAGATGTCATCCCCACACCCGGCGGTAAAGTCGTTAACATTCATTTCTATTCGCTTCAGTGGGCGCGGCTTTTCGCCCAATTCGGCAAGCGCCATGAAAAGCATCTCCCCACTCGCTACTTGTGCCTGGATCCAGGCTATCTCCAGGGATTGCTAGATGGACTTTTAGATAGTGACGGTCATATTGACCAGGGAGGGCGATGGTGCTTCCGTAATACTTCGGCGCAACTCGCTGAGTTGTTCAACATCCTCTGTTTCCTGGTGAAAGGTAGTTTCCCCAATTGCGCGACAGAGAGACCATCTGCAGGAGGCTTGCTAGGAACAAGTACTGATCAATGCCGTGAAAGCTATCGCTCGCGGCTCAATGTTACCCATGAAAAACGTCATTCCACCGATTTCCAGGTAGTCAAAGTGCTTAATCATCGCTCCCTGGGAGTAGCAGTTCCAGTCTATGATATTGAAGTCGACTGCCCGACACACAGTTTCATCGCTGATAATGCCATCGTACATAACTCAATATGTACAACGCGCATCATCGCGGGAGTTGGCATGCCACAGATAACCGCCATCTATGACTGCGCCAGCGTTGCCCGCCAGTATGATGTGCCGGTCATCGCCGACGGTGGTATCCAGTACTCTGGCGATATCGCCAAGGCCATCGCTGCTGGTGCAGACACCGTCATGCTGGGTAGCCTGCTGGCGGGCGTCGACGAGAGCCCAGGCGAACTGATCATCTCCCACGGGGAGCGCTTCAAGGACTACCGGGCGATGGGCTCGATCGGGGCCATGAAGCAGCGCAGCTACAGCAAGGACCGCTACTTCCAGGGCGGCGTAATCGATGAGAGCCGCCTCATCGCCGAGGGCATCGAGGCGCGCGTGCCCTACAAAGGCATGTTGGGGCCGTTGGTCTACCAGTTGGTCGGCGGCCTGCGCCAATCGATGGGCTATGCCGGCTGCGCCACCATCCAGGAGATGCAGGAGAAGACGCGCTTCGTCCGCATCACCGGCGCCGGCCTGCGCGAGAGCCATCCCCACGACGTAATGATCACCAAGGAGGCTCCCAACTACGCCGTCAAGCACAGGTGATGGCCTCTCCCCAATATCGCAACCGGGCATGATACAAAACACGGGTATCATGCCCACTAGCCAAGATGTCCCATCTTGTTGCGCCACTCACCGCCGATCAGGTAGAATGGCAACAATTCACGCTGGCTCAACAATAGCGCTACCCGTCGAGCGGGAGGAGACAATGGTAGATCTCAAACAGACACTAAGCCGCTTTTTATCAATCCCTGGAGTACGGTTGGCCGTCCTGGTGGGGCGTGATGGCCTGATGATCGAAGGGCTGACCCGCGACGGTAAAGAGGACATGGAGGCTGTGGGAGCCATTATGACCACGGGCATGGGCGCAGCGGAAGCACTCGGCCACGAGATTTCACGTGGCAGCGTCGTCGGTGCCCTCATGGAATACGAACATGGCCTGGTCAGCGTCGATCCACTGGGTGACTTCGCCTTGATGGTCACCCTCTCGGACAGTGCCTCCAGCATTGGCCGCGTACGCCACCTGGTGAAGGCAAGCCGCAGTGAAATTCTCGAGGCTCTTGATATTGCTTAATGTAAAATGTGTATATAGATGACAACCTTTGCCAGGCGCGTACACGGAGGGCAGCGCGTACATGGAACAACTTACAAACCTCATCATCTCAGATCGTGAGCTTGCTATCATTTCAACCGCCCTGAATAAGCTCGTGCTTGACACCAGCGCCAGCTCGGTCATGCTCATTGACAAGAGTGGCCAGGTCGTTGCTACCCAGGGCTCGGGAGTGCGGCGTAACGCTACCTCGCTGGGTGCGTTGCTCGCCGGCGCCTTCTCCTCTTCGCGCCATATCGCTGAACTACTTGGCGAAAAGGACTTCCGTACCATCTTTCAGCAGGGCGTCAATGAAAATATTTATACCACGCTGGTTGAAGAGCAGTGGTTACTGGTGATCGTCTTCGACAAGCTCACACATATAGGTCAAAGTGCTCTCCAAAAAAGCCTCCGACGAGCTTGGCCGTGTACTCGAGCGGGTGAAGTCCGATACCACCCGCAAGAAATCTTCGGTTATCAATGTAGAGTTTCGTTCCTCGGTCGAAGATACCATTGATCTGCTCTTCCGGGACTAGAGGTACTGTGCTGTGGCACTCATCAATATCGCTACCCATGAGATCCACTGTAAGATTGTCTACTATGGCATAGGTTACTGTGGCAAAACTACCAATCTACAACATGTTTTCAGGAGCATTCACCCCAATGTTCGTGGTGACATGCTCTCCATTGCTACCGAGACGGAGCGTACGCTGTTCTTCGACTTTCTGCCGCTCGATCTTGGCACGGTGCATGGCTTTCGTACGCGCTTCCACCTCTATACCGTCCCTGGTCAAATCCTGTACGAGCGCACGCGCATGGCCGTGCTCAATGGCGCCGATGGCACCTGTACGAGCGCACGCGCATGGCCGTGCTCAATGGCGCCGATGGCATCGTCTTCGTCGTGGACTCCCAGGCCGAAAAGTTTGAAGAGAACATGCAGAGTATTAGTGAGCTGGAGATGAATCTGCGCCGTACCGGCAAAGACCTGGGCAACTTTCCCTTCGTCATGCAGTGGAACAAGCGTGATCTGTCTACCGCGCTGCCCGTCCACGTCCTTGATCGCTACCTCAATCGCCGCCGTGTGCCCAGCTTCGAGGCCGTCGCCTCTGCTGGCAAAGGTGTATTTGCAACCCTGCGCTGCATTAGCAAGACCGTCATTACCCAGTTGTGAAAATCTTTGGATTTGACTTCACCAGTGCGCCAGGCCCCAGAAAGCCCATCACCTGCGCCGTATGCGATCTTCTCGAGGGTTGAAAATAACCGTACAAAATAGAGACATTTGACCCCTTTTGTGGTAGTCTATCCCCCAGAAAGAACCCTGTTCTAGCACCTCTTTAGGGAGCAATCATCGTGCAGATCACACGAGGCTATCGCACCGAACTGGACTTGAATAACCAGCAGATCACGGCCTGCAAGAAGCACGCCGGGGCTGCTCGCTATGCCTACAACTGGGGACTCAAGCGCAAGCAAGAGGTCTACCAGACCACGGGCCGGAGCATCAGCGCGATGGAGCTGCATCGGGAGTTGAACCACCTCAAGCAGACCGCACTTCCCTGGATGTACGAATGCTCGAAGTGCGCTCCACAAGAGGCCCTGCGCGATTTGGAGGTGGCCTTCACCAATTTCTTTCGCCGGGTGAACCTCAAGAAAGAAGGCAAGTGGCGCGGCCCGTGTGGGTATCCCAGCTTCAAAACCAAACGGCAAGGGCTTGGCAGTTTCAGACTGACCGGTTCTCTTCACGTCTACGAGCAAGCCATTGACCTACCTCGTTTGGGCCGACTCCGCCTGAAAGAATGCGGGTATGTACCCACCAG
>WNFM01085102.1_pt1 | contig 11902 bp, 8 predicted proteins | sample 5400271 | NCBI WGS metagenome assembly WNFM01 (sample SAMN13153352, study PRJNA577476) | soil metagenome | isolation source: 60 cm saprolite on Douglas fir-dominated hillslope | place: USA:California | collected 2013-09-17 | reverse complement strand
CGCGCTGGCCCATGGCGAACGGCCGCTGCGGATTGTGGGAGCGTACCGAGACACAGAGGTGAACCCCGACAGCCACCTAACCCTCCTGCTCACCGAGCTGGCACGCAACCGCTTGATCAAGCGTGTCGTCCTTGGTCCTCTTGCACCAGAGGCGGCGGCAGACCTGCTGGATGGCCTGCTTGACGAGATAGAACAGAGGCCGGACGGCAACGCATGGCGGGAGGGCGTGTTGCGCAATGCAGGCGGTGTGCCCTTCTTTGAAGTCTGCTTGGCGGAGGGGCTGCAGACCGGGGCGCTAGAGGGCACGCCTGCTGAGAGTGGTGTTCCCTGGGACATCGCGCAGACTATTCGCCAACGGGTGGCAATCTTGCCCGAGTATGCGCAGCGCGTCATCCGGATCGCCGCGGTGGCGGGGGGGAGAGCGGCGCGCACGCTGCTGGTTCGGGTGGCGACCCAATCGCTGGATGCTGCCTGCCAGGCGCGGTTGCTGGTAGCGGAAGGCGAGGATGCCTACGCCTGTACGCACGACCTGATCCAAGAAGTGGTGGACGGCGATTTAGGGAGCGCGCAGCGTACTCAGCTGCATCTGGAGGTTGCCAGGGCGCTGGAGAGCAAACTCGGGGAGCGCGGGAAGCCGCCCCTGGAGGAACTCGCCGCGCACTACACCCGCGCGGGCGAATCCGAGAAGGCGCTGGTCTACCTTCAATTGGTTGCTGCCAGAGCCGAGGCAGTGCGCGCCAACGCTACCGCGGCGGCCTATTACCGTGCGGTGGGGGAGCGGTTAGAGGCGTCGGGGCGCACAGGAGAGGCGACATTCGCGCATGAGCAGCTGGGCGCCGCGCTCTGCCAGATAGGCCAGTACGAACCGGCGCTGGCGGCGCTGGAGCAGGCGGTGGAGGCCTACCGCCGGGCCGGCGATTATGACGGAGAAGGGCGAGCAGCCGCGCTGATCGGGTGGGTGCACACTTTCAGAGGAACGATCGATGAGGGCATCGTGCGCCTGCAGCGGGAGCTTCTCGGCGCCGTTCAGCTTTCCCCACGCGGCTCAGCCGCGCTGTACGTTGGCCTGGCCCGGCTGTTCTTTCTGCGAGGCCGGTACAGCGACCAACTGGACGTTGCCGGGCACGCGGCCGAGCGGGCCCGCGTCGCAGACGATAGGGCGCTCCTTGCTCTGGCGGCGTACGAAAGGAGTACAGCGCTCGACCTGCTGGGGCACCTCGCGGAGAGCCTAGAGGTACTGGAGGGCACAGCGATCCCTCTGCTGCGCGCGCTGGCCGATACGTGGGCGCTGACCCACGCGCTCGCTCGCGCCAGCAGCGTGCATCTGATGCAAGGCGCATTCGGTGCGGCCGTGCGCTACGCTGAGGAGGCGCTGGCAGTCGCGGAGCGCCTGGATGACGCAGAACTGGCGGCGTACATGGTGTTCAGGCGTGCGTGCATCGCCTTCTATGCCGGCGAGTGGGACCGCGCCCTGGCCGATTTTGAGCGCGCTGCGAGTGTCGTCCGCCGCGGCCGGGCGACCTGGTGGACCCCCACCATTCTCATTGGCCTGGGCGAGCTGCGTCTGTGTAAGGGGCAGGTGGAACAGGGATCCGCAGATATCGCGGAGGGCCTTACTCTCGGCGAGCGGAGCGGTGATCTGGACGCGCCGCGCTGGGCTCGTGGCCTGCTGGCCGAGCGTGACGTGATGGAAGGACGTGCGGAGCAGGTCCACGCACGTCTCGAGCCAGTACTCGATCGTCCTGGCCAGCAGGAGCGCAGTGTGACGGAGCTGCTGCCGCTGCTCGCCTGGGCCAACCTGGAGCTGGGCGATGTGCGCCAGGCTCAGGCGCTGGCGGCCAGTAGCGTCGTGCGTGCGGACGCCGCCGGGCTGCGCTTTGTCCTACCGGACGCGTTGCGGACGCAGGCGCTGGTGGCGCTGAAGCAGCACCACTGGGACGCTGCACGGGACGCGCTGGAGCATGCGTTCTCGCTGAGCCGAGCCATGCCCTATCCCTACGCTGAGGCCAAGGCGCTCTACGTCTATGGCTTGTTGCACCAGCAGATGAACGAGCCGGAGCAGGCTGTGGAGAGATTGAGGGCGGCGCTAGCCATCCTGCATCGGTTAGGCGAGCGGCTCTACGCCGAGCACGTCGAGCGGGTGCTGGTGCAGATGGAGCACGCGTGATCGGCTCCGGCGAACGACCGGTCTGACCTCTTCACATCGCCTTCCCGTTGCTCGGTGACCTCCATCCGCACCGTGAGCCTTATGTGACAGCCGCGACGCTCAACGCCCTGTGCGCGGGGGCATGACGTCCAACAACACGATCCACGCATCCTCCGCGCGTCAAGAACTCGACGGCGGCCGGACTGTCCGCCGCCCCATAGCGCACTGCATGGTGCCTTCGCGCGTGTGGGATGCGCCAAGAGATGTAGACAATAAGGTGGGGGATGCGCTGAATGGCGACGACTGCCTGGACTGCGCCTGAGGAGCGTGCGACGTCACGGGCGTGCACACCAACACCATCGATGGGGAAGCGCGAGGCTCAGTGGCTGCGCGGCATGTGGTTGTTCTCGGGGTCTCCTTGGCGCGTGTAGGGCCCTCGTGGTTGCGGCGGCTGGCTGGGGCGCTCCTCGCGGCCATTTGCCAGCGCCGCGACCAGTTCCCGCAGGGTGCGGAGATCGAATGGCTTACGCAGGAGCCTCCGCACTGGCGAGGGACAGTCCTGTGCGTGCAATCTGCCTGCTGTCATGAGCGCCACGCGGTGGCGCGCGGCGGCCGGACCAGCGGCACGCAGGTGGGCGCAGACCTCCAGGCCACTCAGTTGTGGCAGCATGACATCCAACAACACGATCCACGCATCCTTTGTATGCCCCAGGAAGTCGATAGCGGCCGGGCCGGTGGCCGCGGTCTCCACTTGATACCCCTCTTCCTCCAGCACCATGTGAAGGAGCTCTGTAATGCCCTCGTCGTCGTCCACCACCAGAACGCGATTTACAACCTCACCGTCCTCCGCTGCCATTTGCTGTCCGTGCATGCGATGCCTCCCCTAATGTGTAACTCGGGCTCATGCAAGCTTGTCCGCTTGCCGCTCATGAGTTGCATGGAGCACGATGTCCGGCGGAGAAGACCGACGAACCAGCCGATTAGATGAGAGGGTGCTTATCATCGCCTGCTCCCGTGCTAACTGCGGCTATGCGCCGCTGGCGCAGCGTATTGCTCGGACGGCCTTCTCCCAAACAGGGCTCCACCTGTTCCGCACTATGCGTATAGAGGTGACCGGGGCAACAGAGACAAGTGGACCCAAAGTGGTACTGACACGCGCCCTGATGCACGGTAGAGAGGAGATGGTCTACCCGCCGGGAACCTGTTTCCTCTACGGTGAGCGCCGTGGCAGCGAGAAGGAGAATGGGGACTCTTGCCCTTCTATGCTTTCCACCCACAGCTTTCTGCTGTAGTGCTCAATGATCTGATGCGCTATGAACAGCTCGACGCCTAGACCGGCAGCAGTTCGATGTCGCTCTCCGCATACGCGATGGAACCACTCGAAGACTTTCTTATGCTCTGATTCCGCGATGCCGAAATCCTGGACGCTGACCGTCAGGCACTCAGCGGTCGAGGTGAGACGGGCGATTATCTGCTCTGCGTGCGGTGAGTATTTCATGACATTGGTGAGGAGGCTGATCAGCACCTCGCCCAGGCGTTCCTGATCGCCGACAATGGTCCCCGGCGCGCTTCCCTCGATGCTGGCTGCTGGTTTGCTGGAGCTGTTCGACAACCGCGCGCACCAGCGCGTCCAGGTCCACTGCCGCCTCGGCGCATGTCAGCCTTCCCGCTTGAATCTTCGAGAGGTCGAGCAGATCCGCAACCAGCCGAGCGAGCCTCTCCGCCTGTGTTTCCATTCTGGCGAGCGTGCGTAGAGCAGGCGGATGATCGGAGCTAGCCAACTCGCTCTGCAGCAGTTGTGTATAACCAAGCAAGCTGGTCAGAGGGGTACGCAGCTGGTGGCTGGCCAGACTGAGAAATTATTCCTTCCGCTGCTCCGATGCGTGCCGTTCGGGCACTACCGCCGCCAGAATCAGCGTCGTGGCTGCCGTGACCCCGGCAAAACTCTGCAAGAAGAGCAGTCTGAGCCAAAGGCTGCCCCACCGAGAACGGAGAGGCGCCCTGGATGGTCCCGACAATGGCGAGGCCAGTCCCCGGAACAGGCCCAGTCGCCCGGTGATGAGGTAGGCAGCAGCCAGGCTTAGCTGTGCAAACGCATACCAGCCCACTCCTCTGCTCTGCCTGACAGTGTGGCGTTCGTCCCCGATCAGAACGCGCTTGAGCACACGCATTCCCTGCGCCGCAGACGGCCACATGCCCATGTTGTTCCTCCGTTAGCCTACCTTCACAGAGGGATGCCGCCTGCTGCTCAGGAAGAGGATGCCTGTGTCAAGTTGGCATTCAGGATTGTCCTGGCCTCATTGCTCAACCGATGGCGCCAGCCAGCGCCAGCGTGAACCAGAAGGTCGAGCCCTTACCTTCCTCACTCTCGACGCCCACCCGCCCGCCATGCAGCTCTACAATGGTCTTGCAGATATACAGGCCCAGCCCAAGGCTCCCTTTGGCGCCACCCTGCGCTTCGATGCCCGGCACCCGGTGGAACGGCTCCCACACGCGGTCCTGTTCCTCCCGCGGAAGGCCGGATCCCTCGTCGCGCACCGTCACGCACACCTGGCGCTCGTCCACCGCCAGATCGATATTGACCGGCCGGTCCGGCGGGGAGTATTTGAGCGCGTTGGTCAGCAAGTTGGTGACGACCTGCCCGAGGCGGTCGGCATCCGCGACGACCGGCACGGCCTCGCCGGTGGGCAACCCCACATGAATAGAGCGCTCCGGCGCCAACGCGCGCTGTTCGCCCACGCACTCCCCGCCCGGGCCTGGGCGACATCGAACAGGCGACTGATGAGCCGGCTCAGGCGCTGCACTGCCTGGGTGGCGTGCTCCAGCGCGTTGATGGCGCTTGAGACATCCTCATACCGGCCGGCGGATCGGTCGCATTCAGGCGCCGGAGAGACGGCTGCCGCCACGCGCTTGATGACGAGCTGGGCTAGATCGACGCCCATCAGAGCTCCAGTCACGGGCGTGCGCAGGTCGTGGGCGGCCGTGGCCAGGAACTGGTCCATGTGACGATTCACCCCCAGCAGCGCCATCTCGCTGGCACGCGCCTCTGCGCGCTCGCGCTCCAGGCGCTTACGCTCCGACAGGTCCAGGACGAAGCTGACGAAGCGCACCGGATCTCGCTCCAGCAACGCCATACCCGCCAGCACCGGCACTCGGCTCCCATCCCGACGGACGTATTCCGTCTCGAACGGCTCGCAGGCGCCCGTCGTTAGCGCCACCTGCATGGCCTGCTCCGTCACCGCGAGGGATTCGGGCGGGTTCACAGCCACCCAGCTCAGCCGGCTGGGCAGCAGGTCCGCGCGCGTGTAGCCGAGCAGGTGCAGATAGGCGTCGTTGGCCTCGATGACCCGTTCGGTGTCCGCGACCACGATGCCGATGATGTTGGCCTCCACCAGCCGCTGGAAGCGGCTCTCGCTGACCTGTGCCTGGGCCAGAGCTGCCTCCGCCTGCCGACGCGCCGCCTGCTCGGCCTCAAACAGGCGCGCCCGCTCAATCGCCAGGGCGACCCGGGTCGCCACCCGCTGCAGGAGCTGCACATCGCGCTCGGTGAAGGTGTGCAGCTGTGCGGTGCCCGTATGCAGGACACCGAGCACCTGGCTGTGGAGCAGCAGGGGCACCCCCACCACTGCGCGCAGCCGCTCGCTCAGGAGCGGATTGGCGACCGGAACAGTGGACAGGTCATCCACGATGAGGGGCGCCCGACTGGCGGTAATGCGGCCGGCGAAGCCCTGCCCCCCCGGCACACACACCTGCGCGACTACCGCCTCCTCCAGCCCCCGCGCCGCCCGCACGCGCAGTGTCTGGCCGTCCCCATCGAGGAGCAGAAGGGCGACGTTGTCCACGCCCAGCACGGCCTGTATCCGCTCCAGCACGGCGGGCAGCAGGTCGTCGAGCGCCAGGTGTTCGAGGGCGGTGTCGGTCAGCGCCAGCAACTGCTGTAGCTCCTTGGTTCGTTCCGAGACGCGCCGCTCCAGCTCCTGATTCAGCTCCTCCAGCTGCCGCGTTTTGCGATACAGCTCGGCGAACACGCTCACTTTGGCTCGCAGAATCTCTGGAATGACCGGGACGGGAACGTAGTCTACCGCCCCCACTTCATACCCCTTGAGCCGGTCAAGGTCCGTCAGGCGCACGGCGGAGACGAAAATGATGGCTGTTCTCTGATACCGGGGATGCTGGCGGATGAGCGCCGCCAGGTCGAAGCCGTCAATTTCCGGCATGCTGACGTCCACCAGGACGATGGCAATGTCGGTCTTTAGGAGATGCTCCAGGGCTTCCCTGCCCGAGGTGGCCTTGATGAGGTTCTCGCCGAGATCGCCGAGGATGGCCTCATAGCTGAGCAGCTTGGCCGGCTGATCATCGACCATCAGGATGTTGACTTTGTCGCTCGTACCCATAACTTCCCTTAACTTCACTCCCGGCCTGGCGTCGGCTAGCGATGGAGCCACATGCGCAGCGAGGACAACAGCTGCTCGGTATTGACCGGCTTCGCGAGGTAGTCGGAAGCCCCCGCTTCCAGACACTTCTCGCGGTCGTCGCGGTAGCGAACGAACAGCTTCAGGGCGGCACCCATCGGGCGGGTGCACGGTGCTGCTCGTGGGTGGCGCGGAAGCGGTCAGGGATGAGCCGCTCGATGGGCTGGCCCAGGAGGTCCCGCTGCGGATGACCGAAGAGCGCTTCGGTCTGGCGGTTGACCAGTCGGATGCGCCCTTCGCGGTTGGCGGTGACCGTGGCATTGGGAGCCAGCTCCACGAAAGCGCGAAGGTGGCCTTCGGCCCCCATTGTATTGTGCATAGGCTGGGCGCGTACTTCTTCCGCCCGTTCGTGCCTCGTCATGTCGCTTCTGTCCTATTCGAATGCGGCGCTGCAAACCAAGCCCAATCGTGCATCCAGTGGCGGGACAACCAGGTCCAGCAGGCTTCCGCCGCCATAGAAGCAGACTGTTATGGAAGCCGATCAGCTACACAGAGATGCATCATCGCCTGGCACTATATTGGGGCCACTGGTGCCGAGATTACTTAGCCTATTGCTTCGACGAGCGCCCGCTAAATGGGATGTGCCTGTGCCCCAGCATGCGATAGGGAGAGTCCGGGTAACAGGGACAAATGGACCAAAAATGGCACCGCAACCGGCCCTCATGTGCGGTAGGCGGATGGGTGGGCGCTCCGTAATCTTCAAGTTTCGAGCCTGTAATCTTCGGGTGCTATGCTCCCACCACTTTATTCCGCCATTCGGCTCGAATCGCGGTCCGAATCGAGTGCGACCCGGCAGCGATGGAAGGAGCGCGGTATGGCCAGTGCGGCCTCTGCTCAAGGACTGCCTTTCGGCGCGTTGCTCAAGCGTTACCGACGAGCCGCCGGCCTGAGCCAGGAGGGCGGAGCGCGCGGGTTACAGCATCGGCCACATCAGCAAGCTCGAGCGCTCGGCGCGCCACCCTTCAGCCACGACGGTCGACCTGCTCGCCGACGCCCTGGCGCTCGATGTCCCTAAGCGAGCCGCCCTAGACCACTGTTACATAGAGCCGGTGATAACACACACGTCACCTATCAGCCACATATTCGGCGCCCTACGTCCAGACAGTCCTAGGAACCAGGAGCGAGAGCATGACGAGGACCACCCGAGCAAGCGCGGCAGCAGGCAACCGAGCAGTGGAACTGGAGAGGGCGCCCAGTGAAACGGCGCTGGGGCAGGCCAATGGGCACTCCCAACCCGACATCCCCGCGATCTTGTACGGCCTGCAAGCGATGAGCAATGGCGACTTCTCGGTGCGGCTCCCGGGTGACTGGACCGGGATTGAAGGCAAGATTGCGGACACCTTCAACGATATCGTCGCCGCCAACCAGAGGATGGCCGAGGAACTCAAGCGGGTGGGACATGTTGTGGGCAAGGAGGGGAAGACCCGCGAGCGCGCGAAGTTCGACCAGTCGAGGGGAGCATGGGGCGAGATGGAAGTCTCGATCAACACGCTCGTCGACGACTTGCTGCGCCCCACCACGGAAGTGACACGCGCCATCGCTGCGGTCCAGCAGGGCGATCTGCGACAAACCGTGCGCCTGGATGTGGATGGGAGGCCGCTGGAGGGCGAGTTCCTTCGCTCGGCTCGGATCGTCAACACGATGATCCAGCAACTCGGCGTATTCACGTCCGAGGTAACGCGGGTAGCGCGCGAGGTGGGCACCGAGGGCAAACTGGGCGGCCAGGCGCAGGTGCCTGGCGTCGCGGGCGTGTGGAAGGACCTCACCGACAGCGTCAATGTGATGGCCAATAATCTGACGGCCCAGGTGCGCAACATCGCCGAGGTGACCATCCCATCGCCAGCGGCGACCTCTCGCGCAAGATCACCGTGGACGTGCGCGGCGAAATTCTGCGGCTGAAAGAAACCCTGAACACCATGGTGGACCAGCTCAACCGCTTCGCCGGTGAAGTAACGCGCGTGGCCCGCGAGGTGGGAACCGAAGGACGTCTGGGCGGCCAGGCGAACGTGCCCGGCGTCGCCGGCACCTGGAAGGATTTGACCGACTCGGTGAACTCCATGGCCGGCAACCTGACCGGCCAGGTGCGTAACATCGCCGAGGTGACCACCGCCGTGGCCCGCGGTGACCTCTCACGCAAGATCACCGTGAATGTCAGCGGCGAGATCCTCCTCCTCAAGGAAACCATCAACACGATGGTGGACCAGCTCAACGCCTTTGCCTCGGAGGTGACCCGTGTCGCCCGTGAGGTAGGCACCGAGGGCAAGCTCGGCGGCCAGGCGCAGGTGCCCGGGGTGGCTGGGACGTGGAAGGACTTGACCGACAGTGTCAACTTCATGGCGAGCAACCTCACCGGTCAAGTGCGTAACATCGCCGAGGTGGCCACCGCCATCGCCGGCGGCGACCTCTCGCGTAAGATCACCGTGAATGTCAGCGGGGAAATCTTGCAGCTGAAGGAGACCATCAACACGATGGTGGACCAACTCAACGCCTTCGCGGGCGAGGTCACCCGTGTCGCCCGTGAGGTAGGCACCGAGGGCCGCCTGGGTGGCCAGGCGCAGGTGCCAGGAGTGGCCGGCACCTGGAAGGGGTTGACCGACAACGTCAACTCGATGGCCAATAACCTGACCGCCCAGGTGCGTAACATCGCCGAGGTCGCGACCGCCATCGCCGGCGGCGACCTCTCCAAGAAAATCACCGTCAACGTCAGTGGCGAGATCCTCCTCCTCAAGGAGACCATTAACACGATGGTGGACCAACTCAACGCCTTCGCGGGCGAGGTGACCCGTGTCGCCCGTGAGGTGGGCACCGAGGGCAAGCTCGGCGGCCAGGCGCAGGTGCCTGGGGTGGCCGGCACCTGGAAGGGGTTGACCGACAACGTCAACTCGATGGCGAGCAACCTCACCGGTCAAGTGCGCAACATCGCCGAGGTGACGACCGCGGTCGCTCGCGGCGACCTCTCGCGCAAGATCACCGTGAATGTCAGTGGCGAGATCCTCGAGCTCAAAGTCACCATCAACACGATGGTCGACCAACTCAACGCCTTCGCGGGCGAGGTGACGCGGGTAGCGCGCGAGGTGGGCACCGAGGGCAAGCTCGGTGGACAGGCCATCGTCCCAGGTGTCGCCGGCACCTGGAAGGACCTGACCGACAGTGTCAACTTCATGGCAGGCAACCTGACGGCCCAGGTGCGCAACATCGCCGAGGTCGCCACCGCCATCGCCGGCGGCGACCTCTCCAAGAAAATCACGGTGGACGTGCGCGGCGAGATCCTGCAGCTCAAGGAGACGCTGAATACGATGGTGGAGCAGTTGCGCTCGTTCGCTTCGGAGGTGACGCGGGTGGCGCGCGAGGTGGGCACCGAGGGCAAGCTCGGCGGCCAATCCATCGTCCCAGGTGTCGCCGGCACCTGGAAGGATCTCACCGATAGCGTGAATGCCATGGCCGGTAACCTGACCGCCCAAGTGCGCAACATCGCCGAGGTGACCACCGCCGTGGCCCGCGGCGACCTCTCGCGCAAGATTACGGTGGACGTGAAGGGCGAGATTCTCGAGCTGAAAGAGACCATCAACACGATGGTCGACCAGCTCAACGCCTTTGCCGCCGAGGTGACCCGTGTCGCCCGTGAGGTGGGCACCGAGGGCAAGCTCGGCGGCCAGGCGCAGGTGCCTGGGGTGGCCGGGACGTGGAAGGACCTGACCGACAACGTCAACGTCATGGCCAACAACCTCACCGAGCAAGTGCGCGGCATCGTCAAGGTGGTGACCGCCGTCGCCGACGGCGACCTCAAGCGGAAGCTGACGGTCAATGCCAAGGGGGAAGTCGCCGCCCTGGCCGAAACGATCAACAACATGACCGATACGCTGGCCACCTTCGCCGATCAGGTGACGACGGTGGCGCGCGAGGTGGGCGTGGAAGGCCGCCTGGGTGGCCAGGCGCAGGTACCAGGAGCGGCCGGCACCTGGAAGGACCTGACCGGCAACGTCAACCTGCTAGCCGCTAACCTGACCAACCAGGTGCGGGCCATCGCCGAGGTGGCCACTGCCGTCACCCAGGGCGACCTGACCCGCTCCATTCAGGTCGAGGCCCGCGGTGAGGTGGCAGAGCTGAAAGACAACATCAACACGATGATCGACAATCTGCGGTTGACCACCGACCGGAATACTGAGCAGGACTGGCTCAAGACGAACCTGGCGCGATTCACCGGCATGCTCCAAGGCCAGCGCGATCTGGCGACGGTCGGCCGGATGCTGCTCTCGGAGTTGACGCCGCTGGTCAACGCCCAGCAGGGCGTGATTTATCAGATGGAGACCGAGGAGACACCGAGTCTGCAGCTCCTGTCGGCTTTCGCTGACGACGGGAAGGTCGGCCATCCGCGACATCTCGAATTGGGCGAAGGGTTACTGGGGCAGTGTGCGGTGGAGAGGCGCAACGTGCTGATCACCGACCTGCCGTCGCACACCGTCCCGATCCGCTCGGGCCTCTTCCAGGCCGTTCCGCGCAACGTCATCACCGCCTCGCATCTGGCGTTCCTCGAACAACTGACGGCCAGCATCGGCATCGTGCTCAATAGCATCGAAGCTACGATGCAGACCGAAGGGCTGCTTAAACAGTCACAACAGCTTGCCGCCGAGCTCCAGGCACAGCAGAAGGAGCTGCAGCAGACCAACGAGCAGCTCGCGCAGAAGGCGCAGCAGCTTGCTGAGCGAAACGTTGAGGTGGAGCGCAAGAACCTGGAGATCGAGCAGGCCCGCCGCGCGCTGGAAGAGAAGGCCGCTGAGCTGGTACTGACGTCCAAATACAAGTCCGAGTTCCTGGCCAACATGTCGCACGAGCTGCGCACACCGCTGAACAGCATCCTGATCCTGGGCCAGCAGCTCGGCGACAACCCCGATCGCAACCTCACGACCAAACAGGTCGAGTTCGCACGGACGATTCATGGCGCGGGGACCGAGCTCCTAAACCTGATCAGCGATATCCTGGATCTGTCCAAGATCGAATCGGGTACGGTCACGGTGGAGGCCGAAGAGATCTCCATCGCCAACCTGCTGGACATGGTGGGACGCCCGTTCCGGCATGAGGCGGAGAATCGCCGTCTCTCATTCGAGGTCCAGGTGGATCCGAACCTCGGCCGCAGCATCGTCACGGACTTGAAGCGCCTGCAGCAAGTGCTCAAGAACCTGCTCTCCAACGCCGTCAAGTTCACCGAGCAGGGCGGTGTGCGCCTGAGCGTCTGCGTGGCCGGGGCGGGCTGGAGCGCCGACCACCCGATCCTCAGTAGGGCGGC
>WNFM01341996.1_pt2 | contig 11903 bp, 12 predicted proteins | sample 5400271 | NCBI WGS metagenome assembly WNFM01 (sample SAMN13153352, study PRJNA577476) | soil metagenome | isolation source: 60 cm saprolite on Douglas fir-dominated hillslope | place: USA:California | collected 2013-09-17 | reverse complement strand
GGTGATCGTTCACGCACTGCGCGCCGTTCACGCCGCGTCCCGCGGGCTTCGTGAATTTCACCCACCCTTCGGCGGCGCCGGAGCCCTGCGCGGAGGCGTGCTGCGCGAGGCAGAGGGCCAGCGTCACCGCGATCCCATGGAAAAGTCTCGTCATCCGCGCCCCCGTGGCAGGAATTCGCTCGCTACTTGCGCCCGCGCTTCGCCGCGATGCGCATGCGTAGCGCGTTCAGCTTGATGAAGCCGCCGGCGTCGGCCTGGTTGTAGGCGCCGCGGTCCTCTTCCATGGTGGCGATCGCCTGGTCGAAGAGAGAATCCTTCGACTTGCGCCCCGTGGTGAGCACCGTGCCCTTGTAGAGCTTCACGCGCACCGTGCCGTTCGCGTGCTCCTGCGAGGCGTCGATGAGGCCCTGGAGGAGCTTCCTCTCCGGGCTGAACCAGTAGCCGTTGTAGACCATGCGCGCGTAGCGCGGCATGAGGTCGTCCTTCAGCGCTACAACTTCACGGTCGAGCGTGATCGACTCGATCGCGCGGTGCGCCTTCAGCATGATGGTGCCGCCGGGCGTCTCGTAGCAGCCGCGCGACTTCATGCCGACGTAGCGGTTCTCGACGAGATCGAGGCGTCCAACCCCGTGCTTGCCGCCCAGGCGGTTGAGCTGCGTGAGCACCTCGGCGGGCGTCATCTTCTTTCCGTTCACGGCGACGATGTCGCCGCGCTTGTATTCGAGCTCCACGAGCTCGGGCTTGTCGGGCGCCTTCTCGGGCGAGACGGTGATGCGCCACATCGACTCCTCGGGCTCGAAGTCGGGATCCTCGAGGATGCCGGACTCGTACGAGATGTGGAGCAGGTTCGCGTCCATGGAGTATGGCGCCCCGCCCTTGCGCTTCTTGAAGTCGACCGGGATGCCGTGCTTGTCGGCGTACTTGAGCATGCTCTCGCGCCCGGTGAGGTCCCACTCGCGCCACGGCGCGATGATGCGCACGTCGGGCATGAGCGCATACGCGCCCAGCTCGAACCTCACCTGGTCGTTGCCCTTGCCGGTGGCGCCGTGCGCGATCGCATCCGCGCCCGCCTTGCGGGCCGTGTCGACGAGCGCCTTGGCGATGAGGGGGCGCGCGATGGAGGTGCCCAGCAGGTACTCGCCTTCGTAGAGCGCGTTGGCGCGGAACATCGGGAACACGAAATCGCGCACGAACTCCTCGCGCAGGTCCTCCACGAATATTCTCTTCACGCCCATCTTCTTCGCCTTGGCGCGCGCGGGCTCGAGCTCCTCGCCCTGGCCGATGTCGGCGGTGAAGGTGATCACCTCGCAGCCGTAGGTGTCCTGCAGCCATTTGAGGATGACCGAGGTGTCGAGCCCGCCGGAATAGGCGAGCACCACCTTGTCGGGTTTGTCGGTCCGCATCTTGTCCTTCTTCATTTCGGCAGCCTCAGCAGCTCGCGTTGGTCGTCGGTGGGCGCGCGCTTGAACGCGAGCGCGCGGATCTCGTAGGGGCCCTTGCCCATGAACACCCATTGGAAGCCCGCTTCGCGCAGAGCCCCGGCGAGCGATTGCGGCGTGAAGGCGTTGCGGTGCGCGTAGAAATCGTTGCCGGTGGCCGCGATCTGGCGGCCGTGCCCGTAGACCACGTCGTTCACCGTGATCGGTCCCGAGTCGGAATCGTAGAGCACTGCGTCGAGCTCGAGCCCGCGTTGCAGCACCTCGGCGAACACGGCCTTCAGGTCCGGCACCGCGACTTCCGCGAATCCATGGGCGCGCAGCACGTGGGCGAATCCCGCGACCACGCGCGGCATGTCGTGGCGCCAGTAGTGCTCGAGGTTGTGCGAGCAATACACGGCGTCGTAGAGATCGCCCGGGAGCTTGCCAAGCTCGCGCGCGTCGCACACCACGTCGGGCTTCTGGCGCGCGTCGATGTCGAGCAGCACGTGCTCCCAGCCGCCGTAGTGGGGCGGGATCGGGATGGCCTTGGCTCCGCCGCCGACGTTCAGCACGCGTCTCACGTCTGGATGCGGCCCAGCAGGAGGTATTCCATCAGCGCCTTCTGCACGTGCAGGCGGTTCTCCGCCTCCTCCCACACGACGCTCTGCGGGCTCTCCAGCACGTCGGCCGCGACCTCCTCGCCGCGGTGCGCGGGCAGGCAGTGCATGAAGAGCGCGTCGGGGCGCGCGAGCGCCATCAGCTCGCGATCGACCTGGAAGCCCGCGAACGCGCGCCGGCGCTTCTCCTCCTCGCCCTCGGATCCCATGCTGGTCCACACGTCGGTGGTGACGAGGTCCGCGCCGCGCACCGCCTCGCGCGGATCGGTGAAGAGCTTCACGTGCGCGGCGGCTTCGCCCGAGACGTGGCGCGGATCGACCCGGTAGAGGGCAGGCGTGGCGATGCGCAGGCTGAAGCCGAAGATCGCCGCGGCCTGGATCCAGGTGCTGCACATGTTGTTCGCGTCGCCGACCCACGCGACGGTCTTGCCGCCGATGGCGCCGCGATGCTCGGAGAACGTATACACGTCGGCCGCCACCTGGCACGGGTGGTACTCGTTGGTGAGGCCGTTGATGACGGGCACGCGCGACTGCGAGGCGAAGCGCTCGATGATCGACTGCTCGAAGGTGCGGATCATCACGATGTCGACCATGCGCGTGATGACGCGCGCCACGTCCTCGATGGGCTCGCCGCGCCCGAGCTGCGTCTCGCCCATGTTGAGCACGATGGAGGAGCCGCCCAGCTGGTAGATGCCCGCCTCGAAGGAAACGCGCGTGCGCGTCGAGCTCTTCTCGAAGACCATCGCCAGCATGCGGTCCACGAGCGGCTGGTAGGCGACGTAGTTCTTGAACCGGTCCTTGATCACCCGCGTGCGCTCGAAGACGTGCTCGAACTCCGCGCGCTCGAAGTCCTTCAGCTGCAGGAAATGCTTCACGCGGCCGCGGCGGCGGGCGACTCCGCGAGGAACGCCTTCACGATCGGGGCGAGGATCGCGACCAGCTCCCTCGCCTCCTCCTCCCGGATCACGAGCGGGGGCAGGAGCCGGATCACCTTGTCGGCGGTCACGTTGGCGACGAGACCCGCCGCGAGCGCGCGGCGCACGATGTCGCCGCACGGCCGGTCGAGCTCCACGCCGATCATGAGGCCCATGCCGCGGATCTCCTTCACCCCGGGCGTGCCGGCGAGCTCGCGCGCGAGCCCGTCCATCAGGACCCCGCCCATCTTCGCGGCGTGCGCGAGGAGGCCATCCCTTTCGATCACGTGCATCGTGGTGAGCGCGGCCACGCACACCAGGGGTCCGCCCCCGAACGTGGTCCCGTGATTGCCCGGCTTGAACACTTTCGCCGCCGTGCCGCGAGCGAGGCACGCGCCGATCGGCACGCCCGAGCCCAGCCCCTTGGCGAGCGGCATCACGTCGGGGACGATGCCGGCCCACTGGTGCGCGAACCACTTCCCGGTGCGGCCGATTCCGCTCTGCACCTCGTCGATCATCAGCAGCCACTGCTTGCGGTCGCACAGCTCGCGGAGCTTGCGCAGGTACTCGGCGCTCGCCACGTTGATGCCGCCCTCGCCCTGCAGCACTTCCGTCAGCACGGCCACGATGGACGCGTTGTCCGCCAGGCGCTCGACCGCGGCGAAGTCGTTGTACGGCACGCGGAGGAACCCCCCCATGAGCGGCTCGAAGCCCGCCTGCGCCTTGCGGGAGCCCGTGGCCGAGAGCGTCGCGAGCGTGCGCCCGTGCCAGGCCTTCTCCATCACGACGATGGTGGGATTCTCGACGCCGCGCTGGTGGCCGTGCAGGCGCGCGATCTTGATCGCGGCCTCGTTCGCCTCGGCGCCGGAGTTGCAGAAGAACGCGTTGTCCATGCGCGCGAGCGAGCACACCTTCGCGGCCGCGGCTTCCTGCTCCGGAACGCGGAAGAGGTTGGACGTGTGGATGAGCTTCGCGGCCTGCTCGCACAGGGCGCGCGTGAGATCGGGATGCGCGTGGCCCAGGCCGTTCACCGCGATGCCGGCGAGGCCGTCCAGGTACTTGCGGCCCTCGGTGTCCCACAGCCAGGCGCCCTCGCCGCGCGCGAACGCGACGGGTTGCGGGGCGTAGGTCTGCATCAGGTGGGATGCGCTCATGTTTGCGACCTCTCCAAAATGACAACGGCGGCCTTCGAGCCGCCGTGGCTATGGTGTCACAAAACTTTTAGGTTCGGGGGCTTCCCAGCGCCTTGATCTGCGCCGCGAGTCGGCTCTTGTGTCGCGCCGCCTTGTTCTTGTGGATGATGCGCTTGTCGGCGATGTGGTCGATGGTCGAGGTCTCGGCCTTGTACGCGGCCTGGGCGGCGGCCTGGTCGCCGGCGGCGATCGCCTTCTGCACTTTCTTGATCGCGCTGCGCAGCGTGGTGCGCAGGCTCTGGTTGGCCGAGCGCTGCTTGATCGACTTCTTGGCCCGCTTGGCGGCCTGCTTGGTGTTGGCCATTTGAACGATAGTCCTCGGAAACGGTTGGGCTGGGAACTGGAAAAGGGTGTCCGGGCGTGCCCGGTTTATGAAACGAAGCCTGATATGATACACCGCTTGTCCATACAAAACAAAGCCCTAGATTGAATCTGCTGAGGGCCGCCGCCTCCGTGAGCGGCATGACGCTGCTGTCGCGGATCACCGGTCTCGTGCGCGAGATGCTGCTCGCGAGCTTCTTCGGCGCCGGCGTCGCGTTCGATGCCTTCGTCGTTGCCTTCCGCATTCCCAACCTGCTGCGGCGGCTCTTCGCCGAGGGCGCGTTCTCGCAGGCCTTCGTGCCGGTGCTGGGCGAATATCGCAACCGCCAGGGCGAGGCCGCGACGCGCGAGCTGGCGGGCAAGGTGCTCGCCGCACTCGCCGCGGTGCTCTTCATCGCGACCCTCATCGGCGTCCTCGCGGCGCCGGCCATCGTCTACGTGAGCGCTTCCGGATTCACCAAGGACGCGGACAAGTTCGCCCTCACGGTGACGTTGCTGCGCATCTGCTTCCCGTACATCCTCTTCGTTTCGCTGGTGTCGTTCTCGGCGGGACTGCTGAACACCTACGGATCGTTCAAGGCGCCCGCGTTCACGCCGGTGCTGCTCAATCTCTCGTTCATTGGCTTCGCGCTCTGGCTCGCGCCGCACCTCGAGCAGCCCATCGTCGCGCTCGCGTGGGCCGTGTTCTTCGGGGGTCTCGCGCAGCTCGTTTTTCAGATTCCGTTCCTGAAGCGCATCGGCATGCTGCCGCGCCCGAGGTGGGACCCGCGCGATGAGGGCGTGATTCGCATCCTCAAGCTCATGGCGCCCGCGGCGCTCGGCGTCTCGGTCGCGCAGGTGAGTCTCCTCATCAACACGCAGATCGCGTCATGGCTGGGCGACGGCCCGATGTCGTGGCTTTACTTTGCCGATCGCCTCATGGAGTTTCCTTCCGCGATGCTGGGCGTCGCGCTGGGCACCGTGCTTCTGCCGTCGCTCGTGCGCCACCACCACAGCGACAACGCACGCCTCGCCGTCCTCGGCGTGCCGCTCATCGCCACGCTTTTCTGGCACGGCAAGTTCCTGCAGGCCGACGTGCTCATGACGCGCAGCGCGCTCGTGGGCTATGCCGTGGGACTCGCCGGAATCATCCTCGTGAAAGTGCTGGCGCCCGGCTTCTACGCGCGGCAGAACATTCGCACCCCGGTGAAGGTGGCCGTGGCAACGCTCGTGGTCACGCAGCTCCTCAATGCGCTCTTCGTGCCGTTCCTCAAGCACGCCGGGCTCGCGCTCTCCATTTCCGTGGGCGCCTGCTTCAACGCGGCGTGGCTCTGGATCCTGATGCGCCGCAGCGGCGCCTACACGCCCGAGCCCGGCTGGGGCGTGTTCCTGCTGAAGCTCGCCGTGGCGCTGTACCTGATGGGCGGCGCGCTCTGGTTCGCGATGGGCAGCGAAGCGTCGTGGTTCGAGATCACGACCACGATGCGCGCGGTGAAGCTCGCGCTCGTCATCGCCGCCGGGAGCGCGACCTACTTCGCCGCGCTCTGGGTGATGGGCTTTCGCCTGCGCGATTTCTCGCGGCACGAGTGATTCCATGGATCACGGCCGTCCGAGCGCCCTGTGAAGATCCTGCGCCACGCACGACCCGCCACGGACACCGCGATCGCCATCGGCAGCTTCGACGGCGTGCACCTCGGGCACCAGGCGATGCTCGAGCGCGTGAAACGTGCGGCGCGCGAGCGCGGCCTCGCCTCGGCGGCGCTCACGTTCGAGCCCCTGCCGCGCGAGTACTTCGCGCCGCGCGAAGCGCCGGCGCGCCTAGCGAGCCTCGGTGAGAAGCTCGCGGCGATCGAGCGCGCCGGCATCGACGTCGCGTTCGTGGAACGCTTCGGCCGGCGCTTCGCGGCGATCGGCGCGGACGCCTTCGCCGAGCGCCTCGCGCACCACTACCGCGCGCGCTGGGTCATCGCGGGCGAGGATTTCCGCTACGGCGCGGGGCGCAAGGGCGATGCCGCGAGCCTCGCCGCGGCGGGACGCGCGCTCGGCTTCGAGGTCGAGATCCTGCCGCCGGTCGCCGTCGAGGGCGAGCGCGTGTCGAGCACGCGCGTGCGCGAGGCGCTCGCGGAAGCGGATTTCGCGCGCGCCGCGCGCCTGCTGGGGCGTCCCTATGCCATCACCGGCCGCGTGGGGCACGGAGCCAAGCGCGGGCGGGGCATGGGTTTCCCCACGGCCAACATCCGGCTCGCGCGGCCGCGCGCGGCGCTGCACGGCATCTATGCTGTAAAATGCTTCGGTGCAGCAACTCGCGGACTCGAGGGAGTGGCGAGCCTCGGAATGAACCCGGCCATCGACGACGGCGGCCCGGCGACACTCGAAGCGTTCCTCTTCGATTTCTCAGGCGACCTCTACGGACGGCGCCTCACCATCGAGTTCGTGAAGAAGCTGCGCGACGAGGCGCATTTCGCCTCGCTCGACGAGCTCGCGGCGCAGATCCAGCGCGACTGCGACGCGGCGCGGGCATTCTTCCGCAAGGCGTAACCGCCGAAAGCACTCGATGCCGAACGACACGAAGATCGACTACAAGCGCACGCTCAACCTGCCGGAGACGCCGTTCCCGATGCGCGGCGACCTTGCGAAGCGAGAGCCGCAGTGGATCAAGGCCTGGCAGGAGACGAAGCTCTACGAGCGCATCCGCGCGCACAGCCGCGGCCGCAGGAAGTACGTCCTGCACGACGGCCCGCCTTACGCGAACGGCGACATCCACATCGGCCACGCGGTGAACAAGATCCTGAAGGACCTGGTGGTGAAGTCGAAGACGATGGCGGGCTTCGACGCGCCCTACACGCCCGGGTGGGACTGCCATGGGCTGCCGATCGAGCACCAGATCGAGAAGAAGTACGGTCGCAACCTGGAGCCCAACAAGGCCCGCGCGCTGTGCCGCGCGTACGCCGCCGAGCAGATCGAGCGCCAGAAGGAGGACTTCCAGCGCCTGGGCGTGCTGGGCGACTGGGAGCATCCGTACAAGACGATGGACTTCGAGACCGAGGCGGCGGAGATCCGCGCGCTCGGCCGCATCTGGAAGACGGGCCTGCTCTACCGCGGGTTGAAGCCCGTGAACTGGTGCATCGACTGCTGCTCCGCGCTTGCCGAGGCGGAGGTCGAATACGAGGACAAGACCTCGCCCGCGATCGACGTCGCGTTCGAGGCGGTCGATACCGGAGCGGTAACGCAAGCGTTTGGTGCCGCGCGTGCGCCCGCCAAGGCAGCCGCGGTCATCTGGACCACCACGCCGTGGACGCTGCCCGGCAACCAGGCGATCGCGGCGCACGCGGACATCGAATACGAGCTGGTCGACACCGAACGCGGCGCGCTCATCCTCGCGGCGCCGCTCCGCGAAGCCGCCCTCAAGCGCTACGGCCTCGAGTCGAAGACCGTGCTGGGGCGCGCCACCGGCGTGGCGCTCGAAGGCTTGAAGTTCCGCCATCCGTTCCTCGAGCGGGAAGTGCCGGTCGTCCTCGCCGAGCACGTCACCACCGATTCCGGCACGGGCCTCGTGCACACGGCGCCCGCGCATGGCGTGGAGGACTTCGAGGTCGGCGTGAAGTACGGCCTCGCGCTCGATCAGCCCGTGGACGACCGGGGACGCTTCAAGGCGAGCGTGCCGCATTTCGCCGGGCTCACGGTGCGCGAGGCGGAAAAGCCGATCCTCGAATTGCTCGCAGCCAACGGCGCGCTCGTGCACCAGGAGCCCTTCCGCCACAGCTATCCGCACTGCTGGCGCCACAAGACGCCGATCATCTTCCGCGCCACCACGCAGTGGTTCATCGGCATGGACCGCGCGGCGAAGGTCGCCGCGCCCGGCGCGGAGGGAAAGACGCTGCGCCAGATCGCGATGCACGCGATCGCCAACACGACGTTCTACCCGTCGTGGGGACGCGCGCGCCTCGCGGCGATGATCGAGAACCGCCCCGACTGGACGCTCTCGCGCCAGCGCTACTGGGGCACGCCGTTGCCCTTCTTCCTGCACCGCGAGACCGACGAGCTGCATCCCGACACCGAGAAGCTGCTCGAAGTGGCGGCGAAGAAAGTCGAGCAGGGCGGCGTCGAGGCGTGGTTCGCCGCGACCGAGGAGGACTTCGCCGTCGATCCCGCGCAATACCGCAAGATCACCGACACCGTCGACGTCTGGTTCGACTCGGGCACGACGCACTTCTCGGTGCTGCGCAAGCTCGCCGACCAGAAGTGGCCCGCCAATCTCTACCTCGAGGGCTCGGACCAGCACCGCGGCTGGTTCCAGTCGAGCCTCCTCACGGGTTGCGCGATGGACGGGCGCGCGCCCTACGATGCGCTCCTCACGCATGGCTTCACGGTCGACGGCCAGGGCCGCAAGCAATCGAAATCCCTCGGCAACGTGATCGCGCCGCAGAAGATCTCCGACACCCTCGGCGCGGAGATCATCCGCCTGTGGGTCGCGGCGACCGACTACTCGGGGGAGCTCTCCATCTCCGACGAGATCCTCAAGCGCGTGGTGGAAAGCTATCGCCGCATCCGCAACACGCTGCGCTTCCTGCTCGCCAACACAGCGGATTTCGATCCCGCGCAGGATTCATTGCCGGTGGCCGAATGGCTCGAGATCGACCGCTACGCGCTCGCCATGACGCGCGCGATGGCGGCCGACTGCATCGCGGACTATGCGAAGTTCGAGTTCCACCTCGTGGCGCAGCGCCTGCAGAACTTCTGCTCCGAGGACCTGGGCGGCTTCTGGCTCGATATCCTCAAGGACCGGCTCTATACCAAGGCCGCCTCCGGGAGAGCCCGCCGCTCGGGGCAATCGGCGCTGCACGCCGTGACCGAAATGTTGCTGCGCCTGATGGCGCCGATCCTCTCCTTCACCGCCGAGGAAGCCTGGGCGGTGATGCATCCGGCCGCCAAGGGCGAGCCGCCCGACAGCGTCTTCCTGCACACGTGGAAAGACGTGCTGCCGCAGCAGGACGGCGAGGGCGAGTTCGCCAAGCGCTGGGGGCGGCTGCGCGAAATCCGCGGCCAGGTGGCCAAGGAGCTGGAGACGCTGCGCACCGAGGGCCGGATCGGTTCCTCGCTGCAGGCCGGCGTGAGGGTCCACGCCGCCGAGAAGGGCGACCTCGAGCTCCTGGCGAGCCTCGGCGACGACCTCAAATACGTCTTCATCACTTCGAGCGCCGCCGCACTTCCCGCGGCAGCCGGCGGCGTCCGCATCGAAGCGTTTCCACTGTCCGAGAAGAAATGCGAGCGCTGCTGGCACTACCGCGCCGACGTTGGGGCGGACGCCACCCATCCGACGATCTGCGCGCGCTGCGTGGCAACCCTCGCCGGCCGCGACGAGGCGCGCGCGCATGCCTAGCGCCTTCACGCGGCACTGGACGCGCTGGCTGGTACTGAGTGCCGCGGTCATCGCCACCGACCTCGCGACCAAGGCCTGGGTGAGCGCCGTGTTCGCCTACGCAGAGGTGCGCGAGGTGACGCCTTTCTTCAACCTCGTCCTCACCCACAACCCCGGCGCGGCATTCAGCTTCCTCGCGAACGCCGGGGGCTGGCAGCGCTGGTTCTTCGCCGCCATCGCGGTGGCGGTAAGCGCGGTGGTGCTCGTGATGTTGAGGCGCCAGCACGCCGAGCCACGCGTGGCCGTGGCCCTCGCCCTGGTGCTCGGCGGCGCGCTGGGGAACCTGTGGGAGCGCCTCACGCTGGGATACGTGGTCGACTTCGTGCAGCTGCACGCGGCGGGCTATTATTGGCCTGCGTTCAACGTCGCCGACTCCTCCATCTTCGTGGGGGTCGCGATCCTCATCTGGGACGGGTTGCGACCCGCGGCGCGCGCACCCAAGGAAAGCGCATGAGCGAAAACGTCGAAGTGCTCCTCGCCAAGCCGCGCGGCTTCTGCGCCGGCGTGGACCGCGCCATCGCGATCGTCGAGCGCGCGCTCGAGCTGCACGGGGCACCCATCTACGTGCGCCACGAGATCGTGCACAACAAATTCGTCGTCGACGACCTCAAGGCGAAAGGCGCGGTGTTCGTCGAGGAGCTCTCCGAGGTTCCGGCGGGCGCGACCGTGATCTTCTCCGCACACGGCGTGGCGCTCGACGTGCGCCGCGAGGCCGAGGCCCGCGGCCTCAAGGTCTTCGACGCGACCTGCCCGCTCGTCACCAAGGTCCACGTGGAGGTCTCGCGCATGCGCGAGCAGGGGCGCGAGGTGGTCATGATCGGGCATGCCGGGCATCCCGAGGCCGAAGGAACGATGGGGCAATCCGAAGGCGGCATGTACCTCGTGGAGAGCGAGAGCGACGTGGCGCGCCTCGACGTGCGCGACCCCGAGCGCCTTTCCTATGTGACGCAGACGACCCTTTCCATCGACGACTGCGCGCGGATCATCGCCGCGTTGAAGGAGCGTTTTCCACGCATCGTCGGGCCGAAGAAGGACGACATCTGCTATGCCACACAGAACCGGCAGGACGCGGTGAAGTTCATGGCGCCCCAATGCGACGTGGTGATCGTGGGGGGCTCGCCCAACAGCTCCAACTCCAACCGGCTGCGCGAGGTCGCGCGCACGCTGGGGCGCGAGGCCTACCTGGTCGACAAGGCCGAGGACCTGCGCGCCGAATGGGTCCGCGGCAAGCGCACCATCGGCGTGACCGCGGGCGCCTCGGCGCCCGAGGTCCTCGTCCACGACGTGATCCTGCGGCTGCAGGAGCTCGGCGCCCGGCGCATCCGCGAGCTCGAGGGCATCAGCGAGTCCATCACCTTCCCGCTGCCACGGGACCTCCACGCCGCGTCCGGCTAGCTAAGTCGCCCCGCGCTGGCGCGCCACCTCTTTCAGGCGCGCGGGTTGCCCAAGGCGCTGTTTACCCTCTACATTTACCGCACCGGAGTGCCGCTGGCTCCGGGATTCGCGCCGCTTGTCGGCCATTTGTGACGCGCGCGCGGGTTCGATTTATTTTGCCCCATCGCATAGGAGGACGCAGTGAACAAGCAACGCGGCTTCACGCTGATCGAGGTCATGGTGACGGTGGCCATCATCGGAATCCTGGTGGCTATCGCTCTTCCGTCGTACCAGGAGCACCTGAAGAAGGGGCGGCGCGCCGACGCCGAGGCTTTCCTCTCCGACATCGCCAACAAGCAGCAGCAGTACCTTCTCGATGCGCGCACCTACGCGCTTGGGGCCACCGCAATCGCCGATCTGAGCACCGCGACCCCCACGTCCGTGGCCAACTTCTACACCGTGACGGTCACCCCGGCCGCGGCGACCATCCCGCCTTCGTTCACGGTCACCGCGGTCCCCACGGGCCAGCAGTTGGGTGACGGCACGCTCAGCATCGATGAAAAGGGCGCCAAGAAGCGCATGGTCGGCGCCACGGACAAGGGCTGGTGAGCGTCATGAGGACGCATCCGCAAGCTCAAAGGGGATTCAGCATCATCGAGCTCATGGTG